>Ga0194052_1000290_pt1 | contig 34785 bp, 38 predicted proteins | sample SepL226m_MetaG_FD_160117 | JGI IMG/M metagenome (GOLD analysis project Ga0194052, IMG submission 160117) | Anoxic zone freshwater microbial communities from boreal shield lake in IISD Experimental Lakes Area, Ontario, Canada - Sep2016-L227-6m | ecosystem: Environmental > Aquatic > Freshwater >...
GCAGCGATGAGGTTCGTTCGATCTGCTGGCGCTCCAGCTCTTGGCGCAGTAGCTGCTCAAAACGACGGATCCCATCGCGTGGCAAGCCCTCCGCGCGCGGGTCGTCCTGCGGCACGTCACCTTGTGGGTCGGTCCGCAGACCGAGGGAGCGGCGAATCCTCTGAACGTCAACGCCGAGCACGCCGGATCCCTCGCCGGGCTGCGCGAACGCGGCGATTGCGAGCCGTGCGAGGTCGCGGAGTGCGCTTTCGTTCTGCTCGGCGATAGCTCGTGCGATCTGCTCGCGCAGCGCGTCAACGTCGATCTCCGGGCCGCCCTCACCGTCACCGCTGCCGCTGCTGGCTTCACCGATGCCAGTCGTTAGCGCTGCAAGCTCGGTCGCGCGGAAGAAGAAGCGTTCGAAAACGAGATCAAAGATCGCGCGGTCCTCAGGTGACTTAGCCAGCGTTGCTGCGAGTGTTTCGCGAAACAGCGTTGGCTCGTTCCACGCGACTTCGGGCAGGGCGCTGAAGGCGTCGAGTAGTTCGCTCGTGCCCAGCGCCACGCCTTCGCCGCGAAGCTCTTCACCGAACTCGACGAGGTGCGCCGTTAGGCCAGCGTCGAGTGGGTTATCCAGCGGTTCGGAGAACAGCGCCGCGCGCCGTGATGCCTCGCGCGACGGTCGTCTATCAGGAGGCGGCGGCACTGGCGCCGTCCTCTGGGCCGTCCAGCTTCACTCCGACACGCTCGGCGACGATGTCGATGTCGGTGCGGTGCTTGACGATGATCGACATTGTCTCGTTGAAGGTTTTGCTGTCGATGTCGGTTGCCCCGAGCAGCAGCAGTGCCCGAGCCCAGTCGATCGATTCGGCGATAGATGGTGGCTTCTTCAGATCGAGGTCGCGGACCATTGCAACGACCTCAACCATCCGGCGCGCGATCTTCGCATCCAGCTCGGGGGCGTGGAGGCGAACGATCTCAAGTTCGTGCTCAAGCGATGGGTAATCGATCCAGAGATAGAGGCAGCGACGTTTTAGCGCTTCGGTTAGCTCGCGCGAGTTGTTGGAGGTCAGCAATACGAGCGGCATCGTGCTCGCTTCGATCCGTCCGAGTTCGGGGATCGAGATTTGGAAGTCGGAGAGCAGCTCGAGCAGCATCGCTTCGAACTCTTGGTCGGTTTTGTCGATCTCGTCGATCAGCAGTACCACGGGATCGGGCGAAGCGATCGCCGTCATCAGCGGTCGTTCGAGCAGGAAGTCCTCACCGAAGATGTCGTCCTGCACCTCCTGCCAGCCGGTGTCCTGCGCCTCGGCCTGAATCCGCAGCAGCTGCTTGCGGTAGTTCCATTCGTAGAGCGCCTTCGCTTCGTCAAGCCCTTCGTAGCACTGGAGCCGCACCAGTTCGCGCCCCAAAGTTTCGGCCAGCGACTTTGCGAGCTGCGTCTTGCCAACGCCCGCCGGCCCCTCAACGAGGATTGGCTTGCCGAGCTTGATCGCCAGAAACGCGACCAGCGCTGTCGCGTCGTCCGGCAGGTAGCCGACGTCGGTTAAGCCTGAACTGACTTCGTCTGGGCGTTCGGGGGTGATTGGCATCGTCTGCGGATAATAGGTTGCGCAAGCGCTCAGCCCTGCAGCGACCTAGTCGCCGGGCCGTTCGTCGCCGGTGTCTTCGAAAGAAAGCTGGCCTTCGAGTGGGGTTTTAGGGGCTTCCTTCGTTTTGCTGATTGGGGTCGTACTTACGACCGATGTCGGGTCACCTTCGACTGTCGGCGTGTGTGGATCATCGCCGTCAAGGAGCGGCTCGGGTCGGTGGTGAGCGTGCATTCGCCATCCGGCGTAGACGATTACCGCGCCGAGCAGGAAGGCGACGAATATTCCCCAATCAACTCCGACTGCGCTCCATGACGGGCTACCGACCGGCCGCAGCACGCCGGAGTCATTGCCAGTCGGTCGATCTATCTGCCGGTAGAAAATTAGGAACATCACCCAGGCCCCGGCGGCCATCAGCACAATCCCGTCGCCGCCTGGAAGGTGGAAGGCGCGGAGGTCGGCGCGAGCTGCGCAGAGAGCGATTACGCCGATAGCCACCAGCAGTATCGAAGCTTCAACGAACCCCCACGACTGGAACGCGTTCAGTGAGGCGCTCAGTTCGGTTGAGGTTCCGTCGGGGCGGGTTACGAAGCCGGTCTGCTGGTACCAAGGCAACAGCATTGAGAAAACCAAACCTATCGCCGCCGCGCAGGCGATTCGTTGCTCGCTATAGAGCGAATCCCAAGCGCCGCGCAGCCGCGGCGCTTTCGTACTCACGCCGCTGCGCCGGCCGCTACCCGCATTCGTTCCAGCAGCAGGTCGCTATCGGCGTTGCTGATCGTTCGCAGCTGACCCTGAAAGGCCAGCTTCCAATGTTCTGCTGGCCATTTTTGAATGTGCTCGAGCTCGTCTTTTACGCTCTCGGCCTCAACCCAGTCGTCTTCGTTCAAAACCAACTCTGCTTCGGTTTCGCGGCGCCAAGGGTACGGATCGGGGTTTCCTGGTTTGCCGGGCCAAACTGGCGTGCGATCCTCGAACAGGTCAGAGGTGATCGTGACCGAGCCACCGAACGCCATCACTTTCGTCAAGTAGAAGATGATCCGGTCGCCGACTTCCATCGTTAGCGCTTGCTTGCGCCGCCGCTCTTTGAAGCCGATCAGCTTAAAACCAAGCTCACGGGTCACGGCGAAGTTGTCGACCGAGCCGGTCAGGATCCAAGTCGTTGGTGCTTCAGGCATGACCCCATTGTACGACCGATGCGCGACGCCGAAGGTTAGCGAGAGGAAGGCGCCGGCATCGTCAAGCCGAGCTGCGCGTACAGGTACTTCGTGAAGCGCTGAGCCATCACGCAGTACGGCCCTGGATTTGGCCAGTCGGTGAAGTTGCCGAGCACCGCGTCAGGCCCTTGCTTTAGACGCAGAGCTGCTGCTTCGCGCTCGCGGTCGGCGGTCATTCGATCGCACATCCCGCGGATGAAGTCGCGCAGCACGCGGTGGTAGTTGAGCGGCGAGTATGAGCCCGGCTCGTAGTACGACCAGGATCCGGTGTCACTGAAAGGAAGCTCATAGCGGCCTTCGGTTTGGCCGCGGAGCCAGAGCTGCCGAATTGACTTATTGCCACTGATCTGGGCGAGATCATGGAGACCGTTTAGAGACTGGTAGAAGGCGTTGTAGATCCGCTGACCGGGCGCGTAGGAATACGCGAGGTAGTAGGAGCCGTGGGCGAGGTTGAGCCGTACTCCGCTCGGTGGACCGGTGCGGAATATCCCCATCGCGCTCTCGGCGGTCTTCAATAACTCTGGCTGCTTGAAGCGTTGCGATGTGCTCGCTAGCGCTTGCACACCTGTGCCCTGAGCCAATCCGCTCACCCAAGGTGGACGGCCGCCGCCAAACTGGAACAAGTACTCCCAAGCTAGTCCGCCAGCTCGTTTGACCGCCAGCCGCGAAACCTCGCCTGCCAGCGTGTGAAGTTCGGCCGATTTGCTCTGTGCGGTCACGAGCGCGTTCATGTAGCCGAAGGTGCCAAGCCATTGGATCTGCAGGCCCTGGCCCGGGTAGGACTGCCAAACCAGCTGGCTGCCCTTGAAGCCAACTCGCTGGCCGTAACTCAGCAGCGACCCTTTGGTCCACCACTGAGTGTTACGCCGCAGCGTTTCAATCATTGGAGCGAGCCGGGATGAGGTGGCGAGGCCGGCCCGCGCCATCCGATCAAAGTTTGCGATTACGGCGCGGAGCTCGTTGCGGCGCTGTCCGCGTAGGTGCCCAGCGGTGCGCCTTGCGCTCGCGATCGCTGAGGCGTAGTCAGCGTGCGTCACAGCGCTGATAGCGCCTTCGCCAGCGACGCGGCCGATCGCCGCTTCTAAGTTGCGTGAGGACGCCGTCTGGGCTGGGAGGGACCTCGCCGCGCTTGCCGTCAGAGACCGCCCTAGCCCGGCCGACAGGTCGCTGATTTCGGCAGCAGGGATCAGCGGATTTGACTCGCGTGAGAGATGCCCGCTCTGATCTAGAACAAGGATTGTTGAGGCGTTGGCACTCGCCGCGCCGCAAAGGGCGAGCGTGACGAGCGCCGACGCGACGCATAGGAAAGGCGTACGGCGCACGCTGACGATGCTACGGAGACTGGTCGGGCTAGGTCGCAGTTGCCGTTGCAGTTCGGCGCAGGACCAAGCCAACGGCGTCGATCGAGCCGATTGGGGACGACTTAGGCGCAACGTATGCTTTATCCCGATGAATGCTCAGCCTCCAGCCGGCACGTCACTCTTTCGGCGCCTTCTCGATGCTGCTGGCTGGCCGGTCCTGCTGGTTGTCTTCATTCCAATCGCCGTCGTCCTCCAGTTCAGCGGTGGCGGTGCGATAGCGATCTTCATAACGGCTGCGCTCGGCGTGATTCCGACGGCGGCGCTGATGGGCCGCGCTACCGAAGAGCTGGCGGCGCGCTCCGGCCCCGGAATCGGCGGTTTGCTGAACGTAACTTTCGGCAACGCGCCAGAGCTGATCATTGCGCTGGTTGCGCTGAGTGCCGGGCTGCAGGAGGTAGTCAAGGCTTCGATCGCCGGTTCGATCATCGGCAACATCCTGTTGGTGCTCGGCGCAGCGATGTTCTTCGGCGGGCTCGGTCGCGACGAGCAGAAGTTCAGTGCCCGCGCCGCCGGCGCACAAACCTCGATGTTGTTCCTCGCGTTAGCGGCAATTGTTATGCCAGCTGTCTACGAGATGGTCGCGGGGACGGGCCTGCCAGGGCCGACCGACGTGCGCGTTGACTACGGCCTCAATGTTGAGCGGCTGTCGGTCGTCGTCGCCGTGGTGATGCTGATCGCTTATGTGGCGGGGCTGATCTTCTCACTCAAGACGCATCGCCGGATCTTCAACCCGGATCCTGTCGACACGCAGACGATTAACGAATCTTGGACCACGCGCAAGGCGATCATCGCGCTCGCAATAGCCGGCGTATTGGTGGCAGTTATGTCGGAGATCCTCGTCGGCTCGATCGAAGAGACCGCGCGCAGGCTCGACATCAGCGAATTTTTCATCGGCGCGATCATCGTTGCGATCGTCGGCAACGCAGCAGAGCACTGGGTTGCGGTGCTGGCAGCGCGTAAGGATCAGATGAATCTGGCGGTCAACATCTCGATCGGTTCGAGTGCCCAGGTTGCGCTATTCGTCGCTCCGGTACTGATCCTCTTCTCGCACGTGCTTGGACCACACCCGATGGCGTTGGTCTTCAATGGGTTTGAGCTGGCAGCTCTAATTCTGGCCGCGCTACTGGCCAGCCAGGTGACTAATGACGGCCGCTCGACTTGGTTCGAAGGCTTACAGCTGCTGGCCGTGTACGTGATCATCGCCTTCACTTTCTTTATCGCCTGACCAGTTCGGGTGAATGCGTCATGATCGGCTGTCCGTGCGGCTAGATTCGATAATTCCCGGTGACGTTGTGCGCGTCTCGATCCGTGGGCGCGTATTTCATGCGGTTGTTCGCGGCAGCGACCCGGCTGGTCTTCAGATTGAGCCGATCGAGCGCGGCATTACGCAGCGCCATGCGAAAGCGCGCGACATTGTCGAACACTGGTCGAAGGCCGGTAGGCCGCGGGCTGCTGGCGGGCGTGCAGTAAACCCTGAGCAGCGCTCGCTTGACGATCTGTTCGACCGTTAGGCGGCATCACTAGGCGCCGCTCGTCATACTGCGGATCGTGTCCCAACGTCAGACCGACGAGGCGGTTGCCGAAGCCGTTCCGATCGCAGTGGCGCGCGCTGCGGCTGGAGTTGGTGGCGGGCCAGGTACGAGCGATCCGCTAATTGGCGAGCTGCGCCGAGCCGGGCTACTCCCGCTCCTCGTATTGCACCTGCTCGCCGCTGGTGCCTCCTACGGCAACGCCTTGATCGAAGGAATCAGCGTTTCAACCGGCGGCCTGATCAGCGTTAACCCGAACACGATGTACCCGCTGCTGCGCTCGCTTGAGGAGCAAGGATTTGTGACCGGTGAGTGGGAACACCCGGAGCGGCGCTCGCGGCGCTTCTACGCAATCACCGAGGATGGCGAGGGCGAGCGTCAGCGCCTCTCGGCTGAGATCAAGCCGCGTCTGGAGGAGGTTGCCTCCGCTCTCGAACTGCTGCGCCGCGTGCTCTAGTGGGCGTAGCTAGCGCGCAGACCACCGTCGAGGGCGTGTCGGTCGCTGAAGCTGAGCAGCTCTGGTACGACGTCGACAGTTGGCCGCTCTTCATCGACGGGCTCCGTTCAATTGAGAGCGTCGCCGGTGATCCACCGCTGGTCGGCTCGAAAGTTGTCTGGGATTCAACTCCTGCTGGCCGCGGACGGGTGAGTGAGACGGTGATCGACTACGCGCCAGGGGTGGGGCAGGAACTGGAGGTTGAAGACCGTTCGATTCGTGGGCGCCAGCGCGTGCGTTTCAGCGCCGAGCAGGGCCCTCTGGGGATCCAACTTGAGCTCAACTATCAACTGACGGGTAGCAACCCGTTTCGCTCGATCATCGACTGGCTCTTTATTCGCCGGGCCCAGACCGAATCGCTGCAGCGCACGCTAACCGCGTTCCGGCTCGAACTGGGAGCGCAACCGGACGAAGCAGATGGAGCTAGCGAGCGATAGCAGTTCGCGCCCGCAGCGCCGCTTCGAGCCGCTCAAGGCTCTGCTCGAGCGCCGCGATCTGCTCGGCGCTAAGTCCGCCGATCAGCGCCGTCTGTGCGGCATCGGTGGTCGATCCTGCCGCGCTGACGAGCAGCTCTATCCGCTCGTCAATGTCACCCTGCCCGGCCCAACTGGCCAGCTCGGCGATAGCTGCGGTGAGCGCGCTCTCGAGCTGGAGCGCCGCCTCGCGCCAGCGGCCGGCATTGATGTCGGCGCGGGCGCGCAGCGCCAGCTCCTCGCAGGCCAGAATTACGTCGCGACCACTCAGCACCGCGGCCAGCCGCTCCTGAGGGCTGAGGATTGCCTCGCGCTTTCGTCGCCTGCCACCGATCGTCACCTCAACCGCGGAGCTCCAACGGCCGCTTGCAACCTCCTCGCCGGCTCCGATGCCGACGCGTATTACGAGCGCTTGGCTTGGAGCGATTCCGTGCGCGTTTGGATCGGCCGAGGCGATCCGCTGGCGTTGAAGTACCGAATTGATAACGGCCAGGCCGGCTAGTGCTTCAGCCTCGAAGTCGGCGCCCTTTAGCTCCGCCGCGCTGCCGTTGACTAAAGGCCGGGCATCGATCAGCGTCGCTCTCCCGACGGCGACAGCGGTCGGCGCCGGTTCGGCGCTAGCCCGCCGAGCGCTCCGGCCTCGACGCCGCCGTCGGCGCTCGGCGCCGAGGGTTGCGACGACCAGCACATGAGTCGGCTCTCCCGCGTGGCCACGGATCACGTATCGGCCATCGGCCGGTCCTAGCGGCCAAGGCGCTTCAACTTGAACGAATCGGAAGTTAAGTGGCTCAGGCAGAGGCCAGCGAAGCTACCACCACGCGCCGCGCCGCAACAGCCTGCGTTGAGTACCGTGGAAGGGTAAGCAAGCGAGCAGGGAGCCAAGAATGACCGATGAAACTGCCGATGGACTGAAGGATCGCTTCACGCGAGGTGGCGAAGATGCGATTGGCCGGCTCGCTCAAGAGCTGCTGGAAAACCCGCTCGTGAGCAGCGCGATAGGCCGTGCTTTTGAAGCTCGCGAAAGGGCAACGCAGGCTCAGGAGGTTGCGATGGGTGCGCTGAACCTCCCGTCCGCAGCCGACCTTGAACGACTGACGCGGCGTGTTCGATCGGTCGCGCAGAGGCTCGAAGGGATCGAGGATTCGGTCGATCGGCTCGATGAGCGCTTCGCGAAGAACGTTCAGATCTCGCTAGATGAGCGGCTGGCGGCGATAGGTGAGCGGCTGTCGGCTATCGAAAATGCGTTGGCGGTAAATAAAGGCGACTAGGTCGGGGCCGATTCGTTGGCTGGCAGGGCAGCAAGGCCCGCCAGCCCAAGCCGTTTGGTTGCTTGCTCAAGCGGCTCCCCTTCGAGGCGCCGTCCGCCACCGGCTGAGCCGTCACTGACCATCAGTAGGACGGCAAGCCGGATAGATCGAAGCTGCGCGACCGCAAGCAGCGCTGCCGCCTCCATCTCGACGGCGATCGCACCTTCCTGCTTCCAGCTCTCGACTCGTTGGCTTCCGCGCTCGTAGAAAAGGTCTGCGCTGATGACGGCGCCGGCGTGATCGGCCGATCCCGCCAGTAGAGCCGCGATCTGCGGGTCGGGGGTCAGCAGGCGCCGGTCGCTCAGGGTTTGGCTGGTGCCGTCGGCTCCAATAACGGGGTCGGCACAGATCAGCTCGCCAAGCTTCAGCGAATCGCTTAGCGCGCCGCATGAGCCGATCCTGACCGCCCGCTCAAGGCCGAGGTCGCAGAGTTCCTCGAGCACGATTGCTGCGCTGGGACCGCCCATGCCGTGGCTCATGATTGTCAGCGCGGCGCCATCGCTGGCGACGCCGCTGTAGCCCCAAAGGCCGCGGTTGTGGTTGAACATCTTCGGTTCGTCCATCAGTACCTGTGCCAGCGCGAGCGCTCGGCCGGGATCGCCGGTGATCAGCGCTCGTGGTGCGAGCGGGGCTGTCGGGTGGATATGTCGCGGCTGAGCAGACATCAGCGAGCGAGAGTATTGTGAACTTATGGCCAAAGATCAGAAGAAGTCAGGAAAAAGCAAGGGTAAGAAGCACAGCTCGCGCAGCGATCAGGTTCGCTCCGCGGTAGATCAGGCGTTCCAGACCGCCGGTGCTCAGCTTCGCCCCGACCGTGCTCAGGAGATCGCCGACGAGCTGGCGTCAGCCGCCCAGCGAGTCCGCGACGTTGTCGAAGATGCGCTTCCACCAACGACGGAGGATCTCAAGCGCCTCGAAGAGCGGCTTGCTGTAACTGAGCGACGAATCGCCGCATTGGAGCGCGCCACGCCTGCGGCCACCCGCCGCGCCGCGGCAAAGAAGCCAGCGACTGCGCCGCGCAAAAAAGCTGCGCCGCGCAAGAAGGCGGCGCCGCGCAAGCCAGCGAGCTGATGGCGAGCCAATTCGAGTCGCCTGAGCAGTTCCGCGCGATCATCGATCGCGTAATGACATTGATGAGCGAAGACCCCCAGATGGGGCCTCAGTTGCGCGACGCCGACGTGCCGCAGCGGCTTGAGTTCGATGACTTGGACCTCGTTGTCAACGCTCGCGCCGCCCGAGCTGGCGAGGACGGCAACCTTCACTGGGAATGGACCGACGACGTCGATTGGGAACCAAAAGTCAAAATGACGATGAGCTCCGAGGTCGCCAATCGCTACTTCCAAGGCAAGGAGAACGTCCCGGTTGCGATCGCGCGCAGGCGCATCAAAGCTGGCGGCGACGTCGGGTCAGCGCTCGCGCTGATCCCGATCACAAAGCCGGTGTGGGGCCTCTATCGTTCGATGCTCGAAGCCGACTACCCACAACTCGTCGTTTAGCAGCGGCTCTGGTGGTCGAGCGATGGACGACAAGGACGACCTAAACGCTGACAGCGAGGAGGCCGGCGGCGAGACGCTCGCGGCGGCCGAGGCAGCTGAGCGGGCTGGCGTCTCGACCTCGACGCTACGCCGCTGGGTCGCGCTCGGGTTATTTCCAAAGAACGAGACGAGTCACGGCTGGGGGCCAAGCGCGATCGCCCAGGCTCGCTCGTTAGCCAAGCTGAGAGATCGGGGTTACTCGATCGAGCAGCTCCAAGACGCAACCGCCGAGGGAAGGCTCGTCGGCTACACCGATGAGATGGTCGCCGAGATGGTCGGGGAGCGCTTCACGGTCAAAGAAGCCGCCAAGGAGAGTGGCCTGAAACCTGATGTGATCGAAGAGCTAATCGCTGCAATCGGGCTACCGTCGGGCGCGCTAGATGACCTCGGCGCCGAGGACGTTGAGATGTTCAGGCACTTTTCAACCGCTGTCGAATCTGGATTCCCGCGTGACGCTCTGCTCCAACTGATGCGCGTCTATGGCCAAGCTGTCTCGAAGGTTGCCGACGCTGAGGTCCGGCTGGTTCATCTCCATGTCCACGAGCCGCTGCTACGCGAGGGCGTCGCGAGCGACGAGATCGCCGAGCAGATGGATGGGATCACCGACGAGTTACTGCCGCTCTTCTCGCCGGTAATTGACCACCTCCACCGGCGCTTTCTCAATCACTTCGTGGAGCAGGATGTAGTCGGCCACATGGAGAGCGAACCCGGCGGTGAGATTGGCCAGGTGCGCGTAGCGATCGCGTTTGCCGACCTTGCCGGCTACACGCAGCTGACCGAAGAGGTCGGCGATGAAGAAGCGGCCGGGATCGTCGAGCGGTTCGTCGCCAACGTCAATCAGACCCTGCCGGATGAGGCGAGGATCCTGAAGACGATCGGCGACGAGGTGATGATCGTGTCCGCAGACGCAGCATCGCTGACCGACTGGGCTGTCGGCTTCCAGATCCTGAGCGACGAGCGGCCGCTGCCACGTATCGGGATTCATTGCGGCAACGTCGTATTTCGCGACGGGGATTACTTCGGGCGTGAGGTAAATCTCGCTGCCCGAGTGGCCGCCCGCGCGGCCGCAGGCGAAGTGCTCGTCACCTGGCCGGTAGTCGAGATGGCGGGGAAGCATCTTGAGTTCGAGCGCATTGGCGAGGTTCAGCTCAAGGGCTTTAGCCACGCGACCGAGCTGTTCCTCTCCGGCCAGGCAGGCGGCCGCTGATGGATGCCGCCTCTAACGCGGAGCTGCTTGAGCGGGTTCGCTCGGGAGGGCTACTCGAACCCGGCCAGAAGGTCGTGGTGTGCCTCTCAGGCGGCCGTGACTCAGTCTGCCTGCTCGACATCGCGGTTGAAATTTGTGGCCGCGGCAACGTAAGCGCTCTGCACGTCAACTACGGCCTGCGTGAGGAAGCTGATGCTGACGAGCAGCTCTGCCGTGAACTGTGCCGGCGGCTCGAAGTCGAGCTGACCGTCGAACAGGCCGCGGCGCCGCGCGACGGAAATCTGCAGGCTTGGGCTCGCGACGTTCGCTACGGCCTCGGCGCGCGCCTGGCAAGCGGAGCTGGCGCGCGACTTGCCGCAGGCCACACCGCCAGCGACCAAGTGGAGACCGTCGTCTATCGTCTCGCCTCCTCTCCTGGCCGTCGCTCTCTGGTCGGCATGCCGGACGAGCGCGGGTTGCTCGTTCGTCCGCTTCTGCGCGCGCGGTTCACTCGCGATCAGACTGCTCAGTGGTGCCGTTCGCGCGGGCTGCGCTGGTGTGAGGACTCCAGTAACGAGACCGACAAGTACGCCCGCGGGAGGATCCGCGGCCAAGTCCTTCCAGCCCTGCGCAGCATCCACCCAGCAACCGACGACAACATCCTCCAAAGCGCAGAGCTGCTCCGCGACGAGGCCGAAGTACTCGAGATCGTTGTCGATACAGCACTAGCCGGGAAGAGCGAGATTTCGACTGAACATCTCGCCGCTCTGCCGCCAGCGCTCGCACGTTTGATCGTCCGTCGCTTAGCTGAGGACGTAACGGGTGGGCTCTGTCCCCAGGCCTCCGCTCGGCTCGACGAGATTCTCGGGCTGGGCCGAAGCGGCAACGAGCTCGCGGCGATCGATATTGGTGGCGGCGCTCGCGCAGTGATCAAACAAAGTGTTCTGAGTTTTGAACGCTCGCCGCAGCGGGCAGCTCGCCGGCCGGTTGAAGGGTAATCTCCGGCGCGATGAGCCTCGAACCTCCAATCGGTGAAATTCTCGTTCAGCCCGATCAGCTGAAAGAGCGGGTTCGCGCGCTCGGCGTGCAGATCAGCGCCGACTATCAAGACCGTGACTTGCTGCTGGTGGGCGTGTTGAAAGGGGCGACGTTTTTCCTGGCCGACCTGATGCGCAACATCACCGCACCGTGCGAACTCGACTTCATGGCTCTCGCCTCTTACGGGTCGCAAACAGATTCGAGTGGCGTCGTGCGGATCCTCAAAGATCTCGACGCGCCGATCGAGGGTCGCGACGTTTTGATCGTCGAAGACATCGTTGACTCCGGCTTGACGCTTCAGTACCTGCTGCGCAATCTCGGCGCCCGCGACCCGGCTTCACTGGAGGTTTGCTCGCTGCTAACCAAACCCGAGCGGCGCAAGGCCGACGTGCCAATCAAATATGTCGGTTTCGAGATTCCCAACCGCTTTGCGATCGGATATGGCCTCGATCACGCCGAGCGTTGGCGCAATCTGCCGTACGTTGCGTCACTGATCCGTCCTGAGAGCGGTTCCTAGGGCTGCTTACGGCTGTTACTCTGAAGGATCTGTCCCAACGCCGTAATCCCACAACGATCCGCGTAACGTACTCCACTCGATGAGCCGTTTTTTCAAGAGCGCAGCCTTCCCAATCCTGATCGTGATCGTGCTCGCGTTTTTCGCGCAGCGCTTGATTAGTGGCGGTCAGAGCGCCAAAGCTCCGACCTACAGCGAATTCATCAGCCAGCTCAGCGCTGGGGACATCAAGTCGGTCGATCTGAAGACGAAGGACAACACTGTCGTCGTCACGCCACGCAGTGGCAAGGGTTACGAGACAGGCTTCACCGACGCTGGCTCAGATCGCCTCGAAGCCCAGCTACAGAGCGCTAGCGATCAAGGCAAGCTGCCGGGCGGTTACAACATCGAAGGTCGCAAGACCAATGGCTGGCTCTCATTGCTGACCTACGTCCTTCCGTTCCTTATCTTCATCGGCTTCTGGATCTTCTTGATGAACCAGATGCAAGGTGGCGGCTCGAAGGTGATGTCTTTCGGCAAGTCGCGCGCCAAGCGGATGACGGCCGATTCGCCGAAGATCACGTTCCGCGACGTCGCCGGTGTTGACGAGGCAGTCGAAGAGCTTCACGAGATCAAAGAGTTCCTTGAGAACCCGAAGAAGTTCCAAGCGCTTGGTGCACGGATTCCGAAGGGCGTGCTGCTCTTTGGCCCTCCAGGCACCGGTAAGACTTTGCTGGCCCGCGCTGTTGCTGGCGAGGCTGGCGTTCCATTCTTCTCAATCTCCGGCTCCGACTTCGTCGAGATGTTCGTCGGCGTCGGTGCCAGCCGTGTGCGTGACCTTTTCGAGCAGGCGAAGCAGAACTCGCCCTGCATCATCTTCGTCGACGAGATCGACGCCGTTGGTCGCCATCGCGGCGCCGGCATGGGCGGCGGTCACGACGAGCGCGAGCAGACGCTCAACCAGCTGCTCGTTGAGATGGACGGCTTCACGATGACCGACAACGTGATCCTGATCGCCGCCACCAACCGCCCCGACATTCTTGACCCGGCGCTGCTGCGTCCAGGCCGCTTCGACCGGCAGATCGTCGTCGACCGCCCTGACCGTAAGGGCCGCGCACGGATCCTTGACGTTCACACCCGTGGCAAGCCACTGGCGAAGGAGATTGACACTGACACGCTCGCTGGCCAGACGCCTGGGTTCACGGGAGCCGATCTAGCCAACCTCGTCAACGAGGCGGCGCTGCTGGCGGCCCGCCACGGCAAGCGCGAGGTAACTCAGGTTGAGCTTGAAGAGGGGATCATGCGCGTAATCGCAGGCCCTGAGAAGAAGACTCGCGTGATGAGCGACAAGGAACGGCTGATCACCGCCTTCCACGAGATGGGCCACGCGATCGTCGGCCACTACCTCGAGTTCTCCGATCCAGTGCACAAGATCTCAATCGTCAGTCGCGGCCAAGCCCTCGGTTACACGATCTCGATGCCGCAGGAGGATCGCTTCCTGACGACCCGCGCCGAGCTGCTCGATTCGATGGCGATGACGCTCGGTGGCCGCGCCGCCGAGGAGATCGTCTTCAGTGAGATCACTACGGGCGCATCAAACGACATCGAGAAGGTAACGGCGACCGCCAAGCAGATGGTGATGCGCTTTGGCATGAGCGAACGGCTCGGCCCGCGCGTCTTCGGCCGCGATCAAGGGCAGCCATTCCTCGGCCGTGAGTTCTCGTCCGAGCCTGACTACTCCGACGAGATTGCGCGCGAGATTGATGATGAGATTCGCCGCATTGTTGAGTCCGCGCACCAGCGCGCGAAGGACATGCTGACTGAGCACCGCGAAGTGCTCGAAACAACTTCACGGGTCTTGCTCAAGCGTGAGACGATCGAAAAGAATGAGTTCCTCGCGCTGCTGGACGGCAAGAACGAAGAAGACGTCTTCGGGCCTGACGACGCTCCTGCGCCGCCGACAGACGGCGACGCTGAAGGCGCCACAGAGGCCGAGCGTGATGCACTGCGGCCAACGACGCGGCCCGGTCTCGCCGGCGGCGCGCTTGAGGCACGCGGCCTCGATCTGCCCGAGAAGCCTGAACCGGCCTGATTCACGGCGCGCGCCGGGAGCCCGATGAGCGCTGGTTGGAAGGTGATGGGCGTCTGCAACGCAACGCCGGACTCGTTCTCCGATGGCGGCCTGCTGCCAAGCGCTGAGGCCGCGATCGCTCACAGTCTTGATTTGGTCGAGCAGGGCGCGGCAATCATTGACGTCGGCGGTGAGTCAACACGCCCCGGGGCTGAGCCCGTTTCCGAGCAGGAGGAGCTCCGGCGCGTGATTCCAGTAATCGAGGGAATCGCCGCCGCGGCGCCGCAGGTGCAGATCAGCGTCGACACGATGAAGGTCGCCGTCGCAAGCGCCGCGCTAGCAGCTGGGGCCAGCTACATCAACGACGTCAGCGGCTTTACCGCCGAGCCACAGATGGCGCAGCTCGTTGCTGATGCCGGTTGCGATTGCTGCCTGATGCACATGCTCGGCTCGCCGCAGACGATGCAGGATGATCCGCAGTACGACAATGTTGTTGCCGAGGTTTGTGAATTTCTTAGCGAGCGCGCCGAGCTAGCTCTAGCGGCCGGAATCGCTCGCGAACGGATTGCCGTCGATCCGGGCATCGGCTTTGGCAAGACGATCGAGCACAACCTTGATCTGCTGGCCAACCTCGACGCAGTTGCGGCAATCGGTTTTCCAGTCGTGATCGGCCTTTCGCGCAAACGTTTTCTCGGCGAACTGACAGGCGCTCAGCAGCCCGACCAACGAGTTGCAGCAACTGTCGCCGCCAACGTTCTGGCTTTTGAGCGCGGCGCGTCGGTCTTCCGCGTTCATGACGTGCGAGAAACCGTCGACGGCTTGAAGCTGGCTAGTGCTACGTTGGCGCGCGATGGCCGCTGACGAAGATCACGAAGAGAACGAAGAGTTCGATGAGGAATTCGACGAGCGAAGTACAGAGCTGGCCGCGACCAGCATTGAGGTCACCGGCCTTTCGCTCTACACGCACCATGGCGTCAGCGATGCTGAGCAGGAGATTGGCCAGCGTCTTGTCTTCGACCTGCGCTTCGACGTCGGCTCCTGCGATGCGACGGTGACGGATCGTGTCGAGGACACAGTCGATTACGGCCGCGTCTGCGAATTCGTCGCGCTCGTCGCTCAGCGCCGTTCCTACCGAACGCTCGAGGCGCTCTGCACCGAGGTGGCCAATCAGCTGCTCGATGAGTTCGATGCGCTTGAGGTCTGGGTCAAGGCGACGAAGCCCGAGCCGCCGATCGCTCTGGCTGTTGAGTCGGTTTCGGTCGAGGTCTGGCACAGCGCGGCCGGTCGATGAGCACGCCGTTTGAACTCGCGACCGCGGTTGAGCCGCGCGGCGACGGGCGGTTCAGTGCACTCTGTGACGTTGACTGGTCGGCGCCGCGCGGACCTAACGGCGGTTATCTGGCGGCGATCATGGTTCGTGCGATGGCCGCTGAGCTGGGCGACGCCGAGCGCGAAGCCCGTTCGATTACGCTCCATTATCTAAGTCCGCCGGTTGCCGGTCCGATGCAGATCGAGGTCAAGGTAGAACGGTCGGGGCGGACACTGACGACGCTGAGCGCCAGGCTCGAGCAGGACGGCAAGTGTTGCCTGCTGGCGCTCGGAGCTTTCGCCGGTCAGTTCTCAGACAAGCGCCCGTTCGTCGCTGAGATGCCAAAAGCGCTCGCCGCCGAGGCGATAGAGCCGATTCCCGTGGTTGAGCAGATGCCGCCAATCGCCCACCAAGTGCAGATGCGCCCGGCGCTTGGCGCGCTCCCGTTCAGCGGTTCGGATGAGGCGATTAGTGGAGGGTGGATGCGGCTCAACGAACCGCAAAGGCTTGATGCAGCGGCGCTCGCTCTCTACTGCGACGCTTGGCTACCGGCCGTCTTCACCCGACTTACAGAACCGGTTGGCGCACCGACAGTTGACCTGACGATTCATTTCCGCGACCCGCAGGCGGCGCTAGAGGTTGATCCCTCAGAGTCGGTCCTTGGCGTCTTCAGCTGTAGCACCGCGATCGAAGGCTTCGTTGAAGAAGATGGCGAGATCTGGTCCTCTGACGGCAGGTTGCTGGCCCAGAGTCGCCAGCTGGCGTTGCTCGTGGAACCGAAGTAGAGATGGCTGCTGCGCAGATTGGATACCTAGGTCTCGGCTCCAATGTCGGCGGCCGCCGCGAGAATCTGCAGGCCGCCGTCGACGCAATGCCGGGGAAGGGCATCACCGTGCTCGCGTCTTCCTCGACATATGACACCGAGCCGGTAGGGCTCGTCCTCGACCAGCCCTCGTTCCTCAACGCCTGCGTTCGAATCAGCACGGAGCTGGGTCCTGAGCAGCTGCTCGACGCCTGCAAAGAGATTGAAGCGGCGCTCGGCCGCGACCTCGAGGGCGGGATCCGTCATGGTCCGCGCCCAATCGACGTTGACCTGCTGCTACTCGGAGATCTTGTCTACGAGAGCGAGCGGCTCCGCCTGCCGCACGCTGAAACAACGTCGCGCCGCTTCGTTCTGATCCCGCTGCTGGAACTCGACTTCGACCTGCGCGCGCCCGACGGCTCTCCGCTTTCGGAGGCGCTGGTGGCGCTCGGTTTCGATGAGGCCGTGACGCGCGACGGCGCGCCGCTAGATCTCCCTAGCTAGGCCGCGGACGGCAGCAGTGCGGCTGGGATCGTCCCGACAGGCGCGAAGCCCGGAGCTTCAGGGAAGCAGCGCAGTGCCAGGTCGGCGCACGGGCGCCCGGCGAAGATGTCGGTGAAGTCCGCGAAGGTCATCAGCAGGCGCAAGCTCGCGGCGATCTGAAGGTCGGCAGCATTGAACTGCTCGCCGCCCATCACCCCGTCGGCGATCCAGCCATCGATCCGGTCAAGCAGAATCGGCAGCGTGCGGATGTCGTCGGCGTAGGTCGCGGCGGTGGCGCGGTTGGCGCGCATCTCAAGCGTTGTAACGCCCGGGGCAATCAACTTCAGGACCGGAACCGGGATTGGCGGTAGCTTCGAGCCGGCTGAGTAGTTAGCCATGACCTCTGGGTTGGCCTTAAAGCTCGGCCACAGAACACGGCGCACTAGCGGCTGGAGCACCTCGTCGCCCCAAGCCTCAGCTTCAATCACCGCGGCGCGCTGGGCACCGTCAGCAGGGAAGAGGGGAGGGTTAGGAACGATCTGGTCGAGTTTGGCGAGGATTGCGCGCGAGCCGCTGACCTTCTCGCCGTCGATCTGGATGCCTGGCACGGTTCGCTTGCCGAAAAGCAACCTCATCGCCCCCATGTGCATCGGTGGTGGGAACTCAACGACTGAGTAAGGAAGGCCTTTGATCTCGAGCGCTTTCTCGACCGTTGCGCAAGGGTGGGAGCCGCCAACGATGAAAAGTCTGATCTTCATGAGGCTGGACAGTACCCGTTTGTGCGTCGCAAATCCGCCCAGCCCGCTACGGTTGCTTCCATGAGCGTTCCGCCAGTAATCCCAACCTCCCGCGACAGCTTCCTCTCGGCCCTCTTTGACTTGAGCTTTACGCGCCTTGTCACGACCCGAGCCGTGAAGGGCCTCTACATCTTGCTGATCGTCGTCGTCGCTGTTGGATTGGTTGCGGCGATCGTCTCGTCAATTATCGCCGGCTCGATCACGGGGGTCGTGCTATCGGTCATCGGGGGCACGATCGGAGCCTTCCTAACAATCATCTACGGGCGCATCGTGCTCGAAGTTCTGCTCGCGATCTTTCGGATTCTCGAGACCAACAGGGAGATCGCATATCTCCAGCGCCAGCAGCTGCTCGCCGTCCAAGGAGAAGTCGCTGCAGGCGGCGCTTCACAGCAGTTCCCGCCAGCCCCATAAGCTGGCTCCATGCTGCTCGTAGTTGACGTAGGCAACACGCAGACCCACTTCGGCACCTATGAGGGTGGCGAGCTGGTCGAACACTGGCGCTTTGCGACCGTCCGCGATTCGACCGCCGATGAGATCGGTGCTGCGCTGCGCAACCTAGTTGAGCTGCGCGGAGTCGAACTCGAACAGATCAACTCATCGATCGTCTCATCGACGGTTCCTCAGCTTGGGCCGCAGTGGCTTGAGATGACGGAGCGCTACCTCGGCCACGAGATGCTCGCAGTTGGGCCCGGCTTCAAGACCGGGATGCCGCTGCGCTACGACAATCCACGTGAGATCGGTGCCGACCGTCTCGTTAACGCCGTCGCCGCCTACGAGCGCACGCAGGGCGCTTGCATCGTCGTCGACTTCGGCACCGCAATCACCTACGACCCTGTATCGGCCGAGGGCGAATACCTTGGGGGCATCATCAGCCCTGGCGTTGAGATTTCAGTTGAGGCGCTTGCGAGCCGCGCGGCCAAACTGCCAAAGGTTGATCTTGAGCCGCCGCGGGCGCTGATCGGCAAGTCCACGATCGAAGCTATTCGCTCTGGAGTGATCTACGGCTTTGCTGCGATGGTCGACGGGATTGTCGGGCGCCTCTTAGAAGAGATGGGCGAGGAGACGGCAACGATTGCGACTGGTGGTCTCGCCCACCACATCGTCCCCTTCACCGAGCGGATCGATGAGATCGACGATCTACTGACGCTCGAGGGCCTGCGGATCCTCTTCGAACGCAATAGCTGAAGCTAGGCTTGAAGCGATGCCAGTGCCAGCTCTGACAGAACCGTTCACGATCGGTGGCCTTGAAGTCCCGAACCGAGTTGTGCTCGCGCCGCTGGCTGGGATCGGTAACTGGTTCGTTCGTCTTCAAGCGAAGCGATTTGGCGCCGGACTAACGGTCAGCGAGATGATTTCCAGCTTCGCGATTCATCACCGCAACGAAAAGACGATGCGCGACCTGCTCGTAATCCACCCTGACGAGCGCGCCTACCCAGGGCCAATCGCCTTTCAGCTTTTCGGCCAGGATCCTGCCGTGATGCGATCGGCTGCTGCAACAGCGGCGCAGCAGGGCGCCGACATCATCGACCTCAACATGGGTTGTCCCGTGCCGAAAGTGATGAAGAACGGTGCCGGTGCAGCGCTGATCTCAGATCCGGCCGTCGCCGTTGAGATTGCGCGCGCGGCGGGCGAGGGGAGTGGACTGCCTGTGACGGTGAAGCTCCGCTCCGGGCAGAAGAACGGCGAGGCCGATGGCTTTCAGCTCGCTCTGAGGTTGGTTGACGAAGCCGGCGTCGCGGCGATTGCCTTTCATCCGCGCTCGGCGCAGGTCAAGCACAAAGGCTCTCCCGATTACGAATTGGCTGCAAAATTGGTCGAGCAGCTGCCTGTGCCGGTGATTCTCTCGGGCGGGATGAGCGACACGGCGGCGACGCTCGCCGCCCGCGAGCAGACCGGTGCCGCCGCTGTAATGCTGGCCCGCGGTGCTCTCGGTAACCCTTGGCTGTTTGAAAGCGTGCTTGGGCAGCGAGCCGAGCCGCCGCCAGCCGAAGAGATCATCGACGAGCTCGGGTGGATCATCGATCGCGCCAGTGAGCACCTCGGTGAACAACGTGCGGCTCGCTACCTGAGGACCTTCTATCCGTGGTACCTCGATCAGCTCGAGCTTGACAAGCCAACGTTGATTGCGTTCCAGCAGACCGAGTCGATCGATCAGGTGCGTGCGATGCTGGCCGAGCTCGCGCCGTTGACCAACGCTGCGTAATCCGTCACAGAGGCCGTAATACGGGCGCACCAGCGCTCGCTATACTGCCCGCTTCGCTAGCGCCCAAGCAGTCCCAATAGCACTATTGGTGCTGGCCATTACTCCGAAAAGTGAATTCCGATGCCTAAAGAAGTAATTCTCACCCCAGCCGGCCTTAAGCGCCTTCAGAAGGAACTCGAGACCTTGCAGACCGATCGTCGGCGCGAGGTTGCTGAGCGGATCAAGGACGCGCGCGAGTTTGGTGAGATCGCTGAAAACTCTGAATACGACGACGCAAAGAACGAGCAGTCGATGCTCGAGGCGCGGATTGCTCAGCTCGAAGAGCGGCTCCGCGACGCACAAGTGATTGACAAGAAGAAGATCTCCACCGACGTCGTCCAAGTGGGAAGTGCAGTTCACCTCAAGGACGAGAAGACGGGCAAAACTCAGAAGTTCACAATCGTTGGTTCAGCTGAAGCGAACCCAGCCGAGATGATGCTCTCGAACGAATCTCCGGTCGGGCGTGCGCTTATTGGTCAGAAGCGCAATGCCGTCGTTTCGGTGCCGGTTCCCAAGGGCGCTGCGCGCAAGCTGAAGATCACGAAGATCGACGTCGGTCTCTAAATCGTCATGATGGCGCTCTAGTGAGCGACCAACCGACAGATCAGCCGAGCGAGCTGCTCGCCGCCCGGCGAGCCAAGCTCGACCGCATCCGCGAGCAAGGCGTGGATCCGTTCCCGCACGATTTCCCTGGCGTGATCGCGATCGCTGAGGCACAGGCTCCTTGGGCCACGCTCGAGGCCGGCGAAGAGCGCGACGACGCCTACCGCATCGCTGGCCGCCTCGCCGCACGCCGCGGCCAAGGCAAGATGGCCTTCCTCGACATCGTTGACCGCAGCGGACGGATGCAGGTACAGGCGCGCGCCGACGTGCTCGGTGAAGAGGCGATGGCGCAACTAGTTGAGTTTGACCTCGGTGACCTCGTCGGCATCGACGGCACGATCTTCTCCAGTCGCAGCGGCGAGCTAACGCTGCGAGTCACTGACTTCACGCTGCTCGCCAAGAGCCTCCGCCCGCCTCCCGATAAACACCACGGGCTGCAAGATGTAGAAACGCGTTACCGGCGCCGCGAACTTGACCTGATCGCCAACGAGGAGGCGCGCGAGCTTTTTGTCACGCGCGCCAAGATCGTCTCCGAGCTACGCCGCTCACTTGACGACGACGGCTTCATCGAGGTTGAAACACCGGTGCTGCAGCCGCTCTACGGTGGCGCGCTGGCTAGGCCGTTCATAACTCATCACAACACGCTCGACCGTGATCTTTTCCTACGGATAGCGACCGAGCTCTACCTCAAGCGCTGCATCGTTGGCGGCCTCGAGCGCGTCTACGAGCTCGGCAAGGACTTTCGCAACGAGGGGCTCTCAACCAAGCACAACCCTGAGTTCACGATGGTTGAGTGGTACGAGGCCTACGCCGACTACGGCAACGCGATGGACCGAGTTGAACAGCTCGTAGTTGGCATCGCTGAGGCAATCAACTACGACGGGCCGATCGATTTCGCGGCTCCATGGCCGCGCATACCGCTGGCGCAGGCGATCAAAGACGCAACTGGGATTGACATCAACGAAGCGACCGAACGCGACGCGCTTGTCGCGGCGATCGGCGCCTCTAAGAAAGTAAAACTTGATGTCGAAGATCGCGCCTGGCCCGCGCTGGTAGATGACCTACTCAGCAAGTACGTCGAACCGACGATCACCAACCCCGTATTCATCACCGACTACCCGACCGCACTCTCACCATTCGCCAAAGCGCACCGCACTCAGCCCGGCCTGGTCGAGCGCTTCGAGGCGTTCTGCAGTGGGATGGAGTTCGCCAACGCCTTCACTGAGCTCAACGACCCTGATGAGCAGCGCCGCCGGTTTGAAGATCAGGTTCGTTTAGCCGAAGGTGGCGACGAAGAATCGCAGCCGTACGACGAGGTCTTCGTCCAAGCTCTCGAGCAGGGGATGCCGCCCACGGCGGGCGTCGGTCTTGGGATCGATCGACTCGTGATGTTGATGACCGGCCGCGACTCAATTCGCGAGGTCGTGCTGTTCCCCGCGATGCGTGACTGAGTGCCTTCGCGCCGACTCGGCTACCGCTTCCCGCTGTTAGAATGCGGTATGTCCGATTTTCTTCCCTGCTCGTTGATCCGGTTGCCCGTCAGGGCCGGTAAGTAGGGTACGAAGCGGAATTGCAGCGACCCCGAAAACGACCACCGTCAGAACTCAGACCACCAACACAACCGACTACCAACCCAGCCTCTTAGGAAGGACACGTAGAAGATGTTTGAGCGATTTACAGAGCGCGCCCGCCAGGTAGTCGTCCTCGCCCAGGAAGAGGCACGCACGCTGAAGCACAACTACATCGGCACCGAGCACATCCTGCTCGGCTTGCTGCGTGAAGAGGAAGGGCTCGCAGCCCGCGTACTCGAGAGTCTCGACATCACGACAGAGCGCGTCCGCGCCCAGGTCGTTCGCATCGTCGGCTCCGGGGAAGAGGTCACCTCGGGTCAGATTCCATTTACCCCCCGCGCCAAGAAGGTGCTTGAGCTAGCTCTACGTGAAGCGCTGAGTCTTGGTCACAACTACATCGGCACCGAGCACATCCTGCTCGGCCTAGTGCGCGAGAACGAAGGCGTCGCGGCCCGCATCCTGCTCGACTTTGATGCCGACTCCGAGAAGATTCGCAACGAAGTCATCCGCATGCTCTCGGGCCCCGGTGGCCGTCGCCAGGGCAGCTCCGGACAGGGCAGCGGCAGCGCCACCGGCACCGGTTCAGGCGAAGGCAAGAAGTCGTCGAAGTTGCTTGACCAGTTTGGCCGCAACCTCACGCGGCTCGCGTCGGAGGGCAAGCTCGACCCTGTCGTCGGCCGCGAGACGGAGATCGAGCGGATCATGCAGATCCTTTCGCGCCGGACGAAGAACAACCCGGTCTTGATCGGTGAGCCGGGCGTAGGCAAAACGGCCGTCGTCGAAGGGCTCGCTCAGCGAATCATCAACTCCGACGTACCGCCGCTGCTCGCCGACAAGCAGATTTACACGCTCGATCTAGCAGCCCTTGTTGCCGGTTCGAAGTACCGCGGCGAGTTCGAGGAGCGGCTGAAGAAAGTGATGAAGGAGATCACTCAGCGCGGCGACATCATTCTCTTCATTGACGAGATCCACAACCTTGTCGGCGCCGGCGCCGCCGAGGGCGCGATCGACGCTGCCTCAATCCTCAAGCCCGCGTTGGCCCGAGGCGAGCTGCAGACGATCGGCGCGACGACGCTGGATGAGTACCGCAAGTACCTCGAGCGCGACAGCGCGCTGGAGCGTCGTTTCCAGAAGATCGTCGTTGACCAGCCAACGATCGAGGAGTCGGTTCAGATCCTTGAAGGGTTGCGTGACCGTTACGAGGAGCACCACAAGGTTGAAATCACTGACGAGGCTCTCCGCGCAGCCTGCGAGCTAGCCGACCGCTACATCGCCGACCGCCAGCTTCCCGACAAAGCGATCGATCTCGTCGATGAGGCCGCCTCACGGATGCGGATCAAGACGATGACCGCTCCTCCCGTCTACCGCGAGCTCGAAGACGACATCGAGCGCACGCGCCGCGAAAAAGAGACAGCGATCGAAGATCAAGAGTTCGAAAAAGCTGCAGCGCTGCGCGACGATGAACGCCAGCTGACGCAGAAGAAACGCGAGCTCGAAGATGAGTGGCGCAGCGGCGAGGGCGAAGGGCCTAAGCCGAAGATCGGCGAGGAAGAGATCGCCGACATCGTTTCGATGTGGACCGGCATCCCGGTCTTCAAGCTGACCGAAGCTGAGACCGCCAAGCTTGTCCGCATGGAAGACGAGCTGCACAAGCGCGTCGTTGGCCAAGAGGCAGCCGTTGAAGTGGTTTCGAAGGCGATTCGCCGCTCACGCGCCGGCCTCAAAGACCCCAAGCGCCCAACCGGCTCTTTCATCTTCCTCGGCCCATCCGGCGTCGGCAAGACCGAACTAGCGCGCACGCTCGCTCAGTTCCTCTTCGGCGACGAAGACGCGATGACGCGGATCGACATGTCGGAGTACATGGAGAAGCACGCCGTCTCAAGGCTCGTTGGCTCTCCTCCCGGCTACATCGGTTACGACGAGGGCGGTCAGCTAACGGAGGCCGTTCGTCGCAAGCCGTACTGCGTACTGCTGCTCGACGAGATCGAGAAAGCTCACCCAGACGTCTTCAACATCCTCTTGCAGATCCTCGAAGACGGTCGCCTGACCGACTCCCAAGGCCGCACGGTTGACTTCCGTCACGCGATCGTGATCATGACCTCGAACATCGGCGCTCAAGAGATCGCACAGAACACGCCGCTCGGCTTTGCGATCTCCGAGGATGAGACCGGGATCAGCTACGACGACATGAAGGGCCGCATCATGGGCGAGCTGAAGAAGGTCTTCCGCCCTGAGTTCCTCAACCGGATCGACGACGTGATCGTCTTCCACAAGCTGCAGAAGGATCAGATCAAGACGATCGTCGAACTGCTGCTAGTGCGGATCCGCGAAACGCTTGCCGAGCGTGAGTTGCAGCTCGAGCTGACCGAAGAGGCGAAGGATCTCCTGGTCGAGAAGGGCTGGGATCCGGCGATGGGGGCGAGGCCGCTGCGCCGCGCGATCCAGCGCTACATCGAGGATCCGCTCGCTGACTTCGTTCTCCGCTCTGAGCTGACACCTGGCGGCACTGTGCTCGTCGAGGTTGCTCCGGAGGGCTCGGAGGAAGAGGTCTCGCTCACAGTGATTGAACCTCTGAAGGTGCCGGCCGCGGTTGGCGCGCCCGAGCAGACTCACGACGATGACGATGCGGATGCCGATCACGATGATCTCGCCGACGAGTCTGATGCTGAAACACCAGAGCTCGATGACGGGGAACCGTCGTGAGCGACGAGCCAGTCGTAATCAAGGTTCGTGATAACGGGCCTTACAAGGTGACCGGCCCGTTCGTTCTCGAGGACGCCGACGGCAGCCGCTACGAGGTTGGCGACCGGCCAATCGTGCTCTGTCGCTGCGGCCATTCGCAGAAGAAGCCGTTCTGCGATGGCGAGCACAATGGCGCCGAGTTCGACGCCTGCGAACGCGCTCCGCAAGACTGACTTAAGGGGGCGAAGCCGTCCCCTCTGGCGCCTAATCTCGCTAGGTGGCCCGCTCAACGTCAGTCTTCGTTTGCTCCTCCTGCGCTCACCAGGAGGCTAAGTGGCACGGCCAATGCCCCCAGTGCGAAGAGTGGAACACGCTGGCCGAAGAGCGTGCGCCGTCACGCGCCCAGGGGAAGCGCACAGCAGGCCCTCGCAGCGCCGCCAGTGGCCCCGTGGTGCTGCGCGAGCTGGCAAGCGACAGTACCCCGCGCCTAGCCACGGGAATAACTGAGCTTGATCGCCTGCTTGGTGGCGGGATCGTGCCCGGCTCGATGGTTTTGCTCGGAGGTGCTCCAGGAATCGGCAAGTCCACGCTGATCACGATGGCGCTCGGTCTGATGGCGGCTTCGGGGCGCAGCACGCTCTATATCTCTGGCGAGGAGTCGGCCGCTCAGATCCGGCTTCGGGCCGAGCGACTAGAGGCTGGCACCGCTCCCGGCGCGCTCGACGTTCCCGTTCTCGCCGAGACCGATCTCGACGCCGTGCTCGCTGTGATCGAATCCGAGCGGCCCGACGTCTGTGTTGTCGATTCAGTCCAGACACTGGCCTGCGCCGAGCTCTCTGGCGCCGCCGGAACAGTCGGCCAGGTGCGCGAAGTCGCTTCGCGTCTGATCGAGGTGGCAAAAAGGACCGACACCGCAATCATGCTCGTCGGCCACGTCACGAAAGAAGGGTCGCTCGCCGGGCCGCGCGTGCTCGAGCACCTCGTTGATTGCGTGCTCCAGTTCGACGGCGAGCGCGAGCGAACCTACCGCACGCTGCGCGCAATCAAGAATCGCTTCGGCGCGACCAACGACGTCGGTGTCTTCGAGATGCGCGACGGCGGCCTCGTAGAAGTACTCGACGCCAGCGAGAGGTTTGTTAGCGAGGCGACGCGAGCGCCGGGCAGCGTCGTTCTGGCAGCGATGGAAGGTTCGCGGCCGCTGCTCGTGGAGGTGCAGGCACTCGTCAGCCCGAGCGAGATGGTTCCGCCCCGAAGGCTCTGCAGCGGCGTTGATCGCAACCGCCTTGCGCTTGTGCTCGCGGTGCTCGCTCGCCACGCAGGCGTCTCAACCGGAAGCGCCGATGTCTTCGTCAACGTCGTCGGCGGCGTCCGCGTAGACGAACCGGGGGCCGACCTGGCGATCGCACTCGCGGTTGCCAGTGCGGCGAGCGGTTCGGCGCTTACCGCGCCGGGGGACAAGCCGCTTTGCGCGTTCGGCGAGCTTGGCCTGACCGGCGAGCTGCGCTCCGTCGCACACCAGCTGCGGCGCGAGCAGGAGGCCGAAAAGTTTGGCCTGACGGAACTGATCACACCGCAGCGCGTGGGGACACTTCGGGAGGCCTTAAAGCTCCCAAATATCGGCTCTCGGGACCTTTCTGCACGCAACGCGGCATAGCGCCAATCGTTAACAGCTCTGTTAGAATGTGCCACTATGGCGCGTCAATCAGGGGGAGATTCGGCTGACTCAGGTATGCGCCAAGAGACGCGGATTGTCCGTGCGCTGGAGATGGTTGCGCCGGGAACTGCGCTCCGCGAAGGGATCGACAACGTCGTTCATGCCCGCACCGGCGCACTGATCGTCGTCGGCGATCCTGAAGAGATCAGCTTCATGTTCTCGGGCGGTATCCGCCTCGACATCGACTACTCGCCTGCCTTCCTCTACCAAGTCGCGAAGATGGATGGCGCGATCATCCTGAACGCCAACGCGACCAAGATCGCGATGGCAAACGTCCAACTTCTGCCGGATCCAACGATCCTTTCGCTGGAGACCGGAACCCGCCACCGCACCGCCGAGCGCGTCAGCAAGCAGAGCGACTCGCTAGTCATCGCGGTTTCGCAGCGCCGCGAGATCGTCTCGCTTTACGTTGAGGGCGCTAAGTACATCCTCGAGGACATCCCGACCGTCCTCGCCAAGGCCAACCAGGCGCTGGCAACGCTCGACAAGTATCGGCTTCGTCTTGATCAGGTTTCAACTCGGCTAACTGCGCTCGAGTTCGAAGGTGGCGCAACGCTTCATGACGTACTCACCGTCCTTCAGCGTTCCGAGCTCGTCACGCGAATGGCAGCAGAGATCGAGAGCTACATCGTCGAACTCGGTGCCGAAGGCCGCCTGATTGAAATGCAGCTCGAAGAGACGCTTTACGGAACCGCTGCCGACAAGGCAGCGCTGGTCCACGACTACCTAGTTGATGACGGCGACGACAACTTCGCTCACGCGCTCGAACAGGTTGGCCGCATCGACCATCAGGACCTACTCGATTTCGGGCGGCTCTCGGAGCTGCTCGGCTACGACCGCAAGGTCAACACGATCGACCATCCGGTATCGCCGCGCGGCTACCGGATCCTCGGCTTTATTCCGCGGCTGCCGAAGCTGGTCGTCGCAAACATCGTCGCTGCCACTGGTGGACTCGAGGAGCTGCTCGCCGTCGGCGATGCGCAGCTCGAGAGCATCGAAGGAGTCGGCGAGATGCGTGCCAAGGAGATTCGCGAGGGCTTGCGTCGCTTGCAAGAGATCAACCTCGTTGATCGCCACATGCAGAGCTGAAGTACCCAATCGGTTGATAACGCGGCTTGGGAATGATTCCCACGTCGCTGAGGTAAGGAGAACATCATTACGCAAACAAATGAAGAGCTAATTGACGATCTCGAGATGCCCGTTCTGGAGCACATCGAGTTCGAGTGCGGCGACAACGTCGTCTACCCGCACCACGGCGCCGGCAAGGTGCTGAAGAAGGAATCGCGCAACATGCTGGGGGAGAAGCGGGTCTATCTGACGATTAAGATCCTGCACAACGACATGACCGTGATGGTGCCGTCGGAGAATGCTGCGATCGCCGGGCTCCGCCGCGTAATCGATCAGAAGACCGTCAAGAAGGTGCTTGCCGTCATTCAGGACGACGTTTCAGAGATGCCAAAGAACTGGAACCGTCGCTTCAAGCACAATCGCGACAAGATCAAGACCGGTGACATTTACGAGCTGACCGAGGTTGTCCGCAACCTCGCGATTCGCGAACACGAGAAGGGCCTCTCGACCGGCGAGAAGCAGATGTACACACGCGCCAAGAAGATTCTCTCGTCGGAGCTGATGTACGCGCTCGACATGGACGAGGAGCAGGCTGAGGAGCATCTCGACGGGCTGCTCGCAAAGTCGGCTGGAGTAAAGGCCTAAGCGGCCTTCTGCGATGTCGGCCAACGCGGTCGCGCTCGTCGTGGCCGCTGGGAGCGGTGAACGGCTTGGGGCGGGGGGTCCCAAGGCGTTCGCCGCACTGGCCGGCCGCCCGATGCTCGAATGGAGCATCGACGCTCTGCGCGGTGTCGCCGCGATCGAGCAGATCGTTGTAGCCCTGCCTGAGGGCTTTGAAGCGCCGCAGGGCACCGTCGGCGTCATTGGGGGAGCCACGCGCTCTCAGTCGGTCTTAAACGCCCTCGCAGCGGCAACCCCTGGCGCCGGGGTGGTCGTGGTTCACGATGCTGCCCGGCCGCTCGTCAGCGCGGCTTTGATTGAGGACTGCATTACTGCTTTGGACCAGGACGGCAGCTGGGACGCAGCGATTGCCGCGGCGCCGGTAAAGGACACCATTAAACGGTCCTCTGATGGGATTGGCGTGGTGGAGACGCCGCCTCGCTCAGAGCTGTGGGCCGTGCAGACGCCGCAGGTCTTCCGCCGCGAGGCGCTCGAGCAGGCACTTGCGAGCCCCGAGCACGAGCTTGCGGCCGCCAGCGACGACGCGATGCTGGTCGAGGCCAACGGTGGCCGCGTGCGGCTAGTGCTCTGCGAGAGCGAGAACTTCAAAGTTACGACCCAGGCCGACCTAGCGCTCGCTGCGCAGCTGCTCGCCCAGCCGGCTGCTGCCGGAGGCTCCAATGTCTGAAACGCGAACCGGTTTCGGGGTTGATTCGCACCGCCTTGTGGCGGGACGCCCACTGATTCTCGGAGGGGTGCTGTTTGAGTCCGAGCTCGGTCTTGACGGTCACTCTGACGCCGATGTGCTCACCCATGCCGTGATCGATGCGCTGCTCGGGGCTGCCGGCCTCGGTGACATCGGTACTCATTTTCCAGACAGCGACGAGCGCTGGCGCGGCGCCGATTCGATCGATCTACTCAGCAAGGTCGCGGGCATGCTTGTTGGCGCTGGCTTTGACGTAATCAACGTTGACGCAACGGTGATAATTGAGCAGCCGAAGATTGGTCCGCAGCGCGAGGCAATAGTCGACCGACTTGCAGGTGCTCTGGGAGTTGACGTGTCACGCGTGAACGTCAAGGCGACGACAGCCGAGCAGATCGGCGCCTTCGGTCGTGGAGAAGGCGCCGGCGCATCAGCCGTTGCCACGCTGCGCACTTCCTAGCTGCTGGCGTAGATTGCCGCTGTGCGCCCGATTCAGATCTATGACACCCGCCGCGCGGCCCTGGTCACGCTCGAACCGCGCGATCCAGGGAAGGTTTCGATCTATGCCTGCGGACCAACCGTCTACGCCCGGATCCATGTTGGCAACGCGCGGCCTTTCGTTGTCTACTCGCTACTGAAGCGTTTTCTCGTGCATGAGGGTTACGACGTCACCTTCGTTGCCAACATCACCGACGTAAACGACAAGATCTACGACGCTGCCGGCGCCAGCGAGCCGCCGCAGCCAAGCGCGCTGCTGGCAAGTGAGATGGCCGCCGCCTACATCGCCGACACCGACGGCCTCGGGCTTGGCCGCCCCGATGCCGAGCCGCTCGCGACCGAGACGATCGGTCCGATCATCGACCTTATTGCCGCGCTTATAGAACGCGATGCTGCTTACGCGGCCCAAGGCGACGTCTATTTCCGCGTTCGCTCCGACGAGGCCTACGGCGAGCTTTCGCACCGTTCGCTCGACGCGCTCGATCAGGGCGAAGGCGGCGAGGGTGCGAATCTGAAGCAAGACCCGCTGGACTTTGCGCTCTGGAAGGCGCAGAAGCCCGGCGAGGACACGGCGTGGGACGCGCCCTGGGGCCGCGGCCGCCCCGGTTGGCACATCGAATGCTCGGCGATGGCCGAGGAGATTCTCGGCGTTGGCTTTGACATTCATGGTGGCGGCAATGATCTCGTCTTCCCACACCATGAGAACGAGGCCGCGCAGACGCGGATGGCGCGCGGAAGCGAGCTCGCTCAGATCTGGATGCACAACGGAATGCTGCAGCTCGATGGCGAGAAGATGGCCAAAAGTGTTGGAAACATCGAGTCTTTGGCCAGCGTTATTGAGCGCTGGGGGCGCGATGCCCTGGTCCTCTTTTTCGTGTCCGGGCATTACCGCCAGCCGCTGCTGCTCTCCGACCAGAGCTTGGAGCAGGCGCAGACCAGCGCGCGACGAATCCGCGCAGCAGCCGCGCTCCTTACCGATGGCCATTCGCCAGCCGAGCTTTCCGCCCACCGCGAGCAGTTCTTTGCTGCCCTAGCCGACGACTTCAACACACCACGGGCGCTGGCCGCGCTCTATGGCTGGCTCTCTGATGTTGCCGCTCACCCTGGGGCCGGGAACGACGACCTCGTTCAGATGCTGACCGTGCTTGGGCTCGAAACGCTGTTGGTGCCCGACGCGAGCGCCCCTGAGCCCGACGCGGCCGCACTTGAGCTGCTCGCTGCACGGGAAGTGGCACGGCAAGCGAAGGACTGGGAGCAGGCTGATTCGCTACGCGATCAGCTCGCCGCACTCGGCTGGGACGTGCGCGATGGTGACGATGGTGCGAAGCTCGTGGCACTGTGATCATCTACGGGCGCAATGCGGTTCACGAAGCGATGCGCGCAAACAGGCGGCGAATCAAGGAGCTGTGGGCAACCGACAGCGCGTCACGCGAGGACTGGCTCGATAAGGCCAGCCAGATAAAGCGTGTGAGTGCGGCGGAGATCGACAAGATCTGCGAAAGCCCGGGCAACCAAGGTGTCTGTGCCCGCATCGAGGGATACCACTACGTCAGCGCCGATGAGCTTCTAGCAAAGCCGGACCCGTTGATCATCGCGCTAGACGAGATCCAAGACCCACAGAACCTCGGCGCGATCTGCCGTACAGCAGAGTGCATCGGCGCAACCGGAGTGATCATTACTGAACGCCGCTCAGCTCATGTGACTCCTGCAGTCTGCAAGGCCTCGGCCGGCGCCGTTGAATGGCTCTCGATCGCCAAGGTCAACAACCTTTCAGAGTTCCTCGAAGACGCCAAGAGGGCGGGTGCCTGGTGTTACGGCGCCGATAGCGGCGACGAAGCAACCGATTACCTAACCCCCGATTACCGCGGCGGTGTTGTGCTGGTGCTGGGGTCGGAGGGCAGTGGGCTGAGGCCGCGGGTCGCTAGTTGTTGTGATGCACTGATCAAGCTTCCGATGCTCGGCCAGCTGGATTCGCTAAACGCGAGCGCTGCGGCCTCAGCATTGATGTACGGCATCCTCCCGCGCCGCGCGTAGAACGCCCGTAACTACGGGCATTTCGCGCTTCTCAAGCGATTGATTCAGACCGTTCCTTGACAAGGTTCCATAACTGTGCGATAACTCCCGAACTTGAGGCTATACCTCAGGGTGAGAAATTAAACATTTGTAACGTTCGCAGTTGGCGCCAGGGGAGGAGTGCGCCACTGAGCTCGTCCGACTTTTCCCTAATGAAATAGGGGAGAAAGGATTGCTCGTGGCCCGTATTTCAGCTTCATCTCACGCTCAGCTAAAGGTCGATGATGGGTACCTAATCGCCCTCGCTAAGCAGGGAGACCCAGCCGCTTACGATCGGCTAGTCCGTCGTTATCACGGATTCGTCCGTTTGAAGGCGTCGTCCTACTTCATCGCCGGCGGTGACAGCGACGATCTGATGCAGGAGGGGTTGGTCGGCCTTTACAAGGCGATCCGCGACTACCGCACCGATCGGCAATCGAGCTTTCGCAACTTTGCCGAGCTCTGCATCACCCGGCAGATCATTACGGCCGTCAAAACTGCGACGCGCAACAAGCATGTGCCGCTCAACCAGTACGTCTCGTTCGCAACGACGCCAGCTGGCGCCAATGAAGGCGAGTCAACGCTGGAGGAGATGCTGCCCGGCTCAACGGTCCATGACCCCGCCAACCAGGTGATCTCATCGGAGGAGCTGCGCTCACTCGTTGATTGCCTCTCCTCAACGCTCTCGGAGCTTGAAGCGCGCGTCCTCGCGCTTTACCTCGATGGCCGCTCCTACGAGGAGATCGGCGGTCTCGTTGACTGCGATACCAAGACGGTTGATAACGCCCTCCAGCGCGTAAAGCGCAAGGTCGGCGGGCATCTCGACAGTCGCAACGTGACCGCCTAAAGGGAGAGCAACTACGCCGCACGGTTCGCGCAGCGTCAACCGGCGCTGCGATCGACGCGACGGCCTATTATTTAGAGCTGTGCCGAACGCCAAGCCCAACGCCACCGATGGCGACTTCAATCTTGGGCGCCGTGGCTTCCTCGCCGCTGGAGCCGGGGCATTTCTCTGCTCGATTGGCGGCCAGAACATCCTCGTCGAGCGCGCAGGCGACGCAGCTAAGGCCGACGCCGCCGCTGCTCGCGTCGCGAAGCCTGCCGGCGCTAAGTCGCGGCCGTCGGCAGCCGCTCCCGGCGCAAGCCCAGTCGATCAACTGAAGTTCGAGACGCCGGTGCCAGCGCCCGGCGGGAGGGTTGTTGAGTATTGGATTGAAGCGACGGTCGCTCTTTGGGACATCTTGCCGACCCGGCCGCGACGCGATTACTGGCACGGAGTTCCGCTCGCTGGCCCGAGCGTCTTCAAAGCGTTTGTGTATCAGGAGATGACAGAGGGATTCGCATCACCGGCGGGCCCCGCCGCTATTCCCGGCCCGACTTTGGAATGCGAGGTCGGTGACGTGCTCAGGGTTCACGTGCGCAACGGCCTCCCCGACAAGTACGCCCAAGCGATCACGATGCACCCCCACGGCGTCCGCTATACGCCTGAATACGATGGTGCCTACCTGGGTGACTTCACGCGCGCAGGTGGCTACATCGGGCCTGGCGAGGAGTTCACGTATACGTGGGAGGCGCGCCCCGATTCGGTTGGCGTCTGGCCGTACCACGACCACGGCCCTAACCACACACTCAACTCAATGCGCGGACTCTTCGGCGGGATCATCGTTCACGCAGCTGGAGCGCCGCGACCTGACGTGTCTCAGATTCTCTTCATGCACTCGCTGGCGCCGCCAACTACCGGTTTGCGGCGTGTCTTCGAGTGTGTGAACGGTCGGGCTTACGCCGGCAATACGCCGACGATTCAGGCAAAGGTGGGCCAGGATGTTGCGATTCACGCGATCGGCATGGACGATGCCTTCCACGACTTTCACATCCACGGCCACCGCTGGCGCAAGGATGGCGGCACTGTCTCGACCGATAACCAGACAGTCGGCCCTGCCGAGACGATCACGGCGCGTTTTACAGAGGACAACCCGGGCCGCTGGCTCTACCACTGCCACGTGATGTCGCACCAAGACAATGGCATGGCTGGGTTTTACCTCGTCACGCCGTGAACAAACTGTGTAAGAATGATGATCGGCCGGAGACCACTGGCTGAACTAGGAGGAGAAAACTAGATGAAGACCTTGATCCGCACACTTGTATTTGCAGCCACAGCAGCACTGATGCTGCCGGCGCTCGCCAGCGCGGCCGACTATCCGCTGCCAGCCAACCCCGGGAAGCCTTCACCGCGTCCCGGCGGCTCAGCAACGCTCACCGTTTGTAAGAAGGGCGGCAAATACAAGACGATCCAGGCGGCCGTGACGGCAGCCCGGTCGGGCGACACGATCAAGATCTGTGACGGCACCTACCAAGAGGCCGCCACGACGACGCTGGCAGTTCAGATTGAAGGCGCCGCGAAGAACCGAATCAAGCTGATCGGCAACGTCAAGAACCCTTCGAAGGTTGTTATCGACGCCGCAGGCAAGCTTGACGGCATCATCATCAACGCGGCCAACGACGTCACGCTCCAGGGCATCACTGCGAAGAACTACTTCGGTAACGGCTTCTTCGCCGTCAACGTCAACGGTTACGTGATGGATCACCTGCGTGCCTACGGTGGCGCCAAGACCGGCGACAACTCTTATGGCCTTTACGCCTTTAACTCGATCGGCGGCACGATGACCAACGACGAGGCCTACTACAACACCGACGCTGGCTTCTACATCGGCCAGACGCCGGTACAGGTGAAGCCGAAGCGTTCGATCATCAAGAACATCAGCGCTTGGGGCAACGTGCTCGGTTGGTCAGGTACCAACATGCGTTATGTGACGATCACGAAGTCGCGCTTCTTCAATAACGGCACAGGCGTGGTTCCAAACGCACTCACGTCGGAGCTCTATCCGCCGGAAGAGGACAACGTCATCTCCGACAACGACATCTACTGGAACAACTACAACTACTACCGCGGCTCAGCCTTCCCGAAGGTCACCCCTGGTACAGGTGGTATTCCATACCCGGTCGGGATTGGCCTGCTGCTCTTCGGCGGCCGCCGTCAGGTCGTCTCCAACAACCGCGTATTCGGTAACTGGGGAGCAGGCATTGGCCTAGTCGAGCAGCTGACGATGTCCCACTCGGGGACCGGCTACGACCACTCGCAGCCAGTTGGTGATCAGCCTTGGAAGCTCAAGGACAACCGCATCACCGGCAACATCATGGGCAACGGCGGTAAGGACCTCAACGCCCGCGACCTCGCCTATGACGGATCGGGCAGCGGCAACTGCTTCTCAGACAACAAGCTGAGCGGTGGCGTCGTTGCTACCACCCCGGCGTTCACCTCGACCGCAT
>Ga0194052_1000291_pt1 | contig 34772 bp, 35 predicted proteins | sample SepL226m_MetaG_FD_160117 | JGI IMG/M metagenome (GOLD analysis project Ga0194052, IMG submission 160117) | Anoxic zone freshwater microbial communities from boreal shield lake in IISD Experimental Lakes Area, Ontario, Canada - Sep2016-L227-6m | ecosystem: Environmental > Aquatic > Freshwater >...
GGTGGCTTCAAGATGATCTCTTGGGCCCACGGCACGACCGGCGCCGCAGACGTCTGCGCGCCATCGCGCAACGCCGACGGCGGACCGGCTGACGGCTACATCTCCTACGCGACCGCGAGCTACGACGCTTGGGTCAAGGCCGGATACGCCGTTCTTCGCACCGACTACGAAGGGCTCGGTACACCAGGGCCGCACCCTTACCTAATCGGCGCCTCAGAGGGCCGCGGCGTAGTTGACATCGCGCTTGCCGCACGCCAGCTCTACCCGACGCTAAGCAAGGACTGGGTAATCGGAGGCCACTCACAGGGCGGCCACGCAGCGCTATTTGCCGCGTCGCTGGCTCCCAAGTTGGCGTCGAAGATGAACATGAAGGGCGTCTTCGCGTTCGCTCCGGCCTCGCACCTCTACGAGCAGGGCCAAGCAGTAGGCGGCCTTGGCGATGGGTTCAAGGGGCTGACAGGGCTGGTCGTGCTGATCCTCAACAGCGCCGCACGCGAAGCTGGAGTTGATCCGAGCACGCTCGTCACGCCTCAGATCACGGCACTGCTACCGAAGATTGAGCAGGTCTGCTCAGGGCAGCTTGGCGGAGCTGACATCTTCGGCAACATCGCGCCGAAGGACGTGCTCAAGGCAGGCGCAACAACGGCCAGCATTGACGCTGTGCTCAAGGCAATGAACCCGAACGTGAAGATCAAGGCTCCGGTCCTGATCGCTCAGGGACTCGGCGATACGACCGTATTCCCGGCCTTTACTGAAGCTCTAGTGGGTGAGCTGAAGAAGAGCGGCGACAATGTCACCTACGACACATTCACCGGGCTAACGCACTCGGGTGTTGTCGTCGATCCAGGAGCCGAGGCGGTTGTCGCGGCTTGGATCAAGGCGCGACTGCGCTAACCAGCGCGAAGCGGTCTGCTCGATTCGCTGAGCAGACGGCTTAGCAGAAGCTCAACCAGTGGCCGGTAGCCGATCCGAAGCGCAGCTTCGATCGGCGCCGGCGCACTGATTTCGACGGCAACGGTGCAGCCCTCGGCAGTTGGGTCAACGCGGTGCACCATCTCGGCTGGGCCAACGAACCAAGTCCATGAGCGGCCGGGATCAACGGCAGTGATCTGCGCGGGGATTGGAACTACGCCGAGCAGTCGCGCGTAGCCGCGTGCCCCTGAGCGCACCTCGCCGTCACCTAGCCCCCAGGCGCCACGCACGTGCGGCGCCCAGCGCGACCACTCTTGCGGACGCGACATCAGCTCCCAGGCGCGGACCGGGTTACCGCGGCCACTGCGTTCGCAAACGAACACGGCAGCTAAGCCTCGACTGCGGCAGCGTCAGCGGCGTCGGCCGCGCCACCGCGTCGCGTCACCTCTGCCCGGGCACGGTCGATTCCACCATGCTCAAGTGCAGCGAGTTCGCTGGTGCCTCGCCAGTGCACGCGGCCGTGGCGGCGGACTGTCACATGCATCTGGCCGCCGAGGTGCTCTATTGCCCCCGGCACGTTGCGCCGCTCCGCCGGAAGCGGCACGGGAAGCACGTGTGCAGCCCCGAGAGGCGCATAGCCGTCGATCTCAACCTGCCAGCGTGCGCTGCGCCCGCTCAGTCGCCAGTGCTCGTCGCCGACCTCTGCCTGAACTGGTGAGAAGCCTGGGTCGCCCAAGCGGATCAGCGTCCCATCCGGAAGCAGAACGACGATCGCCGTTACCTCGACGCTGAGCGGCCCCGGCTCGATAATCCCGCCGGCAAAGGCAACGCAGACCTGCGGCTCCGCAAAACCTTGCGCCTGCCCCCACCACCAGGCTGGCGGAAAACCGCCCTTGCCCCAGTTTTTCTCGGCGTAAATCTGAGCGCCGTCAAACTCCCAAATATCGTCGCCGAGTCGCGCGCTGCCGCTGGCGCTGCCGCCGAGCAGCCACGGATGCCAGTACTGATTGAGCGCAGGGACAGACTGAAATATGCTCGAGCCGCCGAGCATGTGGCGCGGCCACGGGCGCGGGCTATCGATCTTCAGCTCTAGCTGAGCATCGGGTGCAAGATCGACCTTCACGTGGTCTGGGCCGGCAACGAAGGCATCGCCGGCCGAGGCACCGAGCTGCTCCCAGTCGGCAGTCGCCTCGGGGTAAGCAACCGTGCGGAGGAACTGATTCGGGTAGCCGGCAAGGCCCAGAGTCGCCCAGTGACCGTCTGCAGCGCGGTTGACTCCGATAAGCGCGATCACCACGCGCCCGCTGGCGGGGTCGGTAATGCGCCAGAAATATCCCTCCATTGCGACGCCGTGATAAGCGAGTGGATTTCCGAACGGTAGGTCGGCGCCGCCGGCGCGGTAGGCGCTGAGAGCGCGCTTGAGTGAATGGGCCATATGTAAAACCTACGAGAAGTCGCACTTCCCAATCCGCCTCGTCTGCCGTAGGTTGTCGGAGCAGCTACAACTTCAACTACAAAACCCCTAGGAGGAAACGCCAATGAGTGATGACCGGATTGAAGACGACATCGAAATTGTCGCCGCAGCAGAAGACCAGCTTGAAGCCGACGCCGAACTCGTCTCCGACGCGATCGTAGGCCTTGAGGCCGAAGCTGAGATCGTCGCAGCGGCAGAAGATGAGCTGCTTGCCGAAGCTGAAATCGTCGCTGGCGCAGAAGAGCAGCTGCTCGCCGATGCCGAGCTCGTCGCCGCAGCAGCAGCGGACCCTAACGCCGACCCGGCGCTGGTTGCAGCCGCCGAAGATGCGCTACTAGAAGAGGCCGAGATTGTCGCCGCCGCCGAAGATCAGCTGATCGAGGACGCCGTGATCGTCGCCGCAGCCGAAGAACAGCTCCTAGAGGACGCCGAGGCTGTCGCTGAAGGAATTGAAATTGTCGAAGCTGAAGCTGAGATCGTTGACGCGGCCGAGAAAGAACTGACCGCCGAGATCATCGAAGACGCGCTCGACGACAAGAAGTAAGCGCGGCGCCTAGACGCCGCTTTCGACCTTGATACGACCGCTCTTCTCGGCCTCTTTGAGCGCCTCGAAGTCGCGTTCGTTCTGGTCGGCGTACGCGTCACCGAATTCCGCAAGCGATTCAGCAAAGGTCGCCCCGCTACCGAGGTAGCCGGCGATCATTGCTGCGTCACCGGAGCGAGCGTGCGCGTGAGCTAGAACGCCGCCGCAGAGGGCGCCGTAGCGAGCCAAGCCCACAGCATCCATCTTCGCAACGTCGACCGAGCCCTTCATATCGCGGAGCTGGCGCAGGTAGTAGTGCTTCTTTGCCCCGCCGGTTCCTGTCGCCCAGCCGAGGAACGGGTCGCTCGCAGACTGCATGATCCGCTGGCCGCGGACAACGCGCTCGCCTTCCTGCTTGTACTCACTCTTGCCGGCGTAAGGGGCGAGAACCGACTGCTGAGCCTCCTTGAACTGAAGAAAGAGTGGGTCTTGATCGCTGTCACCCATCAGCAGCATCATGAAGGCCTGCGTGCCTACCGAACCGACGCCGACGACCTTGCGGGCGAAATCGGCGCGACGGTAGCGGCTGATTACGATCCGCCGATCGGGCTCAAGCGTTTCTAGATAGTCGCTGAAGGCCTTGTCGACGATCTGGTCGAGCTCTTTCACCATGCCGAGCGGAATCGGTACGACGACCGGCGGGTCAGCCTTGATCTTGAAGCCATCATCAGTCTTCTCGGCAAACCGATCCAGCGCGCCAAGATTGGTTTTCGTTTCCGCCTTAGACGCGATCTTGCCGATCCGCTTCGCAGCGCCTTTATCGCCACTCCCGTCGGCGGCGCCAAGGATGTTCGACATGTCGACGCGCTCGTACCAAACCTGCAGGAACGGCAGCTCAGCCACCTCATCCATCCGCGCCTGGTAGCGGGCTGCGGTTGCTTGAGCGGCGTCACGCGCCTCGCTGGGCTTGAGACCATTGTCGCGAGCTGAGACCGTGATGCTGGCGACGAGCCGCTTCAGATCCCATTCAAACGATGCCGGCAGCGTCTCGTCAAAATCGTTCAGGTCGAAGACAAGGCTGCGGTCGGGGGCGGCGTAGGTGCCGAAGTTGAGCAGGTGTGCGTCACCGCAGCACTGCACACGCATATTCGTCGTCGGCGTATGTGCGAGATCCCAGGCCATGATTCCAGCGCCACCGCGGTAGAAGGTGCCTGGCGACACGAGCATCCGGCCGTAGCGGATTGGAACAAGGTCGGGGACGCGCTGAGCGGCCTGCGCTTCAAGGACCGCGACCGGATCTGGGCGGTCGGCTGGGGCGCTCCACTCGGCGTGCGAGCTGCGCGGGACGTCTTCGCGCAGCGCCTTGCCGGCCTCGTACTTGGCTTCCGTAGCCGGCGATAGTGAGACAAGCTCGTCGCTCTGCTCCTGCTCCTGCTTCTTCTTCTTATTCTTCTTTGCCATCGTTGTTTAACCCCCGAATCGGAAACGGACTAACGCTGCGACGGCGCCAAAGCCATCGCGCCAAGTGATCTTCTTGCCTTCGTCGTAGGTACGACCGTAGTACGAAATCGGTACTTCGAACAAGCGGATGTTTTTCTGCCGCAGTACTTTCGCCGTGACTTCAGGCTCAAAGGCAAAATCATTCGAGACCAACTTGATCGAACGAATCAGGTTGCCGTCAAACGCCTTGTAGCCAACTTCCATGTCACTGATCGTCGTGTTGTACAGGATGTTCGTGAGCAGCGTGAGGAATTTGTTCCCCGCGGCATGCCAAAAAAGGTGTGCTCGCTGAGCCCCGCCGCCGCGGAAGCGTGTGCCGTAGACAACGTCAGCGACGCCATCGAAAAGCGGTGCTAGCAGCCTCGGAATATCGCTCGGGTCGTACTCGAGATCGGCATCTTGGATCATCACGAACTCGCCAGCCGAAGCGTTGATTCCAGTCCGAACGGCCGCACCCTTGCCTTGATTGCGTTCGTGGACGATCAAGCGCAGACCGGGGATTTCAGATTCCAAGCCGCCGACAAGCTCAACCGTCTGGTCGGATGAGCCATCATCAACGACAAGAATCTCGCAGTCGAGTCCGACTTCGGCCAAGCGGCGAAGAACCTGCTCGATGGTCACGGCCTCGTTGTAGGCCGGCACGATCACTGTGACGCGCATTAGATCCTTTTCCGACTTAGGTAGCTGACGATGGTGGTTAGAGGACAAGCCAACCGGCAGCCAGCTTCCCTAAATAGCGGGGGCGGGATTCGAACCCGCGACCTTCGGGTTATGAGCCCGACGAGCTACCAGACTGCTCCACCCCGCGACGTAGCGCCTAGGCTAGCAGCGAACCGGCTGGCGCGCGGGGCGTGAAATCAGACGACCGCGACGCGCGCGATTGTCGTTGCCGACTGGTAATAGACGTCGCGACCGAAGCCCGGTGCCGGAAAGAGGTAGCCCTGACAGGGCGAAGGCACGTCGACGCGCGCTTTGTCAGCACCTGTGTCGAGGTCGAGTACGACGAGCTGATCGCTGCCGAGCGCAACGCCGCGCCTACGTACAAACGCGAACTGGCCCAAGGCTTGGAGCACGGGGCGCGTGACCCGTCGCACCAGCGGGCGTCGCAGAGACTTTGACTGCTTCCAATCTTGGACCACTAGCTCACGCGTGTCTGGGTAGAGAATCAGGTGGCCGGCGTGAGCGAAACCGTCGCGGCGCCATAGGTCCTCCATCCGGTCACCGACGAGGCGCCAGGCGCGCAGCACTGCGTTTCCGGCGTCGTAGGCGATCACAACGCCGCCGACTGGATCCCACGCCGGCGGGTTTGACTCAGTTCCGTACGGCAGCCCGCTGATCTCGGTCGAATCGATCTTCGAAGCGTCATCGCGGCGCGCCCACCAGAGCCGTACAGGGTCAGGCGCGGTGCCGCAGTCGAGCATCGTCACGTCGGTGTCGTTCTGGCCGTTGTCCATCCAAAGCACGTGTTCGTCGGTGATCACCGGATCCCAGCCGAAGCTACGTCCCGGCGCCGGGCCGTAAGAAGGCTGCCAGTGATCGTCGACGACGATCTTGCCTGCGTCGCGATCAAGATGGAGGCGAAAAACCTTCGTTGTGCCGATGACGAAGACATTCTCACCGTCACTGCAGAGCCTGCCAATTGATGGCTCCGGCAGTGTCAGCGGCTCGGCGACCGGCAGCAACGTCAGTGGGTCGAGAATCGAAACGGTCGAGGGCGCAAGCCCGGCCGGAGCGTCGCAATCCTTCGTCACCAGCTCGCCGCCGTTCAGGATTACGAACGAGTTATGCGGCCGGGTAACCGGCAGCTTGTGTGAGGCGAGTACTTCAAGATCAGCGGTCAGGCGGTGAGCCCAGCCACCGAAGACCATGTAGATGTCGCCGTTGGCGTGGCAGCCGATTCCACCGGGCCAGTAGGGACCGCCGGGAAGCTTCGGCGTTGAGGCGATCACTTCAAGCGTTATTGGGTCGAGCTTCTCAGTCCAGCCGCGCACCGGCGCCGACTGCGCCCCTCCCGTCCACGGCATCTCGTGGCGGAGCGCATAGAGCTCCCCTTCGTTGCGTCGAATCACCATGTCGCTAGCGAATGCGTCTTTTACCGCTGCGACCTCAAGCCGCTCGCCCGGCTGAATGCCAAGCCCAGCCTGCCCGCCTGCGCAGCACCAGCGCAGCGACCCTCCGTCCTCGCTGCTCCAAGGCGTCGGCCAATACTGGCCAACATCGTCTACGGGGACCTGTGCCTGATCGGTCATCGGCCAGCGAGGCTATTAGAGCTCGCTGGCAGGGTGCTCCGCGGTCAGCCGACCTTCGTGACCGACGGTTCCTTCCAAGTGCCATTCAGAATCGCCTTCGACGGCAGGTAGAGGCGCATGTTGAGGCGGAAACCAGCTGGCGGCGAAGGCAGCCAGTTGACACCCTTCTCTGTCGGCTTGGTCTGCTGAATCGCGATCACGACCGAGCCATCCTTCTGAGTGATCATGCCCGGGTGGTATGGGCCGATCGCGTAGATCTTCGGAGCGTTCGGAACGAGATACCCGTCGGAGTCGTACATCGTCACCGACCAGAACCCAGCGACCGGCGGCAGCTTGCCTGGCTTAAAGACCATCCGATAATTGTTGGCGCCGTTCAAGACGGCTCCCGCAACGTCGGTCAGGGCGATCGGGTAGGTCGACTCGATCACCGTGTTGATTCCGATGCCAAGGAGCGCGGTCCGAGCCCGTAGCGTGTAGTCGGTTCCGAACATGCCGGACTTCGCCGACGGGTTGAACCAGCCGCCGTTGGCCTGCGCCTGAATCAGCACCGGCAGCTTCGACTCGACTGGGAGTGCTGCTGCAGCGGCGTCAACGCCAGCTGCCAGCCCTTCAAGCACCGCGGCGGGCAGCCCGGCAGTGCTGGGCTTCAGACCGACTCCGATACCGAACTGCTGCATCCGAGCAACGATCTCGGCGTCGCGCGCCGGAGGTGGGTCGGCGGTCATCGAAGCGCTCAGCGCGTCGAGGAATGCTACGCCTGTTGGCTCAACTACCTTCGGGCGACCAGGGCTAAGGTTGCGCGGCTTCGGAAGCGCCTTGCCGGCGGTTAGGTCGGCCAGCGAGCCGAGCCGGTACTGCGCCATCAGCGCCTTTGCCTTCGCGGTGTCCTTCCCGCCACCAACGAGCGTGCGGCCGATCACCCAGAGGCGGCGGGCCGACGACTTAAAGACCTTGACGCCTTTAGGCAACGGCTTCTTCGACTTTGCACCGCTCCACTCCAGCGCCCACGCCCCCCCGGCCGAGCCGTTGAGGCGGCGGCCGATGTAGCCAACGACGTTGGTGTAAGGCTCAACGAACTCAAAGGTCCAGTAGCGGCCATCCATCTTCGGCACCTTCAACACAACAGGGCCCTTACCAAGATCAATTTGGGCGAGCGAGTAGAGCGTGTCGTTGTTTGGTGCGACAACCCCCTGAGCCGACGGCTCGGCCAGCTTCTGCGCGTTGGCTAGCACGTTCAAAGGAGCATTCAGCTTCAGATCGGCCGCGCGAATCAGGTTGTACTCGCTGATTGAGAAACCGTATGTGTAGGCCTCCTTGCCCATCGCAACGCCAGCGGCGCGCTGATCGGCCGGCGTCGCGCCGAAGTCGGTGGCGCCGGCAGGGGCGGCGGCAACGAGCATCGCGGCGGTAGTCAATCCCAATAGAACTGTTCTCTTCATCTCCATAACTACAGAGATTACACGCCTCCCATTCGCGCCGTCGCAGTTGCCTTCTTGCGCCCGCTAGGTATCGTGCCGCGCGATGGCAAAGATCTTTGTAGCCCGGGCTCTCCCGGGAAATGCAATCCAGCGGCTGCGCGAGGCAGGCCACGAGGTGACAGTTCACGGCGGCTCTGTGCCACCAACGCGCGAGGAGCTAGTGGCTGGCGTAGCCGAGGCCGATGCTTTGCTCTCGCTGCTCACCGACCGAGTTGATGGCGAGCTGCTGGACAGCGCGCCGCAGCTGAAGGCGGTCGCCAACTTTGCCGTCGGCTGCGACAACATTGACCTTGCCGCAGCAGCCGAGCGCGGGATTCCCGTCGGCGTTGCCGCTCACGTGCTTACCGACGCCACGGCCGACCTGACGATGGCGCTGCTACTGGCCGCGGCGCGCAACATCCCTGAAGGCGAACGCGATGCGCGCGAAGGCCGCTGGAAGACCTGGGAGCCGGAAGGCTGGCTTGGGCGAGAGCTACGCGGTGCGAAGCTCTTGATTATCGGCCGCGGACGGATCGGCCAGGCCGTCGCCGACCGCGCCGAACCGTTTGGAATGCAGATCAGCTTCGCCGGGCGGGACGATGACCTCCACGCAGCGCTGGCCGAGGCCGACATCGTCAGCATTCACTGCCCGCTCAACGAGCAGACCCGCCACCTGATCGACGCTGCTGCGCTCGCTGCGATGAAACCGCACGCCTTGCTGATCAACACGACTCGCGGCGGCGTCGTAGACCAGGCAGCGCTGATCGAAGCTCTTCACGCCGGCACGATCGGAAGCGCAGCGCTCGACGTCACCGACCCTGAGCCACCGCCCGCAGATGACCCGATCTACGATGCTCCGAACTGCCTAATCGTGCCGCACATCGGCTCAGCGACGGCAACCACACGCGCTGCGATGGGCAACTGCGCGGCCGACAATCTGCTCGCCGCACTGGCTGGCGACCCGATGCCGACGCCGGCACCGCCGCCGCCAGCGGCGTAGTCTCGTCGTGTGAGGATCGCCGTCGTCGACATAGGAACGAACTCGACGCGACTACTGCTTGCTGACGTCGCTGCCGACGGTTCAATTACAGAGTTAGCGCGGCGCAGCGAGGTGACGCGACTTGGCGTCGGCGTTGACTCCAGCGGGGTTCTTTCGGACGAAGCGATGGAGCGAGTCTTCGCGACGCTCGATGATTATTCGGCGATGATCGAAGAGCTCGGCGGCGCCGACCAGCGCCGCGCCGTCCTCACGAGCGCCACGCGCGACGCAGCAAACGGCGCCGAGTTCACGCAGCAGGTCGCAGAGCGCTACCAGCTCGACGCCCGCGCCATCGCCGGTGAGCAGGAAGCCCAGCTTTCATTCCTCGGCGCGACCAGCGGCCGCGACCCCGGTGACGGCGAGCAAATAGTCGTGGTTGACATCGGCGGCGGCTCTACAGAGCTGATCATCGGACACGGGCGCACAGTCGGCTTCCATGTTTCAACCCAGCTTGGCGTCGTTCGCCAGAGCGAGCGACACATCGCCCACGACCCGCCGACCGCCGATGAGCTCGAGCAGCTCGGCGCTGAGATCGATGACGTTCTCAGCGCCGCTGTTCCAAACGCCGAGCGCGAGCACGTGAAGACGATCATCGCCGTCGCGGGGACGGCTACTTCGATGGCTGCAATCGACCTCGAGCTTGAGCCGTATGACCCAGAGGCGGTTCATGGCTACCGCGTCTCACTGGAGCGCTGCCGCGAGATCGCCGCACGGATGGCATCGATGCCGGAGGCGGAACGGCGCGAGGTTGCTGGGCTCCACCCTGACCGCGCGCCGACGATCCTCGCGGGCACACAGATCCTCGTGCACGTGATCGAAGCCTTCGGCCTCGACGGAGTCGAAGTTTCCGAGCACGACATTCTCTACGGCGTCGCGCTCGACGCCGCCTTCAACTCTTAGCCGAGCGACTCAGGCGAGGTTCGACTTGCGTGGGTAGACCACGTCAGGGTCCTGCAGAACGTTGACGAGCGCCGGCAGCCCTGCAGCAAATGCCCTCTCCAGCGCGGGGCGCAGGTCGGCCGGCTTTTCAACCAGCTCGCCGTAGCCGCCGAGCGTTGTGACGATCTCGTCGTAACGCGTACCGGGCCGCAGCTCAGCGGCCACCGAGTAGCCGTAGAGGAACTCCATCGGGTGCTTCTCGAGCGCCCAGATGCCGTTGTTGCCCATCACGGCGACGACGTTGACGCCGTGGCGGGCAAGAGTGTCGAACTCCATCCCGCCGAAACCGAAGGCACCGTCGCCAACGATTAGGACAACCTGACGGTCAGGGAAGGCGAGCTTCGCGGCCAACGCGTAGCCAGTACCGGAGCCAAGGCAGCCGAACGGTCCGGGGTCGAGCCAGCAGCCCGGCTCGTAAGAGTTGATCATCTTGCCGGCGAACGAAACGAAGTCGCCGCCGTCGCCGATAACGATCGCATCGCGGTCAAGGAACTGGTTTAGCTCGTGGTAGATCCGCATTGGGTGCAGCGGCGCGCGGTCATCTTCAAGCTCCGGCAGCTCAGCGGCGCGCTTCTCGTCTTCGACTTCGCGCAGCTTTGTAGCCCAAGCTCCGGTCGCGCCTTCGAGCCCAGCGGTTCCTTCGCGGAGAGCATCGAGCGTCGCGGCGATCCCGCCGTAGCACTCGGCCGCGACTTCGCGAGGGTTCGGCCGCAGCGGCTCGGCGCGATCAACGACGATCAGTTTCGTCTCCTCACCGAACGAACCGCCGAAGCCGAGCCGGAAGTCCATCGGCACACCAATCACCACAGCGACGTCGGCCTCCTGCAGCGCCTGGCCGCGGGCGCGAGCGAAGAAGAGTTCGTGGTCGGCAGGGACGCAGCCCCGCGCTAGGCCGTTGAGGAAGACAGGAATTTGCCGCTCGTTGACCAGCTCCAGCAGCGCCTTCTCCCCGTGCCCCCACCAAAGGTTGGTGCCGGCCATGATCACCGGTCGCTCCGCGGCGGCCAACAGCGCGATCGCCTCGTCAACGCCGCTTGCGGCCACCGGCTCGGCCTCAGGGTCGGGCAACGGCGGCGCTGGCGGCGACTCGTCGCCCTCGGAGAAGACGATGTCGAGCGGGAAGTCGATGAAGGTCGGGCCAGAGTGCGGCGCCAGCGCTGTGGTTAGCGCTTCGTCGATCAGCCCAGGGATTGCCTCCGGGCTTTCGGCAGTTGCGGCGAACTTCGTCAGCGGCGCCACAAACGGAATGTGATCAATCTCCTGCAGCGATCCCATTCCCCAGCGCAGCGCTGGCGCGCGCCCCCCGAGCACCATGATCGGCGATTGGTTCTGCAGCGCCGAACCGATCGCGCTAAGGCCGTTGGTAACCCCAGGGCCAGCAGTCAGCGCCGCGACGCCGGGCTGACGCGTGACCTTGGCCCAACCTTCGGCAGCGAAGGTCGCGGCCTGCTCGTGGCGCGTGTCGACGATTTCGATCCCCTCGTCGCGGCAGCCGTCGTAGATCGAGAAGAGGTGGCCGCCGGAAAGCGTGAAGAGTTTCGTTACCCCGTACTGCTTGAGCCGCCTTGCTACTAGGCGGCCGCCGTGAAAGTTGGTTGTCGAGCTGGTCTCAGTTTCCATCGGCCAACCCTAGCGACGATCGGTAGCGTCCCGGCGCCCGCACCGGCGCCTCCGCCGACCTCGCCCGCTAACCTTGCCTCAGATGCAGACCAGCCGAGTCGTGACCACCCAGTGTGGCCACGAGCGGGGGAACCAAGTTGTTGGGGCTAAGCGCTCGAATTTCTGAGCGCCGCGCAAACTCTGAGCGCGCGCCCGTCAGCTCACCTCGTAGGCACAGATAAGAGCGGTCATAAGCCCGGTGCACGTTTTAAAACGATCTACTACCCCCCTGCTGCGCAGAGGCCTCTTGGTTTTACTCGGGCTGCTCGCAATCACGGCCCCAGTCGCAGCCGCGGCAACCGGCCCGGGCGGAACCGAAGTGCCAGGTCAGCCGGTTATCAGCTCAATCTCGTGCGCGTTGCAGCCAGCGGGAAGCTGCGCGCCCGGCCAACTCCTGACGATCACCGGAAGCAATCTCCAAAGCACCCAGCAGGTCACCTTCGTGGGCGGCAGCAGCGTCCGCGACAACGTCGTCGTAAAGATCGCTGCGAAGGCCGCAAAGCCAACTTCCGTTCAGGTAACCGTGCCAAGCCGCGCCGTCAGCGGCCTAGTCCGCATCAGCGGCTCGATCGGCAACCCGGCAAACTCGCCGCAGCCGCTGAAGATCGTCGCCGGCCTTCCAGCGACCGACGATGCGAGCGGATCAAAGAAGCTCATTGCGGGCGGCAAGCGTCAGGCCACCTTCAAGTACACAGTCAGCGCAGCGGTGGTCAGCGGCGCGCAGGTAGAGGCGGTTAGAGGCACCGACGGGAAGGTCGTTCGCAGCTGGCCGCTCGTTCACTCCGGCGAAGGCGAGGTCGTCTGGGATGGCTTTGTCGGTAAGGAACCGGCGACCAGTGGCACCTACCTGCTGCGCCTCAATCCGCTCGCTGCGGCCGCGGCGAAAGCGAAGGCCGGCAGCGATACGCAGTTCGAGATGCTCGAAGGGTTCTTCCCTATCCGCGGACCACACGCGCTGGCCAGCAGCCCCGGGCAACTATTCGGTGGCGGACGTGGCCACCAAGGCACTGACAACTTCGCGGCCTGCGGAACCCCACTAGCCGCATGGACGAGCGGCGTTATTCAATACAACGCCTACCAAGGCGCGGCTGGCAACTACATCGTTGTTCAGCGAGCCGATGGTCAGTCGTATGCGTACATGCACATGCGCGAGCGAGCAAGCGCCAAGGTCGGCAGCAAGGTCTTCGCCGGTCAGCAGCTCGGTCGCGTTGGCGATACCGGCGACGCGCAGGGCTGCCACCTCCACTTCGAACTATGGACCGCACCAGGCTGGTACAAGGGTGGAACGCCATACGATTCGCTCCCGCTGATGAAGCGGCTCGACAAGCTCAGCTAAGCCGACCGTCGCCAATCATGCCCGGGGAGGGGCTCGAACCCCCACGTCCCTTGCGGGACAGCCGGTTTTAAGCCAGCCGCGTCTACCGGTTCCGCCACCCGGGCGGGCGCTGAAGACTAGCCTGTAGATGTGGGTAAACAAAGCTCGGGGGCGCGAAAAAAGCGAAACCTTTTGCCTCCGGCGGTGTTGGTATGTCTGAAGAATCAATGGAAGCCTCAGCAATCACACAATCCGATCTCGTTGGAATCCGCGCGCCAAGCGCGTTTTTGCGACTCCAATCGGATGAAAAACTTGTCACGCTGACGCGCCGCGGCAACCAAGCCGCTTATGAGGCGCTCGTTGGCCGCTACCACGCACGGATTCTGGGCTTCACGAAGCACATGCTCTCCTCAAAGGAGGACGCAGAAGACGTAACGCAGGAAAGCTTCGCTGCCGCTTACAGCGCAATGATCGCCGACGAGCGCCCAATCAACGTGAAGCCATGGCTCTACCGCATCGCTCGCAACCGCTCGCTAAACCACATGCGCCGCCAAAGCGCGATCGGCGTTGATGACTTCGATCACCACGTCGCAAACTACGGCCGCACTACAGAAGACGAAGTCAGCCAGCGCGAAGACCTACGCCAGCTGATGACCGACGTGCGGGAGCTACCTGAGTCGCAGCGCACCGCGCTGCTGCTGCGCGAAATAGACGCACTCTCCTACGACCAGATCGCCGAGGCAATGGAGACGACCGTACCGAGCATCAAGTCTCTGCTTGTGCGCGCCCGCGGAGGCCTCGCTGAAGCTGCCGAGGCGCGGCAGATCTCCTGCGATGAAGTCCGGATCGAACTTGCCGAAGTCGCCGAAGGGCTCACCAAGCTCTCCCCTCCCGTTCGCCGACACACACGTGAGTGCGAACGCTGCAAGGGCTTCCAGGCGACGCTCAAGCAGAACAACAAAGCACTCGCAATGTTGTTGCCGGTCGGGCCACTGCTGCTAATCAAGAAGATGATTCTCGCGCAGGCTGGGACCACCGCAAGTGCCGGCGGCGCTGCGACGGCAACAACAACGGCCAGCGGCGGCTTGCTCTCTGGCGCGATTGGGTCGGTGGCGACGAAGGCTGCCGCAACGATGGCGGCCGCTGCAATCGTCACAACCGGCGCCGTCGAGGTCAACCATGCGACGACCGCTCAGCCAATTCGCGAATCTGCCAGCGCGCTCACCCAGACCGCCCCAATCCCGGCGCCAGCGATCGAGCCCGCCGCCAAGCCTGTGAAGCCAGCTGAGTCGCCTGCAACCCGCATAGCTGCGGCAGCGGCAGCGATCCCGGCGGTAGTGACTGCGCCGGTGGCTGCGATTGTTCCGGCCCCCGCCCCGACCCCGTCTGTCGTTGTTCCTTTGCCGGTCACTCCTCCGGTCGTCGTGGAGGAGCACCATGATGACGTCACGTTGGCGCCAACAACAGGCCCGACGCCTGACGCGCCGGTGACCGACCCTAGTGCGGGCAACCAAGCACCCCCGGTTGTTGTGCCACCGGCCGCACCTGCAGCAGATCAGATGACAGCGCCCTCTAACTAGAGGTCAGCCTCCGACCGAAAGCGACTGGTAGACGTCGCGCAGCGGAGCTCGCTCGCCGACTGAATTGGGAATCGGGGCGGCGGGCCCTTGGAACGCTGTCATCAGAACGTCAATTCCTGCTCGTGCGCCGGGCTGGGCTGGGAATAGGAGCACGCGCCGGCCAAATACGACCATCCCTCTGACTGCTGTCTGGAAGGTGATCTCGTAGCCGGGCTGATCATTCAGCACCACAGAGCCTTCGGTTCGCACAGCGAACGACCGGTCAGCACGACTCATCTCCTGCGTCAGGCGCGCCGCAGTCAGCGGAAGAACGCCCCCAATCGAACCGCTGTAGGGAGCCAAGTGGAGCGGCTGAACAGTGACGGTCTGCCCCAACTGCACGCGGTTCGGGCTAGCGAGCCGGAGCGACTGAGGCCTGACAGCTACGAGCTGCTGAAGCGACGATGGGTTGTACTCGAGGTGGAATGGCACCGGGGCAGCGACTTCCACAGTCCGCAGCGGGGATGCGCCACCTGTCAACAGGAAGGCCGCGACCGCAACGACGAATAGTCCGGCGACGATGATGGCTGCGCGCGGCGCGCGGCCCATCGCGTGCCACTTCGGACCAACGATCGCTGGAAGCGTGGGGCCAAACTCTGGGCGGACGGTCGACGGCATCGAGGCCAGCGTAGCCGCGGCTTAGGACCCGTCAGCGAACAGCTGATCGAGGTCCAAGTCGGTGAACGAATCGAACGCCACCATCGTTTGCGACCGGCTTACGCCCTCGAGCGCTGCGACATCTTCCGCGAGCGCATGCGCGAGCTGCTCATGCCGATCAACTCGCACGATCGCAACAAAGTCCCACGCGCCCGTTACCGAGTAGACCTCAGCAACCCCATCGATCTGTTGCAGACGTCCGCCAAGCTTGGCCAGCGCCGTGCGCTCAGACTCGACTAGGACAAAGGCCGTGATCATTTGAGTTCCAAACTCTGCCCGGGATCCAGCACCGTCACCGTCGCCTTGCCCTCTACAGCTACGGCCTCGGCAAACGCGGCCGCGTCGGTCTCGATCGGCGGAAAGGTGTTGTAGTGAATCGGGACGACTTGCGGCGCCCCAACCAGCAGAGATGCGCGGACCGCGTCATGACGGTCCATCGTGTAGTGACCGCCGATTGGGATCAGCGCTAGATCGAGCGAATGGCGCTGACCCGGAATAGCTAGATCGCTAAAGAGCGCCGTGTCACCGAGGTGGTAGATCGTCTTGCCGCCGATGTTGAGCACAATTCCTGCCGGCGTGTTGACCGCACCGCGCGGCGTTGTCGAGGTGTGCCAGGCCGGGACCCATTGCGCCCAGCCCCAATCGAACTCGATCGTGCCGCCAAGGTTGGGATCGTGAACGACGTGGTCTGGACCGAGTTCGTCGGCGAGCTCAGCGGCGATCTCGACGATCGCCGCGACCGGTGCGCCGGTCCGCGAAACAATCGCAGCGGAATCACCAATGTGATCGGCGTGACCATGAGTTACGAGCACAGCGTCGGCTTCAATCTCAGCGGCGTCAGCGGTGGCCTTCGGATTACCGGTGAGGAAGGGATCGATCAGCACCTTCGTCCCTTCGTGCTCGATCGAGAAAGCCGAGTGGCCGAGATAGTTGACTTCAACGCTGCTCATCGTTCGCTCCTTTGCTGATCGTCCGCTGCTGCAAGTTCATCGGCCAGCGCCAGCCCGACTGCGACGCCGACCAGCATCGCTAAGCGCGATTCCTCGGCGACCAGCTCCGCGAGCGCGATGCGGCGCTGCTCGCCGTCATCAACCCCAGAGACGCGCGAAATCTCGCCTTGATGCGCCGAATCGAAAAAGCCGCCCGCGTCGAGCGCTGCGCCGAGAATCTGTTGCAGACCGGGGGCTGCGTGCGTAACCAACTCCTGCGCGTCAGCGAAACGCTCACCATCGGCGATCGCAGCAACTGCGGCGTCTACCTGTTCTGCGCTGTAACGGTGCTCAGCCATCGTTACGAAGCCTAGCGACGCGCCAGTATGGCGCCGATAAGCAGCCCGAGCACCAGCCCAGCGGCCCCGGCTGTTGAGCTGGCCTCGACAACCGCAAGCGGTATCAACAGCAATACTGCGGCGCAGACGGCAGCACCGATCAGGTCGGCAGATGGCTGCTCGCCGCGTCTAGTTTCAAGTACTGGGGCCACGACCCACGCGCCGATCAACCCGAGCGCCGCTGCGTTTCCGCCAAGCGCGAGCGGGATGCTTTCGAGCCCAGCCGCGGCGGCCATTCCGCCAACCGCGCAGATTACGAAGCAGACAACAGCAATAACCGGGCCGTGCTGGCGCTCAATCAGCCCTCCGAAGAGGGCAATTGCAGCGACGCTCACGGCCGCGTACCAAAGGCTGTCGGCAAAGAACGATGCCGTCAGTAGGCGCCACCACTCCCCGTTTAGCTGACCGATAATTCCAACCTGCGTGACCGACAGCACCCCCGGCACAATTAAGATCGCGCCGATTGCACACGCAGCTGCGAGCGTGATCGAAGCGACCGGCCGGCCCGGCCACGAGCGCGCACGCGCAACGCGCGGGCGCCGCCTGGCACGCCGCTTTGGCTTCGGGCCCGCGGAAGTCAGCTGACCGCGCGCAATCTTCGGTGCGCGCTTCTGCATCCGTGCTCCGCAGTAGGGGCATTCGGTCACATACTTCGACACCTCCTCGCCACATGAACGGCAAACGACGAACAGATCAGTGGCTTCAGGCATCGACTTTGCGATCTTACCCGCCCCGTGCTCTCGGCACCCAAGGGCCATCGCCGGTACGCTTCAGCGAGCTGCTTTCCCGCGACCCGATACGGAGATAACTGACGTGGCCACTGAATCGATGACCTCTTCCCAGCTCGAAGAACTGCTCGGCGATAACGCCAAGACGCTGCTAGACCACAAGTGCAAAACGATCGACGCTTCGATGCTGCACCTTCCGGGCCCTGACTTCAACGAGCGAATCGTCGCCGAGAGCGACCGCAGTGCACAGGTGATGCGCAATCTTCAGCAGATGTGGGATCACGGTCGCCTTGGCGGTACCGGCTACCTCTCGATTCTCCCCGTAGACCAAGGGATCGAGCATTCAGGCGGCGCGAGCTTCGCCCCCAACCCTGAGTACTTCGACCCAGGCAAGATCGTTGAGCTGGCAGTTGAAGGCGGCTGCAACGCCGTCGCTTCAACCGTCGGCGTGCTCGGCGCCGTTTCGCGCAAGTACGCGCACCGGATTCCGTTCATCGTCAAGCTCAACCACAACGAGTTCCTGACCTACCCGAACACTTACGACCAGATCATGTTCTCTTCGGTTCAGCGCGCGTTTGACATCGGCGCCGCTGGTGTCGGCGCGACGATCTACTTCGGCTCACCGGAGTCGCACCACCAGATTGTTGATGTTGCGGCAGCGTTCGAGGAGGCCCACCGGCTTGGAATGTTCACCGTGCTCTGGTGCTACCTGCGCAACAGCGCCTTCGTCGTTGACGGCACCGACTACCACGTGTCGGCCGACTTGACCGGCCAGGCAAACCACATCGGCACGACAATCGAGGCCGACATCATCAAGCAGAAGCTGCCGGAGAACAACGGTGGCTACCTCGCACTCAACGAAGGCGGCGTCTCGTACGGGAAGACCAGCCCGCTGGTCTACGACAAGCTGACGACCGATAACCCAATCGACCTGACCCGCTACCAAGTCGCCAACTGCTACATGGGCCGCTCAGGCCTGATCAACTCCGGCGGCGCTTCTGGTGGTGCAAGTGACAAAGCCGAGGCCGTAACGACAGCCGTGATCAATAAGCGCGCTGGCGGTACGGGCCTGATCACCGGCCGCAAGGCTTTCCAGCGGCCGATGAGCGAGGGAATCGAGATCCTCAACGCCGTCCAAGACGTTTACCTCTCAGACGACGTAACGATCGCCTAGGGCTCATAGTTTGCGCGCCGCGCGCGGCCAAGGTCACGCACAAGCGCAGAATCTGTAACAGCACCGTTCGAGCGGCCGTGATCGAGCTTGATTGACGCTAATTTCGGCCGATGATCACAACTCGCAGATACGCCCTCTGGCCACTGATTGCTTCAATTCTGGTGGTCGCCGCGATCACCGGCTGCGGCGAAGCGACGTCCGATCAGCCGTACGCGCAGCTCAGTGGGACGGTAGAGCGAGTGGTTGACGGTGACACGATCGTTGTCAACCTCGGCGACCGTATCGAGCGCGTGCGCTACATCGGCATCGACACGCCCGAGACCGTAAAGCCAAACGCCCCGGTCGGCTGCTTCGGACCGCAGGCAAGCCACGCCAACAAGCAACTTCTGCCCGCGGGGAGCAAAGTGCGGCTGGTCCTCGACGCCGAACCGCGCGACCGCTACGGGCGCCTGCTCGCCTACGTCTATGCGGGCGGCACTGCAGGAAAGGAGCTATTCATCAACGCCGATCTAGTCCGGCGCGGTTATGCAGACACACTGCGCTTTCCCCCGAACACCTCTCATGCGGCCCAATTCGCGCAGCTACGCCGAGCCGCCAGCCACGATCGGCTCGGCCTCTGGCAGTACTGTCGCTAACATCGGCCGCGATGGCTACTCACCTCCGTCAAAGTCTGCGCGACTTTGAGGCCAAGTTTCGGGCCGAAATCAGGGCCGACCGCGTTAGGCGCCACGAGATCCACGAGCGCGCTGAGACCCGCATCCGCGTCCGCCGGCTCGACCGCCAACACCGTCAGGGAACACTCCGCTTCGGGATGCTGGTGTTGTTGCTGGTCGCCACCGCTGTCGTGGTAACGGTGGCGATGTTTGAGACGCTCTACATCGTTATGGGATAAGCCGCGCCGGGTCTACCTCGGTCTGCAGCGAATTGACCTCTGCATATACCTCTTCGCGGTAGACAGGCACTTCGCGAGGCGCCTTAATGCCGATGCGAACCTTCTCCCCCGCGACCGACAGCACCGTGATCTCGATCTCGTCACCGATCATGATGCTCTGATTCGTTTTTCTTGACAAGACAAGCATCGCCAGCTCTCCTCGCGTAATCGATCGACCCTGCTGCGCGAACCTACCAGCGCAACGGACCACGCCGCAAGTCCCAGCTCCGACCGGTTTAACGCTGCGCCGGGCGACGCGCAGCCTCACCGCTCCGATAGGGTCATTCGACCAATGGCTAGAAAATCTTTGAAACCACAACTCAATCAAATCCGCGTCTGGGTCGGCCAAGGCCGAACCGACGCTTGGATCGCCCACCAGCTCGAGGTGCCAGTTGCGCAGCTTGAGACCTTCAAGCAGGAGTTCGAACTGACCAGCTCTGAGGGCGCGGTTGCCGGCTTTGACGAGGTCGTTGACCTGCGCGCCGCCGACGACGCTCAGGTCGCCGCCGCACTTGAGATCGAAGAGGCCGAGCAGGCCAAGGCTGCCGAAGAGGAGGCACGTCTTCGCGCCGAACGGATCGCAGCCGGAGAAGAAGGGCCAGAGGATGTTGATTCGGACGAGGACGGCGCCGGCAGTGACGGGCCTAGCCGCTCTCGCCGAGGCCGTCGCGGTGGCCGCGGGCGCCGCAGCACAGCCAAGGCTCTAGAAGGAAGCTTCGACCACGGCGAAGAGGGCTACGGCCTCTGGCTCGACCCAGCGATCGCCGAGAACTCGATCTATGCCGAGCACTGGGCTGGAAAACGCGCAGTGACTGTGACCGTGGAAGCTGACCGCATCGTCATCCGCCGCGCCGACGACGAGTAAGCGTAGGCACTAGCGCTTCTGTTCTAGGCGTCGGCCGCCAGCGAAATCAACGGCGCCACGCACGTAGCGCCCGTAGGCTGCGTCGGCAACGCGCGCATCCCAAGCCTGCGGCAACTCCGGTTCCAGCCGCAGCGCGAGCTCCATGCACCATGAGCTGTCCTGCTCGTAGTGCTCGACCAACTCGTCAACGGTGAATGCGCCGCCTAGCTGGCGACGAAGTTCGGCGACGATCGCCTCCTCAACTCGTAGCAGCGCGGTTTGGTCCTGCGGCGGCGCGGCAGCCAAAAGGCGCTCCCCTTCGCGCCACTGCTCGATAGCGGTTTCGTACGGCACGCGCCGCAGCGTAGCGCTGGCGCCTACGGGCCGGCCGGGAGGCCCTTGATCACGTAGGCGCGCTCGCCTGGCTTGACCATTCCAAGGCGACGCGCCTCACGCTCAAGTGAGGCTGGGTTTCTCAGCGCAGCCACGCGCCCAGAGAGCAGATCATGCTGATGCTGGAGCGACTTCAATTCAGCCTGACGCGTCGTCGCTTCCCCACGAGCCGACCAGATCGCTGCCAGCGGTCGGACGTAAAGGAGTACCACAAGAACGCAGACACCGAGCACACCAAGCCTGCCAATGCGATCCCAACGAATCCCGCGCGAGCCTGCAGGCCGCCCTTCAACGAGGCGCGGCCGTGGCAGTAGCTGACGGTCGCGGGGGCGCTCACGGAGAGCTGCGCTGCGGGTAGTCATAAGCGCACGTTCGCTGCGCCCGGGCAAACTCCTTCCCGCTATTTCAACCCGGCTGAAACGGTGCGCTGAGGGCTAGCTTCGGAAGACAGAGCGACCTGGATAGGTGGCGCGATCACCGAGCGCTTCTTCAATCCGCAGCAGCTGGTTGTACTTGGCGACGCGATCCGAGCGCGACGGCGCTCCGGTCTTGATCTGACCGCAACCGGTAGCGACTGCGAGATCAGCGATCGTGGTGTCTTCTGTCTCGCCTGAGCGGTGCGACATGACCGCGCTATAGCCGGCCTCGCGGGCCATCGCGATCGCATCGAGCGTCTCGGTGAGCGTCCCGATCTGATTGACCTTGATCAGGATCGAGTTGCCGACCGCCAGCTCGATACCACGACCAAGCCGCTCGGTATTGGTTACGAAGAGATCGTCACCAACGAGCTGAACAGTTGAACCAATCTTCTCGGTCAGTTGCTTCCAGCCGTCCCAGTCCTCCTCATCCATTCCGTCTTCAATCGAAAGGATCGGATAGCGGGCAGCCATCTGAGCCCAGTAGTCAGCCATTTCAGCTGAGCTCAGGACGCGGCCCTCGTGAGCGAGCGAGTAGCTGCCCTGCTCAAATATCTCACTCGTCGCAGGGTCGAGCGCGATCCCAACGTCCTCGCCCGGGCGATAGCCGGCCGCTTCGATTCCTTCGATTAAGACTTGGAGCGCCTCTTCGTTGGAGTCGAGATCGGGAGCGAAGCCGCCTTCGTCGCCGCCAGCAGTGTTGAGCCCGCGAGCCTTCAATGTCGCCTTAAGCGCATGGAATACCTCAGCGCCAACCCTCAGCGCCTCGCCAAATGAAGCCGCGCCGCAGGGGACGATCATGAACTCCTGAAAATCAACGCGATTGTCGGCGTGGGCGCCACCGTTGAGGACATTCATCATTGGCACCGGCAGGACGCAAGCGTCGGCGCCGCCGAGGTAGCGCCAGAGCGGCTGCCCAGCAGCTGCGGCAGCAGCGTGCGCCGAGGCCAGTGAAACGCCAAGAACTGCGTTGGCGCCGAGCCGCGACTTGTTGGCGGTTCCGTCGAGCGCGATCAACGCGCCGTCAAGGCCGCGCTGGTCTGCGGCATCGAGCCCTACAGCGGCGGCGGCTAGCTCGCCGTTGACATTCGCGACCGCCTGCGTGACGCCCTTCCCACCCCACGCGTCACCGCCGTCACGCAGCTCAGTCGCTTCAAACTCGCCGGTCGAAGCGCCCGATGGGACTGCTGCCCGCCCCGTTGCGCCGCTAGTTAGCTCGACGTCAACCTCGACCGTCGGGTTGCCACGGCTATCGAGAATCTGGCGGGCATGAACGCTGCTGATCTTCGTCATTGGTCCTCTGTCATTCGCGCCCGCGCGTAGAACTCGAGCTGTTGATCTATATCTAAGTCATTCCAAGCGAGACCTGCGTTGCGGGCGATCAGCTCAGCGGCTTCGAGCCGCCCGCGGAAGCGTTGCGTTGCCGACCTAAGTGATAACTCAGGATCAACTTTCAGCCGACGCGCAACGTTTACGGCAGCAAAGAGAAGGTCGCCTACCTGTTCAAAACTCTGTTCGTCGCCGGCCCCGCGCTCGCCCAACTGATCGAGCGCTTCGAGCTGATCGCGCAGCGCCCCGATCGCCTCATCTGTTTGCAGCGGATCAAAGCCGCTGGATGCGGCACGTCGCTGCACCCGGCGAGCATCGAGCGGCGCCGGAAGGTTCTCCGGTAGAGAGCCGAAGATCGTCTCGCCGCGCCCAGGCTCACTGCGCTTGATCTGATCCCAGTTACGCAGCACGTCGCCACTGTTCTCGACCTCTACCTCGCCGAAGACGTGCGGATGGCGGCGAATTAACTTCTGGCGGCAATGCTCGGCTACCTCGCCGAGATTGCTCACGCCGCGCTCCTCAAGTAGCAGCGAAAGAAAATAGACCTGAAAGAGCACGTCGCCGAGCTCATCAACGAGACCCTCGTCGTCACCTGCATTGGCGGCGTCGGCAAGCTCATAGGCCTCCTCAACGGTGTGCGGAACAATCGTCCGCTCGGTCTGCTCGCGATCCCACGGGCACTCTTCGCGCAGGCGCCGAGTCAACTCATCGAGTCGCCCCAGCGAAGCTTCTATCTCGTCCCGGCTCACGGCGCTAACGCTAGCGCCAAGCCACGGGGTTCTGCTCGCTGATCAGCCGCCGGAAGGCGTGGCTGGGACCTGTGGCTGACCGGGCACCGGCGCCGCAGTCTTCGGCGCCTTGTAGTTGTTGCAGTCAGCGACGATGTAGTAGACCTGACACTCGGTCACTTCCTTCCAACGAGTCTGGTACGACTTGCCGAATGCGGCAAGCGCCTTCTGACCCTTGTCGGCGATCACAATCTGCTGAATTGTCTTCTGAGCCTGGGCTTCGCTCTGAACCTTCTTCGGGGTCTCGCCGGTGACCTGGAAGACGTAGTAGCCGAGGCTCGTCTTGACCGGTCCAACAACCTTGTTGAGCGGAGCGCTAAAGATCGCGGAGTCAAAGGCTGCTTCCTGCGAACCCTGAGCGACGGCTGGCAGCTTACCGCCAACCTTCTTCGACGTCGCGTCGATCGAATACTGCTGCGCGACCGAGGCGAACGAGACGTCGCCGGCTGCTAGCGCCGCCTTTGCACGATCGGCCTGATCCTTGGTCTTCGTCAGGATCACATTTAGGTCACGCGTTGCTGGCTGCGTGAACTGAGCAATGTTCTTCTGGTAGTAAGCCGACAGCTCATCTGGGGTAGCTGTCTTGGCGGCCTTCTGGACCTGCTCAGTGATCGCCTTCTCAAGCAGCTGCGAGCGCTGACGGAAGAGCAGATCGGCCTCGGTCTGGCCCGAGCTCTTGAGGAAGTCGGCGTACTGCTTGGTTGTCGGGAAGGCCTGCTTGCGGGCCTTGTCAAACTCGGCCTTGACCTTCGCATCAGAGATGTCGATTCCGGCCTCGTTGGCCTGTAGCTCAAGCCACTCAGAGCGGATCAGGAAGGTCATCACTTGATCCTTGAGCTGCGTGTACTGCTGATCACACTGAGTCTTGTACTGAGCAACGCTTGGATCCGGCTGGCCCTTGACGGGAGCGGGCGCAGCGGCCCTCTTGGCCGCGATGCACTTCGTGTAGTTAGGCGGATCGGGAACGCCCGCGGCCTTAGCGGTCGGGTCCTGCGAAGCATTCGCGGCAACAGTCACCCAGTGGTTAAAGGTCGTCTTGGAGATCGTCGTGCCATCGATCGAGGCGACGTCGCTGTCCGAAAGGCCACCGCAAGATGCGATGACAAGGGCTGAGAGGGCTACGGCGCCGAGCGCCAGAAAACGATAAGTGTGGTTCATGAGTTCCTTGATAATAGGCACTGGGAATCTGCTGCGCGCCACCCTAACTGCTCTGGCGACTTACAGCTAGAAGCAGAGTAGCGACTGAAGCGATCATCGTGAGCCGCTCAGCTCCATCTGCAGGCAGCGGAAGCGAGAGCTGTGAGCGACCGGGCTCGTACTTCGCCTGCGGCAGTTCTGCGCTCAACGATCGCTGCTGATCGTCGTCGAGATCGAACGGCGTGACGACCATCCGCTCGCCGCGAATCGTCACAACCCCAGCCCCGGCCTGCCCGAGCTTGACCCTCGCCTGCTGCAGCACAATCAGGTTCTCAAGCTCGACCGGGAGGGGGCCAAAGCGATCGGCTAGCTCCTCGCTGAGAACCGCCAGGTCCGCAACCTCGTGACTTGCGGCGATCCGGCGGTGAACATCAATCTTGGCCTGCTCATAGGGGATGTAGTCGGTCGGGATGTAGGCGTCAACGTCAACGTCGAAGCGGACAGGCTCGTAATCCTCGTCGGCCGCAGATTGTGGCGCGGCGGCCCGAACCGCTTCGTCGAGCATCGACAGGTAGAGCTCGAAGCCAAGCGCGGCGACGTGGCCGGATTGCTCGTCACCGAGCAGGTTGCCAGCGCCGCGGATCTCAAGGTCGCGCATCGCAATCTTGAAGCCAGCACCAAGCTCGGTGTAATCGGAGAGAGCGCTAAGTCGGCGAGTCGCTTCCTCAGTAAGTGCAGCGGCACTTGGATAGAGGAGATAGGCGTAGGCACGCTCGCGGCTGCGCCCAACGCGGCCGCGGATTTGGTAGAGCTGCGAGAGGCCGAAGCGGTCAGCCCGCTCGACTATCAGCGTGTTGGCCTGCGGGATGTCAATCCCCGATTCGATGATGCTGGTCGAAACCAGAACGTCGCTGTCTCCGCGGAGGAAGCGCATCATCCGCTCTTCAAGATCGTGCTCGTCGAGCTGGCCGTGAGCCACGTCGAAGGTCAACTTTGGACAGAGCCCTCGTAGCCGCTCCGCCGTCTCATCAATCGTCTCGACACGATTGTGGAGAAAGAACGACTGGCCGCCACGCTCAGCCTCGCGCTCGAGCGCTAGCCGAACCAGCTCCTCGTCGTATTCGCCGACGAAGGTCTTGACCGGCCTGCGGCCTTCGGGCGGGGTTTCGATCACGCTGATGTCACGCATCCCGGCTAACGACATCTGCAGCGTGCGCGGGATCGGCGTGGCGCTCATGGCGATCACGTCCACGCGGAGCTTCAGCTGACGCAGCAGCTCCTTCTGCTTAACGCCGAAGCGCTGCTCTTCATCAACGATCAACAGCCCCAGCTCCTTCGGCCGCATATCCCGCCCCAGCAGCCGGTGGGTGCCGATCAGGATGTCGGTCTTGCCTTCGTTGAAGTTGGTCACCGAAGCACGCTGTTCGGCGGCGCTGCGCAGGCGGCTGACGACGTCAACGGTGAAAGGGAAGTCTTCGAGCCGCTCGGAGAACGTTCCAAAGTGCTGCTGGGCGAGGATTGTGGTTGGCGCCAAGACGAGCACCTGTGTGCCGTCGCCGGCAGCTTTGAAGGCCGCCCGCAAGGCGACTTCGGTCTTGCCGTACCCGACATCACCGCAGATCAGCCGGTCCATCGGCCGAGGGCGCTCCATGTCCTGCTTGACGGCCTCAATCGCGGCTGCCTGGTCGGCGGTCTCCTGCCAGGGGAAGCGCGACTCGAAGTCCAACTGCCATTCGGAATCCTCACAGAAAGCACGGCCTTCGCGGCGGCGGCGCTCGGCATAAAGGTTGAGCAGCTCGCCTGCCAGCCCTTCGGCTGCTTTGCGGGCGCGAGCCTTGAGCGTCTCCCAACCTTTGCCGCCGAGCTTTGAGAGCTTCGGCGAAAGCTCACCGGCGCCGATGTATCGCGTGATCTTGGCGAGCTGATCGACCGGCATGAATACGCGGTCGCCATCTGCGTATTCAAGCTCGAGGTAGTCGCGGGTGATCTCGCTGACGGTCTTGGTCTCAAAGCCAGCGAAGCGAGCAACCCCGTGATCTTCGTGGACGACGGTGTCGCCGGTACGCAGTTCGAAAAGCGACGCGAAGCGCCCAAGCCGGCGCTCCGGCTGATCATCGCTGCGCGCGGCCCGGCGACGGCGGAAGAGCTTGCGCTCCGGGATGATTGCGAGCTTTGCGCCAGCCGCAACAAATCCGCTGCGCAGCGCCGCAACTGCGAACAGCAGCTTTGTTTCGGAATCATCACCCGAATCACCCTGCTCAAGCCAGTGCGCTGAGAGGCGCGCGAGGTTGTGCGCGACGCGCTCGCCCTCGCCGCGGCGCGAAAAGGCGACGACCGTCGTGTACCCGCTGCGGACGAGGCTCTCGAGCTCCGGCTCAGCCTCAGCCAGAGATTGCGCGGAGAACTCGGCGGCCTGTGCGTGCAGCTCGATCGGCTGGCCCGCGAGCAGAGAAGAGATCCGTGCCGAAGAACGACTCGTGAGTGCTCGTTGCACGTCGTCGGGGGCGACGTAAAGGTGGTGCGCGTCAACATCGTGGAAGGCCGCACAGACGTCCTGCCAGTGGTCGCTCAGGGCCGGAGCGATCTCCTCCCCCGCTCCAACTATCACCTGTGCCTGTTCGGGAACGAGATCGAGTAGCGCATGAAAACGATCGACCGGGAGGAGGTCGGCGATGTCCGGACGCTCGTCGGCATCGCTAAGCGCAGCTATCTCTGCCAACTCACGGTGCTCAGCAGCCAGCTCAGCCGCTGGCGCAATCTCAACCGACTCAATCTCGCCGAGCGACCTCTGCGTAAAGGTTGAGAAGTGACGCAGCGATTCGATCTCAATGTCAAAGCAGTCAACCCGCACAGCATGGTCCTCGGTCGCTGGGAAGCAGTCGAGAATCCCCCCTCGGATGGCGAACTGGCCGCGCTCGGCGACCTCAGAAACTCTTTCGTAGCCAGCCGCTACAAGCTGCAGGGCGGCCTCATCAAGATCGATTAGATCGCCTTTTCGCAAAGTAAAACCGCGCGGACGGAGCGCCGGGTCAGGCACCTTCTCCGAGAGCGCAACCGCTGAGACGACGATCACCGGGGGCTCGCCTTCGGGCCGTTCAAGGAGCGCATCGAGCGCAGCTACACGCAGACCGACGAGATGCGGCGGTGGCGCGAGGTGTGATTCGTATGTCACGCCACGGCTTGGATAGAAGCGAACGGGCCGCGGCGCCAGCCAGATGCTGAGGTCGGCCGCCAGCGCCTGCGCTTCGCTGTCATCGCCAGCAACGACGACACTAGGTCGCTCAGCTTGGTGGTCAATTAGGGCCGCGATCGCGTAAGGGCGCAACGATCGCGAGACGAACGCCTCGCCGCCATCACTGAGCAGCTTCGCGCCTTGCGGGTCGTTTGCCAGCTCCCGTAGCAGCCCTCTGAGCGGCATCGCTGCGGCCTCTTACGCCGAGCCACTCAAGGCGGTCTCGCCAAGAACGATCTGCTCGACTAGGTCGCTGGCAGCGGCGACGAGAGCGTTCACGTCGGCGTCCGACTGCTTCCAGCGCCCGAGCACGTAATCGGAGACACTGGCCGAGTCGGTTGAATCGGGCCGTCCGACGCCGATCCGAAGCCGACCAAACTCGTCAGAACCGAAACCCTTGCGCAGCGACTTGAGGCCATTGTGACCGGCGAGGCCGCCACCCAGGCGAGCCTGCAGCTGGCCGAACGGGAGGTCTATCTCATCATGCACCACGAGGACATGGTCGAGCTCCAGCTTCAGCGACCCTCGCGCCGGGCCGGCAGAGGTTCCTGACTCGTTCATGTAGGTCAGTGGCTCGAGCAGCGCAACTCGCACAGCGGAGCCGCCGGGCGGGCCGACCCGTCCACTAACGATCAGCCCGTTGAAGCTTTTCTTCGGGCGACCTAGCTCCCAGCGCTTCGACAGCTCGGAGATAACTTGGAAGCCGACGTTGTGAGGCGTCGATTCGTAACCAGCGCCCGGGTTGCCGAGGCCTACGACCAACCAGTCGACAGGCTCAGAGCGTGAGAAAAAGCGGCCCACGGGTTGATGCTACGACGCGAAACGCGAACTAGCCAGCGTCGTCATCGGACTTGTCGCCCGAGTCGTCGCCGCCGCCGTCGCCGCCGTCGCCGCCGTCGCCCTCGTCTGCAGCACCCTCAGCGGGCTCGCCGTCCTCACCGATCAGCTCGGTCTCCTCTTCGATCGTCTCCTCGACTTCGAGGCGCGGCGCGAGCAACGACACGACAACAAGGTCGTCCTCGTCAAGAAGCGTGACGCCGGCCGGAACAACGGCAGCTGAGAGCGGTGCGGTCTCGCCGATGTTTAGCTCAGCGACCGAAATCTCAATCGATTCCGGAATCTCATTTGGCAGCGCCTCAACGTTGACTTCGCGGATCGGCTGGTCGACGACGCCGCCTTCGACCACGCCTGGAGATTCGTCTGCGCCAACAACGATCAGCGGAACAACGGCTTGGATTGCGACGTTCAAGTTGACGCGGACAAAATCGACGTGCGTCATCTCGCCGCGAACCGGGTGGCGCTGGGCGTCTTTAAGAACTGCTGGCTCGCTGGTTCCTGCTACGACGAGATCAACGACGGCGCCGGAAGCGTGTAGCGCGGCGCGCAGCTCGCGGCCATCAACGATGAACGAAACCGGTTCACCATCGCCGCCGTACAGAACCCCAGGAACTTTGCCCTCGCGGCGCAGCCTGCGAGTAGCGCGCGAGCCGTCTGGTTCGCGTGGAGAAGCGTTAAGAGTTGAGTTCGTGGATTGAGCCATCAGCGGCGCTCGATGGTAGCGGGATCGAGCCAGATCCGTTCTACGGCGGCCCCTGGCTTGGTCGAGCTAGCGCGTAGAGCCAACCTGGCGGACAGCATGAAATGCGCTCGCAACCGGTGCAAATGTTGGTTTCTTTACGCCCGCAAAGCTGACAAGCCCCTTCTGGAATAGGGGTGGCGCCGGGAATGGATTGCCGCCGTCCCAGCCCGGCCTTACCCAGAACTCCTGCATCGCCCAGTAGAGCGAACCCGAAAGCCACGGCTTGCTCGCGAAGACGCCCATGTGGAACTTGATTATGTCGTTAGCGAATGCCCAAGTGCCGTGATCCTCCGCTGGTCCGGCGCGGCTCGCTTCAACGCCAAACTCGGTAACCATCATCGCCTTCTTCGGGTAACACGCGCGCTCAATGTCGAACGATTCCGAGAGCAGCTCGCGATCAGCGGTTGAACCGCTATCCCCCGGGTACCAACCGTAGTAGTCGTTGAGTCCGAGCACATCTAATGGCGCGTAAGCCTTCTGGCAGCTGCCTCGGCTCGGGCCGCCGACCGCAAGTCCGATTGGACGGCTCGGATCGAGCTGCCTGGCGCGGGTCGCTGCCGAAGCCAGATAGGCAGCCTGCCCGTCACTGCCCGGGCCAGGCAACTCATTGCCGAGCGACCAAACCATGATCGATGGGTGGTTCTGATTGACCTCAATCATTGAAGCCACCGCGGCCGTAGCCTGCGACCGGTTCGCTGGCTTCGAGAGCTGCTCTATTGGAACTTGGTAGACCGGCACCTCAGACCAGACGAGCATCCCTAGCTGATCGGCGCGCTGCAGCGTGTAGGGGTGGAGCGGGTAGTGCGCCCGCAGCACCAGACCGCCAAGCTCACGGGCCCAAGCTAGCTGCCGGTCCCGAGTGGCGTTGTCGATCGCAAAGCCGGTACCCGGCGAATCCTCGTGCAGACCGACCCCGCGCAGGTCGAGTCGCTGGCCGTTTAGCGTGAGCCGGCCGCTCGAATCAACCTTGATCGAGCGAACGCCGACATGGCGGGTGTAACGCTGAACAGCTCGGGCGCCCACCGTGGCGACAACTGAGGCGTCGTAAAGGTTCGGTTTCGCTGGCGACCAGAGTTTCGGATGATCGACTTTCTGGGCGGTGGTCAGCGTCGTCGAGGCGCCCGGGGCCAGAGTTGCCTGGCCGACGGTGATCACCGTGGGGCCAAAGCGACCGCTCACTGTGACGGTGCGCGTCGCTGTCCCGAGATTGCTTATCTTCACCTGCCAGTGGACGTTGGCCGCGCAGCTCACACACGCAAGCTCGGGGCGAACGTTGACCGAGGTCATGTCGATCTGATCGACGGTCCGCAGATAAACCTCGCGCAGAATCCCACCGTAATTCCACCAGCCTCCCAGCACCTGACCGTAGGCATCGGAACGGGCTGGCGGCAGGTCGTTGACCGTGCGCTTGCTGTCAACGCGCAGAACGATGCTGTTGACTGCCCCGGCCTTAACCAATGAGCGCGGCAGGCGCAGCTCAAATGGCTCGTAAGCGCCGGAGTGGGTCCCGATCTTGGTCCCGTTGAGCCAAACTGTGGCGGCGTAATTGACTTCCTCGAAACGCATCACCCACTCACGATCAGCGGCGCCGGGCGGCAGGCGGAAGTCCTTCCGGTACCAACCAACTGAACCGATGTAAGAGGCGAGGCTGTCGTCGCCTGCGTTCCAAGCGTTTGGAACCGCGGTCGGCGTCCAGTCACTCGTTGATGACTGGTTCTGCCACGCTTGACCTAAGCCGAGGTTGTCTGGGTCGAGCCGACGCAACCAAGTGCCGTCAACGAGGTAACGACCCGACGGACCGTCGACGTAGAGCGTCTTTGCACTGGGGACCGAACCCGCGACGGTGTCGGCTGCCCGGGCAGTCGCAGCGTGGAGAGAGGCGGCAAGCAGCAGCGCGGCGGCGAGGCGGATTAGCCCGGACATGTCGACTCACCGCCGATTGGAAGGCTGATCGCGTGCAAGATGATGCTGCCACCGAAGATCGCAAGGCCGCGCCGTTCGACCGAGACGCATTGCACCACGGCCGGCGTTGCGCCACCACGATCCCAAGCTACGCGCGTCTGGCCGCTGGCCCCGGCAAACGAATACGACGTGCCAGAGTCGTAACGCAGCACCGTGAGCGTCCCGGCGCCTTGGAGCCGGCGCGCGTCGGCGACGACGGCCGCCCTGCACTTCGGCTGCTGGCCGCAGCCCGGAAGCATCCGCAACATCCCCGCAGAGTCGCCCTCCTTCTGAAGGTGAAGCAGGGAAACGACCGCCGCCCGCTCACGATTCTCCGCGGTAAGCCAGCGCGCGATCAGAAATGAGACCGCTAGAAACAGCAAAATGAGCAGGCCAACCCGCCAGATCCGCAATAGGAACACAATCTCGAAGGGTAAAGGGATAGAGGGCGGCTGGCGCTAGTCGGCCGCACGCGAGGCTCTGCTGACGGTAGGCTAGCGACGTGATTTCAAGGATTCTTTTTATGCCGATCGGCATCATCCTCGGCTCTGTTCTCTCAAAGCGCGTGGCCGAAGCGGTTTTCACCGATGGCTGGGAGCGCGCCCGCGGCGCGCAGGCGCCGACAGCAACTACGGAACTCGCTAGCTGGCCGGAGGTGCTCGGTGCAGCTGCCCTTCGCGGCTCAATCATCGCCGTCACGGCAGCAGGGTTCACGCGCGTTGGAGCCTCCGGCTTCCGTTACATCACAGGGTTCTGGCCCGGCGAACAGACGCGCCCCCCAGCCGCACGGCTGCAAGCCCGCGGCGACTGAGCCGAGCTCGATGGCTACCGCCGCCGTATTGCTGATGCAGCAGCTAGGCCTAAGCGACGAGGAGCTCTGCGCAGCGCTTGACAGCAACCCGATCGAGATCATCTCCGACAGCCTCGATCATCGCCCTGAGCTGCCGATCCTGCTGCAGCTAAGCGATGAGGCCGAGCAGCGCGTTGGCCCGGAGGTCCTGAAGCTTTGGGTCCGCACCGAAGGACCCAGCGGGCGACCGATCGAGCATCTCTTAGCGAGGGACTTTGCAGCGTTCGAGTCTGCCGTGGTCACGCTCGTTGAGCGCGGCTTTGTTATCGGCGGCTGAAACTAGAAGAGCTGATTCTCGCCGCCGAAAACTTCACTGACGGAATCGTCGGTGAAGATACGGCGGATTGAGTCGGTCAGCACGTCGGCACAGGTCAGCACGCGAACATTGTCCGGCGCCCCCGGCCGCAACGGGACTGTGTCGGTCACAACAATCTGCTCAAAGTTTGCGCCGCTGAGGTTCTCCCAAGCGGCGCCACTAAAGATTCCGTGAGTGGCAGCTGCATAAACGCTGTTCGCACCAGCTTCGAGTACCGCCTGCCCTGCAACGGCGAGCGTGCCTGCAGTGTCGATCATGTCGTCCACCAAGACAGCCGTCTTACCGGCCACATCACCGATCACGTAACCGACCTCAGCGACTTGGTGGTCTGGACGTTCCTTGTCGAGGATTGCCAGCTCGGCGCCAATCTTGGAGGCGAACTTCTTGTTCAGCTTGACGCGGCCAGCATCCGGCGAGACGACGACGAGATCGTCTAGGCCGAGATCTTCGAAGTGCTGCGTCAGCATGAACATCGCCGTCATGTGGTCAACCGGAATCTGGAAGAAACCTTGAACCTGCCCGGCGTGAAGATCCATCGTGAGCACGCGGTCGGCACCGGCCGATTCGAGCATCCGCGCCACCAGCCGTGCGCTGATCGGCTCACGCGGAGCCGACTTCTTGTCCTGGCGCGAGTAGCCGTACCAAGGAGTTACCGCAATCACACGGTGGGCTGACGCTCCGACTGCAGCGTCAATCATCACCATCAGCTCCATCAGCGCATCGTTGGCGGTCACTCCGGTCGCCGGATTACCGCAGGTTGGCTGAACAATGAAAACGTCGGCGCCGCGGATCGACTCGTCGAAGCGGCAGTAAACCTCACCGTTGGAGAATGTCTTCAGCGTTACCGGGCCTAGATCGACGCCGAGCCGGTCGGCGATCTTTGCTGCGAGCTCCGGGTGGGCGCGGCCGGAGACGACCATCATCCGCTTGTCGTAATCGATCGGAATACTGGTCGCTGGCTGGAGTGCGCTCTGCGTCACCATTTCGATCGGGAGTCTAGGTGCGAGATCGGTCATTTCTTGTCCTCGACGTCACTCTTGCGGCGCGCGTCATAACCGTCTTTGTTCTCTTGCCGTTCGCGGCCGATCGCCAATGAGCCGGGCGGCACTGCCTCGGTGATCACGCTACCGGCCGCGGTCCACGAGTCGTCGCCAACCTCAACCGGCGCAATGTAGGAGACGTGTACGCCGCCGTGGACGCGCTTGCCGAAGACCGTGCGGTGCTTATTTACGCCGTCATAGTTGGCGGTGATCGTGCCAGCCCCGAGGTTGGCTTCAGCGCCTAGCTCAGCGTCGCCAACGTACGAGAGGTGAGGCACCTTCGCCGCTTCGCCGATGTCAGCGTTCTTCAGCTCGACGAAAGCGCCGACCTTCGCTCGGTCGCGGACCAGCGATCCCGGCCGAAGGTGAGAGAAGGGTCCGATGCTGGCCCCGCTGCGAACTTCGCATTCGGTCAGGTGGCTGCGAAGCACCGTGACCCCATCGCCGATCGTGGCGTCGATCAAAGTTGAATCGGGGCCGATCGTCGAGCGCTCGCCGATCTTCGTAGCGCCGCTGAGCACCGTGAACGGTTCGATCACGCTGTCGGCACCAATCTCAACATTTGCATCGATCTGGGTTGACGCCGGCGCAACGATGTCAACGCCGCCGAGCAAATGCGCCTCGATGATCTGCATCTGTGCCAAGTCGCGCAGCTCAGCCAGGTCCACCCGGTCGTTGACTCCGAGCAGCATCGAAGGGTCATCAACAACGTGGGCGGTAACCGCTCCGCCGGCCGCCGCGATCAGCGGAATCACGGCCGGCAGGTAGCGCTCGCCCTGGCTGTTATCGCTGCCCACCTCGGGCAGCGCCGCAGTCAAAGCGGCGGGGTCGAAGACGTAGACGCCACTGTTGACTTCGCTGATCAGTAACTCCTCGGCGGTGGCGTCGCCGTCGGTCTTGGTCTCAACGATCTTCTCGAGCGTTCCTTCGGCGCCGCGAACTACTCGTCCATAACCGGTTGGGTCGTCAAGCAACGCCGTTGCGACCGTGACGGCGGCGCCGGTATCGAGGTGAACCGCAACCAGCTCGCCGATCGTTTCGGCGCTGATCAGCGGAACGTCGCCGCTAAGAATCACGACCGGCTGACCTTGGGGCAGCGCGTCGATCGCCGCGGCTACAGCTCCGGCGGTGCCGTCGGCCTGAGGCTGGACGACCAATTCAACGTCGTCTCCGAGCAAGCCGTCAAGTGGGCGAGCTGGAGCGTCAACCACGATCAGTTTCGTGCACCCTGCCTCGCGCGCAGCGAGAAGTGTCCATTCGATCAGAGAGCGCCCGCACAGGTCGTGCAGAACCTTCGGGGTACGCGAACGCATACGTGTCCCCTGACCGGCGGCCAAAATGACGGCTGTGTGAGCGGACACGTCCCCATCGTAGAGCGCATCGGCCTTCAGCGCACGTTCGGGC
>Ga0194052_1000296_pt1 | contig 34325 bp, 33 predicted proteins | sample SepL226m_MetaG_FD_160117 | JGI IMG/M metagenome (GOLD analysis project Ga0194052, IMG submission 160117) | Anoxic zone freshwater microbial communities from boreal shield lake in IISD Experimental Lakes Area, Ontario, Canada - Sep2016-L227-6m | ecosystem: Environmental > Aquatic > Freshwater >...
GCCAGCGGGTTTGACGGAGTAGTTGCTCTAAGGCAGAAGTCACCATCGGGCCACGCCACACCATTGGAGCATCTTCTTCAATCAAGAAACCAATCGAGCTGGCTTGTAAGCCATGACCTTCCATTGGCTCAATTGTATTTTCTTCAATAGATTCCGGTCTACCCGTGATACCTAACATCATTGGCTGACTTGGACCATAAATGTCAGCATCTAAAATCCCTACTTGCGCACCTTCGGCTGCAAGGGCTAGAGCTAAGTTAACAGCAGTGGTTGATTTACCAACACCACCTTTGCCACTAGCTATGGCAATAATATTTTTAACACCGGGTAATAACTTCACGCCACGTTGCACTGCATGAGCAACAATTTGGCTACTGATATTGACGCTTACGTTCTTCACACCAGGCAATTCACGTACAGCATTAATGACTGATTTACGGATGGATTCGAATTGGCTTTTAGCTGGGTATCCCAAAACAATATCTAAAGAAATATCGCCATCTTCAACGCGTAAATTTTTAATATTTTTAGCCGTTACAAAGTCAATCTTTGTATTGGGGTCAACCAAACTTTTTAATGCGCTTTGTACTGCTTCTACCGTAACTGACACTACCTTCTCCTATGACGAGCAGTCCCAAGAACTTGCCTGGAGCTGCCTTTGATGACTTTGATGACTTTGATTGAATAGCAGGTAGATTAACCTTACCGGCAAAAAATTGCTTAAGCGACTAGCAAGAATCGAGGGAAGCCCCTCAAAAATGAATGGGCAATTTAGTTAGAAACCGGAAAGCCAGCATCCGTGATGAGCTCACTTGCTTTTGCTGCGGACAAAGAGGTTTCCAGGGATACAGTTTGGGTTGCCAAATCGGCTTGCACCTTTGCCTGAGGATCTTGAGCCTGAATCGCTCTAGTAACCGCATTAATGCAGCCACCGCAGGTCATTCCAGATACTTTTAAAGTCAACATATAAGCCCTTTTGTATTCAATCGAGGTTGTATGCAGTAGATTATCTTCTATATGAACACCCCAAAAGACTTGAATTCCGAACTGATTACTCTAGATATTGGCGGAATGACCTGCGCTTCCTGTGTTGGACGGGTTGAAAAAGCCTTAGGCAAGATTCCGGGGGTTGAGGCTGCAACTGTGAATTTGGCTACTGAGCAGGCCAAAATACGCCTAAAAAGCCATTCCGGGACCCAAGTCGCTGAGTTAATCGCCTTGGTAAAGAAAACGGGTTATGAGGCCAAGATCAGCACCCCCCATGGCAACAATAAGCCCAATCCATCTAAATCTTTTTGGGGAGCGGATGGTTTAGGTCGAGTGTTACTGAGTTTTGCTTTATCGGCCCCACTCTTTTTGCCCATGTTTCTGATGCCATTTGGTATTCATTGGGCGCTGTCGCCAGAGTGGCAACTTCTATTGGCAAGTCCCGTGCAGTTCTTTTTGGGCTGGCGTTTTTATAAGGCCGGATTTAAAGCACTCATGTCTGGTGTTGGCAATATGGATTTACTTGTGGCACTAGGGACAAGTGCAGCCTATGGCTTGAGCGTATATCAAATGCTGCTCTCCTCAAATCCAGTTCATGAGCTGTATTTTGAGGGCTCAGCCGTCATCATCTGTATGGTGCTTTTAGGTAAATGGTTAGAAGCTAGAGCAAAACAGCAAACCAGCGAAGCCATTCGGGCTTTGCAAAAACTGTGGCCTGAACACGCGAAGGTGTTGGCCCCCAATATCGTCATCGCAGAAGGAATTTCTTTAGATCAATATCGCGATCTGCCATTGGATCAGGTATTCCCAAGCGATCGGGTATTGGTTTTACCTGGGGAACGCATTCCCGTGGATGGGGTGATTCTGCTAGGCAACAGTCACATTGATGAATCCCTGCTAACTGGGGAAAGCACTCCCGTCAAGAAAGCCTTAGGGGCAACAGTCATTGGCGGTTCTCTGAACGGCGAAGGTGTTTTAGTAATAGAAGCTAAAGCGGTTGGCGTAGAAAGCGTCTTGTCACAAATCATCACATTAGTAGAGGATGCGCAAACTCAGAAAGCGCCCATTCAAAAATTAGTAGATCAAGTTAGCGCGATCTTTGTGCCGACCGTGATCGTGATTGCAATAATCACCGGTTTAGCCAATTGGTTTTATTTAGACTCCGCCTCGATTGCAATATTAAGAGCAGTTTCTGTCTTAGTCATTGCATGCCCTTGCGCGCTCGGTTTAGCTACTCCAGCTGCCATCATGGCGGGGACTGGGGTAGCTGCACGATTTGGCATTCTGATTAAAGACCCACAAGTACTGGAGTTGGCGCACCGTCTTACTATTGTGGCTTTTGATAAAACCGGGACGCTTACAATTGGCAAACCCCGTCTGTTAAATTTAATTCGTTTTACAAACTCAGTTAATGAAGATGCGATTCTGGCCACTGCGGCCGGCTTGCAATTGGGTAGCGAACATCCTTTAGCCAAAGCTCTACTGGATGCGACCAAGCAAAAAGGCCTGACCCCCATCCCTCCCTCTGAGAGCAAGGCGCTTCCAGGAATTGGCATTAGCGGTAAACCCAGCGCTGGGCCATGGATGAATCAAAACCTGTGCTTACAAAGCGTTGCATCCTTAGATTCCAATGTCCATCAAGCAGAAATCATCCAAAAAGCACAAGCCTGTTTTGATGCGGGTCAAACTGTTTCTGTATTGATGGATTCTGATACCGCAGAACCCATTGCTATCATTGCATTTGGCGATGAGCTCAAGAGCAATGCACTTCAAGCTATTACTTCATTGCATAAACTCCAGATTCGTACCGTGATGCTTTCGGGTGACAACATAGCGGCTGCGACCCGTGTAGGTAACTCCATTGGCATTGATGAAGTATTTGCGCAAATCATGCCAGACAATAAAGCCAACATTATTCGTCAACTGCAATCCATTGAACATGGTCATCAACGTCAATGGGTTGCGATGGTAGGTGATGGTGTTAACGATGCCCCCGCTTTGGCAGTTGCTGATGTTGGTATGGCCATGTCCACCGGTACTGATGTGGCGATGCAAGCCGCTGGCATTACCTTGATGCGAGGAGATCCCACCTTAGTTGCCGATGCCATTGATATCTCTAATCGAACTTGGCAAAAAATTCGCCAGAATTTATTCTGGGCTTTTATCTTTAACTCAACCGGAATCCCTTTAGCAGCCCTTGGATATCTCTCACCGATGCTTGCAGGTAGCGCGATGGCTCTTTCTAGCTTCTGTGTACTCAGCAACGCCCTACTACTGAAACGCTGGCGCCCTTCTCATCGCTAAAACAAGTTGAGAAGATCTATTTTGGATTCTTGCGAATCAATTCGATATCACCATAGAAGGCGCGCGTTTCTGATTTAGTGTTGTCGGTATCAGTTAGCAAAGCAATCCCAATGACTTCGCCAGGCATCTCACCATAGGCAAGCTTGTAGTCGGCTGCTAAATCCCGCTGGTGTTTATGCCACTGTCCCAGATTTTCCCAGCCAGAATCAACCACAATCATTTTGATTCGCGAAGTATGGGTATTGGTGATGATGGTATCTACAGGAGATTTTCCAGACCAGATATACATGATGGTGGCATATGGCATTTCTTGACCGCTAATGAGATTGGCCATCTCAAAAGTCATCTTCTCCTTCAAAGACAATTTCGATTTATTACCATCAAAGGCGACCAAGATTCTTAATGGCGCATCATCGTGATAGCTTTCAGCATTATCAGCCTCAGGCATAGCACTCAGCGCTTTCCATTCCCACTGGAGCCATAAATTATTAGCCTGACGTGGGCGCAACTTCACAGCCAAACCAGAAGCAGATGTTTTGGAATTGGCGCTCAGAACGGTTTTACCTTGGTAGTTTTCTAAGCGATAAACCGTATTCTTTTTATAAGGCGCAATACGATAAAAATTCCAGCCGTTAGGCATACCATCACGAGGAGTTTCAGCAGAAAATTTGGGAAGTTCTTCTTGGGCTGGTAGTTGATCAACATTAAAGGCCTGCCCAGACTCATTTTGGATAGAGTCCCCGCTAAATCCAGCACATCCAGCCAACGCAAAGACTATGCAGAATATCAAATGGCTTGAGATGTATTTCAACATAAGCTCAATTGTCCCAAAGAATTGCCCGAGTGAGTCTAAAATCGATGCATGCGCCAATATTCCCCCTCAGGCTGGGCAGCAATCTGCATTTGCATAGCAGCAGTAGTGCATTTTGCACTGGGGTTCTTAATTGAATTTTCGGTAGACGAAGCACACTACGCGCTATATGCCCAACACTTAGCGTGGAGCTACTTTGATCATCCGCCTTTAGTTGGCTGGATTCAGTGGCCCCTTGTGGCCCTCACATCTTCAGAGGGACTTATTCGCATTATTCCAGAGCTTCTCTGGATTGTTTCCTGCATCTTGGTTTATCAAGTAACACTGGAGATTCACCACTTCATTCAAGGGCGTAACGCAGGCTACCTGACAAGCTCACTACCTACAGCAAATGCTTGCGGACTAATGGCAGTCTTAGCCATCATCGCAGCACCAATGCCACATGTTTTAGCCATTGGCTTATTGCCTGACACATTACTAACGCCATTGAGTCTAGGGATCATGCTAATGGCAATACGCTGGTTAATTCAAGATCGTTTCAGTATTGGTGATTGGATCTTGATGGGGGTCTTACTGGGATTGGCTGGATTAAGTAAGTACACCGCTGTATTTACTGCATTCGCTTTGATACTGGTGTTTTTCAGTGCTCGCAGAAAATCATGGGTTACCAAACTAGGTTTCTGGGTGGCGCTGTTTATCGCTCTCCTCTTTATTAGCCCTGTTCTCTACTGGAACTGGGCCAATGACTGGATTTCATTTAAATATCAAATTGCTCATGGGGGTGGCGGTGAGTGGCTATGGCGTAGATTAGGAGCATTCTTAGGATTGCAAATTCTTGTTTTCGGCCCTCTACTGATCATGGGAACCTATCTCTTTTTTAGAACCTGTATGCATGCGACTAAACTGTCCTTGGTCGCATTGCTTGGATTCTTCTTTATTCCATTCGTGATTTTTGCCAGCCTATCTGGAGGTGGTGGACTACCTCATTGGACAACTCCTGCGTGGTTTTGTTTGGCACCGTTTGCAGGGATTGGTTTAGCAAAGGCATGGTCTACGCAACGTCGTGCCATTATTCGAGCTCTATTCATTATTCAGATTGCTTTGTGTTTTATTGGTTTTGGATTTGTCCTATCGGGCGGCATTAGTTCGGCATCGATCAAATCAAACCCGATTGCAGATCTATATGGCTGGAAAATTGCCGGTCAAAAAGCGGCTGCTCTAATCCAAACAACTAAAGCTGATGGCATCGCAGTTCAAAATTGGACTCTTGCCAGTCGTGCTGCTTGGTATGCAAAGCCCATTCCCGTGTTCGTACTTGATCAAAGGAAAGATCAGTTTGATCTCTGGTTTGGACAGCTCCCACTAGGAGCAAACATCCTTCTAATTAACTGGTCTGGGATGGCTTTTCCAACCCCAATTGGTTCTAAGTCGGCTTTCGAGCGTTGCGAACCCCTGGACACCCTAGAAGTACAGCGATTTGGCCAGGTTTTATCAAAATTTGACTTTAGCCTTTGTAGTAACTGGCAAGGCCCAGCTTCGATAAAGTAATTCTCCCAAATTCAAGACCTTAGGTGCCCAAGGCATTATCCTTACGCCTATGAGTTCACAACCCCAAGCCACCCCTAAAACCCCATCCGGGTGGAAATCAATTCTGAAACGTGCGTGGCCAACCATTCGCATTTTGCTTTCAGTCGCACTTCTCTGGAAAGCAACGAGCGGAATTGATTGGCATACTCTGCTAGATTCCGAAATCAAAATGGAGCCACTGTGGTTCTTAGCAGCCTTAGCATGCATGATGACCGCCTTTGTTTGCGGTGGCTATCGCTGGGGTCTATTTATGCAAGCAGTTGGCTTTCCTCGCCGGATTCATTCCTATATTGGCCTCTACTTTGCTGGTGGATTAATTAATCAAGGTTTACCAAGCACTCTGGGTGGTGATAGCTATCGCGCTATTACTGCTACCCACTTAACCAATTCTGGAAATTTGAGCGATCCCAAAGAGTTGGATCAAGAACTGCATCACTCAGTAGATCTTGGGCACGCAACCCCCAAACTGCGCTTAAGTTTTGCAATGGTTTTAGTGGACCGCTTATTAGGACTTGCTGGAAATAATTTATTGGGTGGCATTGGCTTAATATTGGGTGGGGCAACGCTTGCTATCTGGGGTCAAGATCTTGGCTATGCCGTAATGGGCATCATGATTCTGGCAGGACTCATTATTTCCGTAATATTGGCTTGGACTCCTAGCCGCCAATTATTACAAAAATTATTGGACCGCTTCCAGATGAACAATGCAATGCCTGGTATTCGTCTCGCATTTTCTTGGCCCACCAATCTTGCACAAGCGGTTCTCGCAATTGGAATTCACTTTTTAACTATCCTCACACTCTTATTTTGCCTAAAGGCATATGGAGTAGATGCGCCAATTGAAGCCCTGATGATTGGCTTGCCTGCGCTCAGTCTATTACTGATGCTGCCCATCAGCATCTCGGGTTGGGGTTTGCGTGAAGCCACGCTCTCGTCAGTATTGGCATTGTGGGGAGTAAACCCCTCACTCACAGTCATAGCATCCATTAGTTATGGCGCACTCACTGTGATATCGGTATTGCCTGGTGCATACTTTTTATTAAAACGAAAATAATTCTTTCAGAGCAAAACTATGGCTATTAGCGTCAACACTATGCGGGCAATTGATCATTGGGTAGGTGTACCCCTATGCGCAGTCGCTAGTCCCTTAGTAGCACTCATTGATAGTGTAAAAAATGTTTTCACTCGCGGCCCCGAAACCCCAAAAAAACTACTCTTTATTGAACTCTCAGAAATGGGTAGCGCAATCTTGGTAGACCCTGCTATGCGCAATGCGAAAGCGCGTGGTGCGGAACTCTACTTCTTAATCTTCAAGAGCAATCGCGCCAGCCTGACTTTATTGAATACTGTTAAGTCAGAAAATATTTTTACTATTGACTCCTCTAGCTTAAGCGGCTTAATAAAAGATACCTTACGTTTCTTATGGGTTGCACGTCGCCATCACATCGATACCGTCATTGATTTAGAACTTTTTTCACGCTTTACTGCATTACTTACAGGTTTATGCGGAGCCCGTCGTCGTGTGGGTTATCACATCTTTCATGGCGAAGGCTTATGGCGTGGCTTCATGCTAACTCGCAAAGTACATTACAACCCCCATATCCACATTACTAAAAACTTTCTTTCTTTAATTCATGCGGCTTTTGCCAAAGAAATTGAAGTCCCCTTTAGCAAAATTCAGATACCCGATTCTGAGGTGCGTTTAGAGCAAGCCATCATTAATCCGGCAGCACTTGAGAAAGTGCGCGAACGAATTGAGAAGCAAGCAAAAGATGCGGGTATTGAATATATACATGGCAAGCATCGCTTAATTTTGATTAATCCAAATGCGAGTGATTTATTGCCGCAGCGTCGCTGGGCGCAACAACGCTTTTCTGAATTAATTCAAGCCGTTCATGCGCAATATCCTAATGACCTGATTTTGATTACAGGATCACCCGCTGAGCTTGCTTATGTAGAGAAGGTTCGTATAGTAGCTAACGTGAAGAATGCGCTGAATTTTGCGGGCCACGTCACTTTTGCAGAATTACCTCCGCTATACACGCTATCCGATGTCATGGTGACTAATGACTCTGGCCCAGGTCACTTCTCAGCAGTGACACCCCTCAGAACAGTAGTGCTGTTTGGACCAGAAACTCCAGCCTTATATGGTTCAGTGGGTAACTCCATTGCTATCACCGCCAATCTAGCCTGCTCTCCTTGTGTCAGTGCAGCAAACCATCGCAAGACCCCCTGTCATGACAATGTCTGTATGCAAGCGATTACTGTTACTCAAGTTTTAGACAAAGTACAAATTCAATTACAAGACGCAGATAAAGCAAAAGGTCGCTAATCGGAATGGGCAAAAAAGCGATTCCTACTTTTGCCTGGTTTATACCGCTTGCTCCATTAGCGCTCGCATTAGCCATCTATTTCGGTGAATTCCAAAGTAGCAGCTTTCTATTCATTAATCAGTTCACCCAATTATTACCAGACACCATTTGGGCGTGGCTTACATTCCTAGGTAATGGCTGGGGAGTTTTTGCCATTGCATTTCCGCTTATCCTATTAGCCCCACGCTTATTAAGCGCTGGAATCTTTGCGGGAATCATTTCAGCCATTGCCAGCAGCTCTTTGAAAGTACTCTTTGATTTGCCTAGGCCCGCTAGCGTTTTAATGGAAGGTAGTTTTTACCGTATTGGCGAACCTTTACTGCATAAGGCCTTTCCATCTGGTCATACCTTAACGGCTTTTGCTATCGCAAGCGCCCTCTATTTCTCAACCAATAAAGAAAAGCGTGGGCCGATGTTGTTCCTCTTTTTTGTAGCAATATTGGTCGGCTTATCGCGAAGCGCATTTGGGGCGCACTGGCTAACAGATGTGTTGGGTGGCGCTGGATTTGGACTATGGTGTGGAATATTGGGGGCTATTTTGGCTAATGGCATCCCAGAAAAATATCTTGCAATTAAAGGCATCTGGTTGAGATTTATAGCTGTTGGGGGCATCTGTGCTGTTTATGCTCATCTGACGCAAATCATGGATCATGAATTAAACCTGCCATTGCAATATGCATCCATCGCCATACTGCTCATTACACTTACTTTGTTCATCAAAGCCCAGTTCACCCCGTCACCCAGTAAGGCGGACTAAAGCATCATGTTTAGTTACCGACACGCATTTCATGCGGGTAGTCATGCAGATATTCTCAAGCATTTAATCCTGATTCATTTGGTTGAATATCTCCAAGAGAAGCCTGGCGCCCTAACCATTGTCGATACCCACGCGGGGGCTGGAATTTATAGCCTGAAGGATGGTTTCGCAGCAATCAGCAAAGAGGCTGAGGGTGGGATAGTTCGCCTACTCAAGTATGTTGAGGCAGGAAATCCAATCCCAGAAAGTATTCAGCACTTTTTAGAAATTATTCAATCAGAAAATACTCAGGGAGAATTTAACTTCTATCCAGGCTCACCTTTTATCTTGGCAAACCTATTGAGGTCACAAGATAGACTGAAATTATTTGAACTTCACCCCAAAGAGATTGATGTATTACGCCATAATATTGGCCAACTCAAGCAATCCAAACAGATTGATGTTTATGCTGAAGATAGTTTTGCCAGACTAAAGGGCTTGCTTCCGCCCCCTAGCAGGCGTGGTTTAGTTTTAATTGATCCATCTTATGAGGACAAACAAGATTACCGTCATCTTGAAACAGCAATGGAAGAAGCACTCCAGCGCTTTGCTACTGGCTGCTATGCCATTTGGTATCCTGCACTTTCCAGAAGAGAGGCTACAGCCCTACCAGATCGCATGAAAAAGATTGCCACTCAACACAAACGCTCATGGCTTCATGCAGAATTTCGAGTGGAAAATGCACCCGGAGAACGACGTCTGCAAGCCAGCGGCATCTTCATCATCAATCCACCTTGGACTCTCGAAAAGAATTTAGCGCAAGCATTACCGATTTTGATCAAAGCTCTAGGTATAGATAGTGGCGCTCAATTCGTACTGAAGAGTTTTGAGGTTTAAGCAGTAAACCTCAAGGCTTGCTAGTCTCGTACATCAATCATGATTTCATTGCGGCGCATAAAAGGTAGCGTCCAAGGTGGGTTATAGCGAGCAAATTTGGGTATGCTCGCCGCCTGAAGATTTTTAGTCTTCATCCATTCCTCTAGCTCGAGAGTTCTTTCGGCGACCTTATTCTCATTATAAAAACCAGAAAAGCTAAGCACTGCGCGCTTCACGGCCGGAATTTGCCGAAGCTGCACTTTAGAATTGAGGGGTTTCGGAAGGCTCTCCATAGAGTATTCCGCAGGCATTACAAACGACACCGTCCATTTGCCAGCATAGGATTCAATGTTGACTGGGGCAGTCATTGCTATCGCGGCGCCCTTTACTGCTCGCTCTTCTACCACCACTGGAGCAGTCATTGAGATTTTTTCACTAGGCTGATTTTGTCCAAAAATATAGGCTGCAATAAGTCGGAAACCTTGGCTCGATGCTTCGTCTAAATCGCCCTCAACCTGAACCTCTGCGAGAATCATAGGGCTATAAGACCTTAGCTCAAATGGCGGTGTTTTTTCAAGCACGGTATATTTGGGTTCCTCAACTGCCATTGCTGTACCTATTACTCCAATAGCAATCAAACAGAACAGAATTCGGGAGCAAGTGATTCTCAAGCACTACCCTACCAGTTCGCTTTGAGAGTAAATCCGGAAGCACTGTAATCTAAGCTAGCCTTAGCACCAACAGGCAGCGTAGCCTTATTAGACTGATGACCAAATGGCAAATCAGTCAAGATAGGAATAGAGTCTGGCAAGCGTTTACGGATTACTTCAATTGCTCGCTCTAAAGAATATCCTTTGTCATTATCGTAAAGACGATATGCAGAAAAGCTTCCCAACAAGATGGCAGACTGATTTGCTAGAACGCCTGCATCAAATAGTTGCATTAGCATTCTCTCGACACGATAGGGATGCTCATTTACATCTTCTAAAAATAAGATGCCATTATTGGTCTGCTGCGCTGATGGCAAATAGGGTGTCCCCACTAAACCAGCCAGAATGGTTAAGTTACCACCCCATAAGATTCCTGAAAGCGAATTGCTAACTGTCTTACCTAAAAAGGATTGTGGAGCAGAAACACTGCAATCCAGTTTTCGCTCTTTTATAGCAGTTTCAAAATTCTGCCACATAAATGCATCAGGAGAGATTGCCGCTCCGCTTTCATCTAGCCTCCCAAAATCATAATTCAGCATTGGGCCGGATAAACTGATTGCCCCGGCTTTTGCTAATAATCCTAACTGGAACACTGTGAAATCACTATGACCACAAATTTGCAAGCCGTTGTTAACGGCCTTTGCAATTTCTGACCAGTGAATATCCGCAAGCAAGCGATGTATGCCATACCCACCACGCATTACCATTACAACATTCTGAGGATCAAGGGTGGCTAAATGATTTATCTCCTTTAAACGCTCACTATCAGACCCCGCAAAACGTTCATGAACTCGATGCACGCATTCAGAATTCTGAATAGCAATTCCCTTACTCTTTAACCAGTTGATACCAGCTAAAGGACTTTGATTATCTATGCTTGCCCCAGACGGAGCAATGAGGTGAATCGATTTCAACGCCGCTCCTTAAAAAAGTCTCGTAATAACTGGCCGCATTCCTCAGCCATCACACCGCCCTCAATATGGGTTTGATGATTGATTTGTTTTGAAGAGAATACATCTAAAACACTACCGGCAGCACCTGTTTTTGGATCTGTGGCCCCATAAACAATGCGATCAAGCCTAGCATGCAAGATTGCGCCCGCACACATCGTGCACGGTTCCAGAGTCACATACAAGGTGGCGCCTGGCAAGCGATAATTTTCATCGGATAAGGCTGCCTGTCTTAATGCCAACATTTCAGCGTGCGCACTAGGATCATGATTTGATATCGGCTGATTAAATGCCCTTGAGATCACTTGACCATCGCGGACCAGTACTGCACCTACAGGAACTTCACCAGCAAGAGCAGCCAATTTAGCTTGCTCCAAAGCTTGCTGCATAAACTGGCGATCAAGCTCGATTGGATTCATTTAAGAATGATGAACATCAGCCCAGCAATTAGGGGTTTCGTACAAGCGAAGGGAAGAGAGTTCAAGTCGACCACCAAAAGCTTTATTAAATACAGGCTGCAAAATTGCAAAAGCTGCATTCGCGAGATTTTCTACGGTAGGTACATGCTCCATGATCACTGTTTTGTGATTAGGCAGGCTTTCTAAAAAAGTAACGACCCCCTCATCTTCTTTGGCAACCAGAAATGCATGGTCCCAAAGATCAACAACATATTGATTGGTTAGGCGCTTAATATCACCAAAATCGAGCACCATGCCATCATCAGGCTTGCCAGGGTGATCCGCCACCTCACCAGTCAAAGTGACTTCGATGGCATATCGATGCCCGTGCAGATGACGGCATTGCCCGTCATGATTGGGAATACGGTGTCCTGAATCAAATTCAAGACGACGGGTAATGGAGATTGCAGGTTGTTTACTTTTCATTTAGCACTTAATTAATAGCCTTGCTAGCCTTAGCCAGATTATCTTATTCCTATGAGTTTATGAGATTGAAGGCTTAACCTCCAAAGTGGGCGTTTCTGGCAAAGGCCTACCGCTAATTCGGTATTGCTTATTAAATCCGGTCCATCCATTGGCTGCAAGAAACGATTTCGATAATCCATCTTCTCAAAACGAGCCAATAACTTCTCCAATGGATCGTGACCAAGCTGCGGAATGACTAACTTCAATTCATTTGCTTGTAGCACAATCAATTCTGCGCCCGCTTTAGGGCTCACACAAACCCAATCAATACCAGCTGGAACTTTAATCGTGCCGTTGGTTTCAATGGCCACTTCAAAACCTTTTTGATGAAGGGCTGCAATGAGATTTTCATCTAATTGTAAAAGTGGTTCACCGCCAGTGAAAACAACATAGCGTTGCTGCGGCCCAGCAGAGGTACTTCGCCAGGAAGCCTCTATTGCATCCGCCAAATCTCTGGCGCTCTCAAACTTTCCGCCGCCAATACCATCACTCCCTACAAAATCGGTATCGCAGAATTTACAAACGGCAGTTGCTCGATCTTCTTCGCGGCCACTCCATAAATTACAACCTGCGAAGCGGCAAAATATGGCAGCTCGTCCTGCGTGGGCGCCCTCACCTTGCAGGGTAGGGAAAAGTTCTTTAACGGTATACATAGCTATATACCTATTTTAAGCGCTTTGCCTACTTCCAGGAGATAAGCTCCCACTGTAGATAATCTTCCCAATAGGCATTCGCCCAAAAGACGCCGTTGGCTAAATATCGGCCATAACCCCTTCTTATGGCCCACCTACCAATTTCTGGAGCCAACCAAACATCCTCTTGGCGATAATTTGCTAGTCTGAAAAGGTCATTACTTTCAAAATAGGGTGCCTCATTTTGATAATGGATCGTCGAAAATTGTCCTGCCGGGACTGTAATCCTCTCCCATTGGAGCGCAGTGACATTAAGCCCCCAGTAATAACTAGAGTCTGGATAACCGGGCACCTGATATCGAGTTCGATAAAAACCAGACCATTTTGGAAGTAACTGCTCTGGCCATAATGGCAATGCCTGCTGAAAGACCTGAGGAGGGCTCCAATGCGGATCCTGAACAACAAAGCCCCATGGAGATTGAATTTCATCTGGCAAAGGACCGGCCTTAACACTGCTACGCTGAATACGAACCTCTTTGCCTACAGAAACAATGGTTTCGGTAACCACATCGATCAGGCTCTGATTGAAGACATTGCGGACGTTATAAACCCACTGCTGCCCTACTTGAGGGGGTCTTACTTTAGGGGGGACTTCAGGTTGGGGCAACACACTTCCAGATGGATAGGGTTGAGAAGAAATGCAAGCCCCCAATAATCCAGTCAGGATTAATAAAAGAATTCTGTGCAGATAGCTTGCTTGAAAAATTGAAGTCATCGCAGAATCACTTTCTTAAAGAGGTTATTGGCCAAGAAGATCAAGCTCTTCAGACGTAAACCCAGCCTGCTCTCTTGCCCGAAGATTGAAGGGGCCTCTTAATGCTGGAGCACGATACTGTTTTGCCAAATCTTGATAAGCTTTTATTGGTGACAGATTTTCTTGAGCACATAAAAAATTGAACCACTGATTACCAATCAATACATGTCCAACCTCATCCCTAAGGATAATCTCTAATATTTCTACAACTCTATGATCTTTTATCTGCTTGAACCGATCGCGAATAGCCGGAACTGCATCTAATCCGCGTGCTTCCATCGTTCTTGGAACAAGCGCCATTCTTGCAATGACCGCATCTGAGGTTCTCTCCACCATCTCCCATAAGCTATTGTGAGCAGGAAAATCACCGTAAGCTAATCCAAGGGAGTGCAAGTGATCTTCAATTAAACTGAAATGGTAAGCCTCTTCTTTGGCCACTTTTAACCAATCTGCGTAGTATTGTGCAGGCATTTTGGCAAATCGCCAGATGGCATCTAAGGCAAGATTCATGGCGTTAAATTCAATGTGGGCCAGAGAATGTAGTAAAGAATGTCGGCCTTCGACCGTATGCATTGCTCTTTTAGGAACTGTTAACGGTGGCACTAATTCAGGGCGGAGTGGCCGACCGGGGAGCTGAAGTCCTTCTGCGCTCAGACAAGTAGAGGGATTTAGGCTAAGTCGCCCATAAAGCTGATCATCAAATAATTGGCTAAGGCGCTCTACCTTAGTCTTGGGATCCGTAAGCAACAGTATTTCAAGGGCGGATTGTCGTAACTCACTCATCTACAGCAGTCGACTAGGTTTTTATTCCCACTCAATCGTAGCTGGCGGTTTGCCGCTGATGTCATAGACGACCCGATTGATGCCGCGCACTTCATTGATGATGCGATTAGAAACTTTACCTAATAACTCATGTGGCAAATGCGCCCAGTGCGCAGTCATAAAGTCTTGCGTCTGAACTGCTCGGAGTGCCACAACATACTCATATGTTCTGCCATCCCCCATCACACCAACTGACTTCACTGGCAAGAACACCGCAAATGCTTGGCTAGTAAGCTCATACCAAGACTTCTGAGTTGCCTCATCTATGGTGTTGCGCAGTTCTTCAATGAAGATGGCGTCTGCACGTTGGAGCAGACTAGCAAACTCCACTTTCACTTCACCCAAAATACGAACCCCTAAACCGGGTCCAGGGAATGGATGGCGATAAACCATCTCACGCGGCAAGCCCAATGCAACTCCAAGCTCGCGTACCTCATCTTTAAACAACTCGCGCAATGGTTCTAGCAACTGCAGGTGCATATCATCAGGCAAACCACCGACATTATGGTGGCTCTTAATGGTATGAGCCCCCTTCTTGCCTTTGCCCGCTGACTCAATCACGTCTGGATAGATCGTTCCCTGTGCAAGCCACTTTGCATTTTTAATTTTTCCAGATTCAGTCTGGAAAATTTCCACGAATTCTTTACCAATAATTTTGCGCTTCGCCTCTGGATCAGCAATACCTGCCAACTTGCTCATAAACGTGTCTTTTGCATCGACACGAATCACCTTAACACCCAGATTGCGTGCAAACATCTCCATGACCATGTCGCCTTCATTTAAGCGAAGCAAACCATGATCAACAAATACACAAGTGAGCTGATCACCAATTGCGCGATGAATTAATGCCGCCGCAACACTGGAGTCAACACCGCCAGATAAACCGAGAATGACTTCTTCATCCCCCACTTGCTTGCGAATGTGCTCAACAGCTTCAGCAATATAGTCACCCATCACCCAATCTGGTTTGCATCCGGCAATGTGATGGACAAACCGCTCCAGAATGGCAGCACCTTGAATAGTATGAGTAACTTCTGGATGGAACTGAAATGCGTAGAAACGACGCTCTTCATCCGCCATGCCAGCGATAGGACAAGAATCAGTGGAAGCCATCAATGTAAATGATGGCGGCAAAGTAGTAACTGAATCACCATGGCTCATCCACACCTTCAGAATGCCGTGGCCTTCACTGGTAGAAAAATCCTGAATACCTTTAAGGAGCTTTGTATGGCCATGAGCACGAACCTCGGAGTAGCCAAACTCACGTGCTTTACCCAAAGACTCTGCAGATGCTACTGCGCCACCAAGTTGGCTTGCCATGGTTTGCATGCCGTAGCAAATACCTAAAACCGGCACACCTAATTCAAAAACAATTTGAGGTGCACGCGGACTGCCGTCTTCAGTAACTGAACTGGGGCCACCAGAAAGAATGATTCCTTTGCCGCCCTGTTCTTGAATAAATTTACGAATAAATTCTGGATCGCAATCATAGGGATGAATCTCTGAATAGACTTGTGCATCGCGCACACGCCGAGCAATTAATTGAGTTACTTGTGAACCAAAGTCGAGAATCAGTATTTTGTCGTGCACGAAAGAACCAGTCTTAAATTCAGCCTTAATTTCAGCTTTTGTTTACTTATTAATCAATGTGGTAATTCGGTGCTTCCTTGGTGATTTTCACATCATGCACATGCGACTCGCGCACACCCGCAGAGGTGATTTCCACAAAATTGGCTTTTTCATGTAGCTCTTCAATTGTTTTGCAACCCAGATAACCCATGGAGGAACGAATACCACCAGTCAATTGATGCAAGATGGCAAGAACGCTACCTTTGTACGGGACCTGACCCTCAATTCCTTCAGGCACCAGTTTTTCAGCATTCGCAACGATGTCGCTTTGGAAATAACGATCGGCAGAACCATCCGCCATCGCGCCCAAAGAACCCATGCCTCGATAACTCTTATAGGAACGTCCTTGATAGAGGAACACTTCACCGGGAGCTTCTTCAGTACCAGCAAACATACCGCCCATCATCACAGAACTTGCGCCAGCTGCTAATGCTTTAGCAACATCACCTGAGTAACGTACGCCACCATCAGCAATCAATGGAATCCCTGTTCCTTTAAGTGCAGTTGCTACGTTAACGATTGCAGTAATCTGCGGAACACCAACACCAGCGACAATTCGTGTAGTGCAAATAGAGCCTGGACCAATGCCAACCTTTACGCCATCTGCGCCATGATCAGCCAAAGCTTTAGCAGCATCACCTGTAGCAATGTTGCCACCAATCACCTGGATATGAGGATAATTTTTCTTAACCCATTTAACGCGATCTAAGACGCCTTGGCTATGACCATGCGCGGTATCAACCACGATGACATCGACGCCAGCGCGCACTAACAACTCAATGCGTTCATCGTTATCGGGGCCTACACCCACCGCCGCACCTACGCGGAGCTTGCCTTCGCTGTCTTTGCAGGCATTCGGATGTTCAGTAGCTTTGAGAATATCTTTAACGGTAATGAGTCCACGTAACTCAAACCGATCATTGACAACCAGTACACGCTCTAAGCGATGTTGACTCATTAAACGCTTTGCTTCTTCTAATGAGCAACCTTCTTTAACCGTTATCAAACGCTCACGTGGAGTCATCTTCGTTTTTACCGAAGCCTCTAAGTCTTCTTCGAAACGCAAATCCCGATTTGTAATAATTCCAACCACTTCTTTTCCTACCAACACTGGAAATCCCGAGAAGCCATGTTCACGAGAAAGTTGAATAACCTGGCGAAGCGTTACTTCTGGGGCGATAGTGATTGGATCACGCAGTACGCCCGATTCATATCGTTTTACTTTGGCTACTTCGCGCGCTTGTTCAGCTGGCGATAAGTTCTTATGAACAATACCAATTCCACCTTCGCTGGCCATGGCGATTGCCAAACGACCTTCAGTGACGGTATCCATAGCAGCAGACACCAGTGGTGTATTAAGAGAAATATCTCGAGTTAACTTACTTGCCAAGTTGGCATCTCGAGGGAGTACCGAAGAATAAGCCGGTACGAGGAGCACATCGTCAAAAGTGAGTGCTTTTTGAATGAGTCGCATGCAAAACCCCTAGTCGCAAAAACAGATTATAGCCTCCTGGCCTTTCTTTTAGCTGCAGCAGCTTGAAATTTGGCGTCCTGGTTCTGGTTAGCCTTTTTACGTCGCACTGTCTTGGGGTCTATCAACAGAGGGGAATAGAGCTCTAAACGGTCTCCAGAGTAAATGGGGCTATCCCAATCCTTCCGTTTACCAAAAACCCCAAAACAACCTTTTCTGGCTAAACCAGGGTCATTTTGGCTAGTTGCTATGCCTGCCTTAATCAAAGCCAAACCTACTGTTGCAGACTCACTATCGTGAAAGATCAATTTCAAGGAACTCAGAATCGGCTCCCCTAGCCTAGCGTCACACAATAAGATATCGAGTGTTTGCTTAGCCATAAAGCGCTTCAGCCCGCTTCACAAAGCAATCTACAAAGGTGCCGGCAATATGACTGAACACGGGTCCAATAATCTTATCGAGAATGACACTCTTAAACTCCCAGTGAAGCTTAAACTCCACTTTGCAAGCATCTTCTCTTAAAGGGATAAAGTTCCACTGCCCAGAAAAATGCTTAAACGGGCCATCCACAAAGATCATATCAATGGTTTCAGGACGATGATTCACGTTGCGGGTGTGGAAATACTGGGTAATGCCCTTGAAATGGATATTGATCTTGGCATCAAGAATAGTCTCAGTTTGCTCAAAAATTTCCACCCCGCCACACCAAGGCAAAAACTCGGGATAACGAGCCACATCGGTCACCAGACCATACATGCGGTCGGCTGATTGGCCAATTAAAACGGTCTTGTAGACGTCTGCCATAATCGATCTTGGAAGCTAAATAAATATGAGTATCGTCGATAACAAAAAAGCCTTCTTTGATTATTTTGTCGAAGAGCGCTTTGAGGCAGGGCTGGTGTTGGAAGGCTGGGAAGTCAAAGCCATCCGCGCAGGTCGCGTGCACGTCAAAGAAGCGTATGTCGTCATACGCAAGGCGGAGCTTTTCCTGATCGGCTGTCATATCACCCCCCTGCTTTCAGCGTCTACCCACATCGTCCCCGATAGCACCCGTACCAGAAAACTGCTCTTAAACGCTATTGAGATCCGTAAGCTCATTGGTAAGGTGGAGCAAAAGGGATATACCTTAGTCCCTCTGAATCTCCATTTCTCCAAAGGGAATGTGAAGTGTGAAATTGGCCTGGCAAAAGGTAAAAAACAGCATGACAAACGTGCCGCAACTAAAGAGCGGGAATGGGAAGTTCAAAAAGGACGGATAGCTAGGGGCGATTTAAACGCTTAAACCTGGAAAAACTGGGATAGATTCCCCTTAGAACGCCTATCCGAATATATATGCACTAATTTAGTGCAATACAGCACCAAGCTGCTTCAAATCATTTAATTTAACCTCTACAAAGGCATTAGTTTGGTAACTATGAAATTGCCTTTTGACGAAATGCTCGACGCCGCTGGTAAAGCGCGTCCCCACTACCAAATTTTTCATCATTGGTTAAAGCAGCAAAGCGACAGCCTCATGGGTCTCAAGCGTGCTGAAGCTGACCTCATCTTTAGACGTGTGGGAATTACGTTTGCCGTTTATGGGGATGATTTAGGTGCAGAAAGAACGATCCCTTTTGATCAAGTGCCGCGCATTTTTACGTCCAAAGAGTGGGAACAGCTAGAAGCTGGATTACGTCAGCGTGTTAAAGCGCTCAACCGCTTTATCTATGACGTTTATCACGAAGAAGAAATTATCAAAGCCGGCATTATCCCTGCCGATCAAATCTATAACAACGCACAATACCGTCCAGAGATGCGCAATGTAAGCGTGCCACGCGATATCTACGCGCAAATTGCGGGCATTGATATTGTGCGGGCAGGTGAAGGTGAATTTTATGTTCTAGAAGATAACTTACGTGTGCCTTCTGGTGTGTCCTATATGGTGGAAGATCGCAAGATGATGATGCGCCTTTTCCCAGACCTGTTCCAAAAATATCGTATTGCTCCTGTAGAACACTACCCAGATCTTTTATTGGAGTGTTTGAAGGCCGTTAAACCAGATGATGTGAAGAAGCCCAACGTAGTTATCCTTACGCCAGGCATGTACAACTCAGCCTACTTTGAACACAGTTATCTTGCACAGCAAATGGGCGTAGAGCTAGTGGAAGGTAAAGACTTATTTGTAAAGAATGAGCAAGTCTTTATGCGTACCACGCAAGGTCCTGAGCGCGTAGATGTCATCTACCGTCGTGTCGATGATGACTTCTTAGATCCTCTCGCATTCCGTTCTGACTCCACCTTGGGGGTTGCTGGCCTCTTGTCTGCACATCGCGCAGGTAATGTCACTTTAGCCAACGCCATTGGAACTGGCATTGCAGATGACAAGTCAATCTACCCTTATGTCCCAGAGATGATTGAATTTTATCTTGGTGAGAAACCCATACTCAATAACGTACCTACATTTCAATGTCGCAAACCCGACGATTTGGCTTACACACTAGCCAATCTTGAAAAGTTGGTCGTGAAGCTAACTCATGGCGCGGGTGGGTATGGCATGTTGGTGGGCCCTGCTTCAACCAAGGCAGAGATTGAAGAATTTAGAAAGCATCTCATCGCCAATCCAGATAAATATATTGCCCAGCCTACCTTGGCACTTTCCACCTGCCCAACTTTCGTTGAGTCCGGTATCGCACCAAGACACATTGACTTGCGACCTTTTGTACTCTCCGGCAAGACCATCAAGATGGTTCCGGGCGGACTTACAAGGGTGGCCCTCAAAGAAGGCTCTTTAGTAGTGAACTCTTCTCAAGGTGGTGGTACTAAAGACACCTGGGTATTAGAAGCGTAAGAGGAATAAACATATGTTAAGCCGTACCGCTGATTGCCTTTATTGGATGGCCCGCTACACAGAGCGTGCTGAAAATACTGCGCGCATGCTGGATGTAAATCATCAGACCTCTCTACTTCCACAACCATCTGAGTTCTTAGAGCAGAGCTGGAAAAAGTTACTGACAATCTCTAAATTAGAAGAAGCGTTTCTCAGTAAGCACGACGTAGTGAATCGCGAAAATGTGCTTGATTTCATGATCTATGAAACCAGCAATCCTTCTAGCATTGTTTCTTGTTTATACGCCGCTCGCGAGAATGCTCGCGTGATTCGCGGAAAGATCACCTCTGAAGCATGGGAAACCCAAAACACGACCTGGCTTGAATTGCAGCGCATCCTTGAAGCAAGACACCAAGCCGATCCTAGCAGACTACTAGAGTGGGTTAAACACCGTTGCCATCTTTTTAGAGGGGTGCTCTATGGCACGATGCTTAAGAATGAGGCCTTCTATTTTATTAACGTAGGAACCCTTCTAGAGCGTGCAGACAATACAGCACGTATTCTTGAAACGAAGTATGAGCATCAAGATGCGCTAAAAGTATTAGATCCAAATAAGGCATCTGACGATGGCACTGGTGGTGAATTCTTTGACTTCTACCACTGGGCAGCCTTACTTCGCTCAGTATCAGCCTTTGAGATTTACCGCCAGATCTATTCCGATCAGGTCACACCAAAGCAAGTGGCCCAGCTTCTGATTTTCAACAAGCAAATGCCACGTTCATTGGTTTGCTGCGTCAATGAGTTGATTCCCCTAATCTCAGAAATGAAGAATCAACAATCCAAAGAAATTGAACGCCTATTAGGAAAACTCAAAGCAAGCTTAGATTATTCTGATATTGATGAAGTGTTTGATCAGGGATTAGAGGAGTTTATTGAAGTCTTTTTAGAGCGTATCAACCATATCGCTGATGAGTTCAGTAACGCCTACCTCATCCCACTAGCTGTTGCCTAAGACTCTACAAAGATTATATGCACTTAAAAATTCGTCACCGTACGGAATATCGCTACGAAACTCCGGTGCGCTATTCTATTCAAGAATTGCGCCTAACACCGCCATCAACAGCGGGTCAACAAATTGATAGATGGAAAATCAGCACCCCCATCAAAGCGTCTAGCTCAATCGATACTTTTGGCAATGTATGCAGTGTATTTGTGCAAGAAAACCCTTATACCTCGATGATGATTGAGGCCGAAGGTGAAGTACATACCCAGGATGCCTTTGAGTTTGTTGATGATTCAAAAGCAGTTTCCCCCTACTTTCTACTCCAGCAAACCAATCTCACAGAGCCGACTGAGGAAATGCTGGAGTACTTCGCATATAGCCTGCCAAAGAAAAATTCCGTTGATCAAGTGCTTAAATTAGCTGAGTCAATTCAAGGCTTGATTGCCTACTCGCCTGGCCAAACTAACTTTGCTACTACGGCGGCGCAATCGTTTGCTATGAAATCGGGTGTTTGCCAAGATCATGCTCACATCATGCTTGGACTTTGTCGTGCATCTAACATCCCTGCGCGTTATGTCAGCGGTTATTTCTTTGCTGAAGAATCCCCAAATCTAGCAAGTCATGCGTGGATTGATGTTTGTAGCGATATTGAAAAAGGGGTTTGGACAAGTGTTGATATCACGCACGCATGCTTAGTAGATTCTCGCCATATCAGGTTAGCGATTGGACGTGATTACTACTCTGCTGCACCTGTTAAAGGCGTTCGCTCTGGTGGTGGTGGCGAAGAGTTAAGCGCCAGCATCTCCATTCAGAAATTACCCTAACAGTCTTCCTGGAAATTAAGAGATAATTCCCAATAAATTATTAAAGAGCTTAGGGGTTGAGGTATGACGTACTGTATTGGTCTTTGCCTAAAAGATGGTTTAGTTTTTCTCTCAGATACCCGCACGAATGCTGGTGTAGATCAAATCGGCACTTTCAGAAAAATGACATTGTTCCAAAAGAGCAATGATCGCTTCTTCGTTCTCATGAGTGCTGGAAATCTAGCCATTACGCAGTCAGTTAAAGAAATCCTACTTCAGGGACAGCTTTTTAAGGGCAAGAATCTCTGGAAAGCCAAAAACGCATATGAAGCCGCGGTTGTTGTGGGTGATGCTATCAAAGAGGTTTATGAACGCGATCATTTGGCACTTGAAAAATCAGGGCTTGAATTTAATTGCAATATGATTTTTGGCGGCCAAGTCAAGGGTGAAAAACCGCGCCTATTTAGCATCTACTCGGCCGGAAATTTTATTGAAGCCACTCCTGAGACTTGCTATTTCCAAATTGGCGAATCGAAATACGGTAAGCCGATTTTAGATCGCGTGCTGAATTTCACTACACCACTGAACCTGGCAACGAAGTGTGCCCTCATTTCTATGGACTCCACTTTGAAGAGCAATATTTCAGTTGGATTGCCTTTAGATATGCTGGTTTATGAGAGAAACTCTTTAAAGGCTACCAAGCTAGTCACTTTAGATGATGCAAACCCGTATTTTGCGATGATCCATCAGTTATGGGGAGAGAAACTACGCGAGGCCTTTAACTCTATTGCCGAACCCAGCTGGAGCGGCGCTCATAAATCTAGCGATATCTCCATTCCTGCAAAAAAAATGGGGGCTATTCCAATTCATCATCCACCATCTAAAACACGGCTAGCTCATTCACGGACAAGCACCAAAACAAGCAAGCCAGCAAAGAAAGTGCCAATAAAGAAAGTTGCCTCTCAGAAAAAAGCAAAGTAGCGGCAATAAAAAAGCCTAGAATAATCTAGGCCTTTTTACTACGTCTAAGCTTAAATTAAGCTTTTAAACTCTTACCCAACATTTCCCAGGTTTCAACGACACTGTCTGGGTTTAGTGAGATTGAAGTAATGCCTTTCTCAACCAACCAACGAGCAAAGTCTGGATGATCCGACGGGCCCTGGCCACAAATACCAACGTATTTGTTTTGTTTGCGACATGCGTCAATTGAACGTGCAATCATGAACTCTACCGCTGGATCGCGCTCATCAAAGTCGATGGCCAGTAATTCCATGCCGGAGTCACGATCAAGACCTAAGGTTAATTGAGTCATATCGTTAGAACCGATAGAGAAGCCATCAAAATGCTCAAGGAACTGATCTGCCAGAATCGCATTCGATGGAATCTCACACATCATAATCAGACGAAGACCGTTCACACCACGCTTTAGGCCAAACTTCTCCATCATGTCAATTACGCGTTTCGCCTGATTGACAGTGCGCACAAACGGAACCATGATTTCAACATTATCAAGACCCATATCTTCACGCACACGCTTCATGGCAGCACATTCAAGAGCAAATGCCTCGCCGAATTCTGCTGATACGTAACGTGAAGCGCCGCGGAATCCTAACATTGGATTTTCTTCATCCGGTTCGTAACGTGATCCGCCAATTAATTTTTTATATTCATTGGATTTGAAATCAGATAAACGCACAATCACTGGTTTTGGATAGAAAGCAGCAGCAATCGTTGCAACACCTTCAACCAGCTTGTCTTCATAGAATTGGCGTGGGCTTGCATAACCACGAGCAACACTTTCAACGGCACGTTTGAGGTCTGGATCAATATTGGGATACTCCAAAACAGCCCGAGGATGAACGCCAATATAGTTATTGATAATAAATTCAAGGCGCGCAAGACCTACGCCTGCATTTGGAATCTGACAGAAATCAAATGCCAATTGAGGATTACCAATATTCATAGTGATCTTCACCGGAATCTCTGGCAATACACCGCGAGACACTTCAGTTACTTCTGTCTCGATCAAACCATCGTAGATATGACCCTCATCACCTTCAGCGCAAGAAACGGTCACCATCATGCCATCTTGCAAATGTTCAGTAGCATCACCACAACCAACTACTGCAGGCACACCCAACTCGCGGGCAATAATCGCTGCGTGGCAAGTACGTCCGCCACGGTTAGTCACGATTGCAGCAGCACGCTTCATTACTGGTTCCCAGTTTGGGTCGGTCATATCTGCCACCAATACATCGCCTGGCTGGACACGATCCATTTCGCTTGGGTCACGAATAATCCGAACAGGACCTGCACCGATCTTTTGACCAATCGCACGGCCCTTAGCTAGTACCTTAGAGCTGCCTTTCAGCTTATAACGCATCTCGACTTGGCCAGCCGATTGGCTCTTCACTGTCTCAGGACGAGCCTGGAGAATATAGATGCGTCCGTCTTGACCATCTTTGCCCCACTCGATATCCATTGGACGGCCGTAGTGTTTTTCGATAATGACAGCATATTTAGCCAATTCAGTAATATCCGCATCTTCTAAGGAGAAACGATTGCGCTTCTCAGGAACAACGTCAACTGTTTGCACTTTCTCTGCAGAACCTTTTGGCGCAAATTGCATTTGAATCAACTTAGAACCTAAGGAGCGACGGATGATCGCTTTTTTGTCTTGCGCTAGTGTGGTCTTAAATACATAGAACTCATCTGGGTTTACTGCGCCCTGCACCACCGTCTCACCTAAACCATAGCTAGAGGTAATAAATACAACATCTTCAAAACCTGATTCAGTATCCAAAGTAAACATCACTCCTGCCGCTCCCAAATCCGAGCGCACCATCCGCTGAATACCCGCAGATAAGGCTACTTCAGCATGGGCAAAGCCCTTGTGAACGCGATAGGAGATAGCCCGATCGTTATAAAGGGATGCAAAGACTTCGCGAATTTTTAAAAGCACATCGTCGATACCCTCAACATTCAAGAAAGTTTCTTGTTGACCCGCAAAAGAAGCATCTGGTAAATCTTCAGCTGTTGCAGATGATCGAACTGCAAAAGAACCTTTGCCAGAATCATCTAATACGGCAAATGCTCTGCGAATTTCTTCTTCGAGCTTGGCTTGAAATGGTGCTGTTTCAATCCACTGACGAATCTCAGCACCAGCTACCGCTAATGCACGTACATCATCAATATTCAAACCTTCTAAACGCTGTTGAATGCGCTCAGTCAGATTATTGTGTTTTAAAAAGTCACGGAATGCCAATGCCGTAGTCGCGAAACCCGTTGGTACACGAACCCCTGTAGAGGCCAACTGAGAAATCATTTCTCCTAAAGAGGCATTCTTACCGCCGACTGATTCGACATCAGTCATGCGAAGTTGCTCAAAAGGCAAAACATAGGCATCTGCCAAACTGCTATTTTGTTGCTGTGGGTTGGACATAAAATACTCTCAAAAGATAAGGAAACTGGTCAAGCGGCCACTCAAAATGGGGCATACTTCTATATCTTGTTATTGTAGTGCTGACCCTGACTTTTAGGCCAAATCCATGTCTAACGAAACCCGTATTGTTTTCATTGTTTCTGATGGAACCGGCATTACCGCCGAGAACTTCAGCCAATCGATTTTGGCTCAATTTGAGGCCAGTTTTAAGCACATTCGCATCCCTTTTGTGGATAGTGTCGATAAGGCCCATGATGCGGTCAGTAGCATTAACCAAGCCCATCAGAAATACGGGGTACAACCCATTGTTTTCACTACTTTGGTGAATGCTGAGCTCAATGCCATCGTCACCAAGGCGAATGGCTTAATTTTAGATATGTTCCAGACCTTTGTGGCACCCCTTGAGGCTGCCCTGGGCGTGAAATCCACCCATGCGATGAACCGCTTGCACCACAATGCGGATACTGAGGCTTATAAAAATCGGATTGAAGCGATCAATTACTCTCTAGCCCATGATGATGGACAGTCTAATCAAAACTTAGCTGAAGCAGATGTCATTTTGGTTGGCATCTCTCGAGTAGGAAAAACGCCAACCAGTCTCTACTTGGCGATGCAGTATGGATTGAAGGCAGCAAATTACCCTCTAATTCCTGAAGATTTTGAGAGAGGTCAATTACCGAAGGACCTCGTCCCTTACCGCCAAAAGATATTTGGCCTGATGATTGATGCCGAGCGCCTGTCAGAAATTCGTAACGAGCGTCGGCCTGGTAGTAATTACGCCAAACTCGACAACTGCCGCTATGAAATTAATGAGGCGACTGCAATGATGAAAAAACAATCTATTCCCTGGGTGCTCACTACCAGTAAATCCATTGAAGAAATTGCAACCACCGTATTGCAAGCAATCAAGTCAGATAGAACAATTTTGGGTTAGTTAAATGACGCCTCTAAGTGCGTCTAACTCGTATCGTCTCAAAAAGACAAACCGCTGCCGCCGTTGAAACATTGAGTGATTCAACTCGTGGGTCAATTGGAATGGATACTCCCTTTGCCTGAGCCATGAGATCCTCGGAAACGCCGTGCCCCTCGCTCCCTAACACCCAGGCTATTGGATGAAGCAATACCTTTTTTAAAGCAAAGAGGTCTTGCTCTGCATCTCCAGTTGCCGCAAGTAATGGTGCAGTGACTGCGCTTAATACTTGTTGATTAGACCAACCTTCATATAAATCCAATAAGCGATGCGCACCCATACCAGCGCGCAAGACTTTAGTTGACCACAAATGAGCGCACCCTGATAAAGCAATCACCTGAGTAAATCCTGCAGCAGCCGCTGTACGTAATATTGATCCAACGTTACCAGCATCTTGTATGCGGTCTAAGATCACCACATCGCCCGCCAGAGTTCCAATAGATTGGGATGGTACTAAACAAGTCTTTGGAAGATCTAAAAGACCTGCAATATGAGGCGCATTGACCAAATCACTGAGCAGATCCCAGAGCACACTATCTAATTGAAACACTTTGGTATTTGGGCGAATCTCCAGATGGGAATAAACAGCTTCTACAATTTCCGTATTCTGTAAACCAATCTCGGAAGTGACCAGCACTTTTAAGGCTGGATCCCCCACCCAGGTTTGCACCAAATGAATTCCTTCTAATAAGGCTTGCCCACTTGTAATCCGAGCCTTTTGCCCTTTTGATCCCGTAGCTTGCAATAGCCGAATCTCTTTGAAAAGAGGGTTGTCCTTAGAGGTAATCAGATCAAAATTCATTTGCATCTATCTTGTCATGTTCTCGAGCACTTTTCTGACTGGAGAAAAGCTTCTACGATGTTCCTCACATACTCCAAACTCTTTTAGCGCTGCAAAGTGCGCTTCAGTTGGATAACCCATATGCTGTGCAAAGCCGTATTGTGGATGACGTTCATGTAAAAGTTGCATCTGACGATCGCGAGTTACCTTAGCCACAATCGATGCTGCAGAAATTGCTGGTTCTTTAGTATCACCCTTAATAATAGCCACGGCGGCTATTGGTAAGTCAGGGCAGCGGTTCCCATCGATTAATGCCTTGTCTGGCCATGTACCTAAACGACTGGCTAAATCCTCAATCGCGCGACGCATAGCCAACATCGTTGCTTGCAAAATATTGATATTGTCGATCTCTGTAGGACTGGCCTCTCCGACGCCCCAGGCCTTTGCCTTCACCATGATCTGCTCATATAAAAATTCTCGACGAGCAGCAGTCAATTTCTTAGAGTCCTTTAATCCTTCAATTGGATTTTCTGGATCAAGGACTACTGCACCGGCCACTACAGAGCCCACCAGCGGACCACGTCCCGCCTCATCTACTCCACAGATCCAAATCACACTCATCCGCCCATTCTCTTCTGGCGGCTATTAGCAATTGTTTGGGCTACGGCTTGCGCAACTAACAAACCTGTTGGTCGACGCAGCGTTTCATGCATCTGAGCAAAGCGGGCTTTTAGATCAGTCACTCTAGCTGGATGATTTAACCACTCTTGCACTGCATTTGCCAACTTCTCAGGGTTAGCATCATCCTGTAATAATTCAGGAACGACAAACTCGCCACAGAGAATATTAGGTAAGCCCACATAAGGTAAGTAAGCTTGACGCTTCATGATTTGCGCAGTTAGCCAAGGTACCTTATACGAAATCACCATCGGCTTCTTCCATAATGCAGCTTGCAAAGTGGCAGTGCCACTAGCAATCAATACGACATCTGATGCCTCCAATACTTCATCAGCCATGCCATCTAATAAATGGATCTGAATATCGGGGTTGTTGTTCTTCGTGTTAAGCAAGAGCTGCTCTAATGGTGCTCTTAATCGTGAGGTTGCCACTGGAATGATGAAATTGAGTTTTTGACCTTTGAGTCGATCGGCTAATAATTGCATGGTGTCAAAAAAGACGGGCGCAATCAGTTCAATTTCAGAGCCACGACTTCCTGGCAAAACTGCAATGACAATTCCATCCAAAGCATTGTTTGGGATGTTTAGTGCTTGAACAATTTTCTGACGGGCTTCATTTGTATCAGGTTCAAGCGGTATATCGCTCGCTAATGGGTGGCCCACATAGGTTGAAGCAATGCCAGCGCGATCATAAATTTCTGTTTCAAAAGGAAAGATACATAGCATGCGATCGACTGCTTTGGCAATTTTCTGAATACGTCCTGCCCGCCAGGCCCATATAGATGGAGAAACCAAATGTAAAGTCGGAACACCCGCCTTACGCAATTGGAGTTCAACCCCTAAATTAAAATCTGGTGCATCAATACCCAAATACACATCGGGGCGACCCTCACCCAAAAGATTGGCAATGAGTTGCTTACGCAGCTTCAGAATTGCAGGAAGTTGTTTGATGGCTTCAACATAACCCCGCACACTGAGAGTTTCCATCGGCCAATCAGAACGCATGCCTTCTGCTTGCATACGCGGCCCGCCAATACCGTAAACCTCTAATCCGGCCATATCTGGAATTTGGTTAAGGGCACTCAAAACAGGCGCCGCTAGCAAATCACCAGATGGTTCGCCCGCTACGCAAGCTAACTTAGGCAAAGTAGACTCGTTACCGAATAATGCCGCGCGTAGAGGCAGCAATAAATTCATAGAACTGGGTAAGCTTTTCTACGGTAGTAGCATCAGAAGTGCTTGCCGCAATCATCTGTTGGATTTCTACTTTGGCATCTTCAAAACTGAGGCCGTCTTTGTAGAGAACTTTATAAGCCTGACGCAAAGCAGCAATGGTTTCACTAGAGAAGCCACGACGCTTCAAGCCTTCCACATTAATACCATGGGGAGAAGCTTTTTCACCGGCCGCCATCACGAATGGCGGTAGATCTTGCACCAAAGCAGAGGCGCCACCAAGCATGGCATGTTGTCCGATACGTACAAACTGATGAATGCCAGTCATGCCGCCCAAAATGGCCCAATCTTCGACATGAACATGCCCAGCAATTTGTGCGTTACTCGCAAAAATAGTATTGTTACCCACCTGACAATCATGGGCTATGTGCACATAAGCCATGATCCAGTTATCGCTCCCAAGACGAGTAACGCCACCGTCCTGTATTGTCCCAGTGTGAATCGTGGTGAACTCTCGAATCGTATTACGATCACCAATAGTTAATTGGGTTGGCTCCCCACGGTATTTCATATCCTGTGGAACCCCCCCGATAGCGGCAAAGTGCGCAAAATTATTATCTCTGCCGATAGTCGTATGACCTTCAATAACGGTGTGCGACCCTACCTTAGTACCAGCGCCGATTTTGACATTCGGTCCGATTACAGAATAAGGGCCAACCTCTACATCACTAGCTAACTCAGCCTTACTATCGATCACGGCAGATGCATGAATCCGAGTCATTGCGCACCTTTCCTACGCACGGCACAAGTAATATCCGCTTCAGCAGCAAGCTCCCCATCAACCGTTGCTTTTACATGAAATTTATAAATACCGGCCTTTTCACGTTGGTAGGTAGCGACCATGACTAATTGATCTCCAGGCAACACGGGTTTTTTAAAACGCGCACCATCAATGCCTGCAAAATAGTAAACCGCATCATCCGCTTTTTCTTCTGTAAATGTCAACAATGCAGCAGTTTGTGCTAAAGCCTCAATAATGAGTACCCCTGGCATCACTGGAAAATCTGGAAAGTGGCCCTGAAAGAAAGGCTCATTAATCGTGACATTTTTAATCGCTGTAATACTTTGGCGTGGAGTAAATTCCAACACGCGATCCACTAATAGAAATGGATAGCGATGCGGTAATAACTTCATGATCTGATTGATATCAATTGCTATTTCTTTACTCATAAGATTACCCAAATGGAAGTTTTATTTAAATTAGTTGGCAAGAAGTGTTAAGACTCTGTATTTTTGCTTTTATCCAACAAACGTAAGCGTTGACGTATTTTATCTAGACCGCGCAAAATCGCGGCATTTTTCTCCCAAGCGCTATGGAGCATTGATGGGTATACACCCGTGAAATGCAGCCCTGGCTCGGTTATTGAGCGAATAATGGAGGTATTGCCTGATACAGTAGTTCTATCAGCAATCGTCAGGTGGCCTGCAAAATTAGCAGCCCCTCCAATGATGCAGAAATTACCAATTTTTGTGCTACCCGATATCGCGGCACATCCAGCGATAACGCAGCCATTACCAACAATCACGTTATGCGCAATTTGCACCTGGTTATCAATCTTTGTTCCAGCACCAATGACCGTATCACTCATGGCTCCGCGATCAATTGTAGTTGAGGCTCCAATCTCAACATCATCCCCAATCACCACGCGACCCGTTTGTGGGATCTTGACCCACTCACCACCAGTAGCAGAAAAATCAGGAGCAAAACCAAATCCATCCGCACCAATGACGACACCACTATGAATAATGCAACGCTCACCAATTTGAGTAGCGTAATAAATAGAAACCGAAGGATAAATCAGCGTATCACTGTTGATGACGCTCTCTCTAGCAATGCTGGTATTTCCAAGAATAGATACTCGTTCGCCCAGCTTTACACCTGCAGCAATTTGCACAAAAGGTCCAATATGGCAAGACGCAGGAATAACTGCACTTGGATCTATTGCAGCACTCGGATGTATCCCAGGGGAATATATAGGCGCACTTGCTTTGGCAAAATACTGAGCCATCCTTGCAAAGCTTGCATAGGGGTTTTTAGAAACAAAGTAGACCCGCTTAGGATTAGCGCCAGGATTAGCCTGTAGAAATTCTAAATCGCTCTTACTAACAATTAAAGCGCCTGCAGCACTTTCGCTCGCTTGTTGGCGATATAGCGGATTAGAAAGGAAGGATATTTGATTGGACTGAGCTCGCTCCAACGGAGCAAGTCCAATAAAAGTGAGGGAGGCCTCCCCCACCAAGCTTGCTTGAAACTGTTCGGCCAGCTCGATGGCGGTGGGCATAAAACTTACTTCTGACTATTTAAAGCCTTGATGACGTCATCAGTGATATCAGCCTTTGGACTAACAAACGCTGCTTCTTGCACAATGACATCTAGTTTTCTTTGCTCGGCAATTTGACGCAATACCAAGTTTGCTTTTTCAGCGATCTTGGCACGCTCTTCGAATGTACGTTGATTCAGATCTTCTGTAAATTCACGTTGCTTTCGTTGCAACTCACGATCTTGATCAGCCAATTCACGTTGACGACGTACACGCTCTGCCTCACTCATTACAGCTGAATCACGATCAAGCTTTTCGGCTGCAGTCTTAATTTTTTCAGCGCTATCACGCAAGTCATTTTGACGTTTAGTAAATTCATTTTGCAAGCGAGTCTGCATTGCCTTAGCAAAGTTGGATTCGTTAAACACTTTTTCTGAGTTCACAACGGCAACCCGAGTGCCTGCATCTTGCGCATATGTAAGAGGCATTACAAATGCAGATGAAATGGCTACCAAGCCAATTTGAAACACCTTAGAGAATTTATCAAACTTCATAAAACTTTCCTCAAACAATTAAAACGCTGTACCCACTTGGAACTGTAAACGCTGCACATTAGCGGTAGGATAAGGCTTATACGGAATACCATAGCTAAACTTGAGAGGCCCCAAAGGTGATATCCATGATATACCCAATCCATAGGAATAACTCAAAACAAGATTGATATTTGACCCGAAGGCATTACCACCGTCTATAAAGGCAAAGGTACGCAAGGTCTTATCAACACCCGAACCAGGCACAGGTACGGTGTATTCCACATTGCCCACGATCTTCGATTGACCACCAGTTGGTTGGTATAAACCAGTGCTTGTATTGTAAAAATTTGGCCCTAAGGAGCCAGGTGAATATCCGCGGACAGATCCGATACCACCGACGTAGTAGTTCTTTACAATTGGATAGGGGTTATTTCCATAGGCCTGACCGTAACCCACCTCACTATTAAAGGAAAGAATATTGCCCTTTGAAAAGGAGTGATATTTTTGATACTGACCATACAAACGGTAAAACGTCATATTTGCAGCAGGTGTTCCGACCTCGGCAGAAAGTTGCTCTAAAGAACCAGTGGATGGAATTAAAGTACTATCTCTTCCGTCTCGCGACCAACCCACAGTTATAGGAACGTTGTAGGTATTTAAAGTGGCGGGGTAACCAGGGGCAGCGATGCCATAACTTTCAGCGTAAGTAAGGTAAGGCTGCGGTGTATTAGAGGTTGTTTTAACCTGAAATGCCTCAAAGCCGGTTCCAAAGAATACGCGATCCACTTCGGTATAAGGAACACCAAATTTAATATTTGAACCGACAGATTTAATTTGATAATCCGGATCGCCAACGTAATACAGAGGCTTTGATGAACGATAGTAAAGATCGGTGTAACGACTAATGCCATCCTCGGTAAAATATGGGTCATAGTTGGATAAAGTTAAGTTCTGATTAATTTTACCCATCGAAAAATTTAGACCCACTGCGGTACCAGTACCAAAAGCATTATCTTGGTTAATACCCGCAGACAAAATTAATTTTTCCGTAGAGGAGAATCCGGCACCTATGGTAATAGCACCGGTTGGCTTCTCTTTTACCGCAACGTTTACGTCAACCTGATCTGGTGATCCAGGAACATCATCTGTCGTAATATCGGTTTCAGTGAAATAACCCAAGCGCCCTAAACGCTTCTTAGAAAGATCTATTTTGTCACTATCAAACCAGGAGCTCTCAAACTGACGCAGTTCACGACGAATCACAATATCGCGTGTTTTTGCATTACCAGAAATATTTACCTGTCTAACATAAATTCTGCGACCTGGATCAACAACCAAGGTGAGGTCAACCTCTGAAAGCTCACGACGCACATCGGGCTGGGGATTAATAATCGCAAATGCATAACCATAGGAACCTAAAATTTCCGCAATGGCCTTAGTGCTCTCTGTTAAACGAGCGGAGGAAAAAGTATCGCCAGGCTTTAGTACTACTAGCTGCATCAGTTCGGCATCTTTACCCAAGGTATCACCCGCCAAACTAATATTTTTGACGGTGAATTTGTTTCCCTCACGGATGCTAATCGTGAGGTAGACACCTTTTTTATCCGGTGTAATAGACACTTGAGTGGATTCAATAACAAACTCTAGATAACCACGATTCAAATAATATGAGCGAATTGCCTCTAGGTCGCCAGTCAGCTTTTGCTTCGAGTACAGATTATCTTTGCTATACCAAGATAACCACCCGCCTGTTTTTAATTGCATCTCACTCTTCAGAGTGCTTTCACTAAAGGCTTCATTTCCAATAAAACTAATCTCTTGGATTTTGGCAACCGGTCCCTCATCGATATTGAAGTAAATGGCAACCTGATTACGCTCAAGCGGAGTGACTGTTGCAACTACTTCGGCGGCATACATGCCTTTGCCCACATATTGACGCTTTAATTCTTGCTCAGCTTTATCTATTAAAGCCTTGTCATAGAAGCGCGCTTCTCCTACCCCAACTGTTTTCAAGGATTTGCGGATGATTTCCTGATCAAACTCCTTCATGCCCGTAAATTCAATACGAGAAATGGTTGGGCGCTCTTCGACAATCACAATTAGTACATTGCCCTGTGCTTGTATCTGGACATCCCTAAAGAAGCCCGTGCTATACAAGGCTTTAATTGCCTCGGCCCCCTTCTCTTCGGTGA
>Ga0194052_1000297_pt1 | contig 34292 bp, 20 predicted proteins | sample SepL226m_MetaG_FD_160117 | JGI IMG/M metagenome (GOLD analysis project Ga0194052, IMG submission 160117) | Anoxic zone freshwater microbial communities from boreal shield lake in IISD Experimental Lakes Area, Ontario, Canada - Sep2016-L227-6m | ecosystem: Environmental > Aquatic > Freshwater >...
GGGTAAAATGTGACGACAAAAATAGATAGTCCAGTGATGAATAAAACGACATATATAAACAAATAATTAGACACAGGTAAGTGCATAACTGTGGATAATGCTAATAATAGGAGACAGATGAAAGCGACAATCTTACAATCAAATTTTGCCAAGGCGCTGAACATGACCAGCCGAATTGTTGGCAATAGGACGACATTACCAGTACTTGGTAACATCTTAATTAGTGCGAAGAAAAGCCAGATAAAGTTTTCCGCAACTGACTTGGAAGTGGGGATAACTACGAAAAGCATCGGAAAAATCGAGGAAGAAGGGGATATCACCCTCCCTGCAAAGCTGCTATCTGATTTCGTCTTGAATAATAAAGATGAATCAATCGAAATTTCCACAGAAGGCTCAATTGCTAGTCTAAAATCTGACCATTTCGAAGCGTCTATTCATGGTATTGCCGCAGAGGAGTTTCCTACGATTCCTGAGCCACCTAAGACAAATAATGTCACTGTTAACAAAGAATTGCTCTCTGACGCTCTGCGCAAAGTTGGCATCGCCCCAGCGACAGATGAGACACGTCCAGTGCTTGCAGGTGTCTTCTTTCAATTCGAAGGTACCAACCTGACATTGGCCGCGACCGATTCATATCGTCTAGCTGAGAAGAAATTAGCCGTGACAGATAACACAAACGACAGCAAGATTATCGTTCCAAGCAGAACTATTAATGAAGTTATCCGCATCATGCCAACAGTTTCCGTGGATGACGTCCAAATCTCTGCTGCTGAAAATCAAATTTCGTTTAAAGTAGGGGACACATATATCATTTCGCGCCTTATTGAGGGATCCTTTCCAAACTATACTCAAATCATTCCAGCTGCCGGCAAGACTGTCGTCACTGTGAAAAAAACAGAATTGGTTTCTGCTGTAAAAATGTCGTCGCTGTTTGCGAAGGACACGGCCAATAATAATGTAAAGATGGTTGTGGGTAAAAACGAAATTAGCATTTTATCTGCAGCTAGCCAAAACGGCAGCGCTAAGTCTACGATCAATTGTCCAGTAGTGGGGGACGGTCTAGAAATCGCATTTAATTCGAAATATATTGTCGATGTTCTAAACGTCATCAACGACGAAAATGTAGTGCTAGAGTTCAACGATAATACCTCGCCGGGCGTCATCAAAAGTGAAAAAGATACTGACTATGTCTATATAATCATGCCGCTGAAGGTAGAGAACTAGAAGAGCACAAATTTATAATTTAAAATTTTCAATTTACAATCAATTTTTAATTTTTAAGTTCTAAATAGTAAAGTTATCCATACATAATGCTGTCATCCCAGCCCTCCACGGCGGGTTAACTCCAGCTGGGATCTAGGCGGAATATATAGATTCCCGATCAGGCTGGAATGACAAAAAATTAATTCTGTCATTTCGACCCAGTGAACTTTGTTGAACTGTCGGAGAAATCTTAAAAATTAAATGTTTACTATTAGGAGATCCCTCTTCACCCCGCCTATCACAGGCGGGGCAAGCTAGGTCGGGATGACAAGACGCCATATATGCTTATTTCGCTGACGCTAGAAAATTTTCGCAATCACAAGAAAATCACTGTGGAATTCAAAAAGGTGACAGCAATTATAGGTCCAAACGGCGTCGGCAAAAGCAATATCCTAGAGGCAATCTCACTGATCTCATCTTGTCGTTCTTTTCGCGAAGAGGATAAAAGGAATTTGGTTAGTTTTGATTCTGACTATGCTCGAATCACTTCTGGCGATCTAGAAGTATTTATTCAAAAAAATCCCTCATTACTATTTCAAGTGAAGGAAAGGGGAGTTGTCAGAAAGAAAGCTGACTTTATCGGAATTTTGAAAAGTGTTGTTTTCTCCCCTGAGACGATGCAGCTTATTGATGGCTCGCCTCGGCTCAGGCGTCGCTTCTTAGACATTATGATTAGTCAGAAAGATCACGACTATCTTCGACATTTAATAGCCTACGAGAAGGTCCGACAGGAACGAAATTCCCTTCTTCACTCGATTCGTTGTGTTGGCGACAGAGAAGATGAGCTTCTTTATTGGGATCAAGAGCTGTCAAAACATGGTGAGATTATCACCAAAAAAAGAGATAAGGCTATAAACTTTATTAATAAAATTATACCACAATTTTATTCTGAAATATCTGGTAAGATAGAAGACGTTTTGAATATTGAATATTTGAGCAATGCCAAAACAGACTTTTTAGAAAAATTAAAAGAAAATAGGTATAGAGAAATCTGCTCAAATCACACTGCAATCGGTCCACACAGAGACGAGCTGATTTTCAAACTAAATAAATATAATATGGCGAATTATGCATCGAGGGGGGAGATCCGCTCCGCAGTTTTGTCCCTCGTCATATCGGAGCTTGAATTTCTGAGCGACGGTTCTGAAAAGAAGCCAATCTTGCTGCTTGATGACGTCTTCTCAGAGATGGACAGCGAGCGCCGGGCGAAATTGAGCACTCTGGTTTCAATATATCAGACCGTTATGACGACAACAGACTTGGAGCATTTATCACCTGCTCTTCTCAAAAAAGCAAAAATAATTACACTTACACAAAATGGATAAACTAGACAAGATTATGAAGATGTCTATGGCCAAGAAGGGCATGAGTAAGGTCACACAAGGGGCCCAGATTTGCTTTTATGCCGAACAATGGGCGAATGGTCGTTTCATCCCAATCTCTTATCTAAATGGCACTCTGAAGATCGCCGTCGCATCTTCTTCGGCGGCATCAGAGATGCAAATGGAGACGGAGAACCTGCTTGATTTTGTCAATGAAAAAATCCGCTTCAAGGCACTCCATCAAGTTCGCATCATCATCAAAAAAGACGTTGAGAGAGATTACAGTTAGTAAAAAATATTATGATGAAATATAATTTGTCATTTCGACTCTACGTACGTTGTTGCGCAGGCGGAGAAATCTTTAAAATTGATTAACTATTAGGAGATCCCTCCCCCTTCGTCAAGGCTACGAGGGACAGGTCCGCTTCGGTCGGGATGACAAAAGAAAGGCTGCCAGATACGGCAGCCTTTCTTTTGTCAGGCGTAGCTAGGTTAGAATCCAATATGAGTGAAAGCAACGTTTTGAATGTTGAACCAGACGCCCATTCTCGTTGTGTTTGTTACTATACCTTGAGAGTTTGTGCTGCTACAGATTCCATTTTGGGATACATATCCTTCTCCAAGTCTTTTTGCGCACATATTGGTAGAAATCGTGCTCTCCCAGTTTGTGACATCAATTTGTCTTCCTGTCATTATCTGAATAGGAACAGTTGGCTCATCTGAGGAATCATTGTATTTGGTAAAATTCTGTAGGGTTAGAAGGTCGCCAATCAATGTTTTAGCTTTGTACTGTGCAGCAGCGATGGACTTGCTCTGTAGAAGTGCTTGCATACTTTTTTGTTGACCGGATACTTTTCCGCCCCAAACACCAAGGCCGCTAATGTCGTTGTCCTTTGTTATATAGTTTGGTGGTGCTGTTTGATTGTATTGGTGGTTTATTCCAAATATTCCAGAATTGTGCGTCGTGGCACTACTATCGATATATGGGTAGTAGCCGTCAGCATCGCAATAGTAGTCAACTTCATAAACGCCGAAGAGATTGGTGATAACAAAGAGGATTGCAGCCCACATAAGGGCAGTAAGAGCTGCGGCAAGTACAATCAGTGCGCCAGCAAGTGCTGCCGGCCCAAGTATAGACGCTGAGGTTAGAAGCCAGACAATCGCGGTTAGTGCGACAGTACATACAAGATCTACCATAGAGTCAACTAGGATATTTAAGCTTCCAGGCACCAAGCCATTATCGTTTTCAAACTTTCTAAAATCCTCATCGTATCGAGCATGTACAGTTCTACCGACAGCAGGGGAAACAAAGTATAAAATAATTTTATAAATACTCGCGTAAGTCCCAGCTGAGGCGACTTTAGAGGCATCTTTAACCTTTGCTGAATCGTTTGTAGCCTTTAATTTATTTACAGCCTCCGTACCTCCAAGTGAGTCGACAACACCTTTAGTCATAATTTTTGCGTTATCTAAGTCTGCGATATCTGAGATTTTTCTTAGATTATTGATAGTCTTTATATCTTTATAAAGCTCGTAACCTTTCATAAAGACGGTAAAAGCAGTACCCGGTTTCCATTTGTATTGTTTGTCAGCCCAATTAAATACCCAGTTGGTTGCAAAGTTAACCAAGGCAGAACCTAAGGTTGGTAGCTTGATGCCACCACCGATATCCGTAGTCTTTGCTGTTGAAGTACCAGTGACTTGATCGACGCTGATGCCTGTGAAGCCCCATTCGCCAGTGCATAAGCCAACTATAATACCTTTGAAGACATCTGGCGGCATCTTGAAACCAAACCAAGCTTTTGAATTTTTCACAACCCAATCGGTCATGAAGTTAAGTCCGACGCCGGCGGCGAAGCCAACTAAAGCACTCTTTAGTTTAGCAGGGTCTTTATTTACAAATTTATGATCAATAAATTGTGCAACGAAATCTGCAACCAAAACGCCATTTGCGCCAAGAGCGTCAAATTTGATTCCAAAGAGATGCCCGTGGTACAAACCATTTTCAAAATACTTAGTGAGCGCGGCAATTTTCGTCTCAGTATTGCCCCTCATCAATGATCTGCTAAAGCCTGGGAAAGTATTATCGTCCAGTTTCCATAGCCCAATGTCCATGAGTTTAAATTGAAGATTTTCCCAACCATTAGTCTTCGCTTGAGCTTGAACGCCGTTCTTTGTATTCTTTATTTCATCTTGATGATTTTCTGGATGATTTAGCACGTCTACATTATTGATAGCTTCTTGGTACTTTGGATCCGCGTTTACATACTCGTCGTAACAGTTTTGATAGCCAGGATCTTCTTTACTAGATTTTGTTAGACAATAGTCTTCTGCTTCGGACTGTGTAGTACTAATAATCGACTGTTGGTTTGCTATTTCATTTGTATAGTTTTCGGTAGTGAATCCATAATTCTTCTCGGTATTTACTGTAATGGAGACAGTAGTATTTTGATATCCTGGTGTTACTGTCGACAAACAATCGATACCTGTGGAGAAGCTTCCAGTTCCTGAATCAGGGCAAGCAATATTTGAAAAATTAAATGGTGTTGTTGATGGATCGGCGGTGTTGCCGGTCACATAAATATAAGCGGATAGGCGGTTGGCATCGAGACTCGGTAGACCAAAGAAAGCAGCATAGAAATCGGCATAAGTAATTCTGAAATTTGCCGGTACCGCAGTTGGGCATTTACCATCTGCCGATTGAGTAGAGTTACAATTATTTGAACCGATTCTATCGACTTGTATTTGAACTAAATTTGCGCTCATTGCCATACCAGCTACCGCAACATATCTGAGGTCGGTAAATATCATCTTGATGTCGTTGATTGGCATGTCAATGCCAATATTTTCGCCATTCCACTCTACATTTAGAATCTTCTTATGAAGCTGCTCTGCCGCGGCGTCAATAGCCCAAGCCCAAACTCTGTGAAGCAGTTTGTATGTCGCAGGGATACTTGCGTTGTCCTTGTCTATTTCCGCTGCTCGTGCACTTCGAGCGGTGACAATAGCGTTAGCGCGTTCGCTATTTCTGGCTGCTATTTGATTTTCTATCTCTGCTCTCTGAGACTCGAGCGTGTTCAATTCACTGAGGCATCGACTAACTGGTATACCGAGTGGTATGAGCGTCTCAAATATGTCAAATAATTTGCCGTATGTATCGGTGTTTGTAATATATTGTGAAGCAAGATTTCCATATGAATTGAGCTTGTTTTCATCTGAATCGCTGCTCATCAAAATATTTTCAGTACCAAGCAGATACTCATTTTCTTTTGTCTTATCGAGAGGAATCGCTTCGACAATAGGAATCAGTTCACCAAACTTTGTGTTGTATGGCGACTGATATGTACTTAGCTCAACAAGCTTTTTGTTAATCGCATCGTTTATATCTACATGTCCCTGTGTTAAGAGGATATCTGCACTGTTATCATCCGGGACAGCTGGCGTTACGATCGCTTCACTTGGGAACAGATATTTGAAAAGTCCACTAAATGAACTAATTGCGTTTGGGTCGAAATCGTACTTTTGATCAAGCTTACCTGTGCCAATTTTCATTGCTAGTTTGAAAGCATTCTGTGGCTCTCGAATAAGCTGAGCCATTGTACCTTGAGGAACATTTGCTTGCTCATCTAGTCTGAAGTTGAAAACCTTGTCGAGATTTGCATAGACATAGCTCCAGTTGTGATACATCGGTTCGTTATTGTGTGTAACGTTTGTATAGCCAAAGCCACTGTCAATTTCGTTTCGAATGTCGCAAGTACCATCGGACTTTAGGCTATGGCTCTTACCATGCGTATCATCGTTTGGACTGCTGCAAAAGAAGATAACCTGAAAATTTAATAAAATGTTTGCTGCTGCATCAGATTGTGTAGAATCTAGACCAAGTGCGTGACCAAAACCAACAGCTCCTGCACGCAAGATAGCCTTATCTGCAACTAGTCTCACGTATGCATCAGGAGTAATTTGTTTTGAAAAAAGTTTGAAGGTTGAGCTGCCAGGAATTTCAAATCGTGCATCAAGATCCCAAAGGAGATAGACAAATGTTGCGACGTCATTGTGCCAAGATACCTCAGTTTTGTCGGAATTCGGTCCGATAGAATTTTGTAAATCGGCAGGATTTGCAGAGCTAAGCTTATCAATAATGTAGCTGTTATTTTCTTTGATCTTAGCCTCAAGCTGTCGCATGGCGTCATAGGCGACGTTTGAAACTACTGGAGCGCCTGTGAGGAATCTTTGAACTGCTTTGAGCTTATCAAGATCACTTGCATTTGTAAGAGGTGAGGCCTTGTTTGCCCCTAGAATCGGCACAATATCGGCGTAAGTGATAGCGGTCTTCTGAGGTAATTTGAAGGCGACAGCAAAATTAATGGCGCCCATGCTGTCAATCACATTGCTTATGGTTGCACCGCGGAACGATCCTAGCGGCAATGTCAGCTCCTCTTCGATCTTTGTCTCGCCAACAGTTACAATAAAATCTTTTGTCCCACTTATTCCATTTAGCGGTAGATAGGATAAGCCAAATAGTTTACCAAAATACTGTCCTCCTGCCTGTGCCATTGCACAAGTTAGAGCACCTTGAGAGCCAGCTGCGGCGATCAGAGCTGTAGTCCCAGGCTTTAGCTCCATTTGGTCATCTACAATCTTTGCTCCGATTCGAGATATAGAGCTGAAGTCGCCGTGGAGAATATCATAGAAGTCTCCGCTGTCAAATAAATTAGCCGCAAATGGCCCAATTCCGAGCTGATTATTTTTGGAAAAATTGAAGATTGTCGCAGTTATAATTTTTTGTGCTTCTTCGCGGCCGACTAGTCTTTTGTAGTTTGCGACTGGCGCATCAAGTGTGACTCTAGAAAACAATCTGGTAAGCAAATCAGTTGAAAGGTCTGTTTGTTGTGAGATTAGCGCAAAAGCAACTCCACTGTTCATTTTGATGCCATTTATCGTAATACCGTCAAAAATTGTTACAGCGCTTTTGTCGTTAACAAATTTTGTAAGACCGTCGTAAATGTCGATATAGTGTAGTTTGAGGGATTCGCCCAAAGAGTTGCCGCTTGGATCTGTCGCAGGACGACCAAATGCATCGTTTCCAGCGCCAGGGGTTAGTAGAGCTGCGTTGTAGGCGATTGTAAGCTTCATTGCCATATAACCGAGAATATCGTTGCCAATCTCTTCGTCACTATCGTTAATCACACCATCGTGATTTGTATCTTCTAAGCGCATGTGCTTGAGGCTGTCAGCATCGTTCTCGTTGGCATAGCGTTGAGCTTCATCAGCACTTTGGAAGCAGTGACGTCCCTTTTGATCATAGAAGCAGAATGAGTCGTTGGTAAGAAATTGGGTGCTGTTGTTCACCTTGAAGCTACCGGCATCGGTAAAGATTATTGGACAGGTGTCAGCAGTATCAGGAGTTTTTGCATAAGGGTTGTTGTTGATGTAATCTGCGGTTTGTCCATAAGCATACATTTCCATCTCACTTGGAAGAATTTCACCATTTAGAAGCTGAATGTATTTTTCAAGAAAATTCTGGCCGATATTTAGCGGAGAAGCTTCAACCTGGTTTTTTTCTTTATTTGTGATTGATGTAGTATAGAGACCTGCTTCGCCGGTAAAAAGAGATTGAGTCGATCCTGTTGGAATATCAAAGACACTATCTATATTTGTTGCTGTTGCACTGTATTTGCTCCAGCCTGAGCTTCCGCCAGAGGTAAGTGAGTCATAAATACCTGTTGGTAGGCCCATCTTGAACAGTAGATCGTCTTTTGCGGTACGAATGCCATCTCCGTACCCACGTTCTGTAAGATTCCTTACAACGTCATCAGTCGTTTTTTCGCCAATAGTAGAACGACCATTTTTGGCTAGCTCCGCGGTTCTTGTTGCCTGCCAATTTTCTTCAGCATCGGCAATCATCGTACTATAATTTGCGTTAGCTAATGGGCTATTTACGATCGGCGCCGCGCTCATTCCTCCGTACATATTTAAGACCAATTTCGGAAACAATAGTTGTGTTAAGAATTTTTCAAAATCATTGTCACTCAGTTTTTTGAGTGCAGTGTAGTCGCGCGTAACACCACTACGGGAATTGGTACTTGTTGGTAACCATTGTTCGAGAAGTTTATGATTTGTGCTAAATTTTGGCATTTTACTATCAAGTGAAAATCCTTGAAAATAAAACGCTGGCATATTAAATTGCTCTTCTATTCTCGCCTGTCCAATAGCTTCGTAAAAACCATCAACTGTTTGAAGACCACGCTCTTCATAATTTTGGACCAAGTAATAAAGTGAGTTAGCTGGCAAACCAAGATTTGCCTCGGCGACACCTGAACCAATACTGATAAAGGTGTCAGTAAGATTTGTTTTGCCCGACAAAAAACCGAACAAGAGAGAAGCCATTTTCCATGGTGAAATCTTTTTGTTGGTCCTTCGATCCGATGAATTATCGGTTAGGTTTGTTTTCGCTGTGACAGTCAGCTCGATTTGGTTTAGCTGAAGATCGTCAACCTGCTTAACTTCCTTGCCAGCGACAATCTCAGCGATGCACTTGGTCAAGGCATTGACATGGATGAGCATGCCGTTAATCTGTTGAACCTTTTGCTGAGCGTCTGTAGAAGACAACGTTTTGTAGTATTCTTTGAGCTCGTTTACTTTTGGTATCAAGTCAGAGACAAGTGTAGAGACATCTTTGGCAATCGCTGCAATTTTTTGGAACTTTGATGCGTCAGTTTCACCATCGCTAAATGTCGTTCCCAGTCTAGCTACAATATCATCAATTTTATCCGCAATTGCTTTCGCTTGAGTTGAGTCTTTCTTGATTATCTCCCAGTCAGTCTTGATTGTGTTGGCGAGATCAATTGCTGTGAAAATATGGTCGATGTAAAAATTGATTTCCCTGTTGTCTGTTGTAATAACCGGATTTACATCTTTTAGATCGATTTTCATTCTGTCATCACCACTCAAGGCTTTGTTGGTAAGTCCATAATAAAGGATCTTTGAGCCGATACGTGTGAAAACGCTTGTGCCGTCCGCGTCAGCATAGCCCATGATTCTATACAAGTCTAGGCTATCTAAGCCAACGGCTTTTGCTTTAGTCTCAGGAATATCTACTATCATCTGTGCGTCGACAGAAGTAGGGAGTAAAGACAATGAAGATGGCTCTTTGTAGCTGATTGAATATGGAATGACGACGTCCAGTGGACAGACCTGAGTTCTGATCAAATCCATTGATTCCGACAAAGTTCTTCCAGCATTATTATTGACGGCAACGTTGACGTTGAAACCAGTATGGTTTGTCTTGCAAGCATTGTCTTTTGTTTTGGCAGGATTCAAATTTTCTCGAAGCCATGTTCTAAAGCCAAGTTTGCCGAGATCTGTTGCTCCCAGGCTCTGTTCGGCGTTGTAAGTGTATGGCAACCCGTCTTCTGTCCAGGTGACACTGGCTGCTGTTACGCCATCAGGTATTTTGCCTTTTGTCTCAGGGGCGAGACTGTCGTCTCCAAGTAATCTAGCGAGAGTGTATATGCCAATAGTCTTAAAAGCACTGTTATCGGCGGCGATTGCCTTTTCCCAAGTACCCTCAGGAAGCTGATACGCTTGATTGTAAGTCGCGAAATACTTTAATCCTGTCGCGCTATCATCCATGCGTGTTCTGCCAATCTTCATCGCATAATCGTAGGCGTTAAAGGAAGAAGTAACGCCTCCAGCTGTAATCTTGCCGTCTATAAGAGCTTGTGTCGTACCGCTAGCAACGTGGAACAAACCATCAACATATCCTGGATCCTGTTTCATCGTTTGTATACGAAGAACCGGCAAAGAGCCCTTTAGCTCGGTAAATGTCATTCCTTTCGTTGGCCAAGTATCAGTTTTTAGATTAAATTCTTGTTCGATAATGCTTTTGCCTACAGCAAAATCTATTGGTAGAGTTGTATTGACGTTTTTCAATGCGCCTTGCTCAAGATTCATCTCGTATTCAAGCTTTCTCCGGCCAAGATTGGTAAGAAGCCCCTCAAGATTGTGTTTGACCTCACCATTTACAGTGATCGCGTTATCAAGTGATCCATATGGTAGCCCAAGTCTTTGCTCGATGGCGGTTCGTCCAATAAGGTACTTCACATCCTCAATATCATTTTTACCGTTTAGAAGAGCATTGTCACCGGTAAATATTTCTCGTGGCAAACCCATATAGTCAGCTAGATACATGCCGCCGAGATTTTTCAAGGTCGACTTTGTGTCATAACCTTTGAGATTCATTTGACCGTTTCCGCTGACGGCGTAGCCGACCATCGACTCGCCAAGAATTTTCAAAATGTCATCAAAACTTGCTCGCGAAAGGTCGCCATCATAATTTAGATCACCGTTAAATGTAGATAAGAATTCTTTTAGAGCATCGCCAGCGACAGTTCTCATCATGCCCATTACATCGTCGCCACCGTTTCCGCCTGATGCAGCATAGCCTTCGTTTGTCTGCCAAGCAAGCTTGATTGGTTGAATTGGTTGGGCCGATATTTTGTCGGCACCAATTCTTTTTTTCTGGATCAACGTACAACGAATATCATCAATTTCAGAGATATCAACTGCTTGGCCAGAGGCGTGCACCGTAGTTGGTTTTTTTGTCTCATCAGCAGTAGCAACAGTGGCAGTGTTTGAGGTTGTCTGATCCTCTTGTGCCGTCAAATCCTGAAGGTATGCTTCATACTGTTGGCCATTTTGGTCCTCAACTTCGGCAGTTGCACGTGAATTTTGCAGCTGTCCGCAATCTGCAGCGGTTGCAGTTGTTGGGCAATTGGTGGCGGAGTTTGTGGTGTCTGAAGTAAGAGTTGTTGTCTCCGGTTGAGACTCATTTGAAGTAGTGCTTTTTTGAAATATTCTTGAAACTGTGATTTTCCAGTGTCCAGCCCCGCCCTGGCTTTTTGGGGTTACAAGATAAACAAGTGTTTTGACAATACGGATATCGATCAAGCTTGTGGTGAGGAAATCTGTAATTTTTGTAGCGATCATTTTTCGATCATCGGCAGTGCCACGTTGAAGACGAGTTTCGATATCTGCAACGGTCATGCCGGTAATTTTTGCGATGATTGAGGTGTCAGCGGTAATCTCTTTGCCAGTCTGAATATCTGTCGCGATCTGATTCCAAATTTGTCGTATCTTTTCGCTGTCGAGTCGTTCTTCTGCAGATAAAACGAGCTTATCAAATATTGCTATGTTTGCTGTCATCTCTGCCGCCGTGACATTATCTCCGCCGTCCTTCAAATATGCAAAATACATTTCAGGCGAATTGAAGAGAGGAGTTGTCTTTGCAGCTTCGGCTGTCAAAGCCTTATCGACTTCGACCTTGGAAGGAGCCGGTAAGTCACGATATAAGCTTGTAAAGTCGTTTTCATAATCAGGCAAAACTTTTGCCATATAATAAATATTTTTTATTTTGGCAAGATCGCTAACTGGCATCGTAATTCGTGAAACGCCACTATTGTCCATTCCAAGTGCGGTCGAGAGATTGAAAATCGCGTCGGAATCTTGAGATATCTCCTTAGTGGCATCTGCTAGTGCCTGGAAAGAGGCGATTGTCGCAGGTGTTGGGGGCGGATCTGTGGGATTATCAAAAGATTCTGCTACGTCTTGCTCATCGTAGATTGTATTATCAAATTCTTCGTTACCATACTGTGAGGCTGAGTCGGCTGGATCAGTTGGGTCAAGGTTCTCCGCAGATGTGCCAGCGGTATCAATATTATCGGCTGCTTGAACAAAACGTGACAAATCAGCATTGAAAGCAATGCTGAAAAGCAGGACGATAATGATAAATTGTTTATAAAATGGCAATTTCATTTTTGTCTTGTGTTATCTTCCTTTACAACCACCGAAGCCGATGTGAACATGGTCATCTTTGTCGTATTGTTTATTTGCAGCTTCAGCATGATTGTTGATCTGCTGCGTATATGGCGGACCACCGAACATCTCCTCTGGCCACATCTTGTTTGCTTTTAGTGTAGCTTCATTTTGCCAAAGCCAGGTTTTCACAGCTGCAGAGAGGACCGTCTCAGGAGCACCCTTTGGTGTTGTGGCGCCATTGATGTCGACACCATTTCCGCAGTAGTGGGACGATGAGTTTCCGTTTACTGCATTTTCGCTATGACCACCGCGGAAGGTGATCAGCATGACTGGAGTCCGAGTTCGGTCGATTGTAATTCCTGTGTTTGGATCGGCCATGGCGATTAGCAAACCGCAGAGGCCGACATTTAGCGGAAACTCTGGATTCGTGTATGTGTGCTTATTAATCGTGACGCTAGCTGCTAAGACATTTTTCTTGATCAAAGAGTCGAGCTCCTCTTTTGGCCCAATATGATAAAAAGTGTTTGTATAGAGAGCCTTGCAGGCATAGTATTCGTCGGTAATACTCTTGATGTCAGCGAGAAGGGCGGTCGCCGCCGCACTTTTTAGAGCAGCATTTGTGGAATTTTGATATTTTGAGAGATCGGTGAGTGCTGTCGTCGCCTTGCCTCTTGAGGCATCTGATAGTGTCGTATCTGCTTGAATATCGGTTAGGGCCTTCGAGACTACAGAAATAGTTTCAGAAGATTTGGCGTCACTAATTTCTTTGTCACCGCTATACTGCAAAAGTTTGGTCAGCCAATCTTTGTCCTTGATAGGATCAACGGCCTGAACGTATGTTGAGCCGGTTGCGCCAGAGTTGCCCGTGCTCCAAAGGCTGCCAAATATCGCAAATGCGATACCAGCGACCAGCGCTAGTGCAACGATCCCTATTATAGTCCATCTAACAGCAGGAATTGCCCACAACAACTTCAACTTTTCTCTAGAAAACAATTTTTTGGCCTGTTCTTTGGCATTGTTTATTCCATCTTTGATACCGGTCTGAGTTCTGGCACCAAATTGCTTTAGTCGATCTACAAAGCTACCGCCACTTGCAGCGCCGTTTTCCTCGTTCTCTGATGCTTCCGCAGCGGGCTTTTTTGTAGCCTTTGTGCCATTTTCTACACTACCCTCAGCGTTCTCTGCTGAAGTACCAGCAGCAGGTTTCTTCGCACTATCAATAGCAGCACCACCAGGTAGTGGTGTTTCATCTGCTCCTGGCTTTGGGGCTGCCCCAGGCGTCTTAGACTCCGTTTTGTTCGGATCAGCCGGTTCGCCAGATGGTTTTTTTTGACCAGATTCGGTATTTTGTTCAAATCCTGGCTCATTTTCTTCAATGTTTTTTTCAATTTTTCCTGCAATGTCCGTTTTTGATTCATCGGTAGTCTGATCAGTAGATCCTTCTTCGGGCTCTAGCTCTTCACCTTCCTCTTCTATAAACTCTTCTTCTTCATCTTCTTCTGTGTTTACTCCCCATGGTGAGGTTGGAAGTTCACCAGATGGGGTTTGCGAGGGTTGAGTAATACTCAAATCCTGGATTGCATTTTCTAGCTCTCGTCCTCGTCGGAGAAGCGCCTGCGCCTCGCCAGTTTTTAGATTTCCACGTTTAAGCTGCGACTTGATTCTCTCAAGTTCGCTTCGAAATGCACCTATTTTGTTTGTCTGATTAGCCAAGACCCCTCCAGGACTTTAACAAAATTTATAGTTTATAATTTAAAATTAACACGGAGCACTTATTATTCTACCTTCAAGGCATAAATTCCCTCAGTAGTCTCGAATAAAATGATCTTGTTGTCGTCTGTTAGCAAGAGTGATTTGATCACAAGGCTACCGAAATTGCTAATAGAAAAACCAGTTTGCATTTTCTGCTCTGTATCAAAATTATACACTAATTCTTGCTTTGTCACATCATCAAAAGTTGCCACAATAATGTTTTTAGAATCCTTATTCCAGGCGGTTTTATCGATCTCTGCGCGGATCTCCAATGACTTTTTCTCCGAGCCATCTTTCTTCATGACTGAGAGAACAAAGGGTGTCGAGCTTGAAGGATCTTTTGAGTAGGTGGAGTAAAGAATTTTGCTGCTGTCTGGCGAAAAAGCTGCATCGATTTGGTTGCCGCTATCGGTAATTTGTTTGATTTGTCGAGAATAAAGACTGAGAGCATAAATTTTATTATCATCAGCATTTTTGTTTCTTGGTATCATCAGAAGCCACTCAGAGTCAGGTGACCAGCGGAGAATCGGATTTGTGATGCCATAATCGCGAAGATCGGTCACGCGGTCAACGGAGGTGTTCGTAAAATTTGATAAGATAAGCGAATTTTCGCCGTTGCCGGTGTAGACATAAGCAACTTCAGTATTATCTGGGGACCAAGCCATTTCACCAACATTGCTTGCCCACATTGTTTCAGTTTGATGAATGAAATCATAGCGCATAAAGTCAAAGAGAAAAGCATCAGTACCTTTTTTGAATAAAGCTAGCTCGCCAGTTGGTGACCAAGTGATACTATCGATTCCAGAGAGTCTTGGATCAGTGATCGGACGATTTTCTTTGACGCGGATCTCGTCATTTTCATCAAGCGTTACCCCAATTTTATAAAGAACCTTACCAACACTTCCGAGATAGTAGGCACTGTTGAAATCATTGCCCTTCGAGAGAAGTGTGCCTGATGTTGTGATTTGTGTAGGATTTGGGACGGCTTTTAGATCAAAATTTACCTGTTTCGAGAAGCCTCTGCCGAAGGTGATGTCCTTGGTCTGGCCGATGTATTTATCTGCTTCTATCGAGATCTTGTGCAGGCCTGGCGTCAAATTTACCCGTAGACTGCCGTTTGCAACCTCAGTTGATGGGCCGCCGTCCACTGAGATCGTCGCGTCATTTGGCACCACATGTATGGTCGCAAAAGAGCGTGAAAAAAACCAAAAGATCACCAGCGCCGCAAAAATAGTGATCAAAACCGTGGTGTAGACCGACATAACTAATTTTTTTATTTCTTTATTCATATAATTTTAACCCACCATTATTATTATACTTATCTGTCATCTCGACTCTATGCGCTTTGTCGCATAGGCGGAGAGATCTTTAAAATTAAATTGAATATTCGCTGTTAGGAGATCCTTCGGCTCCGCTACGCTTTGCTCAGGATGACAGAGAAAAGCTACTTACCATCTTCCAACGCCATAAATACGAAGCTCCGACGTTCCATTAATTGTTTGACTTAGAGTGTGATTGTCCTCGATGGCGACACGGTCGCGATTGTTCTTTGATGTGCCGAGATTACCTTCAACCGTGTGAATCGTGCCGTTCGGGTCGACTTTAGTCACGATGCCGGCGTGGTAGCCAGAGTTACTTGTGTTAGAATTCATAATCAAGACGTCGCCAGGCAGAATTTCTTTTGCGGGATTTTTAATTTCATTATTAAGCAGAAAAGTATGATCGCTAGCGCTGAAAAAGCTAATCAGGTAATCGTTTGAAGCGGAGAATTCCATCTGATACCCAGCCTTTCGATAAACCCAATTGACGAAGGCAGCGCACCAGGGAGCTGAGTTTTGGGAACTTGTATCGTTCAGATCGCTATTTAAATATTTTACATAATTATCGGCATTTTTGGTATGGTAGCCAAGCGGCGGCGGTACACTTTTTGATTCAAGTAGGCTCGCCTCATGTAACGCAATGTTGACAACATCGTTTGCCTTGTCTCCAGTCAAGACGACAGAGCTTACTTGGGAGCTGGTTAGACAGCCGGCAAAAACTAGGTATGCGCTATAGACTTTCGCTTTATAATCATCACGGTGATTGTAAAGAAAGATTGCAGATTCGATTTTGTCTCGGAGCGTCGGGCCATCATCATGGTCCATGTTGGCGCCAAGATATGTGGCTGCGCCTTTTGCAGCCCTGCCTGGGTCATAGATGCTATCACTTAAAGGGACACCATTTTGAATCGGCCTATCAGTAACTTTGCCTGAGTCATATGCAGCCTGTCTTTCTTCTTTTGTCATTCCATTATCCCACCAAGTTCCATTTTGAAATTGGAATGGACCATATGCATTGTATGGCTCTGGCGATTTGTACCAGCCATGAACGCAGTTTGATCCGCTTGTGCACTCACCAGCAGGATTGGGGAAACTATTTCCATGCTCGCCAGCGTATAAGATTGCGGTTACCAAGGCTGGAGAAGCCGAAGTTCCTTGCGCTCCTGCATTGATATATGGGACCCATTTGTTGTAGTTCGCTAAATTATCCGCGCCTAGGGCCTTAACCGCAGGACAATCCTTTACTAAGTCTCCTAAGCCTTGTGGCGTACCGCTGGCGTCATATGATAGTGAAGCATCAGCGAGAGACGGCACGCTCTCAGGACTTTTCCAAAGGGCCATGGCCGAGAAAGAGACGGCGATGATAGGGACAGCCAAGACGACAACGCCAATACACACGCCAACAATCGTCAGTGTGCTGCTTGCAGCTGCGCCTTTTGCAAATTGTGGTATATTAATTCTCATTTGCCATTATCTGTTTCGGATCCGTCGTAATGATTTGATCTTCGGTGTAAGAGGCAACGGCTTTGAAGGCAACGTGATTGAGACCAGCAAAGAAAAGACCTTCGCCCACATCTGATTCTAAGAGTAAATATTTCTCACCTTCAGTCAGATTGAACACGGAGGCAACGATATCAATAGAGGCTGTAGACTGCTTCATCAAGATTTGCATCGAAGCATTGTTCACTACTGCCTTGCCATATCGACTAGCGAGGAAGTCTTCCACATCCTGACTGATGATAGTGAGGCCAAGATAATACTTGCGAGCACGTTTGGCGAGTCCATAGAGGAAGCGAGCTGAATCTTCGTACTGCATCATCCACCAAGCCTCATCCACAATCAGGATTCGACGCTTCATCGTCATTCTGATTTTGGTCCAAATATAGTCAAGAACGGTATAAATGGCGATTGGACGAAGAGCCTCTTCGAGATCACGAACAGAGAAAACGACGAAGCCCGGCTTCAGCTCAAAATTAGTCGGCTTGTTGTATAAATTGGCGAAAGTACCCTCAACATATTTAGATAATTTTGCTTTTACTGACTCTGTGCCTTTCATATTGCCTAGGACGTTGTAAAAATCTTGAAGTAGCGGTGGCTCATTTTTCTGACTTTCTGGGTCGACGGTGATATCCTTGAGCGCATATGTTTCGTAGAGTGCCTTATCGATGAACGCATCTTCCTCGGGAGTCATCCCGCCGAGCATAAGATTCATCAGCCCATGTAGCGAAGCTATATTTGATCTCAAAACATCTTCACCGGATTCTGCCGAGTTTACTGGTAGATCAAATGGATTGATACGTTTATCTGAGTTGAGTGAGATCTCAAGGAAGCTCCCGCCAACGGCGTCGCAGAGTGTTTTGTACTCATTTTCTGGGTCAATCACGATCACGTCTGTGCCTAGCATCAGATAACGCAGTGCTTCTAGCTTCACGAAGTAAGACTTACCTGAGCCAGATTTCGCCAGCACCAGTGAATTTGAATTTTCAAGATTGAAGCGATCAAAGATAATTAGAGAGTTATTATGTCTATTGATCCCATAGAGGATTCCATCATCCTGAGTGAGCTCGCTCGAGACAAAAGGGAAGGTTGAGGAGAGGGAGCCAGTGTCGAGATTACGCAAAACGCTGAGCTTATCCTGCATCAGGGGAAGCGTTGAGGTGAAGCCCTGCTCCATCTGGAAAACACTTTCTTTTGTAAAAATCAGAAGTCCGCCGAGTGTAGACTCGAGCTGATCGACAACAGTTCTGAGCTCCTCGATCGAAGTTGCATAAACAGTAAAATATAATCCATATTGGAAAAGTCTGATCTCGCCACGTTGCAAAACATCACGAAGGGATTCGATATCGCCGATCGCTGTTTGGAGCTCAGGATCTCTTGGTTTGCCTTTTTCTGTATCAATAGAGAGAGTTGATTCGAGCTTACCAACTTGGTTTCTGAGCTCAACCATCACATCTTTGGTCTCTAGCGGATGAATGTACATTCCGATATCCATCGTCATGTCGTAATTGATGATAGGCGAGAGCCAATTGGTCTCAATATAGCGAGGGTAGGTAAATACAAACAGAGTTTTGGTGTAGTATGAGCCGATCTGGACATAGTTTGGCGTCACCACAAACGAAGCTGGCGCGATAATGTCGCGAACAGACGTCAGGCCTTGTCGTAGATTCTCGCTTGTCTTCGCATCTTGCTGCTTGTTCCAAAAATTCTGGACCATCGCAGGTGCTTTGGCTTCATTTTCTCTTTGCTGAATATTTGCTTGAGCAATCGCGCGAGGATCTTGTTGCTGTCCGGCAACGGCAAGAATCGCAGGGTCAACAGATGGATTAGCAACAGGCGGGGGTGTGACAATAGCAGGGGCGACTGGCGTCGCTTGCGGCTGTACCGCTGGCGCCTGATCTGGCGGCAATGTTGGCTGATTTTGATTTGGTGTGTTGTCCATTATATTTTGTTTTTAATTTTGAGTATTGATAGTAGGGAAGTCGCTAGCTGTTTTCTGTGCATCATTTGTTGATGAGGATGTGCTTGCAGCCGTTGTGCTCGAAGTAGCAGCATCAGCTTCTACGCCGCCAACAAATGGGTTTGCTTGAACTGCTGCCGGCAGTGGCGTATTTCCATTTGGTGTCTCTGCTCCAGGAGGTACAATAACTTCATCTTCAGAGATACCATCCTCGGAAGTTTCGCCTTCGCCTTCGGCTGCGGGTGTGGCTGCGGCGATTGGAGCTCCTTCCACATTTATTTTTTGTTCAGCCTGAAACTTCTGTTGAGCCTTCACAACCTCAGAATTGTCGATTTTCACCACGGTCGCATTTTGCGCCGCCGTGATTGCCTCCGGTGATTCTGTTTCGCTCCCAACAACTTGTGCGTCGATCTCATCAACATTTGAGATTCGTTGTTTGGTTGACTCGTCTGGATTATAAATCGAGTAAAAGAGCTCCACAATTTCTTCGGTTGTCAGCTGCTGGCAGTGGATACCAAGTCCACCAAGTCCGTTCGCCACGATATTGGCTTTTTCGGTTAGCTTGTTGGTGCTCTCAGTAAACTCAACATCAGAGATTTTTACATGGTCAAATGTCTGAGAATTTTTGCTGAAAAACTTATCAAAAAGGCCGGTGCTTTTTACGTTGATCGTGTTGTGCTGGATTGTAACGTAGAAAGACTTTTTCATGATGTTGGCGATAGTGATCAGCTTGCCAACAAAGCCAATATAGTCCTCAGCTTGAATGCGCGTGAGCTCATTTGTCTGATTCTGGGCAATAGTACTAATCTTATTCAGGTAAGGAGTAAGATCAAGTCGTCTTGAACGAATGGTAATCTCGATTGGAAAATGAAGTGAATTTAGGAAACTTTGAAATTGAAAAATAATTGAATTTTGCTCTTGCTCGCTTTTGAGCGCGAAATTGACAGCGTTGACCTGCAAAATCAGGCGATAGCTACCGTCTTTCATGATGATTACGCCATTTTTCATCCCAGCGATATCGATAAATTGTTGTGTAGAAAATACCATTTTGTTTTTGTCTTATATTTTGATTAATTGAGCTTGATCAGTATCGGTTTTTGCCGCAAACTTTTCCATTTCTTCCTTCGAAATAACCTTGTGCTTGTATTGAGTTTCCGCTTTCGTTGATTTGTAGATTTCTACGCTTAGATCGGACTCACCGCCTCGATGCCAGAAACGCTGTTTTGGTGCAGAGACGTATTGGATCGCTGAGAGAAAAAAGTGAAGAAAAGGCTGCTCATTTATCTTCACAAAATCTAGACAAACGATGAAGACGACGATTGGAAGAACAATAACAATATTGAGCGGGGAAGGAACTTTCATATAGATCGTATAGCAAAGTCCGCCGCCAACAACAGCATACACAAATTGGACCAGTGTCAGTGGTCCGAGTATTCGATCCTGCATATCGATATTTTGCGGTACTTTGAATCTCAAGACCCCTCCAGAGTATTATCTTACAACTCTATTTTATCAGAATATCGGGGCGAAAGGCAAACAGTAATTTTGTGCCAGAGTTACCAAGTGTCGAAGGAACTGCGATTTGTCATTTCGACCCCGTGAGCGTTGTCGAACGGACGGAGAAATCTTAAAATTGATGTTACTATTAGGAGATCTCTCCACTACGGTCGAGATGACATAAATTGTAAAAAATCAAATTTATCTATCCAAATTTCAATTTGACTAAAATACGAGCGATCCCATCCTTGATATCGTTTTCGGAAATTGCTTGTCCTTGCTTGTGCTGTAGCGCATTTAGCGTGCCCTCAGCCGCCAGCTGTTCATAGTAAACAATCTGGAGCAGCTCTTCGGGATCCTTGTTTTCAAGGGTAAATGGCAGATGATTGAAGCGGGTAAGTGCATCAACGGCAATATTTATCATTGATTCTGGCTCCAGACAGTTATCTAGGATTTTTTGATAGATTGCTTTCAAGTATTCAATCCGTTGTAAAACTTCTGCTTGGGGGATTGTCAAATATTTTTTGTAATATTGAGCAATATCATAAGTCTCATTTTTTACGCTATAAAGCTTCACATTGTTCAAGCCGCGATATAGAACGCGAGCTTTTTCAACAATATTTTTTAGCTGAGGAAGCGCTTCCTGTGGAAGGCGATAGGTGAGTTTGTATTCGGCCAACTTCTGATTGATAGCGGCGATGGGGTCGGTAGTCCCGTCAAAAATGTCTAGGTCGGTAGTCCCGAGCACATCCATTACATGTTTTTTCTCTTCAGGGATAGTCACGCCGATGCTCTCTGCAATATCGGTCCGCGGACTTATATATTGCACTCGCAAATCTTCAATATCATCCTCGGAAAACGCATCAAGTCTGATGCTGTTGGTTTGTTCAAGATATGAGAGCTCGCCAATAATCGAGGTTAGAGAGTCCAAACTCGCGGCGTTTATTCCAACGCTTATGAACATTCTTATCGCTATATCGTTTTGTTCTGGGGTTATCATAAGTTTTTATTTCTTATACATTGCTTGATAATCTATTACCAATTCTATCCTCACTATCAGAGTCCTTGAGTGAGTCTCCGACGGCAGTCTGGCCTCTGCTAATGCCCTGCTTATCGTCAGCTAAACTGGCACCTCTTAGTAGCGCTTGGCCATCTGCAGTGCCCTTAAATAAGTGGGTAATGTTTGTGTGGAGTTCGTCGGCATCCATACTGTCAGCATTGAGAACATCTACGCCAAGCTTTGCATTTACACTCTTAGCAATTTCTTGCAGACCTTTAATGCCATCCCCATTAGCGTACTTGTGTTTTATCGCAGCCATGGCGGCCTGTCCGCTCTTACCATCAGCGATGCGTGCGCCTGTGCGGATCTCACCAGTTATCGACTCATAAAATCCTGCAAACTTTCGATTGGATGTTGCATCATTCTTCTCAGGCTGACCGGCTGCAATATTGTGGGCTTCTTCGGCTGTCCAGTCACCATTTATATGACCGCTTTCAAGCATAGCTATTCTCTTGGTCAGACCATGGCTTTCTGTCTCGCTGGCCTTATCTCCCATAATTTTGGTTTCAACGATTTTTGATACCTGTTTGCGCTCGTCGTTGGACATTGCAATCAGATCGTCGATTTTGCCATCAGCTCTAAAGGTAATCTTGTCTCGGAGATAGACAGGGATATCGTCTTTGGTTGCTTCTAGCCTGTGACCAGATGCATCAAGCTTACCAAATTGCTCAGACAGCTGTAGTTTCTTTCGGTCGACAACCGTCTGGGCGGCGGCTTGCTTGTTCAGTATATCTGTAGTAATTGTCGCACGCTTTGTAGCGTCTGATATGTCATAGCCATTAACACGCAAAGCGTTTGTGTTCTTTTCAAGAGCTCTGGTCTCCTCAGCTGTACGTGTACCCAAAGCATTTAACCTGTTAAATTCATTTAACGCCTTTACCATATCCTCAGACGCTTTTAGCTGGGCTGCCGCATTGTCGATGCCAAGTCGCTCGTCTGCAACCCTCTGAAATAGCTTATCTTCAGACTTCTTAACATCATTGGCCGAAACGTCGGCATTTAACATGGAATTAGTATATTGTTCGAGAAAAAGTTGTTTACCTTTAACATCTTTCATTTCGGCTTCTGTGAGCTTGGTTCCGTTCTTCCATTTTCCTGTTTCAATGACATTCTTTAAGACCTCATCTTTTTTGAGCGAGCCCTTGAAAATGCTATTTTTTATATCGTCGTTAAATTTACTCCAGTTTTTATCAAAAGCAGCCATTTGTAGCCCCGCCTTTTGTGAACCAGTTCTCATCTTCTCGATCCGATCGCCAAGAGCTCCTCCCTCTTTGCCTCTTTTTGCAAGCATCGACATCAGCTCTTTGTTTGCATACTCCGTCGTACCCTCGTTTGACATAGTTTCTGCTTCTTCCATCGCATACCGCCTCTGACGGGCAGTCATCTGGCCTTCCTTCGCGTTTTTGCTTCTGTAGCTGATGTACTCGCCGACCTTTTTGTCTGCAACAGATTTTCCTCTTTTTTGTGCTCGAGCGAGCTTATCCTTCTGAATATCAAGGCCAGAGCCTATCCCAGTTAGATCCTTGAGCTTGTTTGCCATCTTCGCTTTTGTGACGTCAGTTCGTGTTTTCATCAGCTCTTTTTGATAGTCAACAGTCGCTTTTGCACCGCTATATGTATATGCGGCATTGCCAACAAACTTGGCACTCTTCTTGCCCATATCCGCCCACTTGTTCATGATTCCACTCGCAGCACCAGACATAGAGAAAGGAACTTTGACGGCTCCATAAATGAAGCCTATAGAGATCAGAAAGCCGATAAGGGGGTCTGTATTGGTCCCTATCATAGTCTGAATCTTCGAACCCATCCAAAGCATGAAGACCGAAACAGTAGGCATGAAAGTCCACTGCACGAAGGTTGTCCACCATTTGTTGAAGGCAGACTTAGTCTGTGGGAGGACCATAGCCATGAAAGCAATCGGGGAGAATACGGCAAGAGCCACGATAATGGTATTTCTAAGCAATAAAAGAAAGGTAAGAATATACAGAGCGATCGCTCCAGCCCAGACAAAAAGTGTTTTCATCCCTGCTTGAAAGAAGGAAATATCGGTATTTGAAGTTGCGCCAAGTATCTTCGCGCCTGCTTGAGATGAGTTAATGGTTGCAGCGACATTTATAGTAAAGGACTCTCTGGATGCAATGAGCGGATCAATAATCGCGGTGGAGGAGTCGCTAAATCGACTCATAGCGATGTTAGCCCAGTCGATAAAGAGGCGACACATGATCCAGCTAAAGTTGGCCGCAAGCACGGAAAAAACAAGAGCCGGCAATATTTTTTTGACGCCGTAAGTGTTGATGTTGATGTTTAGGATTTCGCAGAAGGCCACGGCGATAAGGATTATAACAACAAAGCTGTTGACCAGTGCCATCATGTTTTTCCAAAAGTCATGCAATCCAGCGTTGTCCTTTAATAGTTCGGAAAGAGGGGTCTTCACGATATCCCCAGCCGAAGCAGCGTGCGAAAAGGATGGCACAGCAAAACAAGCTATAACAAATAACGCAAGACCAACTTTAAGCCAAGTTTGCGTTTTTCGATTGTAAAACATTTCGGTCATTTATTCAGATCTCAATTTATGTACAGCCGATGGCCGCTCCTCTAGTTGTCGGAGTCGTTGCGCTTTTATTTATGGTCCCTAATGCGTCGTTGAATAGACAGGTTGCATTTTCCTGTAAGCCCTTGCCAACATTAAAGGTCCAACAAATTACGGCGCAGAAGGATCTTTTCAATAGATTCATAATATTTGAGCCTGTGACCTCGCCGCAATTGCAGGCGTTATCAGTTTGGCCTGCTGCAACCGTGGCTGATTCCTTCGCAAGATCACCTTTTGTTAGATCTAGATTAGTCAGCTCATTAGACACATTGGCCTCGGTTAGTCCCAAGGCGGCGGCTTTTGCAGCAGTTAGCGTGCTCTTACCGACGGCATTCTTCAACATACAGCTGTGGAAATCAGCGGCTTTTGTCCCTAGCCACCAACTGTAAAAACTTGCGTAATATGCACGCGTGTAGGCTTTCTGCCAATATTTATCTAAGAGGTAATGGCCATACCAAACAACGGCTATACCGATCAGGACAGCGGCGAAGATTATGCAGATTTGAAGCAGGGCAACAGCTAATGAGCCAAAAAATGATTCAAGTCCTACGCCAATATTTAATATAACTTCTTGCGTAGCTATTGAGATATTGCGAAGTAGCGGCCCAAAGATTGCAGAGGCTGCTTTGCTTATGAGTCCGGTTTTTGCCATTATCACGACAAAGAGAATTCCAGTAAGCGTAGTAGTAGCGGAGGCTACAGATGTATTTGTAAGTAGTTTTTCGACACCTGCAAGGAGACTAGGATCATCCTTCGCCGAAGCTTTGGCTGCTTTCGCTAAAGTTTTATCCATATCTAAAGTCTGATCTCCAATTGTCGAGTTCTCAGGTTTTACTGGCGTGAAACCCTCAAGCGTATTCATCACTTTCTTGTCAGTTAATCTTTTGTTTGTATCATAGTACTCGTTCGGATATTTAGCCGTTGGTGCAGCTGAATAACCGGTACCAGGATGATTGTTGACGCCATAGCCACCATAAAATTGTTGATAAAGAACCCCGTCATCGATTGCTCCAATCAAGGCGGCGTTTTTGTTATCGTTGTCGATAGATCCATCGAAAGCTTTTTTGACATTGGTCGCTAGAGCGTTTCTATTTGCAGCGGGAATATTTATCGCCGCACCGGTATTATCTACTGCGTTTGCCAATATGTAATCTAGCGCTTTTGGAAATCCATCAAGAAAAGCAGCTTTTGCTGCAGTTGGATCTCCAAGGAAAAGGTCGTTGCAGGCAGTCGGAATTTCGGCAGGAGTCAGAGTGGCTTCTGTAAGGTTTGGCTTATCTTTTGGGTCAGTTTTGCTATTCAAATAATCACTGACTTGAGCCTCATATTTTCCGAAAAGACCAGTGCCAGCTGGCGGTAAAGTTGAGTATTCTGGTATTGTGCCAATTCTCGCCATGCATCTGCCTTTGACGTTCGTGTTTGTGTATCTGTCCTCGATTTGATTTCCCCATGCTAAAGTCCACAAATCGCCAACCCATGTTGCTGGAACTTTGACATAGCCAGGGATATCAGGGACTAAAGTGAACAGACCATTAGTTTTGCAATCTATGGCGTCTTCGCCGAGTTTGTTTTTCGTGATTGGGTCATTCGCCAAGGATTTTTGCCAATACAAGCCATAGATCTTCTTAGCAATAGTCGAAGATATTCCTGGAGGACTTACGTTCTCAAAGGCATGATTAAAAGCAGCTCCAGGATCACTGTTAATTTGCTCTGGTCTTAATCCTCCTGCTGTGTATATATAGACATAGATGTTTTGGCTGTTTTGGTCTGTTTCGTCGAATTTCTCTAACTTAAACCAGTACCCAGCAGTTGATTTGTCTTGATTGCCAACCCCTACATTGAAAGCAGAAAAAGTGGTATCGCCTGTATCGCCGTCTTTGGAGCGTTGAGCATATTCGATCGTATGCGAAGTTTTTGCGCCCGCAGCGTCATAATAATTAATAGTGTTGGTGACTGCCCATCTTCCACCATCCTGATCTTCGTGATGCCAAGTCCAAGTGCTGTTCGCAGTATCAAACGCATCGTGTAGAGTTGGGAGTGGAGAATCGGCAGCATGTGCAATAGAATCTGCCTTCGACAAAAGATAGTCGTATGGTGTGATAGACAAAAGAATTGCAAAAATGAGTACGCTGCAAATATTTTTCACTTTGATACCCCTCCAGGCAATATTAGTTAAGACAATCCAATTTCATTATATATGAAAAATAAAAAAACCAAAAGACAAGAAATTATCGTTTACAATTTGCTGATTTCGTCTTGATATTGGTGTGTTGGCTCGTACTCAGGATCAAGCTCGAGAGTATTTACAATAGCTGTTTGTGCTGCTCCGACATATTGGGCGCGATCGGTCTTGGACAGCTCTGTTAGCTGTGCTGTTTTCATATTTGCAATTGCCAAGTAGAGCCAGCCATCACGATATTTACCATTCATCTCCGTCGCCGTCGTGGCAGCGATGATCGCGAGCTGGTACTCAGATTTTTCAATCAAATCTTTTGCATTTTTTGCTGCTTCAAATTCGGTTTGCGGGACTGTAGTTGCTTCATTTATCAGCTCAAGCTGAAGTCCAAGATTTTTTTCTTTATAAAAAGGCTCGATTTCTCGGATATCTTTAGCAGAATTTTTTGCCAAGGTTTCTCGACTCTTCGCATCTGGATTGAGATTGTATAGGCTTTGTGCTTTTTCGTATTCTAGCTCCGCCGAAAGATATTTTTTTTGTAATAAATACTGGTCGCCACTTTTCACGTAATTCTTCGCCCAAACTTTTCGCAGAGGCTTCGTAATGAGGAGAAGCGTGGTAAAAATGATGGCAATAACTAGAAGCCATTTCAAGAGATGATAAAAAAGGCCTCTATTGCTATCATCTGGTAAGGATTTTTTTATATTATTTAGAAAATTGATTTGCATTGATTTTTTGTTTGTACTTATGCCTCGCCTCTGTTTGTCATCCCAGCCTGAGGCTTGAGAGGTGGGATCCAGGCGTAATTGATCGAAGAAGGCTTCCTGGATTCCGGATCAAGTCCGGAATGACAGAAGGGAATTATTCAAAGAATTGATTTGCATTGAATAAGCAAGCTCTTACCTGAGTATTGAGATGATGATGACGATGATGGCGAGAACCAGGCGATAATAAGCAAAGACGCGAAAATCGGCTTTTTTTAGATAATTGAGTAGGTATTTGATCGCGATGAAGCCGGCAACAGCGGAAGCTATGACACTCAGGATGAAAGGCAGGGTGATGGTGGAGATGTTGATCTTTGGGACTTCAATCAGAAATGCGCCGATCATCGCAGGCGTGCCGATCAGAAAGGAAAATCTAGCAGCATCGCTGCGACTAAGCCCTACGCCACGGGAAGCAAGCATCGTGATCCCCGAGCGCGAAACGCCAGGGATTAGAGCAATACACTGAGCGACGCCTATCAGAAAGGATTGCCCAAAAGTAATTTTTTGAATTTTTTCATCTTGTTTTGCTTTGTAGTCGACAACCCAGAGTGCTATGCCGAAAACAGCAAGATTGATCGCGATCAGCATCGGCGAATGAAAATATTTCTCAACTTTGTCCTGAATTAGGTAGCCGACGATCGCTGCTGGAATTGTTGCGAGGACGATTTGCCAAAAGAAATTTTTTGGTAGCTCAAACCTTGTGTGCAGAGAATCTACGATTTCTTTATTTCCGTCCTTGATCTTGAAAAGCTGTTGGAAAATCGCGACCCAATCGCGCCAAAAGAAGGCGAGGAGGGCGATAACAGTGCCAAAATGAAGAGCAACGTCAAAAGTCAGGCCTTCATATTTCCAATTGAAAATATAGGGCAGCAAAACTAGGTGTGCTGACGAGGAGATCGGCAGAAATTCGGTAACTCCCTGAACAACGCCGGTGATAAGTGAATGAATAATATCTATCATAGGATTATTTTAGCAAGATTTTTGCGTTGACGCAATTCAGAACATATTTAATCTGTCATCCTGAACTTGCTTCAGGATCTTATAACCGTTTGAATAGTGACGGGATCCTAAAACCACCCTTCGCCAAGGCTACGGAAGTGGCACGGCAAGTTCAGGATGACAAAACTAAGTTGTGACTTAAAGAAACATATCAAAACACGATTCTAATATCTTACCCCTTGACAAATTGTTGTATATTTGATACAATTACTTAATTTAAAAAAAGGATTTATGAAAACAAACATCAAAGTAAAAGAAATTGCCGATCCAAACACAGAAGTGTGTGTAAACTCACCAGAGCATAAAATTGAAGAAATCAAAGAGGAAATTCGCGGATGCTTTGCATGCAACGAATGTAATAAGTGTCAAACAGAAGTAATAGATATGTGGAAAGAGGACGATTAAGAATAACCAATAACCAATTACCAAGATACAGTAAATAATCAAATAACAAATAATCAAAAAAGCAGCCCGAAAAAGGCTGTTTTTTTATTTGTCATCCTCGGGGAGGACGAGCTATTACATATTAAATCTAATGGAAAAGCGAGCTATAACCCGGGGATCCAGAATACAATTCTGAAGAAGACTTCCTGGATTCCCGATCAGGTCGGGAATGACAGAACTTATTATTTGCTCCCTGAGCCCTAAGCCCTGAACCCTGAGTCCTGAGAACTAGCTCTTCCCGTGGAATCGGTCATGAATTTCTTTGAGATGTTGATCGGTCACATGAGTATAGACCTGTGTTGTGGTTATGGAAGAATGGCCAAGCATTGACTGAACGCTGCGAATATCGGCGCCAGCGATCAGTAAATCTGTGGCAAATGAGTGGCGTAGCGTGTGTGGCGAGACGGATTTTGTGATGCCAGCAAGCTCGGCATATTTCTTGACAATACGTTCAACTGATCTTACTGTAATTCGGTCTCCTTTTTTGGAAAGGAAGAGAGGATCATCGAAGGCGACGCCGCCTGGCGTGTGCTCAGGACGCTTGAAGCCGCGGTTTTTGATATATTGATCTATCCAGCTGAGTGCATCCTTGGATAAGAAAACCACACGAATCTTTTTGCCCTTCCCGAGAACAGCTATCTCGCCACGTTCAAAATTAATATCATCAGTATCAAGATTGACTAGCTCGGAGACGCGCATGCCGGTAGAGAACAAGACCTCCATCATCGCACGATCTCGAAGACCTGAGATTGTCTCAGTATTTACTATAGCCAAAATATTATTTATTTCATTGGCTTCAAGAAAATTAATTTCGCGATCGCCTTGTTTTGCGACAGGGACCTTTTCGGCGGATAGCGTTTCGATTCCGCGCCAAGCTAAGTAGCGCAAGAAGGCACGGAGGGCGATGATGTGATAGTTTTGCGTGATGGATTTGAGATCGTGGCCTTCCTGATCCTTGAGTCTATTGACATAGAGACGATATCGTCGGACGACTTCTTGCGTGACGTCGGCAGGGAAAATATTTTTATTTTTTACATATTTTTTCTCGGGATTCGGTTTGCCAGGTGTAAGGCCTGAAAGAAAATCAAGAAAACGGTCGATGTAGCGATCGTAATTTTGAGTCGTCAAGCTCGAGCGGCCCTTGTCCAGCTCACAGTATTCAAGGAACTCTCTTTTTAGATCATATAGATTAGACATTTTTGTTGTCATCCTCGGGGAGGACGAGCTATTACATATTGAATCTAACAGAAAAGCGAGCCATAACCCAGGGATCCAGGAAGTTGTTTTGCATTATATTATTAATTCAGGGAGATCCTTCGCTAACACTCAGGATGACAAGCGAGCAAGATTCCTGGACTCCGGATCAAGTCCGGAATGACAGAGTTATATTTCTAAACCCTGAGTCCTAAGCCCTAGTTTATTCCCATTCTTTTTCATGACTATGGACAAGGAGAAAAGCAATAATACCTGAGCCAATGCCAAGAAGGGCGCCAGCAATAATGTCAGATGGATAATGAAGTCCCGCACCCATGCGACCGATAGCGATGCCAGCAGCAAGAACGAAGAGTGCACTTCCGAGCTTCTTGTGGCCATAGAGGAATACGCTGGTGGCGATGCCAAATGCAATATAAGTTTGGACGGAGGGAAACGAAGTTGTCTCAACTCGAAGACCCTGGATAATCGGCGTCATGACCTCGCTGCTGTGAGTGATAAAAGGCTGAGGTCTCTTCCAAAAGTAAGTGATGACAAGATCAAATATTCCAGCAATCGACATCGCAACAAAAGTACAAATAAAGGCGTTGATCTTGCGCTTCAGAATCAAATAAATAAAGGACAAGAAAAAAGCAACAATCACATATTTTGAGAAGAAAAGATAGGTGCCATTTAGCCATGGACGGCCGACGATGGCATCATGAAAATAGAGATAAATGTGGTAATCGTAATATCGAAATTTGTCTAGGAAGTTCATAAACATATAATACGCGAGAAAGGTAAATAATTCAAAGATACTTAATACGAAATATGAAAAATACTAAAGTTATGAAATCAATTAAATTTTTGTCATCCTTGGGGAGGACAAGCTACTACATATTAAATCTAATAGAAAAGCGAGCCATAACCCAAGGATCCAGAATACAATTTGGAAGTCTTCCTGGATTCCCGATCAGGTCGGGAATGACAAACGTTAGAATTGGAGGTTCACCATTAGGAGATCTCTCCCCCTCCGCCATGGCTACGAGGGACAGGTCCGCTTCGGTCGAGATGACAGACTGTGTTTTGTAAATTATTAAATGTATAAATAAATTGCAAAATTACAAAATAACTAAATTCCAAAATGTTGATCTGCCATCGACCTTATTCTTTGCCGAAACGAACGGTGAGCTCATATCTTGCAATGTCTCGATCAGAAAATGGAATAAACTTATCAGCGCTGACTGCCATCACTTCTTCGGCACCTTTGCCAGTGATGATGACTACGTCGTTTTTCTTCGCTTCGGCGATTGCTAGGTGGATAGCTTCGCTACGGTCGGCAATCTTCCAATAGTTTCGATCGAGCCTCCACTTATTTTTGGTTTCAGAGCCTTTGAAAATTCCGTCAGCAACTTCTTTGATAATAGTCGCTGGATCTTCGTCGTAAGGATCTTCGTTGGTAAAATAAACCAAATCTGCAAAATGACCAGCGAGTGCGCCCATGATTGGCCGCTTCGTCTTGTCGCGTCGGCCAGTTGCGCCAAGCACGGCAATGATTCGTCCACCTGTGTTTGACATGCCATCCTTGATGGTCTCGTACACATTTTTTAGCGAATCGGCGTTGTGTGCATAGTCGACAATGACAGTGAAATCCTGATTTTTTGAGACACGAATTGCTTCCATACGGCCGGCGACCAACTTGATTCCCTCGAGACCTTTTTTGATTTTTTCTGGATCAAGATCGAGCGCTAAGCCGACACTGAAGGCGGCAAGAGCATTTAAAATGTTAAACATGCCAGGTAGCTGAGAATTTAATGTCAGCTGGCCGTCGTCAAAGGCAGCAGTGAAAGTCGATCCGCTTGGTGAAGTGAGTATTTTGCGAGCGACGACACCATGATCAATCGGTTTTTTCACAGAGTAAAGAAATTTCTCGGCGGCAGGCAATGAATAAAACTTGTTCCAATTTTGGTCGTCAGCATTTATGACAAACTTTGCGTCTGGATTGTCCTTGAAAAGCTTCACCTTGGCATTTACGTAATTTTCTTTAGTTTTGTGATAGTCGAGGTGGTCATGTGAAATATTTGTGAAAACGACGGTATCAAATTTGATCCCGTGAATTCGGTTTTGATCGATCGCTTGAGAGGTGACCTCGAGGACTGCATATTCACAGCCAGCCTTGACGGCCTTTGCCAAAAAGCTTTGGGTGACAGCTGCTGGTGGAGTGGTGACCCATCGCGCCTTGGTGGTGTGTGGCGTGATTTTATTGCCGATTTTTGTATTAATGGTCGTTTCCATCGCATTGTTGATGCCATTTGCGTCAAGCACGGCGGCGATCATGTTGCAAACGGTCGTCTTGCCCTTTGTGCCGGTGACGCCGATTACCTTAATCTTTTTTGCTGGGTTACCGTATTTGAGGCAGGCTAATTTTGCCTCTATCTTGTGGGCTTTGTTTTTTGTTTGTTGTGAAAACATTTTTGAGAGTATTTTGCGCATAGTGTACCTACTTATATTTATATTCCTAATAATCAATCATCAATCATCAAGATACAATAATCAGTTAATAATCAATAATTCAAATCACAGTTAATCACCAATATTCAATAATCAATGACTAAATTCCAATTGGTTGTCATCCTGAACTTGATTCAGGATCCAGGAAGTCTTTTTCCGAATTGTATTCTGGATTCCGGATCGAGTCCGGAATGACAGTGATATTGTATCTTGCTTGCCCCTCGTAGCTCGGTTACTACGAGCGAAGTGGGGTTTCTTGATTATTGTCTCTTGCTAATGCCTTAGCCGTGCCTTCTTATTTTTTCTGCTAATTTAAATAATTTATATTGCATTGGCTTTGTGACGAGATCGTAGCTGCCCATGATCGATTCAACTTCGCCGCCGAATTGCTTCTTGAAACGGGTCACGCCAGCCCAAGCGTGCTTTGGGTCATCGTCAGGAGCAACGCCGAAGAAGTCGTATTTTCCAAAGCCAAGTTCTCGCGCCTCCTGGATGATTTCCCAATGCAGAAGATACGGTGCCATCAAATTTTTGTATTCGTCGCTCGAGGCACCAAACATATATATAGCAGTTTTTCCAGAGTATACAATGATAGCGGAGGCGAGCGGCCTATTTTTGCCGTCAATAACTTTGTAGGCAGTGTAAATTTTCATCAAATCATTTTGCCCAATAGTTTGTGCAAAATTATCAAAATATTTCTTTGTGCGATAGGTGATGTGGTGCCTCTTTGCAGTGACTGAATAAAGTTTGAAAAAAACGTCAATTCCGTATTGAAGGTCCGTTTCTTTGACAATCGTAAGCTCGTTTTTCGCGGCAAGTCTGACATTGTACCTGCCTTTTTGCTTCATCTCAGCCAGTAGCTGATCAGTACTTTTTGTCAGATCGAGAGTGAGCGTGTGTTCCGGCTGCATTTCCTCAAAAGCGCGAATAAATGATTTTGGTGGCTCAAACTGATCTTTCGGTATGTCGAGTTCAAGTCGATAAAAGATTGCGTTATTATCTTCGCAAATAGTCTGGATAGTTTTGTTGAAATCTTTGTCAGAGAGCGCCGCAACTTGTGACTCCTTCACGAGAGGAGAGTAAAGCATCGAGTAGCCAAAAGGCAGATCTTTGCGCAAAATCAAAATGCCATCAAGCCAGTAGCTCTTCTGGTATCCAGTCTTGAGCTTGAACTCTTCCCAGTATTTTGATTGAAAGATTGATTCCATATTTATATCATAACAGGTTTAAAAAAATATTTCGACGCTTAAATTCTGTCATTCCAGCCTGTAAGCTTGCCTGCCCCTCGTAGCCTTGGCGAAGTGGGGAGAGGTGGAATCCAGGAAGCCTTCTTCCAAATTTGATAGCCTGGATCCTCGGGTTATGGCTCGCTTTTCTATAATATTCAATTAGTGACAGCTCGTCCTCCCCAAGGATGACAAAAGGTGCAATCGTCTTGATAAAATCGTCAAAAAATGGTAAAAAAACATAATGCAACAAAGTGAAAATAAAACAATTAGAATACTTGCGATCGAGAGCAGCTGTGATGAAACAGCCGCTTCTGTGGTTGAAGAAATCGATGGTAAACCAGTGGTACGATCAAACGTTATTTCTTCTCAAGTTGACCTTCACGCAAAAACAGGTGGCGTTGTTCCAGAGGTCGCCTCTCGAGCTCATATGGAGGCGATCAATCCAGTAATCGCACTTGCACTGCTTGAGGCCAAAAACGCACAATCTGCTGATGATCTTGAGAATGCCGATCTAAATATTGGAACCGAGAGTTATCAGGAGGCGATCAAACTTTTTGCAAATATTACTCACATTGCGGTCACTGCTGGTCCTGGACTCGTTGGATCGCTACTTGTTGGTTTCAATGCTGCGAAGACTCTAGCTTATACCCAGAAATTGCCGATTGTCGCCGTCAACCACATCGAAGGACACATTTACTCCGGTTTAGCAAATCTATCTTCAGATGAGATCAAGTTTCCTTTACTCGCTTTAACTGTTTCTGGCGGCCACACGTCACTTACGCTGATGCTGGATCATGGAAAATACGAGCAGCTTGGTCAAACGCTTGACGATGCAGTTGGCGAGGCTTATGACAAAGTCGCAAAATTGCTTAACTTGGGCTATCCAGGAGGACCCGTCATCT
>Ga0194052_1000298_pt1 | contig 34239 bp, 29 predicted proteins | sample SepL226m_MetaG_FD_160117 | JGI IMG/M metagenome (GOLD analysis project Ga0194052, IMG submission 160117) | Anoxic zone freshwater microbial communities from boreal shield lake in IISD Experimental Lakes Area, Ontario, Canada - Sep2016-L227-6m | ecosystem: Environmental > Aquatic > Freshwater >...
ATCACGTGCACACCGAGCTGGAGAATGCGCAGGACGGGATCCGCCACGAGGACTTCCTGGTGGATGCGCACACGGGCGCCGTGCTGGAGCGGTGGAACAGCCTCCACACCGCCGGCGTCACGGCCACCGGCAACAGCCAGTATTCCGGGGTCGTGTCCCTGCCCGCCAACAGCACGGCGACGGGCTTCGAGCTGCGGGACATGACCCGGGGCGCCCGCGGCACCTTCGGCAACAACGTGGTGACTAACGCCAACCATGCCGCCACGAGCTCCACCGCCGCCGGGACCGTCTACGCCAGCGCCAGCAACACCTGGGGCGACGGGGCGAACTACGTCGAAGGCAGCTCCACCACCGCTGCCAACGGCCAGACTGCCGCGGTGGACGCGATGTACGGCATGGCCCAGACCTGGGACTTCTATGCGAAGGTCTTCGGCCGCAACGGGATCGACAACGCAGGCACCGCCACCTACAGCCGGGTCCACATCGGCAGCGGCTACGACAACGCCTTCTGGTCGGACAGCTGCTTCTGCATGACCTACGGCGACGGCACCAGCTTCCTGACCCTGACGGCCCTCGACGTGGCCGGCCACGAGATGAGCCATGGCGTCTGCGCCCGCACCGCCAACCTGGCCTACCGGGCCGAGTCTGGGGGCCTGAACGAGGCCAACTCGGACATCTTCGGCACCCTGGTTGAGTTCATGGCCCGGGGCGGCGGCATCGGCACCATCCCCAACTACACGGCGATCACGAGCACCATCAGCACCGTGGCGGGCGCGGTCCCGGCGGCCAACTACCTCATCGGGGAGCAGCTCGAGACCAGCGCCTTCCCCAAGCCCCTCCGCTACATGTACAAGCCCAGCCTGGACGGCGCCAGCGCCGACGCCTGGTCCACCAGCCTCAAGCGGCTTGATGTGCACTACAGCTCGGGCCCCGCGAACCACTTCTTCTTCCTGCTCGCCCACGGCAGCCAGAAGGACGCCTTCTCGGGTGGCATCCAGTCCCCTCTGGCCAACGCCGTCACCAGCATCACGGGCCTCGGCAACGACCTGGCCGGGCGCATCTGGTACAAGGCCCTCACCGCCTACATGACCAGCAGCACCACCTACGCCGGCGCCCGCACCGCCACCCTGAGCGCCTGCACGGCCCTGGGCTACCCCGCCGGCAGCACGGTCTACACCACCGTGAACAGCGCCTGGCTCGCGGTCAACGTCAAGTAGACCCACCTCCCTTGCTGCGGCGCCCAGGGCCTTCCTGGGCGCCGTTGTCGTTTGCAGCGCCGCCTCGCCTGTCGGATAGTTAGGAGTCATGACCGCCCCCGCCCGCAGGACCTGCCCCAGCTGCCAGACGCGCCTGTCGCCTCTGGCCGCGGAGTGTCCCGAGTGCGGGCTGGGCCTGGCGCCCCCCCGGCAGAGCCGCCCCCTGCTGTTCCAGGCCTCGGCCCTGGCCCAGGTGGCGTTCTCGCCGCCGCCCCGGACCCTCACCGCCCCCGCCCTGGGTCGGGTGGCGCCCATCGCGGTCGAGGTGACCCCGGAAGAGCTCCTGCAGGCGCCCCTCCGGGACCCCGCGCGTCCCGCGGCGCCCGAGCCCGCTCACGACCTGCTCCCCCACCCAGCGCTCGGCGCCGAACCCACCACCAGCTTCTGGCCCCTGGTGAAGGTAGAGGCCTCTGAGGCGCTGTTGCTGGCCTGCCTCCAGGGCCTGGGCCTGCTGCTGCCGGCCTGGATCCTGGGCGTCCCGCCTGCCCGGTTGCTGACGGGGGCCTGGTACTTCATGGTGCCCTACCTGATCGCCCTGTCCTGGGTGCTGTTCCTGGCGCCCCTGGGCCTCACGGGGCAGTCGCCGATGATGGGCTATTTCGGCGTCACCCTGCCCGAGAACACCCCCGAGCGCCGCATCGCCTTCTCCCTGGTGCACCTGGTCTCCGTGGCCTGCTTCCCCCTGAGCTTCCTTTGTATGGTGCTGAGCCCCCGGCACCAGACCCTGGCCGAGCTGCTCAGCGGCCAGGAGCTGCTGGCCCGGCCGGTACCCAGGCTGCGTTGACCCGCCAGCCCTAAGGCAGATGCACGGGCACCGAGGTCACGATCACGCCGGTCCGCAGCAGCAGGGCTGCCTTGATGCGCAGGGCGCTTTGGTTGTGCAGGAACTGCTGCCACCAGTGGGAGGTGATGAACTCGGGCAGAACGACCGTGAGGGCCAGCTCGGGCTCCGCCTTCAGGAGGCGCTCCACCTCCTCCAGGATCGGCTCCACCATGCGGCGGTAGGGGCTGGGCAACACCCGCAGAGGGATGCCCATGCCGTAGCTGGTCCAGTCCTCCCGGAGCCGCTCGATGGCAGTGCTGTCCCGGCCGCCGTCCGAGCCCAGGTCCACCGTGATGGCCTCCACCCGGTCGCCGGAGATGAGGCGGGCGTAGAGCAGGGCCTGCACCACGCCGCCATGGATGCTGTTCACCAGCACCAGCGCGTGGTGCTTGGGCAGCAGCACCGCATCCGTCCGGCTGGCGGCCAGCCGGGAGCGCACCCCGACATAGTGGCGCCGGATGCCGAGGTGGAGCACCACCAGCAGCGGCACCAGCAGGAGGACGATCCAGGCGCCATGGATGAACTTGGTGATGGCGATGTCCAGCAGCACGATCAGGGCCGTGACGGCGCCCAGCCCGTTCACGAAGGCCTTCAGGTGCCAGTGGCGGCCCCGCACTTTCCGCCAGTGGACCACCATGCCTGTCTGGCTGAGGGTGAAGCCGATGAACACGCCCGCGGCGTAGAGGGGCAGTAGCACGTCCGTGTTGGCGTGGAAGAGCCACACCAGCAGTGCCGAGAAGAAGAACAGCAGCAGGATGCCATTCGAGAAGACCAGACGGTCCCCCTGAGAGGCGAACTGCCGGGGCAGGAACCCATCCCGCGCCTGCAGCGCCGCCAGCCGGGGGAAGTCGGCGAAGGCGGTGTTCGCGGCCACCACCAGGATGGCGAAGGTGAAGCCCTGGACCCCGTAGTAGATCAGCTTGGGCAGCCCCTGGCTGACGTCCCCCAGGATGGCCTTGTTCAGCTTGGACAGCAGGGTCTCGGCCACCACGCTGGGGTCCGCGCTGTGCTGGTAGGTGACGCCGAAGCGATGGGCGAGGAAGGTGATGCCCAGGAACATGGTGCCCAGCAGCAGCACCATCCAGACCATGGTCTTGGCCGCGTTCGGTCCGGCAGGGTCGCGGAAGGCCGTGGCACCGTTGCTGATGGCCTCGACCCCCGTGAGGGCGGTGCAACCCGCGCTGTAAGCCCGCATGAAGATCCACACCATGGACAGGCCCGCCAGGGGGACACTCTGTGTTACCGCCTGCTGGACCTCCGGCAGCGCGGGTCCCCGCCCCAGGAAGAGCTGCACCAGCCCATAGCCCAGCACCAGGAGGATGCTGACAACGAAGCCATAGGTGGGGATCGCGAACAGGGTCCCGCTCTCCCGAATCCCTCGGAGGTTCATGAGGGCGATGAACCCGATGGCCAGGATGGTCAGGAAGACGTTGTGGCCCGCCAGGGCAGGCACCGCCGCCGTGATGGCCGCCACTCCCGAGGAGACGGAGACCGCCACCGTCAGGAGGTAGTCGATGAGCAGGGAAGCCCCGGCCGTCAGCGCCGGCAGGTCCCCCAGGTTCTCCTTGGCCACGATGTAGGCGCCACCCCCACCGGGATAGGCCAGGATCGTCTGCCGGTAGCTGATGGCGAGGATTACCAGCAGCGCCACGATGCCCAGGGCCACCGGGATGGACCAGCCATAGACTGCCTGGCCAGCCACCCCTGCGAGCAGCCCCGCGCCCGCGGCGGGGAGCAGGGCCCCCGACAGCGAGGCCATGATCTCCTGGGTGGCGTAGGCCACCGAGGAGAGCGCGTCCGAGCTGAACACCGCCAGTCCGATGGGATTGCTGATCTTGGTGTGAGGGGTCTCCTGGCTCGACAACCGCCTGCCCAGGAGGATCCGTCTCAGGCTCTGCATTCGGCCACCCCAGGAGGGAGGCTACTCCACCAAAGGCTCCAGGTGGTAGGGAATCGAGATGACGACAGTCTTGGGCTTCAGCAGCAGGGTGCCCTTGATGCGCCAGGCCGTCTGGTTGTGCAGCACGTTGGCCCACCAGTGGCCGGTCACGAACTCGGGCAGGATCACGGTGATGGTGTATTCCGGCTCGGCCCGGCGCATGCGGTCGAGCTCCTCGACGATGGGCTCCACGATCTTCCGGTAGGGGCTCTCGATGGACCGCAGGGGAATCCCCTCGCAGTAGTGGGGCCAGTCGGAGCGGAGCTTTTCCAGGGCAGCGCTCTCCCGGCCGTGCTCATCCGGGAAGTCCACCGTGAGGGCCTCCACCTCGCCGTGGGCGGCGATGACCTTCGCGTAGTTGAGCGACTGCACCACACCGGAGTGGATGCCCGAGACCAGCACGACCACGCGGTTCCGGCGGTGGGGCAGGAACTCGGTGCGGCTGCCCGCCAGGATCGACTTCACCCGGATGTAGTGCCGGTGGATCTTGAGGAAGAGCCACACCATCAGGGGGATCAGCACCACCACCAGCCAGGCGCCATGGGAGAACTTGGTGACGGCGATGTCGAGCATGACCACGCCCGAGGCCACCATGCCGAGGCCATTGGTGATGGCCTTGGCGAGCCAGCGGGGCTCTTCCCGCTTGAGCTTGGTCCAGTGCATGACCATGCCCGCCTGGGAGATGGTGAAGCCCGTGAACACGCCCAGGGCGTAGAGCGGCAGCAGCAGGTCCGTGTTGGCGTGGAGGACGAAGACCAGGAAGCAGCTGACGGACGTCAGGATCAGGATGCCGTTGGAGAAGACCAGGCGGTCCCCCTGGCTGGCGAACTGGCGGGGCAGGTAGTTGTCCCGGCCCATGAGCGCCGCCAGGCGCGGGAAGTCCGCGTAGGCCGTGTTCGCGGCCACCACCAGGATGGCGAAGGTGAAGCCCTGGGTGAGGTAGTACATCAGCTTGGGCAGGCCGTGGGAGACGTCGCCGTAGATGGCCTTGGCCAGCTTGGAGAGCAGGGTCTCCGGCACGACACTGGGGTCGAGGCTGTGCTGGTAGACCACGCCCAGGCGGTTCGCCAGCAGCGTGATGCCGAGGAACATGATGCCCAGCAGGATGACCATCCAGATCATGGTCTTGGAGGCGTTCCGCTCCGGCGGGTCCTTGAAGGCCTGCACACCGTTGGAGATGGCCTCCACCCCGGTCAGCGCGGTACAACCGGCGGAGTAGGCGCGCATGAAGATCCAGATCATCGCCAGGCCGCCGAAGCGCTGGGTGTGCTCCACGGCGGTCTGCACCTGCACCTGGGTGGGGCCGCCGCTTAGGAAGGTCTTGAGGGTCCCGTAGCCGATCATCACCAGCATCAGGGCCACAAAACCATAGGTAGGCACCGCGAAGAGGGCGCCGCTCTCCTTCACGCCGCGCAGGTTCGCCATGGCAATGAGGACGATGCAGACGATGGTGATGAAGACGTTGTGGCCGTCGAGGCTGGGCATGGCTGCGGTAATGGCGGCGACGCCTGACGACACCGAGGCCGCCACGGTCAGGATGTAGTCGATGAGCAGGCTGGCGCCCGCAACCAGGGCCGCGATCTCGCCCAGGTTCTCCTTGGCGACGATGTAGGCGCCGCCGCCGGTGGGGTAGGCCAGGATGGTCTGCCGGTAGCTGATGCCCAGGATGGCCAGCAGCCCGATGATGCCCAGGGCCACCGGTACGGACAGGCCGAAGAGTGGGTGCACCGCAGCCACGGTGGCGGCGGCTGCGATGCCGTGGAGGTTGCTGGACAGGCTGGCCATGATCTCCTGGGTGGCGTAGGCCACGGAGGAGAGGGCGTCCGAGCTGAACACGGACAGGCCGATGACGTTGCTGACTTTGTTGTGATGGCTCTCGACGCTGGACAGCCGCCGTCCAAGAAGAAATCGTCTGACGTTGGTCATGGTTCAGGCTTCCCGGAGCATGGCTGCCTTGACCAGAGGCTGGAGAAGGTCACGGCGAGACTCACCGGCCTGGACGACCCGGGCGGCTCTTAAAAGAAGGGGGCAGGGCGGGCGCGACACCAGCCGGAGGAGAGCATCCATAAGCCAACCATTATGGCCTTGAAAACAAGGAGTGGGGACAAGGGTTGACCGTCGCCACAGGCAACTCAGGCACCGGCCCCGGACGAGTGGAAGGCCACCGCCTCCACCACGTGCTGCTGACCGGGCGCCACAGGCCAGAGCCAGCGCTGGGCCCGGAACGGTATTCTCTCGGTCTCCCCCAGCAGGGTCATGACATCCAGCCCCGGGAGCGGGTCGCTGATCTCGAGCCCCTCCGCACCCTTGAGCTGCTGGGTCCAGCGGTCTTCCCAGGGACCCAGGCCCAGGGGCCCCTGGGTGAACACCACCGCCCGGTCGTGCACCAGCCACAGGTCGGCACCGCTTTCCTGCAGCACGGTAAGAAAGGCCACCGCGGTCCGGCGCGTCCAGGCATCCAGGGCCTCCGCCAGGGGATCCGCCAGGTCAGGGTCCGGGCTCCAGGGCGAGCCCCCGAAGAGTGCCTCCACCAGCCGCTCGGCGACGACTCCGAACTGGCCCATCACATTGGCGGACAGGATGGTCCCCGGTCGCCGGGCCGCGATCCAGGCCCGCAGGGCGGCGGGGTCCGGATGCAGGGAGGGCAGCAGCCCGGCGAGCCGGAGGATCGCCTGCTCCCGGACGCGGCGCCGTCCGGACCAAGGCTCGGCCACGCTCCGGCGCACCGCGGCCTCCAGGTCCGCCAGCCCGCCCGTGAGGTCCGCGAACACCCAGGGTGCCCAGCGCCGGTGCCGCAGCGCCGTCCAGCAGCGGCTCCAGGGATCCGCGTCCCAGCCGGTGGTGTCCGGGGGGGCCAGGGCCCAGGGCACCTCCAGCCCCGAGCCCGCGCCCAGCACCAGCACGGGGCGGGCAGGATCCGCCGCCTGGAGGCCTTCGCCCAGGAACGCCCGGACCTGGTCCAGGTGCTCACCCCAGGCCGAGTGGTCCCGGGTGAGGAAGGCAAGCTGCTCCTGGCGCAGCAGCCGGGCGAGGGGCGTGGACATCCCGCCATCTTACCGACCCTGTTCTTGGGCGGCAGCCTGCGAGAGACTGGAAGATCTGGAGTCCGTATGCCCCGATTCTCGAAGCGCGCTGGCCGGGAAGTCCTCGAGGGGCATCCCCGGCTGCCCGAGTGGATCACCAAGGAGCGGGTGAAGCTGCGCGACCTCCACGGCATGAAGAAGGACCTGCGCGACTCCCACCTGCACACGGTCTGCGAAGAGGCCCGCTGCCCCAACCGCAGCCACTGCTTCACCCAGGGCACCGCCACGTTCCTGCTCATGGGCGGAATCTGCACCCGGGCCTGCGGGTTCTGCAGCATCCAGAGCGGCAAGCCCCTGGCGCTGGATCCCCGGGAGCCCCAGGAGACCGCCGAGCGTGTGGCCGCCATGGCCCTGCGCTTTGCGGTGCTCACCAGCGTCAACCGCGATGACCTGCCGGATGGCGGAGCCGGGCACTTCGCGGAGACCATCCTGGCCATCCGGCGGCGCAACCCCGGGGTGGGCGTGGAGGTGCTCGTGCCGGACTTCCTGGGCGACCACGACGCTGTGGCCCGGGTAGTGGCCGCGGGACCGGCGGTGTTCAACCACAACGCCGAGACCGTGCCCAGCCTCTACACGGTGGTGCGGCCCGCCGGGCGCTTCGACCGGACCCTGGGCGTCCTCGCCCACGCCAAGGCCCTCGGCTCGGCCCTCTACGGCCCCGACTTCCGCACCAAGAGCGGGCTCATGCTGGGCCTCGGCGAGACCGAGGCGGAGCTCCGCACCACCTTCGCGGCCCTGGCGGGCGCCGGCGTGGACATCCTCACCCTGGGCCAGTATCTGCGCCCCACGCGCCACCAGCTGCCCGTGAGGCGCTACGTGCCACCCGAGGAGTTCACCGCCCTGGGCGAGCTGGCCAAGACTTTCGGCTTCAAGACCGTCTACGCGGGCCCTCTCGTGCGCTCCAGCTTCAACGCCCACGAAGTGGCCGAGACCAGCGGCATAACCATCCTCTAGTCCCGGCGCGGCTCCACGATGATCGCGGTGGGCTCGGAGGGGCAGGAGAAGACGCAAAGGCCGCAGCCTGTGCAAGCGTCTGCGGACACCACCGGGTGCCCGATGGACGCGCCCTCGGCAGGGCCCGAGATCCAGATGGCCTCTTCGGGGTAGGGACACCGGTCCACACAGATCCGGCAGGCCCGGGGTTCCCGGTCCAGGGTGCCCCAGGTGACACAGAGCCCTGGCTTCACCCGGGCGGTGCCCATGCGCACCGCCTTGGCGCCCTCCAGCACCGTGCCGTCCGCGCGGGTGAGCCGGGGCCAGACCAGGGCCTCGTCCTCGCACTCCGCCACACAGGGCAGGGTGGTGCAGAGGAAGCAGGGGATGCTGCGGGGATCGATGTAGGGCGTCTTGAGGGCGAGGCCCATGGTGGGCGGGGCCTTGATCACGGCATTCTCGGGACAGGCCCGGATGCACTTGTCGCAGCGGGTGCACTTGACGAGGAACTCGAACTCATCCAGGGCGCCGGGTGGCCGCAGCAGCGTGGGTCCCAGGCCAGTCACCGTGTCCTCGATGCGGTTCGCCACGAAGCCAGCAAAGAGCGTCCCCAGGGACTTGAAGAAGTCCCCCCGCTCTTGAGGTTCGTCGAGCTTCTTGGCCATGGCTTCCTACATCAGCCCCAACAGCCGCAGCGTCGGCCTCAGCACGCCCCAGAGCACCGGGTCGAAGCCCAGGGTCAGCACGGCGGCCTTGCTGTCGCTGGCGAGGTCGAAGTGGGCCAGGAGGTCGGCGCTGACCGCCACGTCCCGGGAGCTGGGGGCGGCGTCCACCCACTGCACGCCTGCCGGGGCCTCCTTCTTCGCCAGGGTGTGGCCTTCCTGGGCGCGCACCTGCAGGACCAGCAGGTCGCCATGGAAGGAAGGCACCCGGATCTCCATGAGTCGCCCCTTGCCCACGACGGGCGAGACGGGCACCACCTCGAAGGCTTGGCGGTAGCCCAGCTTGCCGGGCTGAGGATCCTCGCCGTTCAGCACCGCCAGGGTCTGTTCCACGAGGCCATCGAGGCCCCGGTCCCCCAGCCAGGCCACGGAGCGCAGGTGCGTGCCCCCAACCTCGCCGACGCCCTCCACCAGGGAGGGGATGAGGGCGAGAACCTGCTCCAGGGCAGGGCGTCCCCGCAGGCTCTTGGTGCCCTGGGGCCAGGTTCCCGCGAGCGGCGCGGCATCGATCCTGGCCTCTGGCTCGGCCCGCAGGTCCAGGATACGGCCCGGGAAACCCTCCAGGAGGGCTGGATCCGGCGTCGCGACGAGGAGCACCGCATCCAAGCCCTCGAGCAGCAACTGGCTGGGAGCGAAGACCACGAGGTCGCCCACCTCTTCGTCCACCGTGAGGGCCCCGACGGAGAGGGGCACCACGGAAGCCTCGCAGGCCTCCAGGGCGCTCACCAGCTCGCGACCCAGCAGGCTCTGGGCACCAATGACGGCAAGTTTCAACATGCGGGTTCCTCTCGGGTGGTGCATTCAAAGCGCGGGGGGTGTCTCCCCGCGCGGATCAAACCCGCACGGCGGCTGCGTCGGCGGGGACATGGTCCTGGAGAGCCTGGGCCACGGGTCCCGCAAGGAACTGGCGGACCTGGTCGCCGGCGCGGCCCGTGAAGCGCCGGGCATCGAGCAGGGCGGCCAGCTCGGCCTCGGTCATGGCCCAGGCGGGGTCCGCAGCCAGGAGCTGCAGCAGCTCGTTGGGACGCCCCTCGGCCTTGATGCGGCGCCCGGCTTCCAGGGCCGAGACGCGGAACCGCTCGTGCAGGTCCTGCCGGTCCCCGCCACGCTTCACCGCTTCCATGAGCAGTACCTCGGCCGCCATGAAGGGCAGCTCCTGAGCGAGCCGGGCTTCGATCATCTTCGGGTACACGACCAGACCCGACGCCACGTTGCGCAGCAGCACCAGGATCGCGTCCGCCGCCAGGAGGCCCTGGCTGATGGTGAGGCGACGATGGGCGCTGTCGTCGAGCGTGCGCTCCATCCACTGGCTCGCGCTGGTCTGGTAGCTAGAGGGCATCAGGCCCAGCACGAAGCGGGCGAGGCTGTTGATGCGCTCGGACCGCATGGGGTTGCGCTTGTAGGGCATGGCGCTGGACCCGACCTGCTTGGTCTCGAAGGGCTCTTCGACCTCCTTGAGGTGCTGGAGCAGGCGCAGGTCGCAGGCAAGCTTGGAGGCCGAGGCCGCGATGCCGCAGAGCACCTGGCCGATGCGATCCTCCAGCTTGCGGGTGGCCGTCTGGCCTGAGACAGGAATGGCCGGGAAGCCCACCTTCGCGCAGAATCGGGCCTCGAGCGCCTCGACCTTCGCACCGTCCCCATCGAACAGCTCCAGGAAGCTGGCCTGGGTGCCCGTGGTGCCCTTCACGCCGCGCACCGGGGTGGTGCGCATGAGGTGATCCAGGTCCTCCAGGTCCAGCAGCAGGTCCTGGATCCAGAGGGTGGCGCGCTTGCCCACGGTGGTGGGCTGGGCGGGCTGGAAGTGCGTGAATCCCAGGGTCGGCTGGTCCTGCCACTGGGCGGCGAAGGTCTTCAGCTCCGCAAGCACATCCTGCAGGCGCCGCCGCAGGAGAACCAGGGCCTCGTGCACAATGAGCAGGTCCCCGTTGTCGGTCACGAAGCAGCTGGTGGCGCCGAGATGGATGATGGGCCGGGCCCCGGGCGCCTGCTCACCCCAGGCGTGAATGGCGGCCATGACGTCGTGGCGCAGGGCAGCTTCGTGTCCGGCGATGACCTCGAGGTCCACGTCATCCTGGGTGGCGCGCAGCTCGGCGAGCTGGGCCTCGGTAATGGGCAGTCCCAGCTCCGCCTCGGCCTCGGCCAGGGCGACCCAGAGGCGCCGCCACACACGCTGACGATAGAGCGGGGAGAGCAGCCGCACCATGGCCTTGCTGGCGTAGCGGCTGGCCAGAGGGTGCTCGAAGCGCTCCAGCTCGGGGCCCTCGTGGGGGGGAAGGAAGGACATGGGAACTCCGGCTTCCAGTGTCGCATGGCCACGGGACTGTGATCCTGCTCACGAAGAGGGCCCCTTGGACGTGCCCCAGCGCGGCTAGGATAGGGGCATCACCAATGGAGCCCCCCCCATGTATGAAGTGATCCGAGCCGCTGACCCTGCCGTGTTCCAGGCCCTGGAACTGGAGGTCCAGCGCCAGCGGCACCACCTGGAGCTCATCGCTTCAGAGAATTACGCCTCCCGGGCGGTCATGCAGGCCATGGGCTCCCACTTCACCAACAAGTACGCCGAGGGCTACCCGGGCAAGCGCTACTACGGCGGCTGCAGCCAGGTGGACATCATCGAGAACCTGGCCCGGGATCGGGCCCGCCACATCTTCGGGGCCGAGCACGCCAACGTCCAGCCCCACAGCGGCGCCCAGGCCAACATGGCCGTCTACCTCGCGGCGCTGAAGCCCGGCGACACCGTCATGGGGCTGGATCTGTCCCACGGCGGCCACCTCACCCACGGCCACCCCCTGAACAGCTCGGGCATCCTCTACAAGTTCGTGCCCTACCACGTGCGCCAGGAGGACGAGCGCGTGGACATGGACGAGGTCCGGGCCTTGGCCCTCCAGCACCGGCCCAAGATGATCGTGGTGGGTGCCTCCGCCTACAGCCGCACCTGGAACTTCCCCCTCTTCCGCGAGATCTGCGACGAGGTGGGCGCCTTGCTCATGGTGGACATGGCCCACATCGCGGGCCTGGTCGCCACCGGACACCACCCGAGCCCCGTGCCGCACGCGGATTATGTAACCACCACCACTCACAAGACCATGCGCGGCCCCCGCGGCGGCCTGATCCTCTGCAAGTCCCACTACGCGAAGGACATCGATCGGGCTGTCTTCCCGGGCGTCCAGGGTGGCCCCCTCATGCACGTCATCGCCGCCAAGGCCGTGGCGCTGCACGAGATCATGCAGCCGGACTTCAAGGCCTACAGCGGCCAGGTGATCCGGAACGCCCACGCCCTCGCCAAGGGCCTGCAGGAGCGCGGCTGGCGCATCGTCAGCGGCGGCACCGACACCCACGTGTTCCTGGTGGATCTCCGGGACCATGGGCTCCTGGGGCACGAGGCCGAGGAGTGCCTCCACCGGGCCGGCATGACCACCAACAAGAACGGCATTCCCTTCGATCCCAACCCGCCCCTCAAGCCCTCTGGCGTGCGCCTCGGCAGCCCCGCGCTCACCACCCGCGGCATGAAGGAGGACGAGATGGACCACATCGCCCGCTTCTTCGACCTGACCCTTCGCCACCGGGCTGATGAGAGCACCTTCGCCCGGGTCCGCCAGGAGGTCTTCCACCTGACCGATCAGTTTCCCATTCCGGAGTAGTTCCGCCCTGGGGCCTGACCACCGCCAAAACGCTCTGCGTTTTGGCGGGTTGTTTTTCAGGGGGTCGCATGGCTGGCGCCGACGGGCTGTTCGTCTATGGCACGCTGCGGGAGGGCGGGTCGAACCATGCCTGGCTGCTTCGGACGCACCCCGAGGGGCTGACCCGCGCCCGGGTCCCGGGCCGGCTCTTCCAGCTGCCGGCGGGCTATCCCGCCCTGGTGCCTGGGCCGGAGCCCGAGGCGCCGCCGCCCTGCCCTGGCTGGGTCTTCGGCGACTTCGTGGGCTACGAGGACGAGGGAGACCTTGATTCGGCCCTGGCGGACTTGGACCCCCTGGAGGGCGTCGAGGAGGGGCTCTTCAGCCGCGAGATCCTGCCCGTAATCCTCGAAGGAGGCCAGCAGTACCAGGCCTGGGTCTATGTGTTCCATGTGGAACGTCTGCCCCGGCTGCTGCGGGAGGCCGTGGAGCTGACGGATGGGGACTGGTCTTCCTACCTCTAGTCTCCAGGGCGAGGTGGGGTACCGCCTGGACACCCCCGAGCTGCGGGGCCTAACGGATCTGCACCCTTGCGGGCGGTGCCTTCGCCGCTGGGGGCCGATGCTTGAGCACCCAGGCCACGTCCGCCCAGCCGGCCAGCAGCACCAAGCCCAGGGTGAGGGCCATGGTGACCGATACCCAGTGGTGGCCCCGCTGGAGATCCGCCCGACCCTGGGCCACCTGCAGGTAGCCGGCGATGCCCAGGCCCAGGGTGACGCCCACCAGCAGGCCACCCCACAGGTGGACCATGTCAGGAAAGGCCCCCGTATCAATGAGCCGCAGGCTCAGCCACCGCACCCCAAGGAAGAACCCCGCCCAGGCTGCCAGGTCCAGCAGCAGCCACAGGGACCGGGAGCGCACCTGGATGGACACCGCGTGAAAGAACAGCAGCAGGACCAGGCTCCCGGCCAGGCCGACCCCGAGGATGGACCCGACATCCTTGAGCCCGAGCTGGCGCCAGAGGCCACTCAGCAGCACTGAGGGCAGGCTGGCGAGAAGGCCTGCCACCAGGGCCAGGCCCAGACCTGCCATCACCTTGCCCAGGAAGATCTGGGCTGGATGGAGGGGCTGGTTCAGGAGAAACCCGAAGCGCCGCTCCTCCAGGTCCCGGCTCACCATGGTCGCCCCGAAGAGGAGGGCTATGACCCAGGCGAGCATGGTCCCCGAAAACACCCCCATGAAGGAGGCCTTGTCCTGGGTGGTCACGGGGTTCGGATCGAAGTAGAGCCCCAGGAGCTGGATGACACCAATGCCCAGGGCCAGCAGGAGGACATTGCGGCGGCCGGTCCACTCCCGGCGGGTGACGGCAAGGATGCTCATGAGGCCACCTCGGAGTCACTGCCCACCAGGGCGACAAACAGCTCTTCCAGAGACAAGGGATGGGCCTGCAGGCCCGGGACCTGGCTCGGATCACCCTGGGTGAGGATGGCCTCCCCGCCCAGGCTGCCCGCACGGCTCCAGAGGGGTGCGAAGGGGGCCAGGTCCCGGGGGTCCACCGCCTGGGTGGGCGCCCAGCTCACCTTCCGGTGCCGGGCCTTGAGGTCCTCCAGACTGGCGTCCACGAGGAGCCGGCCCTGGTGCAGGATGCCGATGCGATCCGCCAGACCCTCGATGCCCGCCAGATCGTGGGTGGTGAGGAGCACCGTGGTGCCGCGCTCCCCCAGCTCTCCCAGCAGCTCATCGTAGACCTCGCGCCGGGCCACGGCGTCCAGGCCCAGGGTCGGGTCGTCCAGCACCAGCAGGGCCGGCTTGGGGCCCAGGGCCAGGGCCAGGGCGACCTGCCCCTTCTGGCCCCGGGACAAGCGGCCGAAGGGCAGGTCCATGGGGATGCGGAAGCGCTGCAGCCGCTGGTCCACGCCCACCTGGTCCCAGGTGGGGTAGAGGCCCCCGCAGAACCGGACCAGCTGGCGGGTGGTCATGAGGGGCGGTGCGTCCGGCTCCTCGGCCACCACGCCCACGCGGTGCATGAGGGCCTGCCGGGAGGACCACACATCCTGGCCAAAGAGCTCCACCCGCCCGGCCGTGGGCCTCTGGTGGCCCAGGAGGCAGCGCACCAGAGAGGTCTTGCCGGAGCCATTGCGCCCTAGCAGGGCATAGACCTGCCCCGGCTCCACCTGGAAGGTGGCCCGGTCCAGGGCCTGGGTGTGGCCGTAGCGCACCCCCACTTGGCGGCAGTCCACGGGCAGCGACGCTGCTTGGCTGGTCATGACTGGCCTCCTGTCGGGGCTGGTTTGAGCGTCTTCCAGGCGATACCCAGGGTGGTGGTGGCCTCTGCCTGGTCCGCCCCCACGGAGAGGGCCGTGGTGGCAAAGCGCAGGGCCCCTTCGCGCAGCAGGCCGAGGCGCTCGGCGGGGCTGAAGCCCGGGGGTGTCTCGGACACATAGGTCCCGTCCCCCCGACGCACCGTGAGGACGCCCGCCTCCACCAGGTGCTGGTAGGCCCGCACCACGGTGTTGGGGTTCACCCCCAGCTCCCGGGCGAGGTCCCGCACCGAGGGCATGAGGGCCCCGGCGGCCAGGCCACCCGTGGCCACCAGGCGGCGCACACCCTCTTCGATCTGCCGCCACAGGGGCGCTGCTTCTGCTGGATCCACCTGAAGGATGGCCTTCATGCGTTGCCTCCCGAGCGGGCTACTGTATCGCTGGATTAATACAGTAAGTCAGTCTTGGGGCCCGTCAAGGGGGAAAGACGTGGGGGATGGAGAAACCCTATCTGGAGGAGGAGACAAAGCACCGCAACACCAAGACAAACGGCGCGATCACTCGCGCCGTTTGTCTTGGTGAAGGCCTGGAGGCTATAGACCCAGTTTGGGCTGCTCGCCGCTTTCGTCGGGACCCGGGTGGGCCAGGTCGCCGTCCACCAGATCCTCTTCCTCGTCCAGCGCCATGGCTCTGGCGTCGATCTTGGCCAGACCCACCACCCGGTCCGCGGGGCTGGCGAGCTTGAGCAGGCCCACGCCCTGGGCGGCGCGGCCGGTCTTGCGGACCTCGTCGATGAGGAAGCGGATGACCATGCCCTCCTGGCTGATGAGGAGGCACCCTTCCCCGGGCTTGACGAGCTTGAAGCCCACCACCCGGCCATTGCGGACCCCGGCGCGGATGTTGATGACCCCCGTGCCGCCGCGGCCCTGGAGCCGGTAGTCCTGGAGCATGCTCCGCTTGCCATAGCCCTTTTCGCAGACCGTCAGCAGCATGCCGTGGCCCTCGGTGCTCAGGTCAGGCTCGACACCCTCGGGCAGGTCCGGCAGGGCGTCCGCCACTTCCATGTCCACGATGTGGTCGGCCTTCGCCAGCTTCATGCCCCGCACACCGGTGGTGGCGCGGCCCGTGGCGCGGATGTCCTCTTCGGGGAAGCGGATGGCCTTGCCCTGGGCGGTGGCCAGGACGATCTGCTGGGTTCCGGTGGAACGGCGGACGGTTACCAGGCTGTTGTCGTCGTCGATATTGAGGGCGATGAGGCCGTTGGCGCGGATGTTCGCATAGGCCGCCAGACTGCTCTTCTTGACCGTGCCATCGGCGGTGGCGAAGACCAGATACTCCCCTTCAGGGAAGTCCCGCAGGGCCATGAGGGTGACGACGCTCTCGCCATCCTTGAGGGAGATGAGGTTCCGGATGTGCTTCCCGCGGGTGGATGCGGCGGCCTCGGGTAGGTCGTAAACCTTAAGGGCGTACACGATACCCTTGTCAGTGAAGGCCATGAGGGTGTCGTGAGCCTTGGTCATGAAGAGCTGCTCGACGAAGTCCTCGTCCTTGGTCTTCATGCCGACCTTGCCCCGGCCCCCGCGCCGCTGGCGGCGGTAGGCATTCAGGTCCGTCCGCTTGATGTAGCCGGCCTTGGACATGGTGACGACCATGGGATCGTCGGGGACCACGTCCTCCATGCGGATCTCGCCGGAGTAGCCCACAATCTCGGTGCGGCGGTCATTGCCGAACTGCTCGGCCACAGCCTGCAGCTCTTCCTTGATGACCTTCAGCAGCAGGCCCTCATCGGCCAGGATGGCCTGGAGCTTGGCGATGGTCTTCTCCAGCTCGGCCAGCTCGTCGAGGATCTTTTCCCGCTCCAGGCCCGTGAGGCGCTGGAGACGCATGTCCAGGATGGCCTGGGCCTGCAGGGCCGACAGGCAGAGCCAGGGCTCCTTCTTGAGGGCCGCGGCGGTGGCGAAGGCGCCCGCCATGAGGCCGGCCTTGGCCTCCTCGGGACTCTTGGCCGCGCGGATCAGCTTGATGACCGCATCCAGGTGGTCCAGGGCGATCTTCAGGCCCATGAGGATGTGGTGGCGCTCTTCGGCCTTGCGCAGCTGGAAGAGGGTCCGGCGGGTGACCACCTCGCGGCGGAACCCGATGAACTCCTGCAGGATCTCCCGGAGGGTGCACACCCGGGGCTGGCCGTTCACGATGGCGAGCATGGTGATGGGGAAGCTGTTCTGGAGCTGGGTCTGCTGGTAGAGCTGGTTCAGGACGATGTCGCTGGGCTCATTCTTCTTCAGCTCCACCACCAGGCGGATACCCTCGCGATCACTCTCGTCCCGCAGATCACTGATGCCATCGATCTTCTTCTCGCGCACCAGATCGGCGATCTTCTCGGTGAGGGTGGCCTTGTTGACCTGGTAGGGCAGCTCCGTGAACACGATCTGCTCGCGGTCCCCGGCGCGCCGGATCTGCTCCACGTGGGACTTGGCGCGCACCACGCAGCGGCCGCGGCCAGTGCGGTAGGCATCCACCACGCCCTCGGTGCCGAGCATGAGGCCGCCGCCCGGGAAGTCGGGGCCGTGGATGTGAGCCATGAGGCCCTCGAGCCCCGTCTCAGGATGGTCGATGAGGGTGACCAGGGCCGCACAGCACTCCCGCAGGTTGTGCGGCGGGATGCTGGTGGCCATGCCCACGGCGATGCCCTGGGAGCCATTCACCAGCAGGTTGGGGAAGCGGGAGGGCAGGACGAGGGGTTCCTCCATGCTGCCGTCGTAGTTGGGGCCGAAGTCCACCGTGTCCTGGTCGATGTCGCCCATCAGCTCGTTGGCCAGCCGGGACAGGCGGGCCTCGGTGTAGCGCATGGCCGCTGCGGAATCGCCATCGATGGAGCCAAAGTTGCCCTGCCCGTCCACCAGCACGTGGCGCATGGAGAAGGGCTGGGCCATGCGAACGAGGGTGTCGTAGATGGCGGAGTCGCCGTGCGGATGGTACTTACCCATCACGTCACCGACGGTGCGGGCGGACTTCTTGTAGGCCCGGTTCCACTCGTTGCCCGACTCTTTCATGGCAAACATGACGCGGCGATGCACGGGCTTGAGACCATCGCGGACATCGGGCAGGGCCCGGCCCACGATGACGCTCATGGCGTAGTCCAGATAGGACTTCCGCATTTCCTTTTCGATTTCCAGGGGCTCGATACGGTTCTGGTTCATGGTCTCTCGTGGCGCAGGAATCGGCCTTCGGCTGATTCCTGTGTTGATGCAAATGAAAGGGAATTGAAGGGGTGGATCATCAGGGTTCCACGTGGAACAGTGCTAGAGCTTTTACCTCACTCAGGATTTGGCCTTTGGCCAAATCCTGAGCATCAGATATCAATATTCTCCGCCAACAACGCGTTGGTCTCGATGAAGCGGCGCCGGGGTTCCACGGCATCGCCCATGAGAATGGTGAAGATCTCGTCCGCTTCCACGGCGTCGTCCACCCGGACTTGCAACAGGGTGCGGCGCTCGGGATCCATGGTGGTCTCCCAGAGCTGCTCGGGGTTCATCTCGCCCAGGCCCTTGTAGCGCTGGATACCCAGGCCCCGCTTGCCCTCTTCCATGACCATGGCCAGCATGGCCTCGGGGTCGGCGAAGACCTGCTCCTTGCCGAGCTTCGGGGCGCCTTCGCCATCTTCTTCCGCGGCGACTTCCTTGGCGGTTTCCTTGACGTCCTTGAGGCGGCGCAGCCGCAGCTCTCCCCCCCGGAAGGCCGCCAGCTCGGCGTGCAGGGAGGCCAGACGGCGGAACTCGCCCCAGTGGGCCACCTGGCTATCGATCCAGAGGGTGATGGGACGGTTCAGGTGCATGCGCACCACCCGGAGGCGGTGGCTGGCGGGGATGGTGACGGCAGGCTCATCGCCCGCGGCGGGCAGCTCTACGGCCTCGGTGGTCTCGAGCTCGCAGGTGCCCAGCTTCTGCCTGATGATGGCGGCGGCCAGCTGGTCCAGCCCTTCGCGCTCGGCGAACCGGTCCGCATCCAGGAGGCCGTCGGCCAGCAAGGCGTCCACCAGGGGCTGGCTGTAGCCACGGCGGTTGAGCTTGCCGTAGAGCTGTTTCACCTCGCCCCACTTCTTCATCTCGCGGACCAGGGTCGGGCCCTTGTGCTCGCTGCCGTCCGGCAGGGTGAGGCTCCAGCCGTCCAGGGCCTTCTGGAACAGGAACTCCTCCAGGGCTCGCTCGTCCTTCAGATACTTCTCGGTCTTGCCCTTCTTGACCTTGTAGAGCGGGGGCTGGGCGATGTAGAGGTGGCCTCGCTCCACGAGCTCAGGCATCTGCCGGTAGAAGAAGGTCAGCAGCAGGGTGCGGATGTGCGCGCCGTCCACGTCGGCGTCGGTCATGAGCACGATCTTGTGGTAGCGGAGGTTCTCGACCTTGAACTCGTCCTTGCCGATGCCCGTGCCCAGGGCCTGGATCATGATCCGGAGCTCGACGGCGCTGATGATCCGGTCGAAGCGGGCCTTTTCCACGTTGAGGATCTTGCCCTTGAGGGGCAGGATGGCCTGAGTGGCGCGGTGGCGGCCCTGCTTGGCGCTGCCGCCGGCGGAGTCGCCCTCCACCAGGAAGAGCTCGCTCAGGGCGGGGTCCTTCTCCTGGCAGTCCGCCAGCTTGCCCGGCAGGCCGCCGCCATCCAGGGCGCCCTTGCGGCGGGTCAGCTCGCGGGCCTTGCGCGCGGCCTCGCGGGCCCGGGCGGCCTCGATGGCCTTCTCCAGGATGGCCTTGGCCTCCCGGGGGTTCTCCTCGAAGAAGGCGGAGAGCTTCTCGTAGACGATGGTCTGGACGATGCCCTTGACCTCGCTGGAGACGAGCTTGTCCTTCGTTTGGCTGGAAAACTTGGGATCAGGAACCTTGGCGCTGATGACAGCCGTCAGGCCCTCGCGGACGTCTTCGCCCGAGAGGCTCACCTTGGCGCTCTTGAGCAGGTTGTTCTTCTCCGCGTAGCTGTTGATGACGCGCGTCATCGCGGCCCGGAAGCCCTCCAGGTGGGCACCGCCGTCCCGGTTGCGGATGTTGTTCGTGAAGCAGTAGAGGGTCTCCTGGTAGGTGTCGTTCCACTGGAGGGCCACCTCCACGGTGGTGTCCTGCTTCTCGTCCTTGATGAAGATCGGGGGCTTGTGGAGAGGCACCTTGTTGCGGTTCAGGTGTTCCACGAAGGCACTGATGCCGCCGGCGTTCATGAAGTCGTGGGTGTCGCCGGTCCGCTCGTCGGTGATGCGGATGTGCACGCCCTGGTTCAGGTAGCTCAGCTCGCGCAGGCGCTGGCTCAGGATCTCGAAGCTGAAGTCGAGGACGTTGTTGAACACCTCTGGATCAGGCAGGAACCGGACCCGGGTGCCGCGTCGGGCCGCGGCGCCGACGACCTTCAGGGGGGCGTCGGCCTTGCCCTGGGAGAAGGTCATGGCGTGCTCCTGGCCGTCCTTCCAGACCGTGAGCCAGAGCTTGGAGGAGAGCGCGTTCACGCAGGACACACCCACCCCGTGGAGGCCGCCCGAGACCTTGTAGGCGTTCTTCCCTTCAGTGCTGGTGTTGTCGAACTTCCCGCCCGCATGGAGCACGGTCATGATCACTTCGGCGGCGCTGCGGCCCTCTTCCTTGTGGATATCGACAGGGATGCCGCGGCCATTGTCGTCCACACTGCAGCTGCCGTTGCTGTGGAGGATAACGTCCACGCGGCTGCAGAACCCCGCCAGGGCCTCGTCGATGGCGTTGTCCACCACCTCGTAGACCATCTGGTGCAGGCCGCTGCCATCGTCCGTGTCACCGATGTACATGCCCGGCCGCTTGCGGACCGCCTCGAGGTCTCTCAGAACCGTGATGTTGTCGGCAGTGTAGCTATCGGTTTCCAGGGGGGTATGTACTCGGGCGCTGTGGACTTCTTCAGACATCAAGACTCGCTTTATCGTGGTTTGGTGGACTGCAGGTTTTCGGTGTGGTTGGCGCCGATCAGGCGGACGCGCTGTTGGCGAAGCGGACGGGCATGAGGACGTAGCGGAAGCTGAAGTCCTCGAGGCTGGGGGACATGAAGACCCCCTGTCCGACCTCGTCCTTGAACTGGTAGACCACTTCCTCGCCAGGGAGCCGCTCCAGCAGCTCGGTGAGGTAGTCGATGTTGAAGGCCAGCTCGAAGGGATTTTCCTCCCCCGTGAAGGGCAGGGTCGCCTGGTTCACACCCTCGTCCGGGTGTTGGAAGACCGTGCGCAGGCTGGGGAATTCGTAGAACAGGCGGACATTCTTGTTGTAGTCGTCCTTCTTTAGACCCACGAAGCGGAGGGTGCGCAGGAAGACCTCGCGGTCCATGATCACGCGCTTGGGTAACTCGGCCGGGAGGACCTTCTCGTAGGCGGGATAGTTCCCGGTCACCAGGCGGGTGCTGAACTTGAGGCCGGGCTGATCGAGAAACAGCGTCGTGCCATCCCAACAGAGTTCCACTTCGCCTTCATCGCCCAGGAGGGTGGGAATCAAGTCCAGGGCGCGCTTGGGCACGATGAGGCGGACGTCGTCCTTCAGGCGGGTGTCACAGGGCACTTCCGCCACGGCGAGGCGGAAGCCGTCCGTGGAGACGACGCGCACATGGTTTTTGGAGAGGTGCACCAGGACGGCGGAAAGGGTGGGCTTGGTGGCATCCCGGCTCACGGCGATGGAGCCGAGCTGGATGGCCCGCTTGAAGCGCAGCACGGGGATCTTCACGACGGGAAGGTCCTTGCCGGGGGTGGGAAGCTCGGGGAAACCCTCGCCCGGCTGGATGTTGTGCTCGGAGTTCATGCCCTTGGCGCGCAGCCAGAGGCGGCCCCCGGCTTCAGGGCACTCGAGACTGAGGATGCCCTCGGGGAAGACCCGCACGGTCTCGATGAACTTCTTGCCTGGGACGGCCATGGTCCACTGCCCCTGACCTTCGCCAGGAACGGTGGCCTCGAAGGCCAGCTCCATGTCCGTGGCCTTGAGGACCACTTCCTTGGGACGGACGTCCACGAGGATGTGCTGGAGGATCGGAAGGGTGACCCGGCGATCCAGGGCATGCTTCAGCAGACCGAGGGTTCGATCCAGACGATCTTTAGAAACCTGTAAATTAAGATTCATATATCACCCTTGATGATGCTGAAGACCGGGGCAGCCTGTGGAAAGTCGCGTCAAAGCCCTATCCTACCGGAGTTTCCTTGCATGGGACAGGCTGTGGAAACCCCCCGGTACGTGGTGCAAGCCGGCATTTCGGGATCCCAGAGGTCGTCCTTCGGGGGCGAGTGTGGAGTCTGGGGGGCCCGGCTCTGTGGAAAAGCAAGGAAGTCTTTTGAAATCAATGAATGCTGTTCAGGAGGGCTTGGACCATCCTGTGGAATTCGGGATCCCGCTTCATGCGCTCCCGCACCGAGTCGATGGCATTCATCACCGTCGAGTGGTGCATGTTGAAGGATCGGCCGATGTCCGCGAAGGGCAGTGAGGCGATTTCCCGGGCCAGATACATGGCGACCTGGCGGGGGAGAAGGATGGCCTGCTGCCGGGAGCGCTTCTTCATCAGGTCCGCGAAGGAGACGTTAAAGGTCTCGGCAGTCATGCGGAAGATGCGCTCGGGCGGGATTGGCGCAGAGGCCTCCTCGCCGCTCTGGCCCAGGAACGCCGCGTGGGCGACCTCGAGGCTGGGGGGCACACCAATGAGGCTGGCCTGGAAGATCACCCGGGTGAGGAAGCCCTCCAGGTCGCGAACACTGCCCTTTGCTTTGTGGGCAATGAAGGTCAGGACGTCCTCGGGGATGGGAGGAACATTCGAGAAGTCAGCATCTTCCAGCTTCTTGCGCAGAATGGCGATGCGGGTCTCGAAGTCGGGCGGCTGGATGTCGGCGGTCAGTCCCCACTTGAAGCGGGTGATGAGTCGCTCATGACAGCCTTCCAGACGCTGGGGCGGCTTGTCCGAGGTGATGACGATCTGCTTCCCATGCTGGAGCAGGTGCTCCAATACGTGGAAGATCTCTTCCTGGGTCCGCTCCATCTTGCCGAGGGTCTGCACGTCATCCAGCAGGAGCACGTCGTTCTGCTGATACTTCTTGCGCATGGGCTCGGTATTTTTGGCCCGGATCGCGACGGTGAGCTCGTTGAAGAAGTTGTCCACCTTCACGTAGACGACGCGGAGCTTGGGATCCCGGTCCAGCAGGCCCTTCCCGATGCCCACCATGAGGTGCGTCTTGCCCAGGCCCGCGCCGCCATAGATGAACAGAGGGTTCATGCTGAGGGGCGTGGCAGCCTTGCCGTAGCTGTCCACCACCGCCTTGGCCGCCGCGAAGGCGAGCTGGCTCCCGGGGCCCACGACAAAGCGGTCGAGGGTGTAGCGATTGAACAGATAGGGGAAGGATGCGGGGGGCTCCACGGGACCCGCCGCGGTGGACTGGGCGCGCCGCACGGCCTTGGGTTCGGCCACCGGGGTGCCGTTCACCCGAAACTCCAGGCGCAGGTCGCCCAGGCCGCCGACCGCGAGCGCATCGCTGAACTCTTCGGGGAGCTGCTGCTCGATCCAGAGCTTCGCCGCGGCGCTGGGAACCTGGATCCACAGCGTGCCGCCCTTCATCTCCAGCGGTGCGCAAGGCGCGATCCACTCCTTGAAGCTGGCCTCCGGCAGCTGCTTGGACAGGCCTTGCCGGATGGTGTCCCAGAGGGCGGTGGGGTCGGTGGATCGCATGGTTAGCACCGGAGAAAAGCGAGCACTGGCGCGCCCCTGTCGACGAAGGGCGCATCGCGCGCTCCGGCCTTACAGGGCTCGCAGAGGGGAAAGATCAATCTAGCATCCCGGGCGGGGATGCGCCGGTGGAAATGCCCTTGAGTTGTACGGACCTCACTGGTATTGTTGAAGGTTCGTCCTCCTCCCCGGGAGGGGACCCCCGAGGTGGAACCATGAAGCGCACCTTTCAGCCCAACAACCGCCGCCGCGCCAAGACCCACGGGTTCCTGAGCCGGATGAAGACCAAGAACGGCCGCCTGGTGCTTAAGCGCCGCCGCGCCAAGGGCCGTCACGTCCTGGCGCTCTAGTCTCCGCCCAGGCCCTGGCCCGTGATCTTCAAGGACCGATTCCGCACGGTCCGCCACAAGGACCACGCGGTTCCCGCACCCCCGCCCCGGCCCCTGCTGGGGCAGTCCTCGTTCCTGGACATCCGGGCCTGGCAGCACACCGAAGCGGACCAGCCGCTGCTGCTGGTGACCTCGCCACGGAAGACCGGGGGCGCGGTCCAGCGGAATCGCTTCCGGCGGCAGGTGCGCATGGCCTTCTTGGCCAGCGCCGGAGCTCTCCCGGGCGGCCCCTGGGTGATCTGGGTGCGGCCCAGCCGCTCGGCGCCAGCCCTCGGCGCCATCAGCTTCCAAGACATTGAAAGCCAGCTTCGGCAGGCCCTGCGTCGTCTTTCCCCCCGGGAAACCCCATGAAAAATCGCAACGTCATCCTCTTCGTCATCGGCAGCATGATCCTGCTGGGCGGCCAGTTCTGGCTGTCCTCGCGCTATGCCAAGCCTGTTCCCGGGGCGGAAGCCCCCCGAACCGAACCGGTTCCCGCCAAGCCTGAGCCAAGCGCTCCCGCGGTGGTTCCGACGGCCACCAAGCCTGCCGAAGGCGTGAAGACCGCGGACGCGGCCGCCACCCACACCCTGTCCAACAACGAGCTGACCCTGACCTGGCAGGTCTCCACCGGCGCCCTCAAGCAGGTCGTCTGGCGTCAGGACGGCACGAAGTTCTTCCCTGCTGGTTTTCCGGGCCTGGGTGCCACCCGCGGCGCTGGCTTCGAGGCCGTTCGCCAGGAGGAGAGAGGCGCCAAGGGGACGGCTGTGATCTTCGAGAACGCTGCCGGCGAGCGCCTGGGCTACTTGGTTCCCCCCCTCGGCCACGTGCTTCGGGTGGAGGGCACCTCCCCCACCGGTGCCGCGGCCCTGTTGATCCCGAACCCCGCCACCGAGGAACCCGTCAAGCACCTGGGCCGCGTGTTCACGCTCACCGACAAGGGCATCGAGGCCGTTGCCTGGACCGAGATGCTGAACGACCCCTTCTTCAGCTTTCTGGGCTCCAAGCGCAAGGTCCTGCCGCCCTCCGCAGAGCGACTGGGCCTGGATGCAGGGCTTGAGAAGGACGAAAAGAACCAGCGCAACCACTACTTCGCCGCCCTCTGGAAGCTGCCGCGTCCGGCGGCCCGGGACAACGCCGGCTATGCCCTGCTGCCCGAACAGGGTCGCCTGGAGGCCACGCTGTACCTTGGGCCCAAGCAGGATGAGCCCCTCCTGGCCTTCGAGAAGCCCTTCACCCAGGTCATCGACTACGGCTTCTTCGGTGCCGTGGCCCATCTGCTGTTCTGGATCCTCAAGAAGATCCACGCCCTGGTCGGCAACTGGGGTTGGTCCATCGTGCTGTTCACCGTGGTCATCCGCCTCGCCACCTGGCACCTGAACACCAAGCAGACCATCTCCATGCTGCGCATGAAGGACTTCGAGCCCCACCAGAAGGCCATCCAGGCCAAGTACGAGAAGTTCGGCAGCGACATGACCAAGAAGGCCGAGATGCAGAAGGAGCTCATGGAGCTCTACAAGAAGAACGGCCACAACCCCATGGGCGGCTGCCTGCCCATGCTGCTGCAGATGCCCATCTTCCTGGCCCTCTGGTCCATGCTCAACGCGGTCTTCGAGCTGCGCAACGCGCCCTTCTTCGGCTGGATCGTCGACCTCTCCTCCCGGGATCCCTATTTCATCTACCCGGTGCTGATGGGCGGCTCCATGTTCGCCCAGCAGTACATGACCCCGGCCGTGGGGGACCCCGCCCAGCGCAAGATGATGCTCGTGCTCATGCCCGCGATGATGACCTTCATGTTCGCCCAGAGCCCTGCGGGCCTCACGATCTACTACTTCATCTTCAACATGATCGGCCTGGCCCAGACCTGGTGGATCATGCGGTCCTACCAGCCCCAGTCCATCACGCTGTAGGAGTTCGCCATGCGCAAGAGCGGCGCCAGCCTGGAGTCCGTGCCTGACCTCATCGCCCGCTGGGCGGGCCACCTTGGCTTCACGGTCGAGGCCAAGTTCGCCCCCTCCGGGGACGAGGAGGCCTTCCCCAACCGTGTGGCGATCTCGGGACCAGATGCCTCCTCTCTGGCCGCCAACCGGGGCGTGGCCCTGGATGCGCTGCAGTTCCTGGTCCACGAGGCCCAGGGCGAGCGCGAGGACTCGAAGCTGGCCTACCTGGACGTGAAGGGCGCTCGCCTCTTCCGCATGCAGGAGGTCATGGCCATGGGCCTCTATGCCGCCGAGAAGGCCCGGGAGCTGGGCAGCCACACCTTGGGCGCCCTGAGCGCCCGGGAGCGCCGCTGGGTGCACCTGGTGGTCAGCCGCGAAGCGGGTCTGGGCACCGAGAGCGAGGGGATCGGCACCTTCAAGCCCGTGAAGGTCTTCCGGAAGTAGACTGGGCACGTGCCCGCCGCTCTGGATCCCATTTGCGCCCCCGCCACCCCGCTGTTTCCCGCGGCCGTGGCCGTGGTGCGGGTCTCTGGGGCCAGCCTCCAGCGCGTCCTCGCGCCCCTGTTAGAGCTGCCGCGGCCCCGCCGGGCCGAGCTTCGCACGCTCACTTGGGACGGGTTTCAGGAGAAGGCCCTGGTGCTGTTCTTCCCGGGCCCGGCCAGTTACACCGGAGAGGATGTGGTGGAGCTCCAGGTCCACGGCAATCCCCTGCTGGTGCGCCGGCTGCTGGGGCACCTCGGCAGCTTGGGGGTGCGGCTGGCGGAACCCGGTGAGTTCACCCGGCGGGCCCTGCTGAACGGCAAGCAGGGATTGCTGGAGGCCGAGGCCCTGCGGGACCTGGTGGCCGCGGAGACCGACACCCAGGTGCGGCTCGCTCAGGCCCGGGCCGGGGCCCAGCCGGACTGGCTCCTGGAGGCCCGGCGTCGATTGGCGCCCTGGATGGCCCGGGCCGAGGCGGTCGTGGACTATGGCGAGGAAGAGGGCATCGCGCTAAATCTAAAAGACTTGGGTGTAGACCTGGAGCCGCTTCAGGCAAGGTTCCACGTGGAACAGACCCACTGCGGGGCTGCCCGGCACCTGCGGGAGGGCCTCCGCTTGGCCCTGGTGGGACGGCCGAACGCCGGGAAGAGCACCCTGTTCAACGCCCTGGCCGGGGAGGATCGGGCCATCGTCACCGACATCCCGGGTACCACCCGGGATGTGCTGGAAGTCCGCTGCGAGTGGCGGGGCCTGCCGCTGCGCCTGTTCGACACGGCGGGTGTGCGGGAGACCGAGGATCCCCTGGAGCGTCTGGGGGTCGCCCGGGTGCGCCCCGTGCTGGAGACCGCGGACCTGATCCTCCACCTGATCCCCGCCCAGGATGAGGCTCCTGATGAGGCCCTGACGCTGGCCCTCGGCCCCTTCCTGGGCAAGGTGGCCGAGGTCCGGACCTTCGGGGACCAGGCGGCGACGGCCGGACCCGCCATCTCGGCCCTGCTGGGGGACCTGGACGCCCTGGAGGCGATCCTGAAGGCGCGCCTGCTGGGGGGCCTGGCTCCGGAGGCCTGCTTCGGGGCCCTGGCCACGGACCGGCAGGGCGCGCTGCTGGATGACCTGGTCCGGCAGCTGGACCTGCTGCTGGCGCTGACCCCCGGAGACCCCCCCGAGCTGGCGGCCTCGCTCCTCCAGGGCGCCTGGGGATTGCTCGCGCGCCTCACCGGCGAGGACCGGGCCGAGACGGCCCTCGACGCCTTGTTCAGCGGTTTTTGTCTGGGCAAGTAGCCCCCTCTGGGAACCCCCGTCCCGCTTCGGCGCACCTGCCTGCGACCCTCGATGCCATTCGTTCTGGAGCCACCCATGCAGCGATCTCTCATCCTTCTGTTGCTCTCGGCCCTCGGGCTGCGGGCTGATGGCGTGGCGGACCTGCGGGCAGCCCTGAGCCGGCTGCAGGGCACCACGACCCTCAAGGGGACCCTGGAGGTGAAGCGCTGGAACCGGAACGGCGAGGGCAAGGAGGCCATCGAGCGATCCGGCCACGCCTCGGCCTGGGTTGAGGATGGGCCCCAGGGGTTGCGGATGTTCTGGGACCGGAACCTGCTGGGTCAGGTGGGCCAGGAGGTGCGGGCGATCCGGAAGGATCCGAACGCGAAAAACCCCGCCACCACGGGGCTGGGGGCTCTCTCTCCCAAGCTGGTGACGGAACAGATCAATGCCGCGGAAGTCGTGGCCGGACAGCTTGAGCATGCCAACTTCCAGACCGAATCCCGTGAGATCTGGCAGGGTCGGCCCGCCCGGGTGTTGACGTTTGGATTGACAGTAAAGGGGCTTAGCGATCGAGATCGAAAATACGTGAAGGATTTCACCGGTACAGCCCAGATCTGGATCGATGAGGACGGCACACCCCTCGCCTCCACCACCAAGGTGAGCCTGAAGGGGCGGGCCTTCCTGGTGGTCTCCTTCAACCAGGAGCAGGAGGAGTCCTCGGCCTACCAGAAGGTGGGGGACCGGCTGGTCTGCGTGCGCACAGAGCTGACCTCCGCCGGCAGCGGGGCTGGCGAGAAGGGGAAGACCCACAACGTGACCACCTTCGCCATCCAGTAGGAGGGTTGGCCCCGGCTACACTGGCCCTGCGGGGGAGGCATGTTCGAGGCAGTGATCGGGTTGGAGGTCCACGTCCAGCTGAGCACGCGGACCAAGATGTTCTGCGGTTGTGCCAACCACTATGGCGCCCCGCCGAACACCCAGACCTGCCCGGTGTGCCTAGGCCTGCCCGGGGCCCTGCCCGCGCTGAACCGGGAAGCGGTCCGCATGGCCCTGGCCCTGGGCCTGTCGGTGGACGCCCGGATCCAACCCCACAGCACCTTCTACCGGAAGCAGTATTTCTATCCGGACCTGCCCAAGGGCTACCAGATCACCCAGGGCCCCGTGGCGATCGTCGAGGAAGGCTGCCTGGAAATCCCTGGGGACGCCGCCGTCCGCGGGGGCGAGGGCCTCGTGCCGATCCGCCTGGAGCGGGCCCACCTGGAGGAGGATGCAGGGAAGAGCCACCACGACCTCGATGGGCAGAATAGCCACGTGGACCTGAACCGCGCCGGCGTGCCCCTGCTGGAGATCGTCGGCGCCCCGGACCTGCGCAGCGCCCAGGAGGCTTCGGACTACCTCAAGGCTCTGCACCGTCTGGTGGTGGCTCTGGGGATCTGTGACGGCAACATGGAGGAGGGCAGCTTCCGTTGTGACGCCAACGTCAGCCTCCGACGGGTGGGGGAGCCCTTCGGCACCCGGGTCGAGGTCAAGAACCTGAACTCCTTCCGCTTCGTCCGCCAGGCCCTGGAGCACGAGATCGACCGCCAGGCGGCCCTGCTGGCGCGGGGCGAGTCGGTGGCGATGGAGACCCGGGGCTGGGACGCGGGGGTCGGCGAGACCCGGGGCCAGCGCACCAAGGAAGCCGCCATGGACTACCGCTACTTCCCGGAGCCGGACCTGCCGGTCCTGACCGTGGATCCCGCCGAGATCGAGGCGGTACGGGCCACCCTGCCCGAGCGGCCCGACCGGCAGGTCCGCCGCTGGCAGGAGGCCTACGGGCTGGGCGCCGGGGAGACCCAGACCCTGGCCCAGAGCCCTGCCTTCGCGGCCTACTTCGAAGCCCTGGCTCAGGCGAGCGGCAGCGGCAAGGGCGCCGCCGCCTGGCTGCTGGGCGAGGTCAGCCGAATCCTGAACGAGCGCGGAATCGGCATCGAGGCCTTCCCGGTGACCCCCGAAGCTCTGGCCGGCCTCGTTCGGCTGGTGGAGAGCCGCGCGGTGTCCTTTGGCGCGGCCAAGGAGCAGGTCTTCCCGGCCCTGCTGGCCGGCGAGGGCAGCGCCGAGTCCATCGTGGCCCGGAAGGGCTTGGCCCAGGTCAGCGACCGCGGGGCCATCGAGCTCCTGGTGGCCCAGGTGCTGGCGGAAAACCCCGGCCCCGTGGCCCAGATCAAGGCCGGCAAGGCCAGCCTGAAGGGGTTCCTGGTGGGTCAGGTCCTCAAGGCGGGTCGGGGTCAGCTCGACGCCAAGGCTGTGAACGAGATCCTGGCGGAAGCCCTGGCCAAGGACTAGCCGCCGCCCCATGCTGGCTCCATGAGCAACGAGATCCCCTCCGCCCTGCAGGCCTATCATCCTGGCGTGGTCCACATCTGCCAGAAGTGTGGCTGCTCGGTGGTGGACGCCGTGGAGACCCCGGGCGAGCCCTTCCACTGCCTGGACTGCCGACATCTGGTCCCGCCCCCGGAGGACGAGCTGACCCGGGCGGCCCTGGAAGACCGCGGCCCCTATGACATGCCCGATGACAAGCCCACCTTCTGGCGCGTCATTGCCATCATCGTCTTCGCTGTGGTGGCCCTGGGCATCGTGTTCTGGAAGCGGTAGCGGGCGTCCTGGCCCATGACCAGAAGCCGCACCGGCCCTATGCTGGAGGTTCGGAGCCGAGCATGTCCAAATCCTGGGGACCCACCACCACCGCCATCCATGCCGGGAAGCACTTCAACACCACCCGGGCCGTGACCACGCCGATCTTCCAGACCTCGGTCTTCCAGCTCATGGAGAACCAGGAGGGGGCCACCTTCTCGGCCAGCATCGAGCCCCCGGCCTTCTACACCCGCTGGGGCAACCCCAATAGCAGTGAGGTGGAGGCGGTGCTGGCGCAGCTCGAGGGCGCCGAGCGGGCCCTGGTGACGGCGTCGGGCATGGCCGCCTTCGCCCTGGTCTTCGAGGCCTTCCTGAAGCACGGGGACCACCTGGTGGCTCCCTGTGCCATCTACCTGGGCACCGAGCAGCTCATCCGCCGCTGGGAGGCCGAGCGCGGGCTGCAGGTGACCTGGGTGCAGGACACCCTGGACCTCGGGGAGTGGGAGGCGGCCCTTCGCCCCGAGACCCGGATGCTCTGGGTGGAGACCCCCTCCAACCCCACCCTGGCCCTGACGGACCTGGCGGGGGTGGCGGCCCTGGGCCAGCAGCACGGCATCCGCACTGTGGCTGACAACACCTTCCCGAGCCCCATCCACACCCGGCCCCTGGCCTTCGGGTTCGACCTGAGTGTCGCCTCCGCGACAAAGTACCTTGCGGGCCACTCGGACGTGGTGGCTGGCGTCATCGCCGGGCGGGACGCCGACATCGTGGCCTGCTGGCACCTGACCAAGCTCCTGGGGCCGACGTTGGACCCCATGGCCGCCTGGCTGCTGCACCGGGGCCTGAAGACCCTCCCCCTGCGCATGCGTCGGGCTTCGGACAACGCCCAGGCCCTGGCCCAGTGGCTGCTCTGGCAACCCCAGGTGGCGCGGGTGGACTACCCCGGCCTGCCCACCCATCCGGGCCACGAGGTCGCCGCCCGGCAGATGGAAAAGGGCTTCGGCGCCATGATCGGCGTCGAGCTGCGGGCGGGGCTCCTGGCGGGCCAGCGCTTCTGCGAGGCGCTGGAGGTCATCACCCGGGGCGTGAGCTTGGGCGGCGTCGAGAGCCTCATCCAGCACCCGGCCAGCATGAGCCACCTGCGGACCGCGCCCGAGGTGAAGGCCCGCCTGGGCATCACCGATGGCCTCCTGCGCTTCTCGGTGGGCATCGAGGACGAGCCTGACCTGGTCGCCGACCTCGAAAAGGGCTTCGAGGCCGCCGCGGAGGCCCGGTGAAGCTCACCCTCAACGGCGAGGTCCGCGAGGCCCCGGCGCTGACCACCCTGGCGGCGTTGGCGACCTGGCTGGAGCTGCCCGCCTATGGCAGCGCCATCGAGCTGAACGGCGAGGTCATCCGCCGTGCGGACCACGCCGCCACCCCCCTGCGGGAGGGGGATCGCCTGGAGGTGGTGCGGCTGGTGGGCGGCGGCTGAACCCGATTCCTGGCCATCGAGCAGCCTCGGCGTGAAAGGGCCGTTGCTAGAAACGAGGGACGAGGGCAGATGCAAAATTTACTAGAAAAACAAAACTGATTATCCACAGATTCCACAGATTCCACAGACAGCAAAAGCCTTAGTTGGGGATCCATGGGCCCGTGCGGTGTGTGGGTCGGCGCACAATCTGTGTCATCTGTGCAATCTGTGGATCCGCTTCTGGGCTTGAAGCGCTGGGATGGGTCATCGCCCATCAGCGGTTCTGCTTCAGGTCTTGATTCATTGCAGGGGCCGGTAGGGCTCAGCGCCAGACTTCCCATGCCCCGCCGGGCCAGCGGGCAGCAGCGGCCTGGGTCCAGCTTTTCGGGAAGGCCAGGTCGAGGGGCGGGCCTCCGGTGGGTTGATTCGACTGGAACCGGTGGAACTCGTCGGCGAGTCCCTGCGCCAGGAAGGCCTGCACCAGAGAGCCGCCCCCTTCCACCAGGAGCCGACCCACGCCTCGCGCAGCCAGTTCATGCAGGAGATGGCGCAGGCTGCAGCCCTGGCCCTCGGGGGGCAGGCTGAGGTCCTCGACGCCCCGGAGGGGAACCCGATCCCCCGTGACGGCGCGGAAGGCCGGCTGGCCCGCCACGGGCGTCCAGACGCGAGCCGTGGCGGGCAGCCGCCCCTGGGGGTCCAGCACCACCCGGGCGAAGACGCGGTGGGGGGCGCTGGGACCGGGCCAGCGGTCCGTGAGCTGGGGGTCATCGACCGCGATGGTGCCGCGGCCCACCAGGATGGCTTCCGAGGCGCGCCGGAGGGCGTGGGCCAGGCGCTGCACCTCGGGAGGAGTCACCTGGGTGGTCTGGCCCGCGGGTCCCAGGGAGCCGTCCGAGCCCAGAGCCAGCTTGAGGCTCACCCAGGGCAGGCCCGTGCGGATGAGCTTGAAGAAGGGGGCATGGAAGCGGGCGCAGGCCTCGCCCAGCACACCCTCCTCGACCGCGAGGCCCTGGGCGCGCAGGATTGCGAGGCCACCGCCGTCCACCCGGGGGTTCGGGTCGCGCACCCCCACCACCACCCGCACCACGCCGGCCTGGAGCAGGGCCTGGGTGCAGGGGCCCGTGCGGCCCTGGTGGCAGCAGGGCTCCAGCGTCACGTAGGCCGTCGCGCCCCGGGGATCCTCACCCCGGGCCTCCGCGTCCCGCAGGGCCATGATCTCGCCGTGAGGGTCCCCGGCCCGGGTGTGGACACCTGCACCCAGGACCCGCCCCTCCCGCACCAGGACGCAGCCCACGGGCGGGTTGGGGCTGGCCAGGCCCACCCCCTTGAGGCCCTCCTGGAGGGCCAGGGCCAGGAAGTGGGCGTCTCCGGTCAGCGCCGCCGGGTCCGGCCAGGGACCGCCCGTGGCCAGGGTCCAGGCGACCTCCGGTGTCAGGGCCGCCTCAGCCATCGAGCAAGCCGTCCACGAAGGCCTCGGCCTCGAAGGGGATGAGGTCATCGAGGCCCTCTCCCACACCCACGAAGGCAATGGGGAGCTTCAGGCGATCCAGGATGGGCACGACCACGCCGCCCTTGGCGCTGCCATCCAGCTTGGTGAGGACCAGATCGGTGACGCCGGCGACCCGGGCGAAGGTCTCGGCCTGGTGCAGGCCGTTCTGGCCCGTGGTGGCATCCAGCACCAGCAGCACGCGGTGAGGCGCGTCGGGGATCACCTTCTGGAGGCTGCGGCGGATCTTGTCGAGCTCCTTCATTAGGTGGTCCTTCGTGTGCAACCGGCCCGCGGTGTCGATGAGGACCCAGGGGGTGCCCTTGGCGAGGGCGCTGGTGGCGCCGTCGAAGGCGATCGCGGCGGGGTCACCGCCCATCTGGTTGCGGATGACCGGCACACCGGCCCGCTCGCCCCAGAGCTCCAGCTGGTCGATGGCGGCGGCGCGGAAGGTGTCACCGGCCACCACCAGCACGGCCTCGCCGCGGGTCTTCAGGAGGGCGGCCAGCTTGCCCAGGGTGGTGGTCTTGCCGACGCCGTTGACGCCCACCAGCAGCACCACCTGGGTGCCCTGGGCGACGAAGGGTTGGGCGGGGCGCTGGCGCAGGATCCGCAGCAGCTCTTCTTTCAAGATGGCCTTGGCGTCGATCTCGGTGCCGCCCTTGAGCTCGCTACGCAGCCGGGCCATGAGCTGCTCCACGGCGGTCACACCCAGGTCGGCCTGGAGCAGCAGGTCCTCCAGTTCTTCCAGTTGGGCCGCGTCCAGGCGACGGAGGCCCAGCAGACGGCCCAGGGGCGCCAGCACCAACTCCTGGGTGCGCTTGAGCCCCTGCTTGAACTTGCTGAAGAGACCACCCAGAAGACCCACGCCCACCTCGCGAACCCCCAGTCTACCGAAGCGCTGGAACCTCAGCCTCCTCGTCTCGCTTGCCCGGCCCCCTGCGCGATGGCAATGCTTATTTCGTTCCAGCTCCTATGCCTTGTGGAGACCCCTAGGCGGGAATCCGTGCGAGGGGGCGAGGCAGCGCCCCGGGTGTTCCACGTGGAACAAGTCCTTTGCCCCCATGCAGCAGTCAACCCCTTTGAATACAGATCCTAACGATTCGGAGGTGGCGCCATGGGCGGAATCAACACGGGCGTAACGCCGCCGATGTTGCCCCAGCTCCGCAAGCCCCAGGTCCGCTCATCCCAACCGCCCCGGGTGGCGGCGAGGGCGCCCAGCACCAGTAGGCCATCCACCACGGGGTTCACCAGGTGGCGCAGGGGGGCGCCGGGCTGAAGGGCGGCGGGGTCCACCGCATAGGATCTTGGTCC
>Ga0194052_1000301_pt1 | contig 33808 bp, 26 predicted proteins | sample SepL226m_MetaG_FD_160117 | JGI IMG/M metagenome (GOLD analysis project Ga0194052, IMG submission 160117) | Anoxic zone freshwater microbial communities from boreal shield lake in IISD Experimental Lakes Area, Ontario, Canada - Sep2016-L227-6m | ecosystem: Environmental > Aquatic > Freshwater >...
TCGAAGGCGGCGCTGAGTTCAGTGTTTGTACTTCGCTTACAAAGGATGGCCCGTATGACTCATCATGATACGCAAATGGCTAATTTGAAAGACACCCTGATAAGATCGCATGCCGCCCTTGCCTTTGTTTAGTATTTATGTCAATGATATAAATCACTAACAGGATTCATATACAGAATTCATTATCCATAATTCCAAATATCATGGAGCCGCAGGGGAGTTTTTATGACAGAAAAAGTATTACTGGTTGACGACGAACAGGATTTTCTGAGCATAATGTCCGAACGGATGAAGGCCAGGGGCATGGATGTTTCAACCGCTACTTCCGCCAAAGAAGCGATTCAACTTGCAGAAGCTGAATCTTTCGATGCCATTATCCTGGATTTACAGATGCCGGGAATGGATGGTCTGGAAACACTGAAAGCTCTGAAAGCCAAAAAACCGGAGATTCAGGTTATTCTTCTGACCGGCCATGCAACGGTCGAAAAAAGCGTTGAGGCCATGAAGCTGGGAGCAATGGACTTGATGGAAAAGCCGGCGGATTTGAAAACACTGACGGATAAAATTAAAAAAGCTCAAACAAAAAAAATGATTCTGATAGAAAAGCAGGCCGCGGAAAAGATGAACGTGCAGGCGATCGAAGCCGGAAAGCTGGCATCCGTGGGAGAACTTGCTTCGGGCATTGCCCATGAGATCAATAATCCCATCGCCATCATGGTTGAAGAAGCCGGTTGGCTTAGCGACTTGTTGAGTGACGAAGACCTTGCAAATCCCCAGAATATGGAAGAATTCCGCAGAGCGCTGAATCAGATTAAAGCTCAAGGCGGAAGATGTAAGGACATCACGCATAAACTGCTCTTTTTTGCCAAAAAAACAGATTCCAGGGTGCGTGAAGTTCAGATCAACGAGATTATAGAGGAAACCGTCAGCACCTCGGAACAACGCGCAAAAGAGAGCAACGTCAAAATCGTCACGCATTTGGATCAGGAACTTCCGAATGTTTCGGCATCGCCCTCAGAAATGCAGCATGTATTGCTGAATCTAATCAACAACGCCATCGATGCCATTGGAACCGGAGGGGGAATCGTAGAAATCACCAGCAGACTCAATGGTGGGTATGTGGCGATTGATGTGGCCGATACCGGGCAGGGGATCCCCAATGAGTTGATAAATCGCATTTTTGACCCTTTTTTTACCACCAAACCTGTGGGAAAGGGAACGGGTTTGGGGTTGTCGATCTGTTATGGAATCATCAAAAAAATGGGCGGTGATATCACCCTTAACAGCAGCGAGGGAATGGGCACCACTTTTCATGTCCATCTGCCGGCGACAAAGTTATGAATTATGAAGGAAAATATTCCGATTTCATCCTTTTTCATACTTCATACTTCATACTTCATACTTTTTGGACTTTGGACAAAGGCAGGGCCTTACCCGGGTTGCCCGCCTTTTGTCTGTGCCTGTAACTGGAGAATGTGCCTTGCAACATAATGTTAATTCAATCTACTGAAAAGACACGCTTTATTTATTTGACAGTTTGAGCAACTCCTTGAAATGCTCAAAGTATGGATTAATTGTTTTTCAAGCAATTTCATTAATTTAAAATAAATTATTGAATAACGTCAAGTGCCTGATTTTAAAAGAATTTTTAAATAAACAAAAAAATCATATTTTCCAATAGGTTCTGGTTTGTTGGGATATATTTGTCCAAAGTCCAAAAGTAATTAATAATTCGATTAATTAAAGAAGGGGAGCAGATGGAAATTCAACCCTATTACCGGGCGCTGATGCGAAACATGATGCTGATTGTCATTCTGGTGTCGTTCGCTCCACTTCTTTTGATCAGCGCCCTAAACGGATACCGGTTTGAAACCTCGTACCGTGAAAAAGTGACCGCGCACCTGATAGAGGTGGTTCAAAAACACCAGCAGGGAATTACGATGTTTTTAAACGACAAACTGGCCTATCTGGTGAACCTGGCCAACTCGGTCTCATTAGATCAGATAGAAAATGAAACGTTTCTGGACCAGAAACTGGCCATCCTGCAAAAATCTTATGGTGGGGTGTTTGTCGATCTGGGGGTGGTGGATGACCGGGGCATCCAGGTGGCCTACGCAGGAGCCTTCAAACTTGAAATGGCCGATTATAGCCAGACAGAATGGTTCAAAAAAGCCATCAAACAAAATTATTACATCAGCGACGTTTTTCTGGGTCTTCGCAGACAACCCCATTTTATCATCACGGTCAAACAAAAACATGAGGGTAAGGACTGGATTCTTCGGGCCACAATTGATTTCGAGGTATTCAACGATCTGGTGGAAAGCGTACACATCGGTGAAACCGGTTTGGCCTTCATCATCAACAAGGCCGGGGAATTCCAGACAAAACCACGATTGGAACCCAAGTTGATCCTTGAGTTTCAGCAGAAATTTCTCGGAAGTCAACAGCTCCATAATGCAGCAGAAGTTAACAAACCCGTCGAACCCGACAACATCGGGATGGATACTGTCCTGAAAAAAACCCATGGCGACAGGGGAATATCGGTAGGCAATGTTAATTATGCGGGCAAGAATCTTATTTATCTTACAACACCGCTGAAAGACGAGGAATGGATTCTGGTTTACCAGCAGGAGGACGCAGACGCTTTTTCCGACCTCAATCAGACGCTGAACCTGTCCATCATCATCCTGATTATCGGCGCCATCGGTATAATCGTCATGGCCTTTCTGCTTTCCAGAAAAATGGTTGAGTACATTAAAAAAGCCGATCACGACAAGGAGATGATGAACGAAAAGGTTATCGAAGCCGGAAAGCTGGCATCCGTGGGAGAACTTGCCTCGGGCATTGCCCATGAAATCAACAATCCCATTGCCATCATGGTTGAAGAAGCCGGATGGATTGATGATCTGCTGAATGAAGAGGACATTGGGAAGTGCCAGAATATGGCGGAATTCCGCAGGGCGCTGAATCAGATTAGAACCCAGGGGGGAAGATGCAAGGAAATCACGCACAAATTGCTCAACTTTGCCAGAAAAACCGATGGCATGGTGCGTGAAGTTATGATCAACGACATTATCGAGGAAATCGTCAGCATCTCAGGACAGGTAGCCAAATACAGCAACGTCAAAATTGTCACACAGTTGGATCCGGAACTTCCAAAAGTGGCGGCATCGCCATCGGAAATGCAGCAGGTATTGCTGAATCTCATCAACAACGCCATCTATTCCATTGGACCGGGAGGGGGTGGCATCGAAATCACCAGCAGGCTAAATGGCGAGTATGTAACAATTGATGTGGCCGATACCGGACAGGGGATTCCGAATGCGGTGATGAATCGCATTTTCGACCCTTTCTTTACCACCAAACCTGTCGGGAAGGGAACGGGCTTGGGACTTTCAATCTGTTACGGACTCATCAAAAAAATGGGTGGCGATATCACTATTGACAGCACTGTGGGAATGGGCGCCACTTTTCATGTTCATCTGCCGGCCCCAAAGTCCGAAAAACATAATCATCAATAATCAGTAGGGGCAACCGGCCGGTTGCCCTTACAACGCCATGATCAATCAGGGGAACAGATGATACCTGACAAAGAAATAAGTCAAGATACTCCGATCAAGCTGCTTCTTGTAGATGATGAAGTCGGCTATGTCAGCGTACTCGCCAAACGAATGGCAAAAAGAAACATCGACACGATCACCGCCACCAACGGAAATGATGCAATTCAGACCCTTCGCAGCCATCGCTTCGACTGCGCTGTTATAGACCTTAAAATGGAAGATATTGATGGTATTGAGGTTTTGAAAATATTCAAGAAAATGGATCCGACGATGCCGGTCATCATGCTGACCGGTCATGGATCGGAGACTGCCGCACGGGAAGGCATCAGATTCGGGGCTTTTGATTATCTCACCAAGCCATGCGATATTGACGATCTTATCGATATCATCTGTAAGGCCAGTAACCGCGAGGCGCCCAAAATATCAGTTCACGATAAGTACTGATATGTCCTTCACGCCATGAATGACTTTTTGAGACACGCTTCCCAGCAAAAACTCCTTGATTCCGGAAAGGCCTCTTCTTCCCATAACGATAATGGAATATCCGCAATGGGCTTCTTCAATGATGTCCCTGGCTATCCCCTTTTTCTTTACCTGAACTTTCAGGTGAATACAATCTTTGTCGAAGCCGGCCTTTACCAGAATATCCTTTGCCTGTTGCAGGGCTTGATCGACTAATTGTTTCTTTCGCTCTTCAATCTCGCAGAAACTGCTTTGCTGTGAAAGAAAATACGGGGTCAGTTCAGGACTGTTCATGTCGCAAAATGCGGCGGCATCGGGAAGAACGCCGAAAAGGGTAATGTCGTTTTCAGATGGTGAAAACGTTTTGGTAATAAACTCAATTGTCCGCATCGCGTTCATAGAATCATCAAGTGCAACCAGAATTTTCTGTCCCATTTCCTACCTCCTCCTGATTATGTTTGTAAAACGTCAAATAAAACAGATGTTTTATATTCGAACATGATCGGCTTTTCAATATCTTATTTGATCTTCTCGCAATATAAATATTTCTTGCCGAAATGTCGGTTGTGGCGCTCGCAGGCTTATCCGCATTTTGTGTGCTTCGGAGGGGATGATCTCCGTTACAGATATTTTTCAGAATTTTGATTGCACTCTTTATGATTTTGTTATATGAAATTCATGGAGAATATGGAGAAGAGTACTTTGTTTATTTTGTTAATGATTCAACAAAAGGAGGGAACCTCATGAAAAAATTGGTCTTAATCATTGCAATGGGAATGTTTCTGGCAGGATGTGCAGGAGTCAAACAGTCCGAATACATGGAACACAGCTCTCATTACAAAACCTGGAGCCATCTTGGATTCAGTTGGTGGGGATTTAAAAATGTAACGGCCAAAGCAGCAGACACATCAACAGCAGAAAAATGGTGGGGAATTTCTTACGCCAGACATTAAAAATTGTTATAGACCGAGTAAACCGCTTATTTTTACTAAAGTAAGTCAGCTCTGAGGGGCGGCCTGAGATTTCAGGTCGCCCCTTTTTTGATTTTTTGCCCTTCCAGAAACGGTTCAGTTCTCTTTCCTTGACATCGCTTGATAGTTGCCATAGAATTCGTCTTTTAAAAATGACAACAGGTTGAAGACGATGAAAAAACAAAAAATCAATTCCATACGTAATATCGGCATAATCGCCCATATCGACGCCGGCAAGACGACCGTTACCGAACGGATTCTGTATTATACCGGCAAATCCCATAAAATCGGCGAGGTCCATGACGGCGAAGCTATCATGGACTGGATGCAGGATGAGCAGGAACGGGGCATTACCATCACATCGGCGGTAACCACCTGTCACTGGAAGGACATCGATATTCAGTTGATTGATACGCCGGGCCATGTGGATTTTACCATAGAGGTCGAGCGGTCCCTGCGAGTTCTGGATGGAGCGATCGGGGTTTTTTGCGCAGTCGGCGGCGTAGAGCCTCAATCCGAAACCGTGTGGCGCCAGGCTGATAAATACCATGTACCAAAAATCGCTTTCGTAAACAAACTTGACCGCATCGGTGCCGATTTTTTCAGAACCGTTGACATGATGCGTTCCAGACTTCACGCCAACCCCGTGATTTTGCAGTTGCCCATCGGAGAAGAAGAATCTTTTACCGGTGTGATTGATCTCATCCAGTTGAAACAGATACTATGGGATGACGACTCCATGGGCGCCACATTTACCCTTGAGGACATTGCCCCGGACAGTCTGGAATCAGCTCAAAACTACCGTGAGAAACTGATTGAAGCGATTGCGGAAGTGGACGACCAGATCATGGAGGCATATCTTGCAGAAATTCCGATAGAACCCGACATGCTGCTGGAAGCCGTTCGAAACGCCACCATCACGCTGAAAGTGGTACCGGTTTTATGCGGCTCTGCGCTAAAAAACAAGGGAATTCAGCCACTTCTGGATGCCATTGTCCGGTTTCTGCCCAGCCCTGCTGATGTTCCGCCGATCATGGGCGTTCATCCCCAAACAGGAGACCCTATCGAATGCCCGCCAATAGACAAGGCGCCGCTGGCTGCCCTTATTTTCAAGGTTTCCATGGCGGAAGGCCGTAAGCTATCCTTTATCCGTATTTACAGCGGAAAGATAAAAGCCGGCGATGATGTGTTCAACCCTTTCCGGAATAAAAAGGAAAAACTGTCCCGAATCCTGCAGATGCATGCCAATAAACGGGATCGGATTGATGAAGCCGGAGCGGGAAGCATTGTCGGGGTTATGGGCCTGAAGGATTCATCAACAGGAGAAACGCTTTGTCAGCCGGATCACCCCATTCTCCTGGAAAAGATGGAGTTTTATGAGCCGGTCATTTCACTGGCGATTGAACCCAAAACCCGGTCTGATCAGGAAAAACTGGATCAGGTGCTGGAAAAATTTCTGGCGGAAGACCCTACCCTTAGGGTCAAGGAAGATCCGGATACGGGGCAGAAAATTCTTTCCGGCATGGGGGAGCTGCATCTTGAAATCATCATCAGCCGAATGACAAGAGAGTTCAATACCAGCGTCAATGTGGGAAAACCCCAGGTGGTTTACCGGGAAACCATCGAGAAAGAGGCAGCAGCAACCGCTGTTTTCGATAAGGAAGTGGCAGGCCAGCGTCATTATGCTGAGGTCTGCGTAAACCTCAAACCTCTTTCCAGAGGGTCCGGCAGCCGGTTCATCCTGGATATTGCCGATGGCGTTATTCCTCCCCAGTTCATGAAAGCCATTGAAAAAGGCGTTATGGAATCGCTGGAAAGCGGAACCCTTATGGGGTATCCGTCGGTGGATATCGAGGCCAGTTTGACGGGCGGATCATATCATGAATCTCAGGGGACCGATCTGGCATACAAGGTCAGTGCATCCATGGCCTGCAAGGATGCGCTGTCCAAAGCGGGTCCTTTTCTGTTGGATCCGATCATGGATGTGGAGATTTTTGTTCCGGAATCATTCACAGGCGATGTGATTGGCGACCTGAACGGCCGCGGAGGAAAGATAGAAGCCATTGAACCCAAAATCGGGTTTCAGGCCATCCGCGCCATTGTTCCTTTGGCGCGGATGTTCGGTTATTCAACCGCAATACGCTCCGCCACTCAAGGCCGGGGGACCTTTACTATGCAGTTTTCTCATTTTGACCGGATCTGATATATAATTGACACTGGATAAATTTATGAAGGTTCATCGCAAATTAGTGTCAAAGACTCTCAACTCCACATAAAAGCAAACCACCTTGATTCAGGCGAAAGCCGGAATCAAGAGGCTTGAAAGCTGGATTCCAGGTCAAACCCGGAATGGCGTTCAGCAATTCCTGCATGAAAATCACACTAATCCGCGATGAGCCGAGAACTTTTTAGGAGGCTTCCGTCTAATGACTTCAATTCCACTTAAACACATCACTCTCTCTGCCGGTCCTTTCCCGGCGGCAAATCCATCCCACCATGCTGATGCGGGTAAACCCTTCACTTGGTTGCTTGCGCCGGTCCTCCGTACGGCGTTCTTTTAAATTATACTCAAAATTATGGTTCGAACTCGGGCGATTTTTGTCAGTGTTTTGATTCACATTCATAGCGTGGCCCTCCATTCTGTATAGTGTCTGAACGAAAACCCCGGCTTCGATCGGCCTCCAGCCAAGCTTGAAACGTATTCCTTTTCTGACCAATACTTATATTCCAGGCCAGAATCCCTCACTAAATTCCTATACTGAAGTGAATCAATATGTCAAGATAAAAATGATTCGAGTTGAAGATGGTAACTTTGGATAAAAGCGGGAGGGAAAATAAAAAGTCATTTATTTAAAAAGAACGATATGAATGATGCCTGAAATCCATAGTTTTTCTCAATTATCATTTCTTATTGAAGCGAACAAAAGCAGCGCGCCTGCAATAAAAAAAACCAGAATTGATCCGATTCCCCAGCGTGAGGCCAACTGGCCGATGTCATGCAGTTGTTCTGACGTCGGAGCGGCCGGCATCAGGATTTTACGTGATATCAAACCGATCATCCCGACAAAGGCCGGACCGATAACCGCTGAAAACTTACCCATCATATTGAACAATCCGAAATATTCAGCAGACTGACCCTCCGGAATGAATCGAGTATAATAAGACCGGCTAAGGGCCTGAATCCCCCCCTGAAACAGACCGATAACGACCGCCAGAATGTAAAAGTCCATCCGCTGCTTCATGAACGCCCCCCAGAGGGTGACTGCCGCGTATCCGGCAATGGCGGTTAAAATACAGTTACGAGCCCCCCAGCTCCGGCTGAGTTTTCCAAATATCAGGGCCGAAGGAAACCCGACGAACTGGACCACCAGAAGGGCGAGCATCAAATCCCCTCCGGTAAATCCTATGGATAAACCATAATCAACGGCCATGCGGATGATGGTATCCACCCCATCCATATAGCACCAGTAGGCTAATAGAAACAGCCAAACCGACTTCACCCCGAAAATTCGCATGATCGTATTTTTTAATTGCAGAAAGCCTTGCTTCAAAAAAACGAAAGCATTGACAGGCGGCGACACGTTTTTTTCTTCATGTACCCACACCATCAAAAATATCGTAAAACCCGCCCACCACAGCGCAACCGAAAGAAATGCATACTGTATCGCCTGCCCCGAATTCTCCAGTCCAAACCACTTGGGTTGCTGGACCATGAGAATGTTGAGTACAAAAAGCAGGCCGCCACCCAGATATCCCATCGCATAGCCAAGACTGGATACCCGATCCCGATCCGGCACCGGAGCAACGACAACCAGCAGCGCATCGTAAAAAACATTTGCGCCTGCAAAACAGATCATTCCCACGCCGTAACAGATAATTGCCCAGCCCCATTCTCCCTTTGGAACCGCCCATAACAGGGCGGTAGCCAACGCTCCCGGATAAGCCAGACATATCAGCAATGTCTTTCTGGCCGCACACCTGTCCGCCAGAACACCCAGCACCGGAGCGCAGAGCGCCACCAGCAGGCTGGCGGCGGAATTTCCTAAACCCAGAAGCGCGGTGCTGGTATTGACATCCGTGCCGATACTCCAATATTGCTTGAAAAACAGCGGGAAAAAGCCTGCCATCACGGTAGTGGCGAACGCCGAATTGGCCCAGTCATACATGGCCCATCCCCAGACGGATTTCTGATTCACGTTCAAAGCCATTTTTCCCTCCACATTTCCCACATCAACAAGGCCCATAGCCGGTGCGGATGGTTTGCTCGGCCTGATAGATGATCTGAAACCATTGCAGCAACTACAGAGGCATCAAAAATGCCTTCCCGTTTCAGTCGCTCTTCAGAAAGATAATCCAGAAGCATAGGCTTTAATTCTCCTCTAAGCCACCGGGAGACGGGAATTGCGAATCCCATCTTGGGCCTTTCAAAAAGAGCTGCTGGAATGTAGCGCGACAGCAGTCTGCGAAGAATATGTTTGCCCTGGCCCTTTTGAAAAAGAAACTCTTCAGGGACTTGCGATGCGTATTCGACTACCCGTTGGTCCAGAAGCGGCACGCGAATTTCAAGGCCGGCCGCCATGCTGGCCCGATCCACCTTGACCAGCATGGTCTCGGTAAGGTAAGTCTGCTGATCCACCCGCATGAGTCTTGACAGGGTCGGCCAGTCCGTTGTCTGATCAAAGACCTGCTCAAACCGGGATGATTCCGGAAAACAGCCGGTTAACTGTTTAACTCTGTCCATATCCCAGAGGCACACCGAAACCCGGTAAAGGGATTGTAAATCTGTATGGCCCATCTGGGCAATCAGTTTTTGCCATTTATCCGGAAAATTGGCAGACCTGAACGCAGGGGGCATAACAGGCTGAAGCCTGTTGTAAAGAGTCTCAACAAAAGGGGTTGGTATCAGCGAAAGACATTTGTAAAGCCAGGTTCTTAAGGGTCCAGGCAATCTCTGAAAACCGGAGGCCATGGCCTGAGTCGCCCAGTACCGGGTATATCCACAGAACTGTTCATCCCCGCCATCCCCGGAAAGCGCCACAGTTACATAGGAACGGGTCAACTGGCTTACAAGAAGTGATGGTATCGCCGAAGCATCTGCAAAAGGCTCATCATAAATCTCCGGGAGCTTGGGAATCACCGAAAGGGCATCCTTGGAAGTCACATAGAGTTCGGTGTGGGAAGTTCCCAGGAAGGCAGCGACCTTGGCGGCCCAAGGCGCTTCATTGAATTTGGAATCCTTGAACCCGATGCTGAAGGTTCGGACAGGACCGGAGCTGACCTGCTGCATGATGGCTGCAACCAACGAGGAATCAATGCCGCCGCTTAAAAGGGCGCCAATCGGAACGTCGCTAACAATCTGGTCTGAAACCGCTCGGGTCAGAATTTCCTGAAGCTGATCTATACATGCTGATTCGCTGCCAGGCATTCCCAATAGAGATGACCGCCTGCTCGACACATTTGGAGTTTCAGCCCATGTGCGGATGCGGAAGGTTTCGGAATCGCAGATCAGAAAATGTCCGGGAAGCAGTTTGAAAATATGCTGATAAATGGTGCGGGGAGAGGGTATATATTGATAGTGCAAAAAAAGCGGTATGGCTTCTGTATCCAGGATTTTGCTAATTCCCTGGAATGCCAGTATCCCCTTCAGTTCGGATGCAAAAATCAGGTTTCCGCCGTAATGATAATAGTAAAGAGGTTTTATCCCCTGTTGATCTCTGGCCAGAAACAACCGTCGGCTGCGGCCATCCCATATAGCAAGAGCAAACATGCCGATAAAACGCCTAAGACATCCTGTTCCCCATTCCAGGTATGCCTTCAAAATCACTTCGGTGTCCGAATCGCTCCTGAATTGATACCCTGCTTTCTCAAGCTCTTTTCGAAGCACCTTGAAATTGTAAACCTCGCCATTGAAGACGATTCTAACCATGTCGTCATCGCTGGTCATGGGCTGATGGCCTAAAGGTGATAAATCCAGGATGGACAACCTGCGATGGCCCAGTCCCACACCGGCGGATGAGTCCACATAAATGCCGAAATCATCCGGCCCCCGATGCGCCAAGGATGCCGTTGCCACAGGCAGCGACCGGCTGAATGATTCAAACTGGTTATTGGTTATAAATCCTGTTATTCCACACATTTTAATGATCCATAATTATAGGTGACTATTGCGGCGAGCATTTTCAAACCAGCGCGTACGCAAACGATGTGAGACTTGCAATATGGGTTGCTCAATCAGCCGATATCCTACCCAACCATAACCCACAATGGCCGCTATCATGGTGAAGCATGCAAGCATATTGTCTAATAAACTGTTCGGCGCTGGAGTTGTCAGCAGCCATAACCGACCGATTGCAGAAAGGACAAGAATATGAGAAAGGTAAACCGTATACGAAATATCACCGATAAACTGCAGGAACTTTGGAATGGCCAATTTATTCAATATTTCAAGCATCACAACAGACATCACGAGAAATCCGTACAAAGCGCCTATAATGACGCTCACACATATAGTCCGCTCTTGTTTGAGAACATCGGCAGCATAAACAATAGGAAGCCCAACCGATAGAACAAGAGTAATTATCACGACTGCATTACGCGCAGACAATTTTGGAACGTACTCTTTGGAAATATAGATGGCAACCAATGCGCCAATAATGAACTCAAGTGAATATGGATGAAGAGCAATACGGGTGCCTACCGACAAATCAGCAACCGTAATGAGCAGATTGACTATCGTGACGATTGCACCCCATAAAAGTAGTGCTGGTAATAGTAAACGTTCATGTAAGCTTAAAAGAACAGCAAACACAAGATAGAACCACAATTCGTGAATGAGCGACCAGGCAACCATGACAAGCGGTAGCTGATTGCTGGGCAACAAAAGAAATGAGGAAACAAACTGGGTTTGATGTCCTTGTGTGGAATTGACCCAATTGGGTTTGATTAAGAATATTGCAACCGTCAAGAAGAAGTATATCCAGTAAGTCGGATATATGCGGGTAAGCCGTCCCCAAAGAAACCGCATCATCTCACCACTACGTGCGAATCGACCCTTCGTTACAGTCACCATGACGAAGCCACTAATCACGAAAAAGAGATCAACACCTGATTGCCCTAAACATAAAAAGTCGGGAAGCAGCATATCACCACCAGAGTATTTTTTCTCAATCAACAAAGTGTGAAATGCTACGACACCGAGAACTGCTATGCCTCTGAGCGCCTGAATTGATAGCAATTTATTCATGGGAACCGCAGTCCTTTCAAGATGAAGTTATTCCTATAATTTCTATTGCACATTTTACAGTGAAGCGCTTTGCTCGAGTTTTTCGATTAACCGTTTACCCAATGCAACTCCGGGTATCTCGATGTACTTGTAGAAAAATGATGACACAACGGCGGCTGCAAAAACAACACACAGGAAGTGTAGAATACTTGCTATATTAGATTTTGGAAAGATGTCGCTGAACCCAAGCCTGGAAAAGTATGTCAATATTGCAAAATGCGTCAAATACATGCTGAAACTCAATTTTCCAAGCGCAGTGGTAATATTATTTACTAATGGCTGTATGGGCCAGTTCGCCAATAGAAGCGCAAAGATAGAAAACAACCCGCCAGCAATAAAATGGTGTGGCAGTTTGAATAGTTTATCAGCAATAAAATGACTCGGCAGTTTAAAAGATGGGTATAAAAACGCCAGAAGAAACACGACAAAAAGAAATCCGCCAACGATGATGATTTGCCTGCGAGGATAATTTTCACGAAATATTAAATAGCAAAAAATGCCGCTGATGAATACTGGTAATTGTCCAAAAAAATTGAGATACGGGAAGTTTTTCAGCAGGTACTGTTGGCTTTCAGGGTAAGAAAAAATATATGGGACTATAAGCAGATTGAGGCCAGACAATACTATGCAAATAACAAAAAATAAGGAACAAGACTTTATAGATTTAATATGCGGGAGCAAAAATGGCAGGATGAAGTAAAAACTCATTTCTACCGCGATTGACCAGCCTCCCGGAACAACAGATGTAATGGTTTCCGGGTGGAATCCGTGGAGGAATGCCGCTGTGATTGGAACAAACCACCACTTGATACCATTGGGGGACCAATATGCTGGAGAAAACCCATTCACGAGAATGTAAGTCAATATGGCAATATAAAACATCGGGGCGATTCGAAAAAATCGCCTAATATAAAAATTTCGGATTGGAAATATCTCATGAGAACTTCTGGCCGTCCAGGACATGCAAAGTGTCAGCGCGCTGGCTACATAAAAGAGCTGGATACCTCTTGCACCCTCACCCATAACCCACAAAAGTGTTGCGTTGGTTGGTGCAACCGACTGGGTCGAATGTACCAGAATTACTCCAAGGATCGCCATACCTCGAAGTGCGTCGATAAAGTCGTATTTTATTATGTCTGGCTGGGGCATTGCTTCCGAACCCTGACGAAAAGCGAAGCCGCCGCCAATGCACATGATGGATAAATCCACACTATTCAGCATCGGCTTGAGCGATTTGTTAGGCGATTTGGGATTTAAAACCATTTGTTGTACGCTTACGCTGACTCTTGTTTATATTTCAACTGAGAGATAGAACAGTCTTCGAAACTGACATCATCACGAATACTTATGTAAGTGGGCTGATAGAGATTACCTCCCTTGTAAGCATAAAGATATCGAACCTCAATAATTGAATTTACAGCGGGAATTTCTTTGTTCGGCGGGATTGTTACATTCCCCACCCCTACCCGCATTTTACCAGAGATAACTGCAATAGCAACGCTACGTTTTGTATTTATCCCGGTTACAATCACAGATGCGGTGTCGTAGAACTTGCATTTTACCTGATTCCCGCCGCTGTTCGGTCTGCCAGCCGTGTATGAAGCTGAATGTTTTTTGAATACAATACCTTCAACTTCCGAAGATTTTAATCTGTCATATAATTGCTGCTTTTCTTTTTTTGTTCTGGCTGTTTCAGCTACAACTATCGACCCTTTCAGCCCCAGGCTCTCAAGATGCAACAGCCGTTGACTGTAAGGTATCTGCCTTATATCACTACCGCTTATTTCCAATAAGTCAAAAGCAAACAGTTTTTCTCCCACAGCCTCACCGTCCACCAAGTAAGTTTGTTTGACGTTGCCAGCACTTTTCAGTATATCGTCCGGCGCACCGATAGATAGACCTTGCCGGTTGATAGCCGTGAGCGTTTCTGTTTTGCTGATCAGCATCCTCTTTCCGTCATATTTTTCCTGCGCCCACCAGTTATCGTCATTGATAAGCCGGATTGCTTCGGATTCTTCAATGAAGTTTAATAACTGACATCGGACACCCATATCCATCGCGTCAGTGTCTGTATGAACATACTGTCCTCCTTCCTGTCCTGGAGCATAACCTTTCGATGTTTTGCTTTTCACAAGAATGTCATATATTTTCCTGGCTGCCGCATAATCCACGGGTGCTGTAGTTTTAGTCCCTGTTTTGAGCGTAGATCCCCGGCGACCATAAGCAAAATTCACAACAAAGCTTTTACTATCAGCTTCTTCTATCGAAGCATGATAAACTTTGTCGCTGGTTCCTTCTTTGAAATACAAGGTGATTTTTTCAGATTTCATAAGTACTCCTAATAGTTTTCATTATCGTCAAATTTTCCGTATGTTCCTATATATCATAGCAGTCATTCTGATTTTTATTCATCAATATTAGCATATTATGATCTATTCACATCACCAGGTCAGATCAAATCTAAACGATTTCATCACAATTTTGTCATTTCGAAAATGCCGCACCCATAGACACAGCCGAAGTTATTCTTTATGTCGCTGTCCGTGATTGGCGTATTTTCGTGTAAATCACCTTGATCATCAACAAACGAGAATTGATCTATATGATATTTACCTTCAAAACATTCCAGCAGATAACCAACCGAGAAAACTCTGTGAGCATTGAACTCTATTCTTTGCGGACCAATAGGAACGGAAATGTAGAGCTTTCCACCTTTCTTCAGGATGCGGTGAAAATTGATTAACCCAAGAACGTATCCATCATAATTTACAGGATCGCCATACCTTCCCAAGCCAAAGTGTTCCAATGCATGCAGGCATGACAACGAATCGCAGTAGTCTATTAGCTTATCGTGTACGGGTGTCATCATATCTGCTTGTGTAAACCTAATATTCGGTATTGAGACAGATATCGGACGAATATCAAACACATTAATTGGACGAAATGAGGCAATATGAGCAACAAACCCTTCAAAGCTTGAACCAATATCAACGTGAATACTTGGATTATTCAGATGAATTCTTCTCGCTACCAGCAGATCCTGATGAAAGTAGTGACCTTTAGCAGTCCCACTTTCTCCAAATCGCTCTTCAAGACATGGGTAAGGTTTGCCAAACGGGAATTCTCTTACTGCAGAACCCTTCTGACTTTTCAGTGTCCGAAAATCGCAAAGATAGAATGGCAAACCCTTTAAGAAATTGATTGATTTTAGAGGGTTAATTCCTAACAACAATAGCATTTTATAGATTCTTATAAGATATTGTTTCATATTGTATTCTGTCTTTTTGTTCCGCATGTTCTTGAAACAATCTGTTTAAGCATGTATTTTTTTGACCTTTCTCATAATTAAAACCGCCGAAATAACAAAAACTGAATATGTGATTATATAGGAATAGGCAACGCCTTCCGTGCCTAAGTATTTCGGCAGCACCAACAGCGAAATTAGCAGCACGATTAGCCCAGCACAGTAGATACCTGTTATCGTCAGAAATCTCCCCTGGGCCTGCAGGACATTATGTTTTACCGCATACAACATATAGAAGAGCGAGGCAACAGAGAGTATCCGGGTGATCCGGTAGCTTTTTTCTGCAAAATCTCTGTTGATCCACAATGTAAGTATTTCTTTGGCAAACACGATCAACGGCAGGTAGTATATAACAAATATTACAACTACCGACATCATGGATAGTCTTTCTATGTCATGCGTGCTGATATTTAAAACGTTTCGACGTACCAACACGGTGGTAAGACTGCCGGTTACCGCCCAGATCAGAAACCAGGCTTTGACATTGACCTCAAAAGCCACTGAATAATACGCCAACTGTTCCATCGACAGGAGGTTGGTTATATAAAATTTGTCAATGCTTGTAATTACCATTCCAATTACCAAGGTCAGCAGCATTGGAATGCCGTATTTTATATTGAAACGTAATTCTTTAAGGACCAGCACCGGCTTTAGCCAAGTCAGACTGCCGATGAGTTTATAACACAGGTATATATCTATCATCAGTTTTATGTAACAACCGGCGACAACTATTATCATGATTTTTTCCAGCAAATCGTTTTTGACTGCCACTACGAGCAACAAGGGAGCCGCTCTGAATACGTCATAAATAAGTCTGGATAAATTTATCAGGTAAACCCTGTTGTAAGACTGCATGACCATCAACACAACCGTATCGATTACCAGTGGCAAGATACCTAAAGATATCAACTTGTAAACAAGAGAATGTCCCGTTGTTTTGGTAAACAACACTGAAATATCAGATGAAAATGCAAAAATAAGGATACTCGCACATCCACCAACAATAATATAAAAAGGCAAGGCATGTTGCAATATCTTGGAGGCGTAAGCGAAATTCTTGCGTGAAATAGCCCGTGTCAAACGATAGCCTACAGCATACCCCATTCCCAAATCCGCAACAGATATGTAGCTAAAGATCAGAAGCAGCATTGTAAGAACGCCGAATTCTTCGCTGCCAGCCCTGTTGATGAAGACAGATGTCGTATATGCAAACAAAGCCAGGGAGATCAGTCGATTGGCGAAGAAGGAGCTGAAATTGATGATATGCTCTTTTTTTGACTGATAATACTCGACAATGAGTTTATAACTCATGCTTTCCCTTAGCCCAATGAATTATCATACGCCTGAAGTGTTTGATGATGGAGAATCCAGATAATCCAATTGTTAAACTGGTCGATAACAGTTTTTTTCGCCTTAGACGCCTATAAGTATCCAGTTCCCCTTTTTCCATTGCTACCAGATCACGGCTTAACCCTCCTTCGCCATAGGAAGATTTAAATGATACAGCCAAAGGAATATCGATATACCATGCTTTTACGCCACTTAATACCATTTCCAGCCACAGTAAGTAATCCTCCGAAAATCGCTTGTCTTCCGGAAAGCGAAATGGAAGCACTTGAAAGCTTGCGGATTTTTTATGCACCATGACAGATCGCGTCAACATTTGATTCCAGAGCAATAATCTAAAGGATTTCAAGGAATAAGCGATATGGTTTTGAGGTAAATCCCATGCGGAATAGTGGGGGGAAAGCTGAATGCATCGGTGTGCAGTAACGGCGACATCCGGGCGCTTTTTCATCCAGTCATATTGATAATTGATCTTTTCAGGATGCCACGCATCATCTGCATCCAGAAAAGCCAGATAAGACTTGCTGGATTGATTCCAACCGGCATTACGGGCTGCGCCAGGCCCTTGGTTGTACGACAATGAAATGACCCGTATCCAGGTTTCACCATATTTTTTCTGGAGTTCAAAAAGTCGTCCCAATGTGTTGTCCGTGCTGGCATCGTTTATCAGAAGCACCTCGGCGGGACAAATCGTTTGATCCACCACAGAAAGGACTGCCCGCTCAATGGTCTCGCAGCAATTGTAGCAGGGAATAATCACACTGACAGGAACTGTATTCATGGATTATAGTTCCGGGAACATGCGGGCCGGCCATCCGGACCGTGAAAAAGTCTTTTCTCCGACCAGACGCCAGCTCAGCTCAAATACAATCCTTCGGGCAGCCCTCAAACCACGACTATGTCCCCAAATCCGGCTGCATCCCCAAACCAGAATCCACCTTAGCAAACGTAATCGTTCGGTCTCCTCCCACCAGCGGGGGGAGGTTGGGAGGGGGGAAACGCTGCTATGCCAACCACTTGCCCTCCCCCCGGCTCTCTCCAGCTTGGATGAGGAGCGAACGGTTACCCTCAACATCTCTGGTCCGGCAGGGTGGTCGCCCCGGTTTAGTACATCAGCATCCTTTGCATGCAAAGCATGATTTAGAACCAACTGAAGCCGTTTCTCGTAGGTGTGATCATTCTGAGTCCGTTCAAAACCTGCTGCTGCAATCCGATCCCGGATATCAGGATGTGAAAGATAAAACCTGATTTTTTGAACCATATCCCGATCACTTTGAAAAACAGCGATTTGCTGATCCTGGACATACCAATTTTCCAGATACTGCGCCGATTCGCTCAGAAGAAAACCACCTGCGCCAGGAACTTCAAAAGTTCTGGCCTTGATCTGATTCTGTCGTCCTCTGGAATTGGCGAAATTCAGGCTGATGACGGAGTTTCGCATAATCTTTGGAACATCATCTGCTGAAACCGGTCCATGAGGCCAGCCATGTCCAAAACATGAAACAGATACCCCATGGTTCAACAGATATTGAACCCGTTGCTTCCGATCGCCATGAGCATCACCAATAAAAGACACCGGATAGCTACATTGACGGGACAGCAATGGCTTGGACAATTGATCTGATCTGGCCGCCCATTGGGTCAGGAGTACATTGGAAATTCCATCCCGGTGATACCTGGGGATGACATCAGGATAGGTGGTGGTCATGGCATGGTAATATCCGCCAATAAACCGGGAAACTTCCCGGTATTTCCATGAATCGTCGGTGGTCCAGCAGATCGTGGCCACATCTCCACGGTTCTTGATGCTTTGCAGAGTCTCGATAAATATTTCATACTGGAGCTGAACAGTCAGCAGCACGTCCGGGCATTGCCGATCCACAGCTTCCAGCAACTGATGATTCAGTTCAGCATAATCCGAATAATTTCTTCTGTCCCAAAGCTCAAAATGCACGACATCATGTCCAAGATTTTCTAATGCCGGCATGAAAGCGGCATATTCTGTGGAAAGTCCCCGTGCAGGATCGCCGTATTGATATTTTCCCAAGGCACAGAGAATTTTCATTTTAGTGTCGCCCAAAACATCATCGGTATAATTTCTTAACGAACTTCCAGGTCTTTTCAATCCCTGTTTCAAGGGAAACCGACGGTGCCCAGGAAAGTTCCTGTTTCGCCCTGCAAATATCCAGATAAATGCATGGAATATCAAAAGAGCGCTTTGCTTTGTACACAACCTTGATTTCCTTGCCGGTCACCTTCCTGATCACATCAAGGATTTCGTTCAGTGAATGGCCGATTCCGCTGCCAAGATTAAAAACCCGCGAAAGAGTATTAACGGAAACCGCCTTGTACATTCCGTCAATAAGATCATCAATGAAGATATAATCACGCACGACCTGGCCATCGCCCCATATTTCTATAGATTTTCCCTGCGCGACCCTGCCGAGAAAAACTGAAATGGCCCCCTGAATGCCATCCGGGTTCTGCCGCCCGCCGTAAGGGTTGGAGGGCCGCAAGACAACATAGTCAAGCCCGTGGAGATGATTGAACAGGGCCATATACTTTTCAACAGCAAGTTTTGTAATGCCATAGGAGCATTCCGGTTCGGTCGGACAGTTCTCGGAAATAGGCAAAGATAGAGGATTTCCGTATATCGCCCCGCCGGATGAGATGAAAACCACTTTCCGTATTTTGTTGGTGACACATTGTTCCAGTAAGAATATCGTCTCTATGACGTTGGACTGAACATCAAATACCGGATCATCATTTGATGTCTTGGGAAGCGTCGTACTGATCAGATGAAACACTATATCGATACCTGTCAGAGCCTCCGACAGCATCCCCCGATTCCCAAAATCGCCGACACAGTATTCTACACCAGCCACAGGTTTTCGATAATGCTCCTCATACTTGTCAAAGACCCGGACATTGTGGTCTTCGGCAAGGAGCCTATCCACAAGATGGGAGCCAATGAAACCATTGCCACCTAAAATCAACATGTTCATTTATTGTCTGACCTTTAGCTGAGTTTTTAGCCGCCGCAAGAGCGTTCACCGCAAAGGCGCAAAGATCGCAAAGAAAATATTCTGTGGAATTATTGTATCCTTTGCGTCTTTGCAGTGAATTGAAAATTGCTGTTTATGCACAGTATATCAACTGATCGTAGAGAGATTCGACATCTTTCAGCAGACGATCTTTCGCATATCTTTTTACCACATAAGCACGGGCGCGTTGAATACGGGCTTGCTTTATCAGTAGTTCTTCTTCTGCAAGATAGGTGAGCCCCTTGAAAAAACCTGCTGAATCCTGATTGGAACAAATAATCCCCCGCTCACATACAGTAAAGCCAGAGCTCTGAATCGAAGTGTCGGCCGGTTTCCCCATAAGGTCCTGAATCCCTCCAACCTTAGTTGCAATCACGGGAACTGAAGATGCCATGGCTTCAATGATCGAAACTGGAGTACCTTCATTCAAAGAGGACAGAGCCAGAATATCGAGATCGGCGTAAACAAGCGAAACGTCCTGAATCCATCCCCAGAAGACTACGTGGCGAGTCAGGTTTTTCTTTCGGCAATATTCCTCAAGCTTGCTGCGGCATTCGCCGTCTCCGACAACAACGACCTTTACATCTCTTGCAGGGTATGCTTTCAGGAAAAGATTGACTGCCTCAAAAAACATTTCATGATTTTTTATGGGAACCAGTCGGCCAATGATACCGATCAAAAGCGTTTTGTCGCTAACGCCAAGTTTCTTTCGGAAACGCCCTTTTAGTTTGGAGCTGGAAAGAAACGGCCCAAGATCAAAACCCAGTTCAATGATTCTGATTTTTTCCGAAGGGGCGATATGATACTTTTCAGCCAGATCTTTTTGCTGGGATTCGCTGATGGCGATAATCACATCCGTGCCTCTGGCGATAAACCGTTCGATATGGACAAAGAGCGCGGATTTCAATCTGTTGAAATAGCCTTCAAATATATGACCGTGAAACGTATGGACAACTTTGATCTTTTCCCTGAAAATCAGGTTATAGATCAACACCGCCATGCGGGCAGTAAAACCTGCTTTTGCCGTATGAGTATGGACAATATCCGGCGGAACCTGACACAGGAGCCGAAAAATCCTGTAGGTTACCCGGATATCCATAAAAATACTGATATCTCGCTGTAGAACCGAAATCCTGCAATGTCGATGAGAGTCCCCTTGAAAGAGATAACTCATATCACCTTCCTGCTCGGAGATTGATCCGGTAACCAGAATGGTTTCAAAACGCTCAGGCTTCAGTTCTGTTGTCAGCAGATGAACATGAATGGCAGGCCCTCCAACATTGAGCCTTGCAATGATACGCAGGATTTTAATTTTCCGCATTGCATCATCATCTGAAGCAGCGGTGTTTGAATGATTTTCAGAAATTTCGAACTGAAGGAACTTGATGTTTGACACAGCAATCAGGCAAAATCGATAAAACAGACCGGTCATGACTATAATTTTTAGAAACAGGGGGGCCGACGGGGTATGTTTTTCAAAAAGCAAATATACGCTTTTGTGGAATGCAATTTGAGATTTGAGTACGATTTGATTGCTGCTGCCCCCGACATAATGCACTACTGATGCCTGAGGGAAATATACGACCTTCCAGCCTCCATCCCTCATCCTCCTGCACCAGTCGGCATCTTCCCAGTACATAAAAAACCGTTCATCAAAAATGCCAACCGCATCAATGGCTTTTCTGCGAACGATCATGCAAGCGCCAGATACCCAGTCCACTTCCATGGGATGAACGCCGTCGCAACGGCTTGTCAACAGATTGGCGCTGGTGATTGGATTATTGGGAAACAGGCGGGTAAGCAGTGATGATCTGCCGAATAATGATGTTAAGGCCGTTGGAAATGATCTGGCTGAGCCTTGAACCGAACCGTCGCTATCCAAAATCCTGGGTCCGGCGATCCCGATCTGGGGATTCACTTCCATGAATCCGACAATGTTGTGAAAGAAATCTTTCAGAACATAAGAATCCGGATTCAGCAATATCACATAAGGTGATGAACTCTGTTTTAGCGCCTGATTCACCGCTGCAGCAAATCCGATATTGCGTTCATTTCGCGTAAGGATTGCAGCCGGAAACCGTTCAGTGACACGATGAACACGGTCAGAGGAGGCATTGTCCTGAATTCGTACTACTGCTGAATATTCTCCAAGAGTTTCGTAAACAGATTCAAGGCACTTCAGCAAAAAATCTGTACTGTTGTAATTTACGATAATAATATCAATCAAAATTTATCCTTCTTTGTTATATGAAGATGAGGGTTGTCTCTTCAGCCGATGTTTTAAGCGGGAGACACTGTCTTCTGCATCAAGCAAATTCCAGATATAATCATCTTCAACCGTGCGACGGGCCTGAATTATTTTACGTTTATTCAAAACACTTCGCCAAGCCCGAAAGCTGTCCCATTTTGACCGGATATACGCAACGGCAATGCCTTTTGATGCAAAGTAGCCAAAAGCTGCGATCGTATAAAACACATGCCTTCCCAACGTGCGGACTATCAGTGAAGAGGGCATGTTCTGGGCGTACACCCATTCCAGATTCCGGTGCCCGTAGTAAACCGAGGTCGGGGAATCATATCCAATGGAGCTGCTGGCCTTATGATAGACGACAGCCGTTGGAACGTAAAGGCATTTATAGCCCCTGAGCTGAGCCCTGAAGCTTAAATCCACATCTTCATATAACAAAAAAAAGTCCTCGTCAAACAACCCGATATCCCGGAGCATGGACATCCGATATAAAGCCGCCCCGGCGCAGGCTCCAAAAATCCATTCCGATTGATTATATGTATGATCTTCGCGGCCTCTTCCACGCAGGCAGCCTGCACCAGCGGTTGAATACCCATCGCCAGCCCTGTCTATAATATGTGGCGCATCATGATAGAGCATTTTGGATGCGGCGAAACCCGCTTCCGGAAAATTAGACAACGCGGTCATGAGATTTTCCAGCCATAAAGGATGGGCAATGGCATCATTGTTCAGCAGTGCGACATACTCAGTATCCACCTGACGCATGGCGATATTGTTGGCGACTGCAAATCCGAGATTATCCTTCAGGGATATGAGGGTGACTTCGGGAAACTGATGCTTGACGGTCTCAGCAGACCCGTCGCCAGACCCATTGTCCACAACAACCGTAATCATATCCTGAAACGATTGCCTCCGAAGCGCATCCAGGCATTGAATGAGGCATGCTTTGCCGTTCCAGTTGAGTACAATAATCGTAACTTGCTTTTTGAATGACATATATTTACCGTGAAAATATTATTAAGCCACGAATGACACGAATCAAGTAGGGGCGACCGGCCGGTCGCCCACACCGCCTTCTCGTGATTTTCATTCATGGGGGCGGCATAGACCCATGCCATGTACGTTTATGAAAGACTTTCATGTAAAGTCGAACCCACCCCGCAGATTTCCCATGAAGCCCCCTTCGCCTCAAAACGCATGCCATTACATCAGTTTCAGAGTCCGTAACCTTCTTCCAGAAAAGGCTGTCGGGAATCGTTTTTCGGCTGTTCCACTGACCGCGTTTCTTCAGCATCGCTGGAAAGCTACGAAGTGCATCTTGAATTCCTTTAAAATAGGCCAATAAATGTCGGCTCGAAAGCATCAGCGCCAACCATCCCAAATGTTGCAATACAATAACTGGCCATTGGCGGAGTAAAATGGATGATGGATAATTATGCGCCACCACCCGGATCATATTATGGGTCGTATGGGAAACTGTAAAAGTATTCAACCTGCCCCCGGAAGTTTGACTTCCTATATGATATACCCTTGCGCTTGGCGCAGACAAACACCGAAGCCCCAAACGCACCGCTCGGAAGTTGATATCTACGTCCTCAAGATACGCAAAAAAATCCTCATCAAACATTCCCGTCTTTTCAAAAAAAGACCTGCGATAAAGAGCTGCACCCGCGCATGCACCAAAAACGCGCATCGGATGTTCCCACAAAACACCATCCGGTTCCTGGTTGCCAAGTCGGTATCCACCCCCTCCCATTAAAACCCCGTCCCCCAGGCCATCCAGCATTTTTCGGTTGTGATACTGGATCATTTTTGGAGCAAAACTGGCATATTCACCATTTGCGTCTGCAGTTTGAATCAGGATTTCTAAACAGGCAGGATCAAGTTCCGTGTCATTATTCAACAAAAAAATATAGGGACTTTCGGATTGCCGGATACCTTCATTTACCGCCGCGCTGAATCCCTTGTTGACGCTGAACCTTATGATCCTGATTTTCGGATAATGGCAGGGTACCCAGTCGGCAGTCCCATCTTTAGATCCATTATCCATTAGAATAACTTCAAACGAGCGAAAAGTTTGATTGTAAATCGACTGAAGGCAGGTTTTCAGCAGATGCAATCCGTTGAAACTGGGGATTATTATGGATAATTCAGGCATCAACACAATCCTTCTGCTTCAAGGCCGAAATACCGGCATACCAGCATTCCGACATTATCATGTATTCAGATACGCCTCAACCTTTTGAACCATTGCCAGAAAAGTGAATTCCATCGCCACTTTTCTGGCCTCAATCGCCAAAGTTTTGCGCAAATTCGGATTGCCTGCCAAATCCAGCACAGCCCTGGAAAGGCTTCGGGAGTCCCCTCCAGAGAATAAGAGTCCGGTACGATCCGGAAATATGATCTCCTGGTTACCGCCCACATCCGATGCCGCGACAGGAATTCCAGATGCCAAGGCATGAATCAATGTCAGAGAAAATGGCTCATAAAGAGAAGGAAAAAGAAAGATATCGTAGTTCTGGAAAATGCCAAAAAGGTCAGATTCCTGAACTGTTGGCTGAAATACAACTTTGTCGCTCAGATTCAACCGCTGAATCATTGCCTCTATCTTTTTCATATACTCTATGTCCCGGACATCCCCTAATATCATCAATTGTACTTCTGTCTCGGGTAGCCCCCGGATGATCTCAGGCATGGCTTCCAGGATCGTATGCACCCCTTTCATCTCAACCACCCTGCCTGCAAAAAGGAGACGAATGCAGCCATTCTTTACCGGAACCATTCGGTCACGGTACTCTCCATCCTCACGCTGCATAAGGCTGACCCCATGGGGTATTACCGCAGTTTTACGGAATTTGAATCCTGCCTGGGCGTAAAGCGACTTCATAAATCGGCTTGGAAAAATCGCCTCGCCATGGATAGACGGATTTTCCTGATGGATTACAGCCCGCAGCCTTCCGAGAGCAGAACGAATTGCGGCTGCCCAGGATTGCGAAGAAACGCTCTTGTAGCCGCCACAAGAGCGTCTGCTAATGTACTTGATAAAATATTCATGCCAAAACGCCGGCCTCAAAAATAATATCATCCAGTTGTCGGTCAGAAGAAAGACGGTCCTGTATCCCGAAGTCTGGATGGTATGAAGAAAAGAATGATCCAGGAAAAACAGATTCCAGACAAAGAGAACATCCGGCCTGACCTCCGCCAACTTGCGCTCCAGTACCGCCGCATTATGAGCATTCAAGGCTTTTTTTTGAGACTCGGAAGCTGAATAAGATTTGTAGATATCTCTTGAGTCAGCCAAAAGCTGTAACGAGCGATCGACATCCTGCCCTGGATAATCTTCCAGCAGTCCTCCGTAATTGCTCGTCAGGACAGAAATTCTGTGGTTTCTGACAGACAGGGCTGATGCCATATCAAAACACAACCGCTCATATCCACCCACCACGTTGGGGGGATAAAGATTGCTTATAAAAAGAACATTCATATAAAAGCTGTTCTCCGTTGACTGTTCACCGTTCACCGTTCACCGTTCACCGTTCAAGGTCAACGGTCAACGGCTTTTTTGATGGATGAGTTTAACAAATGCAGGGTCCCTGTCAAAGCGTTCTATATCTCCGCCCGTCGAAAGCTGTCTCGCAAAAAAAACAAGGAACAGGTTCAGCAGCCCAGTTAAGGAATGCTCTTCCATAATACGGTTGAATCTCTCACAATATGCCCAGCCCTTTTCCCTCCATTCCGGAAGTTTCTGGGCGGTTACAATAAACCTTGCGCAAGCAAAAGCCCATTCCGCACGAACATTGATGTGCTCCTCCAGAATCGTATTCTTGGCATGCATCCGGTAGGACAACAACGGATCATCAATTATATGTATATTTTTACCATAAACCAGAAGCCTGAGGAAAAAATCCAGGTCATGGACATAGCGCAGCGGCGCAAAGTATCCGATATCCTGAAATACGCTGCGCCGGACGAAAATATTGGATGTGGTCATAAAGAAGTTTCCGTTCATTAAGGCCAGGGGCAGATCTCCTTCTTTATCAAAAAATGACCTATTTCGTTCGTACCAGCGATTTTTAATTTTCTTTCCCTTGGCATCCATGAAATCCAGAGCCGTGGTCACCGCTGTGATCTCCGGTGAATCAGCCAAAATCTGTGCGCAACGATTCAATCGCTGAGGGTGATAGCAGTCATCAGAATTCAGAATGGCCACAATATCTCCTGTAGCTCGATGAATCCCGGCATTTATGGCCTGATAAGCACCTTGATTGGATTGGGACCAGAAGACAATATCCGGGTGTCGTTGAAGGATTTCGGCCATTATCCGGCCTGAACCATCCGTGGAACCGTCGTCGACAACAATAATCTCACAGGGTACAAGCTCCTGATCCAGGATACTTTCAATAGTTGAATGGATATATTTCTCATGATTATACAGAGGGACGACAACAGAAATCGTCGGCATATTGACAGTCAATTTTCCTCCTCAGGCCCTATGGGCTTAAAGCCGTTGACGGCGAACGGTCAACGGATTATCCGTATATCCATAGACCAGTAAAGATAGCAAGCGCCTTTGAAAACCCATCATCCTTTCAGCACGGCAAGTTCCCGAAGCAGGCATTCAAGTCTCTTTCGGCCAGCAGCAAAAGAAAAATGCTGTTCCATGTAATCAAGCCCCCTATCGGACAACGTCTTCCACAGAGCCTCGTCTTGATAGAGACGAATCACTGCCGCTGCAAATTCATCAAACTTGTCAGCCAGCAGAATATCCTCTCCAGGATTGAGACCGGAACCTTCAACCGCCACAGAAGAAGCCACGCAAGGCAGACCGTAACTCAAGCTGGTAGCGATCTTTCCCTTCAGGCCGGCTCCATAACGGAGAGGCGCCACAGAAAGCCGGCAACCATGTAAATAAGGCGATATATCAGGGACATATCCCGTAACAATCACATCGTCTCCAGCCATATCCAATATTTCCTCCGGGGGCTTGCTTCCGACAATATAGAAAACAAGTTCCGGCAGGTATTTTTTGACAATTGGCCAGATATCATGGACAAAGGAAAGCATGGCATCCACATTGGGACGATGCTCGAATCCCCCCAAGAACAATATATCCTTTCTATCAGAAAAAGAATTGTCTCGGCCCGGAATCTCACGGATCAGAGGTATTACAGCAATTTTCTCGCCGATAACATTGGGCTCATCAAGAAGAATCTCTCGCTCCGCAGTGCTTAAAACGATGGTGCAATCGGCCTTTCGGATTACCGAAAGCTCCAGGATTTTTGTTTTATTCGCATTTTCCAGAAGCTCATCAGACGCCTCTATCACAGCTTGCCTTTGCTCCCGCACAAAATGAAGATCCACCGTATCAAAAATGATCTTCGCCTTGGGACAGTATCGCCTGACCATGTCGATGCAGTAAGCGGCGCAATGCACTTTGTAGAGCAGCACCAAATCATATTCCTGACCATGGGACTTGAGATATCGGTTTATTCCTCTAACAAAAGGCGAATAAAGGCATCGCACCCCCATACGCTGCAAATCGGTTGTATATTTTCCCATGAACTTGAAGTCAGTCGCAGGAATAAAAGTGATTTCAAAGCAAAGAGAACGGAAGATATTGAAATAGGATACAATGTCCTGTGATCCTGAATCATGGTCCGGAGTGGGTGTCCTGACATCAATAACAAGGATTTTACCAGTTGAGTCAATAATTTTGTCACATAAACCACGGGACCGGGTACTCTTTCGACCAAAAATCGTCTGAACTGTTCTTTCCGCTTTTAAATGAATCCCGGCATTTTCTTCAGGAATGGAATGAATAACCGCTTTTGACAAGGGATTATATAACACCTTTCGCCCTATCAATCGGAGAGCAACACACAAACGCGCCCCTGCCTGAAGCAAATCATCACAAACGATTTCTGCAATTCCACCAACCTGCATAAAAAGCTTGCGCGGGACCATAAAAGATACCGCAGAACAAAAATCAACCTCACGCAGATAGCTGAACTCGGGCTGGAAAGAATTCGCAGCACACCCCAAGCGACAGAACACACCCGCCGCATCCGTAATTCCTCCCGCTTCCCAGATAAGTCCATCCGGCAGAATGATCTGGGATCCGACCAGGCCGACATCAGACTGGTCCCTGAAAGTACGAACCATCTCATTCAGCCAGCCAGACAAAGGCGCACAACCTTCAGCCAGAAAGGCTATATACTTACCGCAGGCCATGTCCGCCCCGAAATTCCACATCTCCGTCGTGGACTTCCGATGACCTGCCGGAAGCACCCGTACCCCCTTGATTCTGGCCAGGAGCATCCGGCTTTCCGACTTTGGCAGAGAATCCACAAGAATGACTTCATACGAATACCCATTACAAGTATTACACAAGGACTTGAGGCAGTGGAGCAGAACGTCCATTCGATGAAATAATGGAATCACAACTGAAACATCCGGATGCGTGTTTTGAGGAAAATATATGATTTCATCCGGATCAAGCGGTGGAATATCGACGGACAGTCTCATGAATGATGATAGTTGGTTCTGATCGTCCCTGGCATTTCGCCAAACCTGATAAGAAATGGTTTTTTGAAACAAAAATCCAAACCGCTGGTAAAAAAAAGATTTTACCCCATAACTTGCCGCTTCATTAAAAGGGAGTCGCTGAAAAATCCATCGCAGCCACCTCAAACAGACCTTTCTTGAGAAAAAAGCCCCTGAGACAAGAACCTTTATTCCCCACTGTAGCGGATCCAATTTAAAACCAATGCTCACAGCCATTATCCTTTGTCTGCACCAAAACTAATCCGGGTATAGTACCATTTTATACTGAAAGACGAAAGGAGAAAATGTTGCAAACTGTTCTTGACAGTATTCGGAACTGGTGCTACCCAAAACCATCAAAAAATTCTTTGTCAGTTATTTTTACCGTACCATGGCATGAAAAGGCACCACATGATATTCAGTTCAATGACTTTTTTAACACTGTTTCTCCCTATTGTGTTGATAGGCTACTATCTCTGCTTTCTCCCTGTTTTTCGAAAACGTTGGCCCGGAGCCCATCGGGTGCGCGCCAATATGTTTTTGCTGACTTCAAGTTTCCTTTTTTATTTCTGGGGCGAGGGGTGGCGTACGTGGGTTCTGGTCGCGTCGTGCATCGGAAATTTTCTGCTGGCCAGGCTGATGATGTGGCGAATTACCCCTTCACAGAAGTCAGAGGGAGCGACAGTATATATTCTTGAACGCGCAGAACAACTTCAGGCTGGCGGGCCTCGCACGAAAAGCCAAAAATCGTTGCTGGCTGCAGCGATCATTCTTAACCTCGGCTTTCTTGCCTATTTCAAGTATTTCAATTTTTTTATGGATAACATTGTCGGAGTCCTGCCCCCTGAATGGAGAATAACCGACTGGGCGCGTGTGGCCCTGCCTTTGGGCATCAGCTTTTTCACTTTCGAAGCAATGAGTTACGTCATTGATATCTACCGGGGTGACGTGCCGGCAGAGAAAAACCTTATCAACTTTTCCTGTTACCTTACGATGTTTCAGCATTTGGTGGCAGGACCTGTCATCCGCTATCGGGATTTGTATCAACAACTGACGGAGCGAACGCCCTCCCGCTCCCAATTCGCGTCCGGCGTTCGGCGTTTCATTTTGGGATTATCGAAGAAAGTGTTGATCGCCAACACTGTGGCGGTAATTGCCGACAAGGCCTTTGAACTGCCTCCTAATCAATTGACCACAGCAACAGCATGGCTGGGAATTGTTTGTTACACCCTGCAAATTTATTATGATTTTTCCGCTTATTCTGATATGGCTATCGGGATGGCCCGGATGTTTGGGTTTGAATTTCTGGAAAATTTCAATTACCCATACTTCGCCAGTTCAGCACAGGATTTCTGGCGCCGCTGGCATATCTCGCTGTCCTCATGGTTTCGGGATTACCTTTACATTCCGTTGGGGGGTAATCGTCAACGCCAGTGGCGGATTTATCTCAATTTATTATTCGTGTTTTTTCTCTGTGGACTGTGGCACGGAGCAAGTTGGGTATTTGTCGCATGGGGATTGTATCACGGATTCTTTTTGGCTATCGAACGACTGCTGACGCGCGGCAAGAAAAATACTTATGAGCGCCCAATGGTCTGGAGGCGCATCTTGTCGCTGTTTGGTCATGGATATGCCGTATTGATGGCGATGGGCGGATGGGTGCTTTTCCGTTCAGAGACATTTGCGCAGGCCTGGGGATATTACGGCGCCTTGATCGGCAATAGTGAGGGAGGTGTAAAAGCAAATGCGATTTGGCTGTACAATGCATTGGATGTGCAGATCGCAATTGCAGTTGGAGTATTGTTTTCCGTGCCTGTCTTGCCGGCCCTGGCGCACTGGTGGAGCAGGCGCCTTTTGTGTTGCACCCTATCTGAAAAGCCGACGAATGTGCTAATTATGCAAAGCATGGAGCTGGCTCGAACATTTGTTTTGCTGGGCTTGCTGTTGCTGTGTTTTCTTCCGTTAGCATCTGGTACACACAATCCGTTCATCTATTTTCGCTTTTAGGGAGCACGTTACGTGAAGAGTATTTTAATGAAAAAGCACTTGGTGTTGCAAACAAGCACTTTCGTTCCGGAAATGGCTGACCAGCCAGCTTCCGTGCATTCCGGTTTGGGGACAGTAGTCGCCCAATCGCCATCAGCCCCAAGCCCGTTCAAGTACATGGAGTGGATGTTGATTTCAGGAATGTTACTCATTTTGTTCGCACCAATAGCGGGAAAGATGATGGGATGGCCACCGGAATGGGATTTAAAGGAAAATCGATATCTGGCCCAACCGCCTGATGTCGGGAAAACGTCCTGGGATACCTTTCCCAATACCGTGGATCAATGGTGGAATGATCGATTCGCTTTCCGAACCCAACTTATCCCCCTGCGGGAATTGATATGGCTTGATCTGTTGAGTGCGCCCGGAAAACAATATGTGCAGGGAATAGACGGCCATTTGTTTCTGAATCCGATACCGGGCGAAAAATTTCACGGGAGTCAAAATCCCACGGTTCTTGACTATTTGGGTATTAATCGTTTGACTGCAGAGCAATTGTCGAATTGGACCGATTATTTGGAGGGTAAAAGCGCGTGGCTACTGGCTCACGGAATCCATTATTTGTTTGTGATTTCACCGAATAAGATAACGGTGCAGGAACGTTTTCTCCCCAATATTATCCGTATGGGCAAGGGGAAAAGTTATCTTGAGCAATTACGGGAACAAGTATTCCCAAATTTGACCCCAAACGTTGACTTGCTGGATCTGACACCTGTTTTGATCGCCAAGGAACATGAAACAGGAATACCGATGTTTAGACGAACGGGTGATGTAGAACACTGGAATGGAGCTGGATATTACGAGGGTTTGATGGCGATGGACGAACGCCTGCGCCGCCATTTTCCCGATATGTCGCCGTTTCCCGAAGACAAATTCGATTTGCGGCCTTCCGTGAATGACCCAACCGTTTTCTTATGCCAATGGAAGAACGATGAATCTGTACACGCCGCAGAAGAAACGATAATTACCCATGGAACAGGAACATGGACAGATTCCAAATGTTCAACGGCTGATGGACGGAATGGCCATCTCGTGCTTTTTTCGGATTCATCATGGAAAGCGTTTGTTGGCGGCTTAATTTCTTTTTCTCCCGGGGGTCATACCGCTTTTCCTTACCAATGGGGAAAACATCGACATGCAGATATTTATAATGTGAAGTTTGACGAATTTCGGCGCATTGTTCGAGAGGATCGTCCGAATGTGATAGTAGAGGCGCAGACGGAACGAGCATTGGTGATTTCTCCCGGAATCGGTATTCCTGTTGAATTCCGCCTTGCGGCCAGATTCGCCAGGGGAAATACAATTTTTCTATTGACCATCAACGCAATTGACACCGTGCTTGGAGCCAACATAGATGGCGTTACGGTCGATGGAGATGCGCTCATTTTCAACGCTACCAACGACGACCCTATTTTGAGAACATCGAATTCCGTTCAGATAGCCGAAGATTCGGAATCCATTATGCTCATTGATCTGGATGTACCGGCCGCCGGGATATTTCAAGTCTTTTGGTCAATCAATGACACGTTTTCCGAAAACAATTCCATCTCAGCAACCCTGGAAACGGGTCGTAATGTATTATTCATGCCAATTTCTGTGCCTGTGGGAGAGGATTTTTTGCTCCGTATTGACCCAGGTGCCGCCACTGGCAAATATAGAATTCGCAAAATCGAAATACGCGCCACACCTTCTTGATCGGATGAAAATGCGCCCTGTTCGAATTCGTTTTTTATCCCGTAAAAGCCTTTCGTGCTTTGCGTCATTTCTTCTTGCCGGAATGATCGCTGCGATTGCCTTCGTCAAATCAGATTTGGTGATTGCATCCTTGAGAAACGTTAATGGTTATAGGGCTGCACTGGGTCTGAGATGTTACTGGATCAATTACCTTTTTCGATCCATGCGGTTTTGTACGATATCTGAAAATAGCTTGCAATTATGGCCGGATGCCGTCAAGGCCACCTGCCTTCATGGACTGGCGACCTATATGCTGCCTTTTCGAGCTGGAGACTTGACGCTGCCCGCCATACTCAAATCCATCAACAATACTTCCTGGATCGAAGGCGGAAGGATTCTGATTAAATCCAGAATTCTGGATGTTTCATCCATGGGCATCCTGATGATCTGTGCGGCGATATTGACTCAGGTTCGGATTTCTTTCACGCTTCGATTTGGTTGGATGGGGGTTGGGATTGCAATGATGATTTCACCGCTAATCATATCTTGGCTGATATCTTCAGGATCAAGAAATGCATCATCGGCATTCAGAAATATTATCCTGAAATTTGCGACAGTTTCCGCCATAAAGCGGCAGGAAGTGGTACAGAGTCTTGGGATGGAGTTGGATCGCCGCGCTTTACATTCTGGGAATTCCGGCATCCAGCGGCTTGGTGTTTGCTCTGGCATCTCACGCACTGGTGCTTGTGTCGTATTGCCGGGGGTGGTGTCTTTGTTTATCAGAAGGCATCCGACTCTCTATGGCTGACACGAAACACAGTTGTTTTTTTATCTTTTTTCAATTAAAGGTATCTCATGTACAAAGATAAAACCCTTTGCGTGGTGATTCCCGCATTCAATGAGTCCAATCAGATCAGCGGCGTTATCGAGACAATGCCGGACTATGTGGACCATATTGTCATCGTGGATGATGCCAGTACGGATGAAATGGCGGCGGTCGTGGCTCTGCATCAAGGGCGTGATTCCCGGATCATGCTGCTGCGTCACGATGTCAATCAAGGATGCGGCGGGGCGCTGGCGACAGGCTATGTCTGGGCCAGAGACAACAGGATGGACATTGTGGTTCGAATGGACGGCGACGGTCAGATGAACCCGGATGATTTACCGGCTCTGCTGGATCCAGTTGCTAATGAAATGGCGGATTACGCCAAGGGAAATCGTCTGGTCACCGGCGAGGCTTATCAGAAGATCCCCAAAATTCGATATTTTGGAAATGCGTTCTTATCCCTGCTTACCAAAATCGCATCGGGTTACTGGCATGTGGCGG
>Ga0194052_1000303_pt1 | contig 33773 bp, 21 predicted proteins | sample SepL226m_MetaG_FD_160117 | JGI IMG/M metagenome (GOLD analysis project Ga0194052, IMG submission 160117) | Anoxic zone freshwater microbial communities from boreal shield lake in IISD Experimental Lakes Area, Ontario, Canada - Sep2016-L227-6m | ecosystem: Environmental > Aquatic > Freshwater >...
GGGCCATAACTATTCCAAGTGTCCATGGTTGAAGTGGAATATTTTCTTCTGACTTTTCTTTTAGAATTATTCTGGATATCTCGAAGAAGTTTAAATTATTTCCCTCTTCAAGGTTCTGATTAACTTTCTCCAAAAGACTTGGTATTAGACTGTTTCTAGCATATTCTAATTCAGGGGATATTGCGTTAGTTATTCTTACTAATTTTTTAGTGTCTAGTCCACATTTTTCCCATAACTTTGTGCTTACAAAACTGTAGCTATATATCTCGTTAAAGTCATAGTTCATTAAGTAATTTACAGTATATCTTTGCAATTCTAATACTTTGTTTACCTTGAATGGCTTTATAGACTTAACTGGAAGCGTTGGATTGAGTTTATCGTAGCCATATATTCTCGCGATTTCCTCCATAATATCAGCTTCAATATTAAGGTCTTTTCTATATGTAGGTATGATGAGATTTAAATATGTGCTATTCAATGCTTCGTTCGGGTTATTTCCAGAAACAAATTTAGAATGTTCTGTATTAATATTGAGTCTATTTAGAATATCTACAACTTCTTCTTTCTTAAGGCTAATACCTAAAAAGCTTTTAATCTTATTAAGATTTACTTCAACGATTTTAATATCTTCTTTTACATTGTAGTTATCTGTAAATTCACTAGTAATATCTCCTCCTGCAAGCTCTGTAATGAGTGATGTAGCATGTTTTAGTGCTTCCATAGTAAGTTCACTGTCTAACCCCTTCTCGTATCTTGTAGAAGCTTCTGTTCTTAGTCCTAATTCTCTTGAAGTATCTCTAATTGAGTCTTTGTTAAAATTTGCAGATTCAAGAAGGATGTTAACTGTATCATTAGAAATTTCGCTTTCCATTCCCCCCATAACCCCAGCAATTGCTAATGGCTTATCTTCTGTTGCTATGACCATCATGCCCTTCTTTAGAGTTCTTTCTTTAGAATCCAGAGTTGTGAATTTCTCTCCCTCATTTGCTTCTCTAACAACAATTTTATTGGATTTTATTTTATCGAAATCAAAGGCATGCATAGGTTGTCCTATGTCTAACATAATATAGTTAGTAGCATCCACAACATTGTTAATTGGTCTTACTCCAACTGAGAGTAATTTCATTTGTAACCAAAATGGAGATTCTTTTACTTTAACGTTACTAATTGTTAGGGCAGAATATCTTTTACAATTGGTTGTTTTTAAATCTATTGTAATAGCATTCTCTGCTTTTAGTGTTAATTGAATTTCAACTTTATCTATGAATCTAGACTTTGTAATAGCGGATAACTCTCTTGCTACTCCTCTATGACAGAAACAGTCTGGTCTATGAGTGAAGGATTTGTTCTCAATTTCTATTATTTGGTCTTTAAGTAACTCTACTAGATCACTTCCAACAATAGATTCTTCAGGAAGTATTAGGATTCCATCATGTTCTTCGGAAATTCCTAATTCTTTTGCTGAACATATCATGCCATTAGACATCTCGCCTAGTATCTCTCTTCTTTCAATTTTCATAATCTTCTCGCTGTCTTTTGTTCCATCATACTTTGCATTCATTACGCTTCCACCTACTAAACAAACTGCAACTTTCTTTCCAATTTCAACATTTGGTGCACCACAAACAATTACTAGATTATCTTTAGGATCGTTAGTTCCTTTAATTACGTCTACAGTTACTATGTGAAGTTTTTTTGAACTTGGGTGATCTTTAATATCTACAATTTCACCTACAATTACCTTCTCCATTTCAGCTCTTAAGTTTTGTATATCTTCAACTTCGGCAAGTGAATTAGTTACTAGGGATCTAAAGTCCTGACTTTCAAAATCTGTCTCTGGTAAGTATTGTTTTAACCAATTTCTAGAATAAAGCATATTAGAATTGTCTTAAAAATTTTAATCCTCCATTCTTAAATAGTCTTACATCTTCGACACCATGTTTTATCATAATGAGTCTTTCAATACCTCCACCCCATGCAAATCCTGAGTATACTTCTGGATCTATTCCCCCCATTGTTAATACATTTGGATGAATCATTCCACATCCCATAATCTCTAACCATCCAGTTCCTTTTGTAATTCTTTTAATAGCTTCAGATTGTCCTTCCCATTTTACAGATATCATTCCGCCTGGTTCAACAAATGGAAACATATCTGGTGTTAACATAACTTGAACCTCTTTTCCAAAGTATTCACTAAAGAATGCTTGTAATGTACCCATCATGTCTGTAAAAGTTATTCCCTTGTCTACAACAACTCCCTCAATTTGGAAGAAAGTATGTTCATGTCTTGCATCAGTAGATTCGTTTCTAAAACACTTACCGGGAACAACTGTATATATAGGTAATTTCTTTGTCCTATATATCCTATTTTGCATTGAAGATGTGTGTACTATTGGTACATCATGGTCGTCAGTGTAAAAAGTATCCCAGCTACTTCTAGCAGGATGTGTTGGAGGTAAGTTTACAAATGTGAAGTTATTATCTTCAGAATCTATCTCGTATGGAAGTTCAATGTCAAAACCCATTCTTTTAAAAATATCCTCTATTTCCCATATAGCCTTTGTTATTGGATGTACTGTTCCCTTGTTTGGTTTTGAATTAAATGCTGTTACATCAGTCCATTTCTCTAGCTCAACACCATATTCCTCTTCTTTTAGGTCGTATTCTTTCTTGGCAATAAGGTTAGTAACTGTTTCTTTTAGTTCATTCATCTTTTCCCCAAATGCTTTCTTTTCAGAAGCCTCTTTGTACTTAACAATCTCTTTCATGAGGTCATTAATAGGAGATTTCCTTCCTAAAAAGGAGGTTTTAACATTTTCGAGCTCAGAGGTAGTCTTTACTGATGAAAGTTGAGATTTTAGGAGATCAATTATCTGTTCAGGTCCCCCTAGGTTTTGGGTAGGCAGTATTTTTTTGTCTGACATTTCTTTATTTCTTTACAAGTGCAACTAGCTCTCTAAAGGAATCTTTGTGATCTAATGCTAAATCTGCCATCACTTTCCTATTGAGCTTAATGTTTGACTTGTTAAGAAGATTTATGAAATCCGAGTATCTAACACCATATTCCATAAGACCTGCGTTAATTCTTCCGATCCATAGTGCTCTAAAGTCACCTGTTCTTTTTCTTCTAGATTGCTTTGAATATTCTCCAGCGTGTAAAACTGCTTCATGAGCTCTTTTTACAAGTCTGCTGTAAGAACCAGTAAAGCCTTTTGTCTGTTTTAATAACTTTTTATGTTTTGCGTGTGCGGTTACTCCTCGTTTTACTCTCATGTCAATAAATCAGATTATATAAATTTTTTTACTAAGGCAATTTGAACTTTACCGGATAATGTTTCTTCTCTTTCCTTTCTATTCTTAGATCTAGCAGTGTGCTTCGTTCTTAAGTGATGACTATTGTTCTGTGGCATATGAACAAGTTTGCTATGCTTTTTAGAACCAGTAGCCTTTATTCTTTTAGATAGTCCTTTGTGTGTTTTAAGTTTCATATGAATGCTTCTTTAAGTACGAGTTAAATTCTATCATTAGAAAGCCAGATTATCAATCTAAATCACTAAATTTGGGCATTCTCACTTGGTTTTTCGTCTTTTTTCTCTTTTTTGTCAGAGAGTTTAAGAGGATAAACAATCACAGAATAGTTCTTTCCTTCAAATTTAGGAGTACCTTCTAGCTTTATCTTTCCCTCAAGTAGCGCTAAAACTTCTCTCATTCTTGCAAATACTATCTCTCTTTGTATTCTACCTCTTACCCTAACTTCAATTTTAACTGGGTGTTTCTTAGATAAGAACTCCAAGACTCTTTCCACCTTATGGTTTAAGTCCCCTTCTCCAATAACAGGACTAAACCACATACCTTTCATTTCTACGGATTTGCTAGAGTTATTCTGCTTTTTAGATTGTTCATACTTAAATTTTGACCAATCCATAATCCTACATACTGGAGGCTTAGAGTTAGGGGCAACCTCGATTAAATCAAGGTCGTAATCCTCTCTTGCCTTAAGAATAGCATCTGCAGTCTTCATCTCTCCAAGAGATTCTCCGTTTGGATCGATTACCATTACAACTTCAGCTTTAATGAATTCATTACGGTTAAAGCCGTATGTATTTTCGGTCTTAACGAATGGTTTGTACTGTCTAGGGCCAGTGTATGGGCCTCTGGGTCTAAATGCAAAACCACCAGGTCTACTAAACTGTGGTCTACCTTGGAAACCTCTAGATGGTCCTGAGTTTGTATTGTTTATATTAGTAAATATAAGAACTTATATATAATTATATCAAATATATTAAGATTTTCTTAAATATATTCTAAAGCTTTTTTTCGTCAATTTCAGCTTTGAGCTTTAGAATAAATTCTTCAGTTTTCATCATACCCATATCTTTTCCAATTCTAGGTCTAACTGCTACTGAATCATTCTCAACTTCTTTATCTCCCATTACTAACATGTATGGTACCTTTTGCATCTGAGCATCTCGAATTCTAGATTGCATTCTTTCAGGTCTGCTATCTAGCTCTACTCTCATATTTAATGCATTCATCTTCTTTTGAAGTTGTTTTGCATATTCAACATGCTTATCTCCTATTGGTATAAGCACAACCTGAGTTGGTGCTAACCAAACTGGAAATGCTCCTGCATATCTTTCAATTAGTAATGCTATTGTTCTTTCTATACAACCTACAGATGATCTATGTATGACGATTGGTTCTACTTCCATTCCGTTCTCATCCGTATATCTAAGTTCAAATCTTTTTGGCATGACAAAGTCATACTGAACCGTAAATGCAGTTTCTTCTTTTCCTAAGATATTCTTCATTTGAATATCTAGCTTAGGTCCATAGAATGCTGCTTCACCTTCAGCTTCGTAACTTTTTACTGATCTTGTCTTAAGTAAATCTCTAAGGATTCCTTCTGCATGATCCCATGCTGCATCGTCCTTAAAGTATTTCTTTGTATCTTTTCTATCTCCAAGTGAGAGCCTATACCAATAGTCTTCATTTGGTTTAAGTCCAAATATTCCATTTGCAAATTCAATAAGATCCAAAGCCTTGTTGATCTCATCTGTTGCTTGAGCTTTGGTTGCTATTATATGTGCATCTGCAAGACAAAAACTTCTAACTCTCATAAGTCCACTAAGTTCACCTGACTGCTCATATCTATATAGCTTTGCAAGTTCTGCAATTCTCATTGGAAGTTCTCTATAGCTTCTCTTTTCAGATGAATATATTTGAAAGTGATGAGGGCAAGTCATAGGCCTAAGCATAAACTCCTCTTCATCTATTACAATTGGTGCATACATTGAATCTTTGTAGTATGGATAATGACCTGACTTTTTATATAGATCAATTTTTGCAATATCTGGAGTATATACATGGTCATATCCTCTTTTAATTTCTTCATCTACTATGAATCTTTCAATTTCTCGTCTTATTGTTGCTCCTTTTTTCGTCCAAAGTGGTAAGCCTTTTCCAACTAGATCCGAGAATATGAATAGACCAAGTTCCTTTCCAAGAGTTCTATGATCTCTTTTCTTTGCTTCTTCAAGCATTAAGAAATATTTGTCTACTTCTTCTTGAGTGTCAAATTCTATACCATATATTCTTTGTAAAGATGGTCGTTTTTCATCTCCTTTCCAGTAAGCTGCAGCCGTAGTCGTAAGCTTGAAGATACCTATCATGCCGGTGCTTTTTACGTGAGGACCTTTACACATATCTTCAAATACATCACCAGTTTTAAAGAAACTTATTTGTTCATCTTTAATGTCGTTAAGAAGCTCTGCTTTATATATTTGTCCCTTCTGATTAAGCATGTCTATAGCTTCATCTCTAGGTATCATAACCTGGTTAATTGCTAAATCTTGTTTTTTTATCTCATACATTCTATCTTCGATCTTTTGAAGATCATCTGAAGATAGTGGTTTAGATAAATCAAAGTCATAATAAAAACCATTATCTATAGCAGGGCCTATTCCAAGTTTTGCATCAGGAAATAGCTCTAATACAGCTTGACCTAATATATGTGCGGATGAATGTCTTTTAACTTCAATCTCTGAAACATTGGATTCTACTTTTTCTTCTACTTTATTATTTTGCATTGATTTTAATTAATATATTTATATATGAAATGAGTATATATCATTTTACTATATTCTTGTCTTTGTTGGGTCTTGGGAGTTAATGTCGAATGAGTCATATACTCCAGTCGTGTTTAGCACAACTGACCCTAGTAGTTGTAGTGGTGGTTGTGTTACTTCTGGTTTTTGTATTCAAAACGAATGACTTCATTAGTAAGTATTGTAATAGAAATGAGAGAAAATTTCAAAAATAATGCTAATTTGTATGCAGAGTAAACAAGATTAATATTATTAGATCAAACAGTAATGAGAATGCATACTTCATTTCCCCAAGATATAAAGAGTATGAGCTAAGTGCAATGAAGTGAAGTATCATGAGAATAATAATGACATTTCTTACCTTTCTACTTTTCTTCCATACAAGAGTAATAACCATTACAGAGTAGATAATTAAATCTCCAATAATAATGGGTAGTACCTCAAGTGGATTGGACTTTGTATATTTTTCTATGAAGATATATGCAATTTGTAAAATGAATTTTGTAACAGTTAAAGCTATTACAAGATATTTAAAAAGAGAGATATCGAATTGTCTGTTTTGAGTTAATTCGTTAATTTCCTCTTTGGCTTTTCCATCAAATCTAATCATGTATAGAAATATGAAGAACTGAACAATAAAGCTCGCGTATATAATTGGCAATGCAGGTTTAAAGAAGTAATCATTTGAACTGGATATAAATTTACCAAGCTCATCCCAGAAGAATCCGAAACCTATTCCCACTCCTATTGCACTTAATAGCTTTAACTTAGTATTTGGTTTTATGATTAAGTTAAGAAGAATAACAAGTAACATTATTATTCCACCATACAAAAGATGTGCAATATGAAAATCTGAAAAAGATACTTGTGGAAAGTTAGTTGCTGTAAGAAATATTCTAATACCAAATATAGTGACTATAGATGTAAGAAGATAAATAAAAAGATAAACACTAAACCCTTTAATAAATATATCTTTTATTTTCATCTCGCTTAATATTAAATTATTTCTGTTTCCTTATCTAACTCAAGTGCCATAAACTTTATTCCCATAGGTTCTAATACCTTTGGAGGAATCATGTGTGTACCACCTGGTACTTTAAGAATTCCCTCATGAACAGGAATACAAATTCTAGGTTTAACCTCTAAAGCATAGTCTATTGCTTCAGATAGTTTCATCCATGGGCCAGCAACAGGAAGGAATAGTATATCTACTTCTTTGTTTGGATTTGTAAATGAATCTCCTGGATAGAATATTTTGTTTCCAATAAAGTAACCAGTGTTTTGTATGGTTGGAATACTTTTGTAAATAACTGCATGTTGTTTTCCAAATCCTTCAACTAAAACTCCATTTAAATCCATACTTTGTCCATCTTCTACCAAAGTATATTTAATATTTTCTTTGTCTAGAAGTATACCTACAGATTTGTTTGTAATAATTTTTACTTCGGGATTATTTGAAATTACTTGCTTTAATGATTCAATATGAAGATGATCTGGATGTTCGTGAGTAATAAGAACAAAATGTATATTCTTAATGCTATTTTGAGAAGTTGAATATGTTCCTGGATCTGTAAGTATTCTGACATTCTTTTCTTCTATTAGCATGCAACAATGTCCGAATTTAGTGATTTTCATTTTATGAAGTTAAGGTCTTATGTGGTGGACGCTAGAGGATTCGAACCTCTGACCCTACCCACGTCAAGGGTATGCTCTACCAGCTGAGCTAAGCGTCCAACACTTAGGATTATACCCTACTTATTTAGTAGGATGAAGTACTTTATCTATTAATCCATATTCTTTTGCTTGGTCAGATGTCATCCAGTAGTTTCTATCTGAATCCTTTAGAACCTTAGCTTTCTTTTGACCAGATTGTTTAGCAATAAGTTCCATTAAGACGTCTTTTATTCTTAATATCTCTCTTGCTTCTATTTCAATATCTGATGCTTGTCCTTCTGTTCCACCAATTGGTTGGTGAATAAGAATAGATGCATTAGGTAAAGAGTATCTCTTACCTTTTGTTCCAGATGTTAATAGAATTGCTCCCATAGATGCAGCCATTCCAACTGCAACAGTTGAAACATCACAGCTAATTAAATTCATTGTATCTACAATTGCTAAGCCTGCATTAACAGATCCACCTGGAGTATTAATATACATTGTAATATCTTTATTAGGAGCTTCTTTTTGAAGGAATAACATTTGAGCAATGACACTATTTGCTAGTGCATCACTGACTTGTCCTTCTACAAATATGATTCTATCTTTTAAAAGTCGGGAATAGATATCATAAGAACGTTCGCCATCTCTGGTCTTTTCAATTACTGATGGGATTAGGATAGTGTCATTTCTTGTTTCTTTGTTACTCATATTATTAGCAATCTAAAGTAAGTAGTGCTAATTATATCACAGAGTTATTAAAAGGAAAGTTGAAAATTACATTGTGATAAAATTACTTATGCAAATTATTATAATTATTCTTGCTTACTTTGGATTAACGAATTGGGTACAAATTAGATTTCTACTCGGAAACTTTTTCAAACCTAAATCTAAATCTAGAGAAATTGACTTTAGTAAGATGACAGATCTTGTTAAACAAAAGATTGGATTAGATGTAACTATAAAAGAACTTCCCGAGCAAAATAAGATGATTGGATTTATGGTTACTCAAAGACCGTTCAAACCAATAATGGTTTTTTCTCAAAAGATGTTATCTAGTTTTAACATTGATGAACTTGAATGGGTAGTACTTCATGAATCAGCTCACTATATGAAATTTCATAACTACAAGTTAGTTGCATCTGATATATTCTGCTTTTTATTAGCCTACTCAATAATTATGATATTTAACTTGCCTTTATTATTAGCGTTAGTTGTTATCCTAATATTTTCAGTAATATATGTTCAAATTGCTAAGATATTTGAATATGAGGCAGATAAATTTGCTATCGAAAACGTAGATAATCCAGAGGGTGTTATATCTGGAAATATTAAAATGAAAAATTCAAAGATCTCTAAGAACATTGTGTTCAATAAGCTTTTGGTAATAGCTGTTCCTGCTGATAAAAGAATTCAAATGGCAAAAGAAGAAATTCAAAAACGAACACAAAGTCATTAAAATTTTCCCACTTATATAGCTTTAATACTCATCTAACATATTTATTGATACCTTCCATAAAGAGAGTAATATTTATTTTATGGAAGATTCTAGTATGGATACAAATAAAAACATTTTTTCTTTAACCGTTGATTATGACAAAACTTCCAGTCCCTCGAGTGCTTTTAAGGCAATAGGTGAGATTATTGAATCACTTGAAAAATTAGACAGTGTTCTTGTTAAGAGTGTTGATAGCAAAATAGAAACAGATACGATACTAGAAAATCTTGAAAATGGGTCCATTAAAACAAAATTAATTACAATCCTAAAAAATGTAGACGATAAAGGACTTGGTGAATTAGAAGTTAAACGTATAATTGGGAAATTTTTAGTTAAGGCAAAATACTTTATTCTAAAAAGAATTGAAACTGATGAGGAATTAAGTGTGGAAGCTTTTAAGCATCTTCCAAATGAAATAGATCTAATTGCTACAGAAGCAGGTGTAAGAAAAGTTGGAATATATACCTCTGTTACTTCCAGAGAATTAATTGATAGGGTTGTTGGAATACAGGAATCATTAAAATATTTAAGGTCAGGAGATAAAGCATATTTTGAATATGATGGGAATAAAATCGAAGTGAAACAAAGGGAATATTTGTCTGAATCTAATTTAGTAGGAATAGTTACAAGAGAAAGTTTAAGTTCAAGTTCAATAATGTTTCTAAGGGTAAGAAAACCTGACTATCTTGGTGATACTAAGTGGATATTTAAGCATGGAAAGACAGAAGTTAAAGCAATTATTACTGATAAAGACTTCTTAAACGATTTTCATGACAGGAAAATAAAGGTACAACCAGGAGACTCTATAAAATGCGAAGTAAAAGTTGTAAGTAAATATGATTTCAATAGTGATTTAATATCTGCAGAGTACGAAATTACTAAAGTAATCGAAGTTATTCCTCCTGAAAATAGTACACAAATGAAAATAAGTTAAATCCAGTATACTCACTATTATTAGACCCATCGAAATTGACGAGTTTATCTATTTGTCTCCAAAATATTTTCTATCTTTAAGTTTATCTGGAAAACATTGTTGTTTAGATTTACCACTTGGTAGATCTGGATCATATTCATATCCTTTTCCATAATCCAACTCTTTCATAAGCTTAGTAGGAGCATTTCTTAGGTGCATTGGAACTGGAAGATTCCCATAATTCTTAATATCTTCTTTTGCAAGATTTGCTGCAACATATGCCCTATTATCTTTAGGTGAATTAGCAAGATATTCTGCAAGTTGAATAAGTGCAGTATTACATTCAGGTATACCTAAGTTCTGACATGCTTGAAATACTTGGTTAGCAAGAAGAAGTGCGTTTGGATTAGCATTTCCAATATCTTCAGATGCAAAACGTAATAATCTTCTTGCTATGTAAAGTGGATCTTCTCCTGCTTCAAGCATTCTGGTTACCCAGTAAACTCCAGCGGATGGATTACTAGATCTTAAACTCTTATGCATAGCAGATATAATATTGTAGTGCTCTTCTCCGTTTTTATCATATCTTAGGAACTTCTGGGCTGCTTGTTCTAACTCTTCTTTTGTAATCTTTTTAGATATTTGTGATGCGATTTCAATTGTATTAAGTGCAAATCTAATATCTCCATTAGATATTTCAGCTAGATAGTCTAAATCTGCATCTTTAACTTTAATCTTAAGAAGCTTTACTCCCCTTTCGAGTGCAATTTTAATATTTTCCTTACTGTGAGATTCAAAAACAAATACTCTAGATCTTGAAAGTAATGGAGATATTACTGTGAAAGATGGATTTTCTGTTGTTGCACCAATTAAAGTTATTACTCCTGTTTCTACATATGGAAGAAGTGCATCTTGTTGTGCTTTACTCCATCTATGGATTTCATCAATAAATAGGATTGTAACTATTTTGTTTTCTCTATTCTTCTCTGCAATATCTATTATCTCTTTTAACTTCTCTTTTCCATCTATAACTGCAGAGATCTTTTCAAAGTCTGCTTGAATAGTGTTTGCGATTATATTTGCCAAAGTGGTTTTTCCAGATGCAGGTGGTCCCCAAAATATCATACTTGTTATTCTTCCACCTTCAATCATTTTACGAATTGGACCATCTTTTCCAACAAGTTTATCTTGTCCTAAGAAGTCTTCTAGTTTTTGTGGTCTTAGAAGTGATGCTAATGGTTCCATTACCGAATTATACCAGAAATAGAAGATGAATAATTATTGAAGTTTGGTAAGATCACCTAATAATATAACAGGCTTCATTGCCTCCAATTCTGATGTATATATCATTTCTGGAATTGGTTTTAGAAAATAGATTTTTTTACCAAGAATAAATCCATAACCTAACTCTAAAAAACTGTTTCCCCCAATATAGTTTTTAATTCCTTTTTTATCATAGTTTAAAGCCAATACAGCATCACACTTTTCTATAAGATTACAGAACTCAATTAATCCATCTTTATTATTTTTGTCTTTAATAGTTTGTGATTCTATTTGTTCTTTTGGAAGTTTCGAATATTCTTCAGCAAAAGATGATGCAAAAACTTTATGGTTGTTATTCTCAAGATTTTTTTTTGTTTCCAACATTTTATCCACAAATGTCATACTTCCAACTATTGCAATCTTCATTTTTATCTATTTAATAAATATACATGTATTTTACAACAAGGTTTATCTCATTAATAATTATTACCAAAAAGTCCCGACAACTCGGGACTCTTTGTAATATCTTTTAAAAGTATATTAAGCTTGTGGTGCTACAGGTCCAGTTGCTTTTGGAGCTTCTGAAACATGAGCAGAAGCTGTCTTTTTCTTTCCAACAAATGCATATAGTAACCAACCAATCCAGCTTAAAAGTAATGCTAGAACTAACCATAGTGCTGGGTTTTCAACATTATTTTTCTTAGCATTGTTATAAATTACAATTGCAATGATAAGATCAACTACAAAATAAAGACAAAGACATACCAAAGGAAGAATAGTTACTGCACCAAATAATCCTGCTGCTGCTGCTGAATCTGCTGAACTTAGAGAGAAAGTTGAGTCGTAACTAGTAGTGAATCCGTAATCTTGAGCGTGTACTGCTACTGGAAATGCAAGAGCTGATAATGCCATCAGTCCTGCTGTAATTGCTTTCTTCATGAGAAAAAGATAATAAATAAAATATATAATTACTAATCTCGCTTGTTAATAACAAAGTATAGTACTATTCCTATCCAAGTTATACCAGAAATTACTCCCCATAAAACAGGGTTTTCAATGTTATGTTTTTTTGCATCAGAGTATATTAGGTAGCCGATACCAAAAGAAATTGCTAGAGGTATAAATGTAGCAATTATTATAATTAGAATTGTAAATATCACAGATCCTCCAAATATAAGTGCAATTAAACCAGCTCCAAAGGCTTCATTGCTAGTTGTTGCTGGGGCACTTACTGAATATTGGGAAAATGTATTTGATGCTGCTAAAATTATTGTATCCATTGTACTTATTAATAGTTTGTATCTTAAATGCTAAAACAACACTGTCTGTTTTGCAACAAATTACTTCTCTCTTTTGTTTATTACAAAATATAGAAGTATTCCAATCCATGTAATTCCTGATATTACACCCCATAGAGCAGGGTTTTCTATATTGTGTTTCTTTGCATCTTTGTAAATCAGGTATCCAATAGTGAATGCAACTGCGAAACCAATAACTGTGGCAAATAACATAAAAATACCCATAAAACCGAAGCTTAGTGAGTTAAAAGGGGAACTGTATGCTGAGTAATAATTCATCATTGGCTCAAATAGTTAAGAAATTAACATATATTATGCTAGATCAAGGGTTCCTGTTTTGCAAGTAGCTATCTATAACATCCTTTACATGTTGATAAGCATCATCAAAATTATCTTTAAAGTTTGCTCCTGCCGATCTTTCATGACCTCCACCTCTTCCACCTTCTGCAATATTTCTACATATTTGGCTACAATCTATTCCACTATCTTCACTGGATCTCATAGATACCCATACAAAGCTTTTAGGAGATTCTTTAATCGTTACGATTAGTTTCCAATTACTAGTGTTTTGAAGTTGAGTTAGGTAATAGTCTTTAATGTTTCCAAAATCATCGAAAGTTAATTTATTTTCTGCCTCAAACTTTAGAGGAATAACCACAAAGTAATATCCTTTCTCTTCATCTACTCTTGTGTAATCTACTAATTTAAAACAAGTTTGTAGGTCTTTGTAACTTAAGAATCTAAAGTAATTTTTGTTAACGAATCCAAGGTCTCCTCCACATTCAACCATCTCTTCAAATGTTTTTATATCCTCTGCATTATATGTCCATCTTAGATACTGAGTATCTCCTAAGTATCCAGCTAAACATAATGTTACAATTTTTTTATTGTTTTTTAATCCAAGTACTTTCACAATCTGATCCCAAATTATTGCTGTAGCACTTCTATATTTACTATTTACCATTACTATTTTTGCTTCTTCTCTTGTGTTATTTTCAGAATGATGATCAATAAGTACTAAGGAGTATGGAAGTGTTAGTTCAACTTTCCCTAAGTTCTTTTTTAGAAGTTGGGATTTTGTAACTCCATCTACAATTATTCCAAGATCATACATAGTGAAGTCTTTATGAGCTTCATCAAATTTATTAAATGTATATCCTTCTGCAATAAATTTATGATAATTGTCTACTGAAAAGTCACACCAAATTGAGACTTCTGCATTTGGGTTAAGAAATTTACATACCTCTAGCATTACTGCAGCTGAACTTATGCAATCTAGGTCAATTCTTGCTGTAGGAAATATCGCTATTTTTTTTGCTTCTAGTATCTGTTTTTTAAGTTCTTCTAGCATTTTAGTTAGTAATAGATTGAAGTAGCATTGTATCACCTTCTTGTATATTCAGTTTATCAGAAAGTCCACCATTTATCTCAAGCACATACATTCCGTAAGAGGAGTATGTAAGGTCTTCTCTTTTAGGTGTAGTATTTTTATATATCTTTACAATCTTTTTATTTTTATCCATAAATAGCATATCCAAAGGAATCAGGGTGTTTTTCATCCAAAATGAAAGTGTTTGTTCTGAATTAAATACAAAAAGCATTCCAGATTTTGGATCAAGTGAATCCCTATTCATGAGTCCTACTTCCTTTTTAGCACTTGTATCTGCAAGCTCAACATTAAATATTACTCCATCAAGTACTTTTCCATCTCTTTGGAATTGAACTTTAGATATAACAGTATTAACACCGTTAACTGAATTTGTAGGTGAGTTTACTTCAGATATTCTCAATACAACTGCAAGTAATATGCAGAATGCTATGAATCCGAGGGTAAATAAATACATTATTTTTTTCTTTTTATTTTGATCTTCCAAATTTCTTTTCGAATTCAGATAATTTTAATTCCCATACAATTGGTCTTCCATGAGGACAGGAGTATGGATTGTCTGTAGATAGTAGGTCTAGTACTAGATGATTAATTTCTTCTCTTGTAAGATTATCTCCTCCTCTAATTGAGTGATGACATGCCATAGTAGCAATAAGTTTATCTATTTTGTCATTTGCACTTTTAGCAGATAAATTCTCTTCAGAGATCTCACTTAGTGTTTCTTCTATTGTTTCTTCAATACTTTCTTTAGATAGTTCATGTGGTATTTCTATAACTCCATACTCACTTGGTCCCATTTTCTCAATAACTATTCCCAATGAATTGAATAATTCTAGATTATCTGTAAGTGTATTTAATTGTTTTGCGTTTAGAGTAAGAGTGTATGGAAGTAAAAGCTTTTGTGAACTAAAAGATTTCATTTCAAAAGATTTTTTGAGTCTGTCAAAAGTTATTCTTTCAGCTGCTGCATGTTGATCAATTATTTGTACCTTATCTATGTATTCAATAAGAATATATGTTTTAAGAAATTGAGTTGCATTGATGTAAGGAAGTATTGTTGTATTAGGAACACCTTCTGTATTTGTTGAAATCTGTCCTTCTTCTAGGTTTGAATTTAAAGATTTAGAATCTTCAAATATATTCTTTGTGAATGACATGGCTTCTCTAGGTCCACCATTCCAAGTACTTTTAGTTTCCCATGAGTTCTTAATACTTTGTTTATATGGAGATGAATACATACTGTTACTAGTTCCAGATAGTTCAGTTTTTATGCTACTTAGATTGTTGTTATAACTGTCTCCAGTTATTTGGCTTTGTGTTTGAATCTTTAAAGCTTTTTCAAGTGCAGAATGAACTGCAATGTTAATAGAGTTAAATATTTGTTGTTGGTTTCCCCATTTTACTTCTAGTTTTCTAGGATGAACATTTACGTCTACATCTTTTGGATTAAGTGAGATCTTTATGAAGAAAACAGGGTACAGTTCTCGTGGCATAAAGCCTGTATATGATTGTTGAACAGCTTTGCCTATAATATTGTCTTTAATGAATCTTCCATTTACAAATATATATGTGTTTTGTTTTGAACTTTTGCATGTTTTAGGGTGAAGTGTAAATCCAGATATATTTATTTGGGATTCATACTTTATTTCAATTAACTCACTCTCGTCATATTTGAATATATCCTGAATTCTTTGTTTTAAAGTATCCCTTGCCGGGAGTTTATATGAATTTTTTCCATCGAAGTTCAATTCAAAAGATATTTTTTCATTTACTAATGCTATATTAAGAAATGCATCTATAAGATGATTCTTCTCAGTATTTTCAGACTTTAAAAATTTCCTTCTTGCAGGAACATTATAGAATAAATCCTCGACATTAATTGTAGTTCCTCTGTTCTTTCCAATTTCATTGTTTTCGAAAACTTTTCCTTCACTTGTTCTTACTTTAGTTCCTACTTTTGAAGATTCCGATTTTGTTTCAATTGTAACTTTGGAAACAGAGGCAATTGATGCTAATGCTTCCCCGCGAAAGCCATAACTCATAATGGAATATAGGTCATCAAGATTGGTTATTTTACTAGTTGCGTGTCTTTCAAATGATTTAATTGCATCTTCTTCATCCATTCCAGAACCATCGTCAATTATTTGTATCTTTTGGATTCCACCTCTTTGTATGTTTATTATGATATTACTTGCCCCAGCATCTATACTATTCTCAACAAGTTCTTTAAGAACAGATGCAGGTCTTTCTACAACTTCACCAGCTGCTATTTGGTTAATAAGATTTTGTGGAAGTAAGTGAATCTTTGACATGCCTTAATTATCTCTTTTCTTGCCTGTTTGTCAAATCTGAAAGTCCATTTCTGCCAATAATGATTTTCTTATTCCGGCCTCAATTCTTGCCTTTGCCTCTTTATATTCTTTTTTATTTTGATACATTGCAAGATCAGCAGTCTTCATAACCTTAGATATTGTTGTTCCGGGAGTTACTTTTGTAGCAACCCCAACAGCTATGCTTGGGTGTTTATGAATTTTTTCGGAGACATATTCTGTTAAACATTTTTCAAGAATTTTTTGTACTACTATCATTGCTTCCATATCATTTGTATTTGGAAGTAATATGGCAAATTCATCTCCTCCAATTCTCGCCACTATGTCTGTATTTCTTAGAGTATCAGTGAAAACTGTGGCAACTGCTTTAAGAAGTTCATCTCCTGCATCGTGCCCATACGTATCATTCAATTCTTTTAACCCATTAACGTCGCATAATATTACTGAGTAAGGTTCTTTTACTTTATCCTTCTCTACTTCCTCGTCCAGTTTTCTTATTTCTTGCTCAAAGAACGCTCGATTATTAAGTCCAGTTAATGCATCTCGTTTACTTAATTCCTCAAGTCTTTTAGTTTCTATAATAACCGCAGTATCATCTCTAATAGTTAAAAAGAAATACTCATCATCAGCTCTCATTACACTTAAATTAAGGTATCTTATTTCTCCATCTTCTCCCGGTATTTTTAATAATGCAATATCATGATTTTCATTAGGATTTGTTGAAAATTTTGTTTTTATCATTTCTAAACTACCGTTCACTATATCTGAAATATTCATTCCTTTTAATTCATCTGGTTCTTTTCCTAATTTAGTCCCAGCACTTCCATTTACGTCAATAATTTGTCCATCCATATTAATTAAAACTTTTCCATTTGGTGAGTGCTCAAATAGCCCAGTAAGCATCTGTACAATTTTAAATAGTGACTGTTTCATTGCAATTGATCTAGCTTCCTCAACTTTCTGTTCAGTGATATCTTCATTAGCAATAGAGTATATGTATTCAGTTCTATTTGTTGGTACTCTTCTTATTGAAAGCCTGAAATATCTTTTCCCATCAGAAGTATTTATCCAATAATTTGTGCTAGCCTCTGTTTTGGAATTTCCTTCATGCCGTTTTTGAACTTGACCTACTAATCCCTTTATTATATCTATTACGGAATTTGGAATTAAGTCGTTTAAGTTTTTGTCAGTAATATTCTCGAATTTTACACTTGTAGTTTGCTCTGACTCAACACTCAAAACCTGATATTCTTTACTTATACTTAGGGAAATTGTTTTGGAAGCAGTAAGTATTTCACTAAGTCTTGATGCAGATGGAGTCGTTTCATTGGACCCTTCCCAAAGAGGCCCTATGTCAGCGATATCTATTTTTATCTCAGAAATGGGTAAGAAGGACATCTATATTATTTAACTATTTAGATAAACTATGGGATAGTATTATATCACTTTGAAGCTATATATAACAAATCTAACAGTACAGTTAAAGTATGCCTTTTAGCTCTTCATCACTGAATCCTTTGAAGAAGATTTCAGGCTTAAGCTCAAGATTAAATTTACTCTTTGCTTCGCTTTTTATTTTTCTAATAACCTCTAAATAGTCTTCAGATGAAGCATTTCCAAGATTAACTATGAAGTTATTTGAAGTTGGACACACCATTGCATCTCCTACTTTATATCCTGAAAGTTTTAATTCATGCTCAACAAGATATCCTATGCTTGGTGTTGGAAATCCAAGTCTTACTTGATCTTCTTTTGAGATGTTTCTAAATACAGATCCAAGTGAATTTCTTGGTTGAGATATTTTTCTTCTTGCCCACTCAATGGATACATACTTTGCTTTTTCTTTATCTCCTTCTTTCATGTTAAATGTTCCTGAAACAATTATTTCTCCTGACTTTTGAAATCTAGATTTTTCATATCCCATTCCAAGTTCGGTTATAGATATAACATTTACATTACCATCTTTATCTACAACTTCTACCTCACTTAGATATTCTGAAAGAGAATGTGTACCTCCATGAATATTGTTATATATTGCTCCTCCTATTGTTCCTGGAATTCCTGCAAACCATTGTAGTCCAGTTATCCCTTTGTCTATTAAATAGTTCATTGCATAAGCAAGACTTACTCCACTATCTATTTTAACTTTAACATTCTCTTTTGCACTTTCGTCATAATCTAAATCTTTAAATTCAATTCCTCTAAAAGTTCCTTTTGTTTTGTCTACTTCATGTCTACTATCTACTGCTTCTGGAGTAAACTCTTCTTCAGCTCCCTCAATTTTTTCTCCACTAGATTCATATTCTTTTTCAGATAGTACTTCTACGTTTAAAGCTTTGTTTTTGATTAGACAGTAATCTAATCCTTTGTCAGAAAACAATGTATTAGATCCCCATCCAATTACTTCAAATATTTCTTTAGATTTAATTTTCTCAATTAAAATACTTTTAAATTCTTCAGAAGATTCTGCTTCTATATATTCTTTTACGTCTCCACCAATTTTAATCCAAGAGATTTTCTTAAGAGGATAGTTTGTATATTTCTTCATAAGTATTGAAAATAAAGTATGTTTGCTTAGATAACTATATCACTGCATAGGATAAATTAGAATAACGGGAAAAATTACATATTTAGAAATTGAATAGATTTCTAAGGCTATCCAGCAATAAGTTAGTTGCATCAGTTGAAGCTTTCGTAGTTATTGCAACAGTATTGCTAGATATTCCTGTGTTTTCAGCTTTATCTTTAGATACCGCTCTGAAATGATAGACCTTAGATGGTTCTAGATTTGAAATTACCACCATATGATTAGATGTTAGATTAAAGTCAGTAATAGATTTGGAAGGATATGTATCTGAATATCCCTCTCCAAATTCTACTGCAGAAGTTGCTGGTTCATCTGTATTCCAAGATACGATTATTTGTGCTTTTCCAGTACTGCTATTTGCTGTATTCTCTGCAACACTTTCTACAAGCATATCTGTAATTACAGGAGGTCTAGTATCTGATGCTGTAGTGAATTTAACTATGTCAGATCTTGCTTCATTTCCAATTCTATCTTGTCCTTTTACAATTAGGTTATACAGTGTATCTGCTTTTAATCCGGATAATGTTATTTTATGTTCTCCAGATATTAATGCTAAGTTAACAGTATCTCTACTTTGGCTCGCTTTTCCATCTGGATAGTAAGTAACAATTGAACTTACTTCTGTATTAGACTGCCAACTAATAATAATACTTGTCTCTGCAGTATTTTTTACTTGTTGTAACTTAACAGAGGAAACTCTTGGTCTTGGAAGTGTTTTGAAATCCAAAACAGTACCTTCATATTCTGTATTCTCAATGTCAAAAGGATTTACTCTGTAGTAATACTTAGTTCCGTCATCTAGACCGTCTAAGATTACCATGTACTTTGATTCATTATTACTTGTTGGTAATTCTTGAAGTCCTCCAAATTGTGTAGATTTTCCATAATATATCTTTACCTTGTTTGCTCCAATTGAAGTGAATTGAATTCGAGCTGAGTTAGTTCCTACATTTACAACAGTTACATCTTTAACACTAGGAGCAGGTAATGTTTCAAAACTTTGTTCTGTAGATTCACCTAGGTTACCATCTTCATCAGTCCATCTTGCTTTGTAATAGTAAGTAGTTGAAGGAAGAAGATTTGTTAAATTAGTTACATGTTCAGTTACTTGTTTAGAATTTCCTGTATCGTCTGGGAAGTATTCACCTTGAGTAAGTCCATATACAATTCTGCTATCTGAATTTCTAGCTGTAACCCAAGAAATTGTTGCTCTTCTTGTCGTAATATTTGAAGTAACTGGACTAGATACTAATTCTGCAGGTACAGTATATGCTCCTTTTGGTGTAATACTTACAGATAATGAATAACTTGGACTTGCTTTGGATTCATCTGTGTTATCCATACTTCCTACTCTGTAATAGTACTTCTTAGAAAGAGGTACTACGTCTACAAATGCAGTTCCATTCGTTTCAATTACTTTAGTCCAAGATGTTCCATTTTCAGATCTGTCTACTTCATAACTTAAAGCTCCAGTTCCTTTATATATAGGTTCATTCCATGCAAGAGATACACTCCAAAGACTTACACTCTTAATAGATGTATCTGCAACTCTTAAATTTATTGCAGGATCTGGTAATGTAGAATTTAATGTAAATGTTTTAGATAGACCATTACTTCCTGAGTAGTTATTAAGATCGTCTATTGCCACTACATACACCCTATTTTGCCCTTTTACTGCACCAACAAGTTTACCTTCAGGTATTGAAGTACTTGTTGTAGGGATATATATTGTTGAATTACTTAATATTGTACTTAAGAGATTTGGTGGAGTGGTGTTTATCATGTAGTAGTAAGATTTTAAGGATCTTCCAACAGATGGGACTGCTACTGGCCAAGATAATGAGAAGCTATTAGTTGAGGATACAGATGGTGTAACAGTAATAGAAGATCCATCTGCAAACTTAGGAGCTTCTCCACCATATGAAATACTTGCTGTTCTACTTATTGTAGATAAATTACCCGCATTATCTAAAGCTCTGAAATATATTGTGTTATTTCCCATTTGAATCCTTGATGAGTCATTAGCAACACTTAAGTAGTAAGGTTGAGAATCACCAACAGGAATATATTTAACTCCAAGAGAAGCACTTGTATTACTTCCTGTCCAATTAGATTCACTATTAATAGAGTATTCGTATCCAAGTAGTTGTGAGTTATTGTCAGAAGCTCCACTATTTCCACTTGTTGGCCAGTTGAAGTAGATATCGTCTACGTTTGAGAATGAATTTTGTGGTGTAGAGAAAGATGCAACATTTGTTGGTGGAAGATCATCATATTTGAATTCAAATGTTTCGGATGTTGGAAATGTGTTTCCTGCATTATCTAGTGCTTTAATGTTTAGATAGTATGGATTATTAGATGTTGTTAACCAAGTATTACCTCTTAGGGATAAATCACTAAAATCTATTTCATTAGTTCCTACAATAAACTGACAAGGCATACCTATTGTACTTACTGGAGATGTACCCAATATTCCTTTAACAGATGTAGGATCGTCTGCTTGTGTCCCACTTAAAGATAAACAATATCCTTTTATTCCACTTCCTCCAACATTATCTACACCAAGGTCCCATCTAAAATATGGAGACTGATCATTTGTCCATCCAGTTTCTGAAACACTTCTTCCTTGTGCTGTGGTTTTCATACTTGTGTTAGCAGCATTAGTTGTTGGAGGAGTGTTATCTTCCACATAGTGAACTGACATCGTACTAATGCTTGGTGACGTAATTTGAGAAGCTGAATTTAATGTAGCTTTTATTTGAATATATTTTTGAGCTAATGCATTAATATTATAGTTAGGTGAAGTTCCAGAATTTGCAGTGTAGTTTGTCCATGTATTTGCATCTGGACTTGTTCTAACATCATAACTTACTGTGTTTCCATTTAGAGATTCAGTTGTTACAAAGTTAGGAGATGTTCCCCACATTGCATTTGAATTAAGATTAATTACAGGAGATTCCCAGGTGCCTGTTGTTGTATATTTTCTTTGATCTGTTGTACTTTGTGAATAATTTGTAAGACTTTGATTATATAGGTCGGAAATCTGTGTTGATGTGAGTGCTTGATTAAATACTCTTAAGTCTGAAAGCATGCGAGTTGTATTACTTGAAATACCTCGAGAGAGAATAATACTTGAAACAGTTGGAACAACTGAGTATGAGTTTGAAACTTTAAAAACTCCATCAAGATAAAATGATAATAGAGTTCCATTCCATGTTCCTACCCAGTTATGCCACTTACCCTGTCCATATGTTGGCAAGCTTGTAAATGCTCCTGAACCACCAGTTCCTCTAATCTCAATTCCAGCTGAACCACAATCTTGCCCGAAATGAATATAGTTAGCACCGGAAGTATCTAATATTCCAGCATGAGCACCAGTACAACCAACATAGTAACTTGGGAACCAAATCCAAGCACTAATACTTCCAGAGCTTGCTGAAATATTTCCAGCTGACGGATAAACTATGTCACCTGCAGTTCTTATGCTTGTTGAGTTATTTTCTGTTCCACTCCATGTGTATCCAGGTCCTAAAGATCCATCTACGTAACTTGTTGCGTATGCTTTTGCTTCAAGTTGAACACCATCAACATATATTATTTTATTTGATTTTATCTGAACTCCATAAAGAGCTGCCTGATTAACTCCTGTTAAAGATCCAGTTAGCCTCCACCATCCTCCACCCATATCTGTATATGTTGTAGCAATTGTTGAAGTGTTGAAATATAGCTCTGCAATTGTATTACTTACAATTCCTCCAACATTTCCCGCTGTTCCATCGTAGACATAGCCACTTAATGTATTAGTTCCTGTATTTCCTACGTTAATATTAGTAGTTACTTCATCTGTATATGAGCCACCATAATTTAATGCCATACTATTACTTCCAAATTTATAGTATGGCGCTACTGAATTTTGAGTCATAGATGCAGAATAGAAACTAATGTATGTCCCATCTATTTGTCTTATTCCTCCCATGTAACTTCCCAAATATGCTGTCGTAAGTGCTGAGCTAAATGATGCTGGAATCGAAGTTGCAGTTATTCTATCTACTCCATTGACGGATACAATCATATTACCTCCACCTGAATATCGAACACCTATAACATATGTAGCACCTGCTGCAAAATCACCTACTGCATTTGCATCATAAGTTGCCGTATTTGATACTCCATTCATTACATATTTCAAAGTTAATACATTTGCAACTGAGAAGTATAAATGTATTTCATTATTTGCAGTTCCATCTGAGATATATAGGATTCTAGGAGGTACACCATCTGCAAATTTAATTGCATTTGCAGCACTATGTCTTGGTGTAAATTTAAATTTAATACTTCCACTTGTAGTAGACATGCTGGAGACTGCTTGTGTTAAGGTATCTCCCCCATCTACTCTTAAACCAGTTGATTCTCCACTATTTGCTTGAGATGCTGGAGTAACTGTGAGTGAAATATTGTCCAACGTAAAATAGTACATATCGTCTGCATAACCATCTGTTGCGGTTAATCTGTGATCGTTAAATCCAGATGATGCATATCTGTAAACACCTTTTAATAGACTCCAACTTCCTGTTCCACTAGTTGTTAAAGTTGTACTATTTGAGCCAGAGTTCAATATATATTTGCTACTCCAATATTTGTTAATTACTCCTGAGTTTGCATAAGCATACATTCCAAAGTCATAGAAATTTCCTGAAGTTGAAGCAGGTCTGGTGGGCATTATACAGTTACTTGAACTAGCACCAGATATTGCTAACTTAAGTGAATACTGTCCAGAATGAACAATGGAACTTGATAAAGATGTTGAGCCTGCAGGTAAAGTATTTATCCATCCATCCCATCCTGTTGGTAAAAGAGGATCTCCTGTTCCAGATTCCATGGATGGAGAAGACATGAGGTTAGGAAGTACTTCCACCTGATGCCAATAACATGTACCTGTTGCTACTGTATTAATTAATTGTACTTGTTCAGATTCAGCTGCAGGAGATGTCCATGTAAATATATATATATCTGGTGATGCTCTTGTACTAGTTTTTGTTCCTGTTAAGTGAGATATTTCAGTTGTTCCATCTGCTCTTGTTACTTTAACTTGAGGAGTACATGTTCCATCGCTATTTCCCAATGCCCTTAATACATAATTTCCACCATTAGTTGCAGTAAATGTATTGTAAATTCCTTGCCCGATTCCTGTAGTTGTATATTTATATCCTCCTGGGTAGATCTTTTCAGATGTTGCTAATGATGTAACATTGAATGATGAGGAAAGATTACCCATCGCTGCTGATACCGCAGCGATTTGTGGGGCAGACAATGTTGAGTTATATATTGCAATGGATTGTATCTTTATATTTGAATATTGTGCTGGACTTCCAGAGATATTTAATGCTGCAATGTAAAGTTCAGTATATCCTGAACCAGTTCCTGCAACAATGGTAGTAGGCTCAGCAATACCATTTCTGTAAGGAGTTTTTCCAGCAACTGCATATGTTCCTGCAGTAAGTACTGGAGTATTGACACCTGAAAATGAAGTTGTACCATGGTAGCTATTCATTCCAGTATTATATGATTGCATTAATAATGAACCTGTTCCCCAAGTTCCAATAATTGTAGTTGATGCTGTTCCTGCGTATCCTGTGTATGAAACAATAACTGTTGACGAATCAGTTGGAATAATTCCAGTTTTTAAATAATTAGATGTTCCATTAAATGTCCACCCATTAACGCTATCCCATGTCGGAGCCACTCCAACACTTGCATTATTTGTTCCAGGATTCGCTAGATTTATGTACGAATTAGCTAGGGAAGATGCGTTATATGGTTGATATGCTGCAACAACATTTCCAGCTGATACTCCTCCAGCTAAATACCATGGTGTTTGTGATATAGCAGTAAATCCATCATTTGATGCAGTTCCATTCATCATATATCCACCAGTATTAGTTGTACTTGTATACAAAAGATTAGAACTATGAGGATGGCTCCATGCATTACCTGTACCACTAGCTAATGTTCCAGTAGAGGAATTAGTTGGAAGTGCAAATACAATATCCCATGATCCAGTTATTTGTGAAGGATCTTTGCCAGCACCTGCAGCATATATTTGACTTAACTCATCTCCATTTCCAATATTAATTCCAGATGGAGTTGTTGCTTCATAAAGTACTCTTCGATAGATTGTTAAACCTTGAATGATTGCATCTGCTGGGAAAGTATTGTCATTCCTACTTCCTATTGTAAGTGTGGTTGGAGCGACTTCAGATCCATTCCCAATCATAAAGGTAGTAACATTATCAATTGTTAAACTTGCAGGATTTGATCCATTCAGGTTATTTTTGTTATCCCATCTTGCAATAACTAGATGAGTGGATCCAGCTGTCCAAGCACTAACGTCAACATATTGAGAACCTCCTGCATTTTTACTATAGAAATATAGCCTGTTATCGCTGTATTTTCTGATTCCGGTTGTAGTATTACTCAATATGAAGTGATCAACATTATCATTTCCATTCCATTCTGGAGTTATCCAAAATACAATTGACCCTTGTGTTGAATCAAAATTTTGATAGAAATTGCCAGATATTTGCGATCCCTGTGAAGCAGTCAGGGAATCTGGAATTCCTGTTCCATCCATGTTTCCCTGTACTATTGGAGCAGCAACAAATGGACCTGCTGGTGGAGTTCTTTTAGACATATTGGGGGTATAGGTTGAAGAACCTGCTGAATATGTCATGTAATTAGTTCCCCAGTTAGTTGCATATGATGCATTTTCAAAAGATGGATTAGTAATAAGGTTTGTTGTTCCCTCTTCTATCATGACTCCACTATGCGATGCATAAGATTGATTATTTAATTTTCCTGAATCTGCTGAACTTGCATCTATACCAATAATTCCACCAACATATTTAGCACCAGATATTGTTCCGTTATTTCCATTCCCTGATGAGTCTATTGCTTTGCCTGTATTTCTAGGATCATCTCCATTTTCGTCAAAATGATAAAGTAATTTTGTATTTGAATCTGGTATTACAACTTTTCCATTTCCTGAATTATATAGAGCTAATAATTCTTGAGAACTTAATATTCTGTTATACATTGAAAATTCATCTATCTGTCCATTAAAGAAATTAGCTGTTCCTCCAATTGTCATGTCATATGGGGAATCATCTTGAATAGTTCCACTTCCAGGATTATTTGATGTAAGTGTTTCTTCTACTCCATTTACAAAAAGATGAGTTACTCTGTCTGTAGAATCGTTATATGTATATGTAACCATATACCATGTGTTTGGATTCATTGCTGTTGTGCCAATAGAATTTCCCCCTCCATTAATATTTGCCCTTATCCTGTTAACTGAACCGTTATTATAGATGGTAAAGGAATCATTTCTTTTTACGTAAATTGTAAAACTTGCACCATTTGCGATTGGATTAAATTTAACCCATGTATTAACTGTAATTAGATTATGAATATTATTAATTGAAGATTGTTTTCCCACGTTAATGTTGTCGTTAATTCCATCGAATGAAATCGCACTCTTAGTTGAATACCTTATTGCTCCACTTTCTGTAGATGGTGTTTGACCTGTCTCACATGTTGAAGATCCATTAAATGAACATACCATAGATGCTACTGGTCCAGATTGAATTGAATATCCATTAGACCCTTGAGAAGATGCCCCACTATTTCCGTAATAAAGGAAATAGTTTGTTGAATCTGTTGAACTAGATGCTAAGTTTGCTTGAAGTGGAAATGTTAGTTGAGTAATTTTCGAATCATTACATCCAGTAGAACCATTTTCTTTCTTTATTGTAAGTGCTAGTTCAGTAGTATTTTGGTAAACAATTCTAATGTCATTACAATTAGCAAGAACACTTTCAAGAGCTGTTGTATCTATTGAAATAGAAATTGGACTATTAGCGTTTATAGTTGAAGCTGAAGTATTCTTTATTGTTAATGGTCTTTTGTAATTCCAATTTAAGTTATACCAATTTGAATCTTTTCCAAGAGATATACTTGTTGTTGTGGCAATTACTCCATTTGCACTTCCTGCTGTGAAATCTGAAGATCCACCTTGTTGAATGTTAAAGTTTGTTTCATTTGCTGCAAGAATTTTCGGAAGTATTCCTATTCCCCCAACAGTTAATCCAAGTCCAATACAAACAATAGCAAATATATTTAATTGCCATTTAATAATTGTGATTTTTTTTGTGAAGAAATAGAAAGTAAAGGCGTCAAAACACTTCTTGAATACGATTCGTATTTTTTCAAGCAGAGTAAGCATTTACATTGTATATTTAATATATTCCATATAGGAATATTTATGTTAATAATATATATAAATATGAGGGTGATTACAAATTAATGTGTGGCGATTATCTCTTGCTCTGCTTGATAAATTGAAATTTAGAAATTAAATATTCCTCTAATATTTTTGAGAATTAAATCCAGTGCATTATCTTGTGTGTTAGCAGTAATTGTTACAATATCCTGACTTTTACTTATGTTAGAAGCTTTATCTTTTGAAACAGCTACAAGGTGATAAATCTTTGCAATTTCAAGGTTTGAAATTATTACCACATGGTTAACATTTAAGTTTCCATCTTCTGGAGTTTTGTATTTATATATATCTGTATTACCATCTCCATATTCTATTTGAGAAGTAGCTGGTTCATCAGTTTTCCAGCTTACAATTACTTGAGCAGTTTTGTTTCCACCAGTTGCGCTTGTATCCGATGGATATGTCTCTACTAACAAATCTGTAATTACAGGAGGTCTTGTATCTGATGCTGTTGTAAACTTAACAATATCTGATCTTGCTTCGTTTCCTACTTTATCTAGTCCTCTTACAACTAAGCTATAGCTAACATCGGGCATTAAACCAGTAAGTGTCATTTGGTGAGAACCAACTAGAAGATTTAAGTTAACGCTATCTCTGCTCTGCTCTATTTTTCCTTCTGGATAGTATGTGATCATTGAAGTAATCTCAGTATTTGAAGTCCAAGATATTAGTATAGATGTTTCTGCTGTATTCTTTATCTGTTGTAATTTTATGTCACTTACTTTTGGTTTTTGAAGTGTTTTAAGATCCAAAACAGTTCCTTCATATTCAGTATCTTCAATGTCATAAGGATTAATTCTGTAGTAGTACTTCATTCCATCTTCTAGTCCATCTAATACAACAGTGTATTTAGATTCATTAACACTAGTTGGTAACTCTTGAAGCGAACCAAATTGTGTAGATTTACCATAATATATTTTAACTTTACTTGCACCTTTTGTAGTGAATTGTATTTGTGCAGAATTTGTATTTACAAACTTAACTACTACATCTTTTATCTCAGGAGCTGGACTTGTTGTAAATGTTTGCTCGTTAGATTTTCCTGTATTTCCATCTTCATCTGTCCATTTTGCAATGTAGTAATATGTTGTTGAAGGTTGAAGATTTGTTAGAGGAATAACATGAGAAGTTGTTTGTGTAGATATAGAGGTTTCTGCTTCAAAGTATTTCCCGGATTCTAATCCGTAGGAGATCTTACTATCTGAATTTCTAGCTGTTACCCAAGTTACTATTGCTCTCTTCGTTGTTATATCAGAAGTAACAGGATTAGATATTAATTCAGCTGGGGTAGTATATGATCCCTTTGGAGTAATATTCACACTTAATGCATAACTTGGATTGGCTCTAGATAAGTCTGTATTATCCATACTTCCAACTCTGTAGTAGTACTTCTTTGAAGATGGAACAATATCCACGTAAGCAAGTCCACTTGTTTCAGTAACTTTTACCCAATTAATACCATCTTCGGATCTATTTACAACGTATGTTAGTATTCCTGTTCCTTTATACTCTGGAACTTCCCATGCAAGAGATGCTCTCCATAAGGATGCAGATTTAACAGATGCATCCGATACTGTTAAGTTCTTAACAGGATCTGGAATATTTGAATTCAAAGTGAAAGATTTTGAAAGTGAATTACTTCCTGAATAGTTATTAAGATCATCTATTGCAACTACATATATTGTGTTTGTTCCTTTAATAACTCCACCTAGAGCAGATGCAGGAATGCTAAGGTTCTCTGTTGGAATATATATACTTGAATTGTTAAGTATTGTATCTAGAGTTGTAGGAGGTGCAGTGTTTATCATGTAGTAGTATTTAGAAACAGTTCTACCTGAAGAAGCAACTGCTTCTGGCCAACTTACACTAAAGTTATTAATCTCAGATGTCAGAGGGGTTATAGTTATACTTGAACCATCTGTAAATTTAGGTGCTTCTCCACCATACGACACACTTGCTGTTCTAGATATACTTGATCTATTACCAGCAACATCTAAAGCTCTAAAATATATTGTGTTACTTCCCATTTGTATTCTTGATGCATCGTTTGCAATTGTTAAGTAATATGGTTGTGAATGTCCTAATGGAATGTAATTTAATCCTAGGACAGAACTTGTATCACTTCCTGTCCAGTTAGATTCTGAGTTAATTGAATACTGGTATCCAAGCAGTTGAGAGTTACTATCTGAAGCGACACCATTACCGCTTGCTGGCCAATTGAAATATATGTCGTCAACATTAGCAAAAGAATTTTGTGGTGTTGAAAATGAATTTACATTAGTAGGAGGGATGTCATCATACATGAATTCAAAAGTTTCTGAAGTTGGATATGTATTTCCTGTGTTGTCTATTGCTTTGATGTTTAAGTAGTATGGACTATTTGATGCAGATAACCATGTATTACCTTTAAGAGCACTATTTGCAAAATCTATCTCGTTAGTTCCAACTATGAACTGACATGTGTAACCAACCGTACTTATAGGTGATGTTCCAAGTAATCCTTTTTGAGAGGCTGGATCATCTGACAATGTTTGGCTTAAAGATAGACAGTATCCCTTTATTCCAGATCCACCTACATTATCTGCTCCTAAGTCCCATCTAAAATATGGAGAAGGATCATTCGTCCAGTTAGTTTCAGAAATATCTCTACCAGTAGTAGTACTTTTCATTGCAGTATTCGCAGCGTTAGTAATTGGTGCAGTTGTATCTTGAACATAATGTATAGATAATCCAGATACAACAGGTGTAGTTACCTGTCCTGGACTATTTAGTGTTGCTCTTATTTGAATATATTTTTGAGCTTGAGAAGCAATTGCATAGTTTGGATAATTTCCAGTATTAGCAGAATATGAATTCCATGTATTACCATCTGGAGATGTTCTTACTTCATAACTAGTTGTATTTCCATTTAGCGTTTCTGTAGTAACAAAGTTAGGAGTTAATCCCCACTGTGCATTTGAATTAAGATTTATGACTGGTGATTCCCATGTACCACTAGTTGTATATTTTTGTTGATTAGTACTTGCTTCTGTGTGTAAAACCAAACCCTGATTGTATAAATCGCTTATCTGATTTACTGTTAATGGCTGATTATATATTCTGAAATCACTTATTACTGAGTTGCTTAGTGAGCCACCATCTCTTCCAACATACATTGAAGTTGGTGTTCCTATTGGGGCAACATAGTTAGCAGTTGCTCCACTTTGAACATTGTTGACATATATTTTCAAAGCTCCGTTTGTCCAAGTTGCTACAATGTGTTGCCATTGATTAGTTGAAATTGTAGGTGTTGCCCCATTGTATCCAGTACTTGCAACTACTCCTCCACTATATGCAAATGAGTAAATTCTTCTTGCAGGACTGCCATTGTCATAAAGAATATTGAAATAGTTTTGCCCATCTATGACATATGAGAATATTCTTGAATAGTCATTTTGCCAACTTACGGGTTTAACCCATAAGGAAACACTGCCTGAAGTTTTATCTATATTTCCTACTGTTGAGTACTGTATATTACTTTCGTTCTTTGTTGTATTTGAATTGTTTGCAGTTCCTGTCCAGTTGTACCCTCCCGAAATAGGGAGTGAGCCATCTGCATATGAGGTTGCGAAAGCTTTTCTTTCTAATTGAATACCATCTATATATACCAATTTTGTAGGTTTAACTTGTACTCCAAATGTTTGAGATGTTGTAACTCCAGTGAATGTTCCTGTAAGTCTCCACCATCCACCTCCCATGTCCGTATATGTTGATGTTAGTGGTTGTGAATTTGCAATAAGTGATAAATCTGTATTTGAAATACTTGCACCAGTTGTATATGCATATGCAGATAATGTATATGAAGTAGCAGTTAGAGTTAGAGGTGTAGTATATGTACTATCTAGTATACTTCCAGAGTTATCTAGTTTTGCTGAAGCAGTTCCAAATTTAAAATATGGGCTTGTTGTATTTCTTGTTTTAGTTATTTGATCTGCTCCAAGAACTGTTACTCCATTTGCACTAGATCCTGCAACAAGTGTAGGAAGTGTTCCTTGTCCTACTCCCCAAATAGCGATGGTATCATTGTTTAAAAGAGCTGGTGTTGTTGCCGAGGTATACGAAGCTATCATTGAATCTGAATCTGTATAGTCTCCTACTTTTCCATTTCTAATTACGCTAACTCCACCATTTGCTCCACTTGTTGCTATGTATATATATTTATTATCACTACTTGTCCATACACCTTTTGTAATTGCACTTGTACCTGCAAGTTGTTGTGTAAATGAACTTTGTCTTGCAGCATTTCCTTTTGCATACATATCTGCAACTTGAGTAGCAGTAACTGCGGTAACACCAATGAAAGGCTCATCTATTGTTCCTTGAAAATTACTTGTACCTGAAGTATTTGCTCCTATTATGAATGGTTTGTTGTTGTCATTAGGGGCAGTTAAACTACCTGTTTTGTTTAAAGCACCATCTATGTATATATTTCCAGTAGTTCCGTTAGATGTGAACACATATTGATGCCAATTTGTATCAGCAATTGTTGCAACACTAGTTAAAGAATTAATTCCACCATATATCCAGTTTATTGTATTGTCTGCATTAAAGTATGCACTATATCCTGTATTTGCTCCTCCAGATGTTCCTTTTGAAAACAGATTTTCAACAACTCCAGATCTTCCTCTTTTAGCCCAAAGTCCAACACTTAACTCTCCTGAATATATTTGAAAATCTGTCTTTCTTACTTCAAAAGTATATGTTGTATCATTGTAGTTAAAACCAGATTCTATACTGGTCCAGTTTCTAACTGCTCCATTTCTTGTAGAAACAATATGTACTCCATCAATTTGAGTATCTGTTACTTCTTTTACGGATACTTCATCAAAATATGCAGTATCATTAAGATTAGAAGTTCCGGGTCCTAACCTAATATATGTAGTAGTTGCGTTTGCTACAAAATATCTTGTAAGAAGTGTCCAACTAGTACCACCGCTATATCCATAAGATATATTTTCATTTCCACCTTGAGAAGTTCCTGAATATATTGAATTGTTCCCGGTTCCGTTTTTTACATACATTGAAATTCTATACATCTTTCCAACTACTGTTGTAATGCTTTGATAAACATATCCATACGTACCACCTGATCCAATAGTTGTCTGTAATGCATTATTACTAAATCCTCCCGCAACACTTGCTCCTGTTCCTCCTGCAGCTGCTGTCCATCCTGTTGCATTAGTATCAAAAGTTCCATTTGTAATTAATTCACTCCCAACTGTTTCTCCAGATGAGTTATTTCCCATATATCCCCATGCAGCTTTTCCAGCACTATCTTTCATGGTGATAATAAATGGTGTGGCACTAGTATCATTTCCTTTGTATGAGGAAAGAATTGGAGAAGATAAAGGTTTAACAGAGATATCATCAAATCTACAAGTTTTATTTAAGGATGAATTTGCTAAGGCAATAAAATGTGATCCGGTTAAGGTTGAAGTAAAGTAACCTGAAATATATGTCCAGCTTGTTGAACTAATTACAGGACTTGTATACATTGAGGAGTAATCCGTTTTTGTTACAGTTAGTGAGCAGATGGTCGAATCTATAGCTTTAATCCACCCAGTTACTTTATACACAGTTCCATAAGTGAGTGTTATGGCTTGACTTACTATCCAGCTATTTGTTCCTCCATATACTGCATCTATAGCTTTTGTTCCTGTACCTCCTGGAGCCTGATCTGCTGCTGAAGTTACAGTACTTCCAGAACTTGCACTCCAAGTACTTGGTGGTGTTCCAGTTTCCATATTTCCATTTATAACTGTTTCACTTCCAAGTGTTTCCCCTGCTCTAATAAATGCCTGTCCATTTGCATAAGAAGCATTATTTGTTGCTGATCCCCAAGTTGCGCCAGTTTCTGTTAAATATGTTTTTTCTTTTAAATAATCCCCTGTTCCATCAAACTTTAATCCACTTCCTCTAACAGCTCTTTCGTAATCAGCACTTTGAATTTCTGCACTTGCTCCACCTGATCCCCCCCATGGTCTTGTTGCATTCCCGACCGTTAATTCACTTTGAGTTGTTGTTCCATTGTAATTTGTGGAGGCACCACTTTGAATAACTGGGTTTATTCCTACCTCTCCATATAGTGGCCACATGCCTCTAATCTCCCCATACATTTCTTCAGTTATGAAATCTTTTCTATAAAACTTTACTGAACTTCTTGATTCATCCCCCTGTTTTTCTTGTATTACGGCTAAATTACCAGCATTCCCAGCTAAAGTTCTTTCTGATGCGACATATATTGTATTACTTGTCCCATCAATTAAAGAAGTTCCTTCGTTTACAAAGAATTTATAGTTACCACTTTGTGAATCATATGGCTTTCCAAGTGATACAGATGTAGATGTTCCATAT
>Ga0194052_1000305_pt1 | contig 33535 bp, 35 predicted proteins | sample SepL226m_MetaG_FD_160117 | JGI IMG/M metagenome (GOLD analysis project Ga0194052, IMG submission 160117) | Anoxic zone freshwater microbial communities from boreal shield lake in IISD Experimental Lakes Area, Ontario, Canada - Sep2016-L227-6m | ecosystem: Environmental > Aquatic > Freshwater >...
TCTTTTCCCGAGGCCCCTTCACGCCGCCCGTTTTCAAATCCCCACGGATTGCAGATGGGATAGATGGTGAGTTCGTAAAACTCGGCAATGTGAGGATGCCATTCGAGATGATGCAGCAGTTGTATCGCGGCGATGACTCCGGACTGCTCATCACCATGAATCCCTGCAAAGATGCCCACCCGATAAGCCTTTGATCCGCGAGGATCGGCCCAGCGATAGCGCAGGAGATGCCTTCCATCCGAGGCCAGCACATGCTGCCGCACGATGAATCGACTGCGCCCCGCAAGCTGATCCCCATAACGAAGTATTGAACTCGTCCGTTTTCCGAAGAGCGCAAGCTCTTGATGTTTCCCGGACGGAGAGGCGAGGGAGAGGCCATCCACATCCCCCCTCATTGATTCAGATGATGCCAACACCCTAACTATTTTGGCGCGCCTCGTCCGCAAGTGCCGTGCTGAGATAGCGTTCGCCAGTGGAGCAGCCGATGGTGACGATCAGTTTTCCCTTGTTTTCAGGTAGTGCGGCGGCCTGTAGTGCTGCCCAGACATTTGCGCCGGTGGAGATCCCTGCAAGGATACCCTCTTCCTTGGCGAGACGACGGGCTGTGATGATCGCATCTTCGTTACTCACGGTGATCACCGAATCAACGATGCCGAGATTGAGATTCTTGGGAATAAAGCCGGCTCCGGTGCCCTGGATCTTATGAGGTCCCGGTTTGACAGGCTCGCCGTTGCGGGTCTGGGTGATGACCGGGGAGTCCTTGGGTTCGACGGCGATTGCCTTGAAGTCCTTCTTTCTTCCCTTGATCACTTCACTCACCCCGGTGATCGTTCCTCCTGTCCCGACAGCGGAAACGAGGAGATCAATGCGACCATCAGTGTCACTCCAGATTTCCTCAGCCGTGGTGGCGCGATGGATGGCTGGATTGGCCGGGTTATTGAATTGCTGAGGCACCCAGGAATCCGGGATTTCTGAGCGCAGTTGTTCCGCTCTGGCGATGGCACCCTTCATTCCTTCCGCTGCCGGAGTAAGGACGAGCTTTGCACCGAGCAGGGCCAAGAGTGTCCGGCGTTCAAGACTCATGCTCTCGGGCATGGTGAGGATGAGTTTATACCCTCTGGCTGCCGCGACAAAGGCCAGGGCAATACCTGTGTTTCCGCTAGTCGGTTCGATGATCGTCGTTGCGGGTGTGATAAGACCCTCCTTCTCAGCGGCATCGATCATCGCCGCACCGATCCGATCCTTGACGCTGCCAAGAGGATTGAAAAACTCTCCCTTCACGGCGATTGTGGCATCGACTCCGCTTGAAATGCGGTTGAGTTTGATCAGGGGCGTGCGACCGACTGTCGCCGTGATGTTGTGGTAGATGCTCATGAGTTGCTGTTTGGTTATTGTTATTTTTTAAGGGAGTTGATGATCTGGTCAAAGCTTCCGTTATCTGCAAAGTGGGTTTTCTGGGCATCGCCCCAGCCACCGAAGTCGGCTACCTTGGAGAGTTGAAGTGGCTTGAAGAGATCGGCGTATTTTGCTCCTACCGAGGCATCAATTGGCCGATAGAAATTTTTGCCGATGATCTCTTGCCCCTCGGTACTGTAGAGATATTCAAGATATGCTGTCGCCTGCTTGCGGGTGTTGTGTTTGTCCACATTGGCATCAATAAGGGCTACGGGCGGCTCGGCCAGAATACTGATCGAAGGAGTCACAATTTCGAATTTGTCAGCATTGATTTTCTTGATCAACAGGGCCTCGTTTTCCCAAGTGATCGAGACATCGCCGAGATTCCGCTCGGTGAAGGTGATGGTGGCCGCTCTTGCGCCAGTAGCCAGTCCGTTCCTCAGAGCATTCCCGTATATTTTTGCAATGAAGGAACGGATCTTTGACTCATCCCCGTTGAACTTCGCTTTCGCATAGGACCAGGCAGCAAGGTAGTTCCAGCGAGCTCCACCTCCTGTTTTCGGGTTCGGGGTAATAACAGAAACATCGTCTCTCGTCAGATCATCCCAATCCTTGATGTTTTTTGGGTTCCCTTTGCGGACAAGGAAAACGATCGTTGAGGTGTAGGGAGAACTGTTGTGTGGAAATCGGCTCTGCCAGTCTTTCGGAATAAGATGTTGCCCTGAGGCATCCACTCCACCTTTTTCGTAGATGGCGTCGATATCATAGGCCAGTGCCAGCGTTGCGACATCCGCAGGCGTGCCATCCTGAATGGCTCGGGATTGCTTGCCAGATCCGTCGTGCGAGGTGCTGATTTGGATACCTTCGCCAGTTTTCTTTTTCCAATAGGAGGAAAAGGCCTTGTTGTATTCGGAGTAGAGCTCTCGAGTAGGATCGTAGCTGACATTAAGGAGTTCCACCTCAGCCTTGAGTGAGACAACACCTGCTGCCAACAGAGCAATGATGATGGATTCTGAGAAAAGGGATTGATGGAATTTCATGGAATATGCGCGTGCGTTTTCCTGAGCATAGATTCAAAAAAAGAGGCGTCAATAGATAAACGATCTTTAAGGTCGTTATAATAATTTAAAAATATCCCACTAATGGCTCATCCGGCTAGATTCCTTCGCCGTCGATTCCCTGAATCTTCCTGAGCTCATCGGCTCCTACCACCGGGGATTTCATCACATCCGAGAGTGTCGTTCTGTCCATCAGACCGGCCACCAGATTTCTTGCGGTGAGCATCACGCGTCTGAAACGGCATGTTGGTTCCTGAGTGCAGCGTTTGTAGTCGGTCACCGAAACGCAGGCAATGGGAGCCAGGTAGCCGTCAAAATGGCGGACAACTTCCCCCATCGTGATCTTTTCCGGACTCCTTGCAAGTTGGTACCCGCCCCGTTTTCCTGCCGTGCTGGCCACCCATCCCTTTTCCTTAAGATCGAGCATGATATGCTCCAGAAAGCGCTTGGGAACATCATTGCGGCGGGCAAGCTCCAGAATCGGAATCGGTGGTCCCCCACGATGCTCCACCAAAGTGAAAAGCGCCCTCAGGGCATAATCTGTTCGCATCGAAAGCTGCATGGCGTGAAATATACGCGATCAATAAAGTGGGGGAAAGATCTGATTCATCACGGCTGATCAGATCATAAAATCAATCTCGTCCTCATGGAGCTGAACAATCACGGATGCACTCGATTTCCCTTTCTTATTGAGTCGAGTCTGCACCTGTTCACCACGCACCAGAAGCGTGTCGGGAGGGATGCTTTTCATGAGAAAGACATTGGCTCCGATCGTACTGCGAGCACCTATGACGGTATCTCCGCCGAGAATAATACCATTCGGGTAGATGACGACATCATCCTCAACCTCGGGATGGCGCTTGAGTCCCTTGATGATCTCGCCCTGCTCGTCCTTCTGAAAACTGCGGGCGCCGAGTGTGACACCGTGATAGAGCTTCACATGGTTGCCAATGATGCAGGTTTCCCCGACGACTACTCCGGTTCCGTGATCGATGAAGAAGTGGGAACCGATTTTTGCCCCCGGATGAATGTCAATGCCGGTGCGGCTGTGTGCCCATTCTGTCATCATACGGGGAAGGAGCGGGACATTCTCCATATAGAGAAGATGTGCCACGCGTTGGATGGCGATCGCTTCCAGGCCAGGATAGGCAAGAACGATTTCCTCTAGGCTGCGGGCCGCCGGATCTCCCGCGAAGGCTGCCTCAACATCGGTCTTTAGCAGTGCCCTTACCCCGGGGATACCTCCAAAGAATCTTTCAGTGATTGCCGCCGCATTAAGTCGCAGGGCATCATTGGGATGTGTCTCATCATCCCGATTTTTGAGACTGACGGCGATGACCGAATCAAGCTGGTCGGCAATCTGATCAATAATCTCCTGAGCGGCGGAGGGAAGTTCCTCGGACGAAACTGCTTCTTCGGAAAAAAATCCGGGGAAAAGCAGATGAAGCAGGTCGTTGCAAAGAGTGGCGATTGCCTGTTTGGAGGGAAGATTGCTCCGATCCAGATGATTGATGCCGCCGATATTCCGATAAGAATCAAGAATCGGGTCAAGGAGATGGGTATGCAGGCTCATCAGCCACAGGCTACTGAGTTCTCCGAATGCTTGCCAGCAGAAGAGCGCGTCACCACAGCTGAAAAATAGCAGATGTCAGCGATTCCACGGCGCGCGTGCGAGTAGCAATCCCATGCCACACCAATCCGTGACTCCCGCAAAAATCAAACCGGCTCCCACAAATATCGGGAGAATGATGAAGTAAGGGTTAACGAAGATACTCAAAATCACGCCCAACAAGACGAGGCTCCCAGCCCCGATGCGAACCTGTCGTTCAATGCTGATAACGGCAGACTCTCCCTTGAAAACAGGAAGCCCGGCGGCAATCCATGCTTGTGTGCCGCCCTGAACGACAAGGACATTTGAAAATCCCGCAGCCAGAAAATGCCCTGCTGCCACGGTGGCGCGGCCTCCTTTCTCGCAAAGCAGGCAGATTGGAACCTCTTGGGGAAGGGTAGTATCGAGAGAAAGCTTCGTCGGCACGATCGTCTCTAGGGGAATATTTTTTGCGCCTGTTGCATGCACGCTTCGGAATTCCGCACGGGTGCGGACATCAAGGAGTACGGTTTGAGGTTCGGACTCCAACAGGGCGTGGAAGTTTTCAGGTGTGATCGTGTTGGTTTGGCTCATCGTTTTGCCCTTAGTAGAGAATGAAGTGCCGAGGCTAGTGAATCCACATCGTTACGGTTGTTATAAAATGCAAGTGACGGCCTTACGGAACTTTCCAGTCCGAAATGTCTGATGGCCGGCAGGGCACAGTGATGCCCTGCCCTGACAGCGATGCCTCGCTTGTCGAGATAGGAGGCGATTTCGTCATTTGGTATGCCCGGAATGATGAATGAAAGAACACTCGCCTTGTTGGCCGCAGTGCCGATGAATCTAAGCCCCGGCACTTCGATGAGGAGGCTGGTGGCGTATTCCAGAAGGGAGTGTTCGTAGGCTGCGATTTTTGGGATGCCTATTTTGAAGAGATAGTCGATGGCTGCTCCCAGGCCGACCGCACCTGCAATGTCGGGGGTGCCTGCTTCGAATTTTTCGGGTGCGTGTTGGAAAATCGTTCTCTCGAAAGTGACATCCTTGATCATGTGTCCGCCGCCCTGCCATGGAGGTAGAATTTCCAACAGATGGGACTTTGCATACAGCGCCCCGATGCCGGTCGGACCAAAGACCTTGTGTCCCGAGAAGACAAAAAAATCGACATCCAACGCCTGCACATTGATAGGAATGTGAGGGGTGGATTGAGCGCCATCCACCAGGACATGCACGCCGCGGGCATGTGCCAGCTGGATGATCTGTTCCACGGGATTAACGGTTCCAAGCGAGTTGGAGACATGGGCCACGCTGACCAGTTTGGTGCGCGGACCAAGAAGGCGGATATAATCTTCGAGAATAAGTTCACCCCGGTCGTTGATCGGCACGACCTTGAGGACTGCTCCGACCTGCTTGGCGAGAAGTTGCCATGGGACGATGTTGGCATGGTGTTCGAGCGTGGTGAGGATGATTTCATCTCCCCGGCCAATGAACTTGCGGCCAAAAGTGTTGGCCACCAGGTTGATTGCCTCCGTAGTTCCCCGGGCAAAGACAATTTCATGTTTGTCTTTTGCTCCGAGAAATTCGCGGACCTTTTCCCTTGCTCCCTCAAAGGCTGCCGTGGCCCTCTCGGCAAGCTCATAGGCGGCCCGATGGATATTGGTATTGTCCCTGGAATAGAACTCTGAAGTCGCATCAATAACAGCCTGCGGTTTTTGCGTTGTTGCCGCATTATCCAAGAAGATCAGGGGATGCCCGTTAGATTGCTGATGAAGGGCGGGAAAGTCATTTCTCGCAGATTCGACATCCACCGAGGTGGTTGAGGGCAGTTTCTCGTCAGATGAGGAAAATCCCGACGAGAAGCGTTCCCTATCGATAAAATAATAGTCCGGGCTTTCGACGGACTCCTGAGATGGACTTGGCGTCATATAAACTGAGATCATTTCCGTGTCGGAAAATTCAGAAGATCCACTGATGGAGTCCAACTCAAGTGAAGGACCAAGGGGTTCGCCAAATGGAAGTTCCGGTCGCAAGCCCTCCTTCTCAACTTTTTGGCTCTCCTTTTCATCGAGATCCAGTGCCCCTGGGCTCGCGGTATGAATGGGTGGCGGGGAGAGGATGGGGGTGGTGTCCCGCTCCGAGAGATTCAGAGAGTGCGCATCATCGACCGTTTGTTGTGCCAGGAAATTTCCAGACGGAGTTTCAAGCGCTTCCGGGAGATTGTGTTCAGAGTAGGGGTGAGCGCTGTGATCGGGCGCAGGACGCGTATTGATCGGAGCTGAAAACTCGTCTAATGCATTCACTGTTCCCGCGGTTGGCAGAGAAATCACGGGGTCAACGCCGATGTCGGGGGTGTTGCGGGAGAGTAGATCTCTAAACAGACTGGAAACGAGATCTGAATGACTGCTCTCCCGATGACCCGGAGGGGTCGCCCCCTCCGGAATTTCGGAAGCAATATCAGACATACTCATGATATTTATTCACGGTCACATTGTCCAGACTTGCCAGGGCGTCATCTGCGAGCACCGCCAGCGAGAAGTATCGGGTCACAAGGTGGGATGCGATGGAATTGTCACTGGTTCCGCTGTAGCGGACAGAAAGTCCTGGTTCCACCTCACCGGCAACACCCACTTTCTGCAGGCCGACCACGCCTCTCTTATCTTCACCGACGCGAAGAAGAAGGATGCTCGTTGTTCCATCCTTGGCAAAGGGAACCTTGTTCGAGGGAATCAAGGGAACCCCGCGCCATGTGATGAAAGGGGAACCGAAGAGATGCACAACCACCGGAGGAACTCCTCGGCGAGTTGCCTCACGGCCAAAGGCTGCAATCGCCTTGGGGTGTGCCAGGAAGAATGCTGGCCTTTTCCAGATCAAGGTGAGCAGTTCGTCAAGATCATCTGGGGTCGGAGCGCCTTTGCGGGTTTTAATCCGCTGATCCGGAGCGATCTGTTTGAAAAGACCGAACTCGGCATTATTGATGATCTCATGCTCCTCGCGTTCCTTCACAGCCTCGACGGTGAGGCGAACCTGCTCGCGGAGTTGATCAATCTTGTTGCTATAGAGATCAGTGATCCTTGTGTGGGTATGAAGCACAGTTGTGATGGCACTGAGTTCAATTTCCCGGGGATCATCGGCATAATCGACAAAAGTTGTGGGAAGTTCATTCTCTCCTCCTCCCACTGTCAGTAGTTCTGGAAGTAATCCGCCATTCTTTCCCTTCTTCTCAATCACCTTGTTGATCCGGTAGGCACCGCCATCAACATTCACATATGGGAGAAGTTGGAGCAGCCATCGGGGGGTGATGTAATCCCATTGAGGAATGGTGACTGTCGCGGTGGAGAGATTGCGTGCTGCGATAGGTCCTAGGCTGAGGATGTTTTTAGTGCTCATGAATGTGCTTTTGAGTTAAAGATTGGCATAAAGAATAAAAACGATAAAAATAGTCGTCAATAAAATAATGAAAAATGAAAAGCAGCGTCTATATATTTAAAATATATCAGTTAAATGATCTTATTTAGGCACTAGCTACTCTCGTAAAGAGAGAGTGGTTATCAGATGCAATAACTACTTAGGTAATAGTGTTATTCTTCAATCAACAGCCGGTTTTCAGAATTGACTCTGCCAGAGGACAATTCCCAATTCCCTTTGTAAAATGGCATTGAGCTACCGTCTTATATTTTTTATTCGGGAGGGGAGTCCCAAGCTTCCCAAAGGTGCTTTAGCTCACTTGCTGCATGTCGAAATCCCGAAAGGCAGGTAGGCGGGGCAGAATCTGAACGATGCGGTGAGAAGGGGAACAATACCGATCCAGCCCCAAACAGGACCTCCTCTTAAAGCCCAGATGATGAGGCCGAAGCCGACAACAAAACGGATGGTGCGATCGATGGTTCCAATATTTATTTTCATGATGTGGTAGGTTGGTGATGATTATTCAGGGGCAGAGAGCCCGTAAACGCTCCTCTGCGTGATGCTCCATCCTTCCGCAGACCATGGAGCAGAGTTTTTTCAAAAATGGGTCTGACACGGAATATCGGACAAAGGTGCCCTCTTTGGAGCGTCTCAAGAGACCTGCGCGTAATAGGATGGAAAGGTGCTTGCTTACATTTGCCTGCCGATAGCCAGTGACCTCGATCAGTTCGCTTACTGTGAGATCCTCTCCCAGTAATGCCTGAATAATCCGCAGTCTGGCTGGCTCTGCGAGGGCAGCGAAAAGATGAGCTGCCTCTTCGATCTGACCATCAGTCATGATTGCGTGTGTGTGTAATTTATTCATTACTAAATTGACATATAGTATTATAGTGATTAACTATCAATAAGAAATCCATGCATGGTAAAAAAATCATTACTCCCGTCTCAGCCCACTCGCACAGGCGTCATGCCTTGATACTCGATGTGAGAAACCCGGATGAGTACCAAGAATGCCATATTGCCGGTTCGGTGTTGCATCCGCTGCCAAGCCTTGATCCGGAAACTATTCTGGCTCTACGAAAAGATGCCGAGTTTTGCTATCTTGTCTGTGCAGCAGGGAAACGCGCCTCGATGGCTGCAGATATTCTGAGTGCATCGGGTCATGAGGAGATCCATGTCATTGAAGGAGGAATGCAAGGCTGGTTGGATGCCAGCCTCCCCGTCATCAGGAAGGAAGTGCTCCGATGAATATTCCTTCACCGAAGACCCTTATAGGGCATTTCACTCTCAAGAGTCTCTTTCACCAGTCCTTCCGATTGATGATGATGGCTCTTCTTCTACTTCCCATTGTTTCATGTAAAAAAAGCGATAAAAACGGTGCTGCCGTTTTGCCTCAGGGACTGCCCGTCAAAGTTCTGTTGATTCAGGAGAAAGTACGCCCTGTGGTGGAAGAAGTCGTTGGATCCGTCCGCGCTAAAAGCAGTGCCACCGTGGAGGCGAAAGTTTCGGGACGAGTTTCAAAAATGCTTGTGGATCTTGGGCAGCATGTCACCAAGGATCAGCTCCTTGCCGAAATTGATGCCCTGGAGGTGAAAGCCCAGTACGACCGGGCCATTGCAAACAGGGATCAGACAGCGCGGGATTTCAAACGGTATGGTGAACTCCTCCAGAAGCAGGTGACCTCCCATCAGGAGTATGATGCGGCAGAGGGGCGCTACCGGATTGCCGAGGCAGCGGTGAAGGAAGCTGAAACGATGCTAGGGTATGTGCAGGTGAAGGCTCCATTTGACGGAGTCATTACCCGGAAGATTGCCGATGTGGGCGATTTTGCCGCGCCAGGCAAACCGCTCCTTCAAATCGAAAATCCCGAAAACCTAAGATTCGAGGCCGATGTTCCCGAGGCTATCATCGATCAGGTTCACACGGGCGAAGCAGTCGAAATCGTGAACACTTCCCTAGGTTCGAGAATTCACGGTACGGTCAGCGAAATTTCACCAACGGCAGATCCCAACAGCCGCACCTTTCTTTCGAGAATTGATTTTCCCATCACCAAGGGGTTGCGGGCGGGACAGTTCGGCAGGGCGCTCTTTCCTGTGGGAGAGTTTGTATCAGTCAGTGTTCCAACAACTGCCCTGATTCAGAGAGGGCAGATGGAGATGGTCTTCATCAATGAGCAGGGTCGGGCGCGGCTAAGACTTGTGAAGAGCGGCAAACGCTACGGCGATGAGATCGAAATTCTTTCAGGGGTATCCAAAGGTGATCAGGTCATTCGTGAGAATGCTCAGTCGCTGAGAGATGGCCAGACTGTTCAGGTAGCTCCATGAGCACACATAAGGAAGATCATGTTGGCATTGCAGGGCGCATTGCCTCCACCTTTATCGACTCGAAACTGACGCCGCTCATTGTCGTCGGATCGCTGCTGCTTGGGCTTTTTGCCATCCTGATGCTTCCAAGGGAGGAAGAGCCTCAGATCAAGGTGCCGATGATCGATGTCATCGCGCAGATGCCGGGATTCAGTGCGAAGGAGGTGGAAGAACGGGCCACCCGCCCCATGGAAAAACTGCTCTGGGAAATTCCTGGAGTTGAATATATTTACTCCACATCCAGCACGGGTGAGAGCCGTATGGTTGTTCGATTCAAGGTAGGGCAGAATCCGGATGAATGCCTTGTGCGTCTTACTGAGAAGCTTCGTTCCAACTTCGACCGTATTCCTGCGGGAGTCGGCGTACCTCTGGTGAAGATGAAGACGATTGATGATGTGCCAATTTTGGCCGTCACCCTTCATAGCAAAAAGTATGATCATCTGACCTTGCGCCGACTGGCAGCACAGATTGAGGACTCGATCAAGCAGGTGCCCATGGTCGGTGAGACCCTTATTATCGGAGGAGCCAAACGACAGGTGCGTGTGCTCCTTGATCCGGTGAGACTCGCCAGTCGCAGTCTGACTCCAGCAGGAATCATACCGATGTTGCAACAGGCCAACCGGCAGTATTCCTCCGGCTCGCTCACCAAGGCAGGAGCAGAAATTGCCATAGAAACAGGTGGTTTTCTGCAAACGGCAAAAGAAGTTGGGGACATTGTTGTCGGAGTTACTGATGGAAAGCCCGTCTATCTCCGTGAGGTTGCCGATGTCATCGATGGCACCGAGGAGCCGAGCCAATATCTCCTTCATGGCAGAGGAGGGGAGGATGCTTCAGCAGGCAATGAGCCTGCAGTGACGATCAGTGTCGCAAAGCGCCCAGGCGCCAATGCAACCGACATAGGGAATAGGGTGCTTCACAAGATCGATCTCCTTAAGGGAACGGTCATTCCTTCCGTTGTAGAACTCACCATCACACGAAATTACGGAAAAACGGCTGCGGATAAATCGAACGAACTTTTGTTTCACATGGCCATCGCAGTGGTCAGTGTCTCGCTGCTGATACTCTTCACGCTCGGCTGGAGGGAATCCATTGTCGTGGCCATCGCGATTCCAACAACACTGGCACTCACCCTGCTCGTCTTTTACATGCTGGGGTTCACCTTGAATCGGATCACTCTCTTTGCCCTGATCTTCAGCATCGGCATTCTCGTGGATGACGCCATCGTGGTGGTGGAGAATATCGTCCGTCATTTTCATCTTCCTAAGTCATCAGCTTTTTCGCTGAAGGAGGTGGCAGTTGCTGCTGTGGCAGAGGTTGGCAATCCTACCATCCTGGCGACCTTTGCCGTTGTCCTCGCGATCCTTCCGATGGCCTTTGTCGGAGGGTTGATGGGGCCCTACATGCGCCCTATCCCGGTTGGTGCGAGTGCGGCGATGCTCTTCTCGCTACTGATTGCCTTTATCGTCACTCCATGGGCATCCGTTCGGGTTCTCCCTTGGTTGCAAGGTATCAAGCGATTGGAGAGTCATGCGAATTCAGGTGAGCGTGACGAAGATTTTTTCACCCGTCTCTACCGGCGATACATGGGAGCCCTGATTACAAACAAGAAGAAGCGCTTGGAATTCCTAGGAGTCATCTGTCTTCTGTTGCTAGCTGCGATGGCAACCGTGGGCATCGGATGGGTCAAAGTGAAGATGCTCCCTTTTGACAACAAGAGTGAGTTTCAGATCATCCTCAATATGCCCGAGGGAAGCTCCTTGGAGCGCACGGCCCAGGCGTGTCGGGAGATCTCCTCAGCGATTGCCCCCGATGCCAATGTCACCGATTACCAGATCTATGCAGGAACAGCTTCCCCGTTTAATTTCAATGGACTGGTCAGGCATTATTTCACACGGAATGGAGCCAATGTTGCCGACATCCAGGTCAACTTGAAGCTCAAGGATGAACGAAGGCTTCAGAGTCACGACATTGCCAAAATTCTGCGTCCCAAGGTGGCTGCCGTCGCTGAAAAATATGGAGCACGATGTGCTGTGGCAGAGGTTCCTCCGGGGCCGCCTGTTCTCCAAACCCTTGTTACGGAAATCTATGGGCCCACCGAAGAAGACCGGCTGAAACTGGCCAATGAAATCATCCGGATCTACAAGAAGACTCCCGGCGTGGTTGATGTCGATTGGTATATCGAATCGGATCAACCCAAGGTTAGGTTCGTTATCGATAAGGAAAAGGCGGCCCTCCATGGAGTTACCGCCGAGACGATTTCCAGAACACTGAAACTAGCCGTCGGAGGGGAGTCCGTTGATCTGCTTCATATCCCCAAGGAAAAGGAGGATGTGGAGATTGTCCTCCAACTTCCCCGCTCCCTGAGAACCACTCCCGAGGAGCTACTCTCACTGCGGGTTCGCTCGGGTGATGCCAATGCACTTCCCGAGCCTGGCAGTTCAACAACCACTCCTTTGGTTCCCCTTCGGGAATTGGTTCATCTCGAAAAGTCCACGATCGAGAAAAGCATCTACCACAAGAATCTGATGCCCGTGACCTATGTGGTGGGGGATGTGGCTGGCTCAATCGAAAGTCCTGTCTATGCGATCCTGGCCATGAACAAGGAACTGGAGAAACTAGATACACGAAAGTTCGGAGGGGATGGCAGGCCCCTGCCAATTTATAACGCCACTCTTCCCGTTTCCGACGCACAACCCGCGATCAAGTGGGATGGTGAATGGCATATTACGATCGAGGTCTTTCGCGATTTGAGTGCGGCCTTCGGCGTCGTGCTGATCCTGATCTATATCCTCATGGTGGGTTGGTTCCGGTCCTTCCTCACCCCACTTATCGTGATGGCTGCCATTCCGTTTTCGCTGGTAGGGATTCTGCCGGCCCATGGTCTCATGGGGGCCTTCTTCACTGCCCCGTCGATGATAGGCTTTATGGCTGGTGCCGGCATTGTGATTCGAAACTCGATCATTCTTGTCGATTTCATTGAACAACGGGTGAGAGAGGGGATGCCACTTGCAGAGGCGGTCGTTGATGCCGGTGCTGTCAGGTTTCGTCCCATGATGCTGACAGCCATGGCCGTGGTTGTCGGGGGGGCAGTCATCCTCTCTGATCCGATCTTTCAAGGATTAGCAATCTCACTGATGGCCGGTGAAATCGCCTCCCTGCTCATCAGTCGTATGGCTGTCCCGGTCCTCTATCTCATGGCTTACAGCCGAAAAAGTCTCACCCCTTAACTTTTTAACCTCACCCAAGCAATTAATGGGCAGCTGCCCTCAACACTAAAATCCCATGGATTGGAAAACACTACTCGTCTTCATCGTCGCAATTACCGCAGTCATCCTCTGGAAGCGCATGTCACTCATCTCGGTCGATGTTGCACGGAAGTATCTCAGGGAGGGAGCCAGCATAGTTGATGTACGGAGTACTCAGGAATTTCAGGCGGATCACCTGCCCAATGCGGTCAATGTCCCTCTTGGGGAGTTGAATCGTCTTCCTCAAATGGTGAAAGACAAAAACCAAGTTCTCCTTCTTCATTGCCTGAGTGGAACCCGTAGCGGTATGGCGACAGGCAAAATCAAGGGCATGGGATATTCACATGTTTTTAACATGGGGTCTTTGGGACGCGCCAAAATGATCACAAGCGGTGCTGATTCAAAATGATCCATGAGAAATAGCCCTCACACCCTTCACTTATAATGACCTTGAGAATCATCATTGGAGTCCTAGCCGGAGGAGTTCTCGGCTTTTCCTATTACAAATTCATCGGCTGTTCTAGGGGCACCTGTCCCCTGACTAGAAATGCCTATATCAGCACCATTTACGGGATGATTCTTGGGGCGATGATCTCTGTGAATATTCACTAAAAAAAAGACAACAACCAAACACACAACCACTATGGAACGCATCATTCGCGCCTTTGCAGGCGTTGTTATCCTTGTGAGCATCGCTATGGCTCACTACTACAGCCCAAACTGGCTTTGGCTTACGGCCTTTGTCGGCTTCAACCTCCTTCAATCCTCAATCACCAACTTCTGCCCCCTAGAGTTGATCCTTAAGTCTTTGGGGATGAAAGGTCAGTGTTGTCAGAATAAAAAACCTGCGAATTGAGGTTTCTCATATCTATTTGAAGCCCCGCAAGTGAGGCGGTCGTGAAGCTAATCCAAGCATCATGGATTGCAGTAATTTCAATCACTCCAAAGAAAACCCGTTCCACTGAAGTCGTGGAACGGGTCAACTATTTTTAAGACTTTAAAAGCAAGTTGGGAGAGATCTCCGCAACGGTCTCAATGCGATCTAATCAGCGCTTCCTTAATGGGTACGCGCGAAACTGATGCCGTTCTTCGTTTCTAGAATAGCTGCATCCACACTCGCGATGGCGCGTTCACGCCAGCCGCCCTTATTGTTTTCAGCAACAACTAGTGCAGCTCTAGCGGCACGAAGTCTGTTCAGCGCTTCATGCATATTCGGTTGATCCGCAAATGCGCTTTGATTAGAGCCGAGAAGGAGAAGTGTCGTGGCAAAAATAAGGGATATTTTGTGGATGGAGTTCATTGCTTTGGAGTTGTTTAGCTGGGGTTATAATTGTACCGACGCGCTACATCTAACAATCGGAATTACTCCTTCAACAAAAATCGACACCCCTGACGATCTATTTTGTGATTGGTATCAGGTCTCTTCAGAAGATTGGAAGAGAACATGGTTCCGTAGAGGTATAGGACTGGGTCAATGTGCTCGGCGCGTGTCTCGGCCTCGTTCATGGAATAAAGGTAAGATTCACGCCGGTCAGAAGATGAAAGAGCGTCTCATTGATATAGAAATTCGTCTTTCCTCTTTTTTCTTTTCTAACAAATCCCTCCAAGCTGAGTTTCTCCAGATATTTTGTTGCCGTGACCCGTGAGACACCCAGATCCCTCTCCACGAACTCGATCTTCGTATAAGGGTGCCGGAACAGATTGTTGAGAAGATCCTGACTGTAGATTTTCGGCACCCGCTCCCTCATCCCCTGTTTCGTGGCCTGCATCAGATCTCGCAAGGATTTGACCAGTCCGATTTCGCTACGGGCAGTCACCGCAACCCCTTTCACAAGGTAGTGGCACCACTCTGCCCACAGCCCCTTCTCCCGCGTCTCCTGAAGCAGTCGATAGTATTCAGACTTAGTGTTTGTAATATAACGGCTCAGATAGAGCACCGGAAGATCGAGCAAACTCTCCCGCTGTAGCACCAGCAGATTGAGGATCCGTCCTGTGCGGCCATTGCCGTCATAGAAGGGATGAATGCTCTCGAACTGATGATGGGCAATCGCCATCCTCAGCAGCGGATCGAGCCCGTTCTCCGCATGGAGAAAATCCACCAGATTCCCCATCAGGGACTCCACTTCCCGAGCATCCTGCGGCGGTTCATAGACGACCTGGCCCGTGGCATGATTTTTCAGCACTGTGCCCGGGAAGCTTCCGCAGGCCAGGACGATTGGGCTCAATGAGAGACTGAACAGAGAGAAGGGTATTGAGCAGGATCAGGCCACTCTCCCGCACCTCGTGAAAACCCCTCTTTAATGCCTCGGCGTAATGTTGCACTTCTTTCACCGCGCCGGATAAGGAGTTCTCCCTCTCGGCATAAATTTCATCGTGCGAGGTGATGAAGTTCTCGATTTCCGAACTATCCTTTGCTTCCTGAATCGAGAGCGTATTGATCAGAATTGATTGATTTGGCAGCGAGTTGCAGAGTCCTTTCAGCTCAGCAAGATAGCGATGCGCCTCAGCAAGAGCCTCCCATAGCTTCCTTGTATCAAGGCTGGCGGTGCTTACAAGAGGGAGTGCAGCCAGTGAGGACATGTTCAATATCTCTCAAAACCTTATCACGACAGCAAGAACATAGAAAGAAAATGCAATTTTCTTATCATGATCAGCGGTATATGCATCGAAAATCCAACTTTATAGACATGATCCTCACTGATTACCGCTAAAGGCTTGGTAGAGGAGGGATTTCTTCAGTTTCTAAGCTGCGGCTGAGTTGATGTATTGGACATGGGGTGATGCCGTGCCTTTGAAAACAACGATGGAGAGCAGAGCGAGTCAATCGAACTGATGTTTTGAATTCGGGCGTTCCCCGCCGCTCACCCTTCGCCTTTTTGCTCAGGGCTACTTCTGCGTTGTAGTCCAACCAGCTTCCCGCTAATCGCAGGTTTCATCCCTTTAGCTCACACCATTCCACAAGGTTGATTGGCGGTGAGGCAGGGATTCGAACCCTGGGTACCCTTTTGGAGTACGGCGCTTTAGCAAAGCGCTGCTTTCGACCACTCAGCCACCTCACCTCTAGTCGGAAGAGCTTGATTCACCAGAAGCCGATGGTCAACCGGAAATCAACGACTGGCGGCAGTTGATAGTCATTCGAGGCGAAGGCCGATCCAAGCCTCTGGGAAGAGGTGCGGAGAAATTGCCAAAGGCAAGCCCGCAAGGACGGCACCGCTTTGTTGGAACAAAGGGCCGTTCAAAAGTCTGAGCCGTAATGGATGCGAAGCAACGACCGGGCAAGCAAAGCTGCCGGACAAATCTCCTTTGCACTTGATTTTAAAGTCCTGCAACCAAGTTTCTATGAGAAAAAATGATTCCAAAGGATCACTCCGGCAGTGGCAATGGAGATGAGTGTTGCGATCAGCACGCCCGCAGCCGCCACATCTTTGGCCCTTCCGATTCCTGGACGGTGATTGGGATCAACCTCGTCGGCGATAAATTCAAGTGCTGTATTGAGGGCTTCGGCAGTCCAGACAAGACCGATGCAGAGAATGACGGCCAACCATTCGCCTTCGCTTATTTTCAGAAAATATCCGCCGATGAGGGCCCCTGCTGTCGCCGCCGCGTGCAGTTGTGCATTTGGCTGGGTATGAATCAGGGTGATGATTCCTTTGCATGCGTAACCGATACTGCGGATGCGAGCGCTGAGGTAGGCGAACATGGGAAAAGAGGTCAAAGGTCGGAAGGCAGAGGTCGAAGGTCAGAATTTGGTAGGGAGTTGATTCATCAAAGAAAACAACTCTGTCTGATTTCTGAACTCCGGCTTCTGATCTCTCTCTCCGCTGTTCATAGCCTTTCTCGTTCAGGATGCCTCCGTCGGCTCGGGTTCTGCAAGCATTGCAGTCAGTTGTTCCCAGGTTTCCATGGTCTTCATCAAGCGATCCTGGAGAATGGAAAGCTCGCGATTGATCTGATGGGCCCGGCCTCCTTTGAGGCTTTCCGGCTGCTCCAGTTCTGCGGTGAGAGCGTTCTGACGGGTTTCTAGTTCGGCGATTTCAGCCTCGATTGTCGTGAGCTGAGCCTGTGCGTCACGGCGGATTTTATTGGCGGCTTTGCGTTTCTCAGCTTCCGCTTTTCTCATCTCCTTGATTTCCTTCATCCCCATTTTGGGACGGGATGTTTCCGAGGGTTCGGGTGCTGAGTCAGGGCGGTAATTTCCGGGCGAATTCCCCGGTGCAACGAGAGCAGCGCGCTCGGAGAGAGAGCCTGATTTTTCCAGATAGTAAGTGTAGTCACCGGCGTAGGGAGTGAGCTTGCCGGCACTGATGTGCAGGACTGTCGAGGCCAGGGCCCGGATGAAATGGACATCGTGGCTGACAAAGAGAAGCGTGCCCTGATACTGCTTAAGTGCGCCGATGAGGGCATCGATGCTCGGCATGTCAAGATGGGTCGTCGGCTCGTCCAGTAGTAGGAGGTTTGGAGGATTGAGGAGGAGTTTGACAAGGGCGAGGCGGCTTTTTTCTCCTCCACTGAGGACTCCGACCGGCTTGAACACATCATCACCACGGAAGAGAAAGGAGCCGAGGATGGTACGGACAGCCTGCTCCGGAACCGGTGTCTCGGTCTGCATCGCCTCTGCTAAGACGCTCCTCTTAATGTCGAGCATCTCGGTGCGTTGCTGGGCGAAGTAGCCGACCGAGAGATTGTGTCCAGGCGTGATGGTTCCGGCTTCGATCGGGAGCAGTCCTGCAAGGATCTTGAGCAGGGTAGATTTGCCAGAGCCGTTGGGGCCGACAAGGACGGTGCGCTGACCGCGATTGATTTCCAGATCGAGGCGGGCGTAAACCACATGCGAACCGTAGGCCTGTTTCACTCCATCGAGAGTGATCGTGCGTTCTCCACCCCGTTTCGGTTGTGGAAAGGAGAAGGAGACTGTGGCCTCATCCCGTTCCGGCGCTTCGATCCGCACCATGCGGTCGAGTTGCTTGATACGATCCTGAGCTTGTGCCGCCTTGCTTGCCTTAGCACGGAAGCGGTCGATGAAGCGTTGCAGTTCGGCGATTTCGCGTTGCTGGTTTTTGTAGGCTGCCCACTGCTGTTCCTCGCGTGCGGCTTTCTGCGAGAGGTAGGAATCGTAGTTGCCCCTGTAGCGGTTGAGCTTGTGATGGCGGATTTCTAGAATGTTGAGGCAGATGGCATTCAGAAATTCCCGGTCATGGGAGATGGCCAGAATGGCTCCGCTGTATTTCGAGAGGTAGTTCTGAAACCAGCCGAGGGATTCGAGATCGAGATGATTGGTTGGCTCATCAAGCATCAGGAGATCCGGTTCCATGACGAGCAGACGGGCCAGATGGGCACGCATGATCCATCCACCACTCAGTGTGCGGGCCGGGATATGGACATCCCCTTCACGGAATGCCAGCCCGCTCAGGATACGCTTCGCCTTCACCTCAAGCGTATGTCCATCCAGATCGGCAAAACGGGCGATGGCTTCATGATGCATGGGATCATCCTCACTGGGATGTTCCCGTTGAAGACGATGCACCTCCTCCATCTCGGCGGAGACATTGGTGGCGAGTTCCAGAACGGTTTCATCACCAGAGGGGGCACTCTCCTGCGGAAGGAAGCCGATCGTGGTGTTGCGCTCCATCGCGACTGTCCCTGTATCAGGAGAAGCCTCCTTGAGGATCAGTGAGAAAAGGGTCGATTTTCCGGCTCCATTGGCCCCGATGAGTCCGATACGATCACCACGATTGATTTGCAGGGACGCGTCCTCAAAGAGAGCACGCCCTCCGTAGGATTTGGAAAGGCCGGAGACAGTAAGCATGGAAAGCAGGAATCAGTTGGAAAGTCGGATGAAAGCGGATGACGATGCCGTGAATCACCCCGCGGCAAAAGAAGAAAACGGGGTTTGAGTTGGTTCGGTTTACCCAAGCTGGCATTGACTTTTCACTCACCTTGAGAGTGGTAGCAGGAAAAAATGCCATCACCCGGAAGTTCAGTTCGCCATGAGAGGGATTCTTTGTTGAAATAGAACATTCTGCATGTCGAACCTTGAAATCATTGCCCTGATGCTCTCCGCTTGTGCGGCGGGGATGATCAATGCTGTGGCGGGTGGGGGGACTCTTGTTACTTTCCCAGTGCTGATTCTCTTTGGAGTACCTCCGGTCATTGCCAACGCCACGAGCACCCTTTCCTTGGTCGTCGGAACGGCGGGCAGTATCTACGGATTCCGTCGTAATATTGCGGAAGTCCGTCCTTGGTTTAAGACTTTTATCCCGATCAGTCTTATTGGTGGATGGCTGGGTAGTTTTCTCCTGACACATGGGAAAGAAAGCACTTTTTCCCACCTGGTTCCCTATCTCGTTCTTTTTGCCACGCTCCTCTTCATGCTTCAGGGCGTGGTGAGAAGAAGTGTGGCTCATCAGGTTGTGCTTGAGGGGAGGCATTCCAAATCAAGTTCCCAAGTACGCTTCCATCTTATCGGTGCCATGATTTTCCAGTTTTTTGTCTCAATTTACGGAGGCTACTTCGGTGCTGGAATCGGCATTCTAATGCTGGCCACGCTCGGTTTTCTCGGGTTTTCGGATATCCATAAGATGAACACGCTGAAAAATGTCATCGGTTCGCTGATCAATCTTGTTGCAGCGATCTGGTTCACAGCCAGTGGTCTCATTAACTGGCCGATCATGGGAGTGATGACGGTGGGAGCCGTGACAGGGTATTATCTGGGGGCCACCTATTCCCAAAAACTTTCCCAGGAAAAGGCTCGGTATCTGATCACGGCAATCGGACTGATCATTACCATTGTGATGTTCTGGAAACTGCATTAGGGAACCGCTGATTAAATCCCATGATGGCCACTGAAGAACATTTGCTGATTTTTGAAGGCACGAGTGCTGGGCAACATGGAGCTGCGGGGGCGGCTTGGGTAGATTTGCCGCCGGCAAACCCGACAGGGCGAGCCTCGCGGGAGCGGGCGAGTCAATACCCTCAGCGGTCTCGCCCAAGCGAGCAACGCCATAAAAATCGACAAATGGCTCCAGCCCTCCGGGTTGCGACGATAAAAGATCGGCGACATCGTAGACTTCGCGTTTTGCTTGCCCGGCCGTTGCTACGCATCCGTTACGGCAGCCCGCTGCGGGGATGCTCACGCGAAGCCGCCTTGTCGGCGACCCCTTCTTGCCGCAATGGCCTCAATGCGATTTAATCAGCGCTTCCTTAAAGCCCAAAAAACTATTCAAAACACGATTAGACCCCACTTTTTGAGACTCCTGAGCAATTCGGACGATTTCCCTCTTTCCGATCACCTCTATTTTTGGTTTCTTCCAATACTTCATGGAACATCATCCAGTATCTTCCTCGGGCAATTCCCCTGCAGTCGCGCAGGCAGAAACCATTCCCGCCGACCTGCTCGCCAAAATCGATGAGGCTGTAACCCACTATCCCGTCTCCAAGCGGAGTGCCTCATTGCCGCTGTTGCACCTTTGGCAAAATCATTTCGGCTTCATCGATGACAGTGCTGTGAAGTGGATCGCAGCACGCCTGGATCTCGAACCAATCAATATCCTGGAATTGGTCACATTTTATCCTTGGTTCCGCCAGCTGGCTCCGGGCAAGACGATCATCAGAGTCTGCCGCACCCTTTCCTGTGCGATGGCTGGCAGCTATGAGCTTCGCGAGAAGTTCTGCCATTCCGTCGGTATCGATCCTGCCGGAGACCACCATCACGGTTTGCCGACCAGTCCTGATGGAAACTACAGCGTCGAGTTTGTGGAGTGTCTGGCAAGCTGCGGCTCTGCCCCGGTCTGTCTCATTAACGATGATCTGCACGAGGATGTCACGGAAGCCGATGTGCCGAAAATCCTGGCTCAATATCTCTCATGAAATCCCTTCTTCTCCCTCCGCATCCCAAGGAGCGCCGCGTTGTTTTTCAAAACGCCTGGACTCAGGGATACACCCCGGACATCGAGTGCTACGAAAGGCATGGCGGGTACGCCGAGCTGAAGAAGGCACTTGGCATGAAACCGACTGAAATCGTCGACGAGGTCAAGAAAGCCAATCTCCGTGGCCGTGGCGGAGCAGGATTTCCCTGTGGCGTGAAGTGGGGATTCATTCGTCGCGATGATGGCAAGCCCCACTACCTCGTCTGCAACGGGGACGAGTCCGAGCCTGGAACCTTCAAGGATAGATACATCCTTCACAATGATCCCCATCAGTTGATCGAGGGGATGGCGATCGCTGCCTACGCGCTTAATGCTAACCTCGCTTATATTTACATTCGTTGTGAATTTCCAAAGGCGGCCGAGATTGTGACTAAAGCCCTTCAGGAAGCCCGAGCCAAGGGCTATCTTGGGAAGAACATCCTCGGCAGTGGCTTCGATATCGACATCCATGTTCATCAGGGTGCAGCTGCCTACATCTGCGGTGAGGAGACCAGCATGATCGAGTCCCTGGAGGGGAAGCGCCCTTATCCACGCATCAAGCCTCCCTATTTTCCAGCCGTCCTTGGACTCTATATGGCTCCGACCATCGTCAATAATGTGGAGACTCTCTGCCATATCAAGCAGATCCTGAAAATTGGTAGCGAGGAGTATTCCAAGATGGGTACTCCCGGTGACGGAGGCACCCGTGTCATGTGTGTCTCCGGCGATGTGATGCGTCCAGGCCCTTACGAAATCCCCGCTGGTGGGGTTACACTCGGGGAGTTGATTTTTGATGTCTGTGGCGGCTTGAAGCCTGGTCGTACACTCAAGGCTGTCATCCCTGGCGGAAGCTCGTCCAAAATCCTCCGTGCGGGTGAATCCTTTAAAATCAAGTCCAAGGGAGCCGATGGTGAGATGATCGAAAAGGAGATACCCCTGCTTGATCTCGTCATGGATGCGGCCTCTCTGGCCGCGGCTGGAACGATGGTAGGCAGTGGAGGGGTTATTATCATGGATGATTCGCGCAACATGCTCTGGGCGTTGAACAATCTGAACCAGTTCTACGCCCACGAGAGCTGCGGACAGTGCACTCCTTGCCGTGAGGGAGTCCTATGGATCGACAAGATGACCACACGCATGGTCAAGGGGGAGGGGATCGCCCAAGATCCAGCCACACTCCAAAATGTAGCTGACAATATTGCAGGTCGTACCGTCTGCGCTTTTGGTGAAGCGGCTGCGTGGCCCGTGCAAAGCTTCCTGGCGAAGTTCCCCGAGGAATTTGCCGTAGGGGTAAAATAAGCATCGATTCCGATGAGTCGCCGAGCTGCCTTCCTTGTGGCTGGTCTCGTCGGATTTTTCGGGATCGCGCTGGGGGCTTTCGGTGCCCACGCACTCAAGGATGTGCTGCAACTCCATCATAGCCGCGTGATCTGGAATACAGCCGTCCTCTATCACCTAATCCATGCTCCCGTGTTGCTTTGGTTGGCTGGAAGAAAAATAGTCTCGTCACTGCCCATCATCTTCTTCACCTCCGGCATCCTGCTCTTCTCGGGAAGTCTCTATGCTCTCGCTGTGACCGATATCCGCTGGCTCGGAGTGATCACGCCGATCGGCGGTTTGCTTCTGATGGCAGGGTGGCTATGGATTGCCTTGATGCTCCATCGCAGTGAGGAGCCAGCGTCGTGACTGTCGTTACCGAGAGATTTTTTGTTTCCACGCGTGGGAAGGGGACATACGAAATTACGGACGAGATCGAAGCGTTGGTAAGGCAAAGTGGTATCTCGACAGGGCTCGCCACGGTTTTTGTCCAGCACACGAGTGCGAGTCTGGTGATCTATGAAAATGCCGATCCGACAGCCCGCGCCGATCTGCACCGATTCTTTGAAGATCTAGTCCCTGAGGACAATCCTGATTTGATCCACACGATGGAAGGGCCGGATGACTCCACAAGTCACCTCCGTATGGTGCTGACCCGGACGAGTGAGAGCATCCCGATCGCCAACGGAAAACTGCAACTTGGTACATGGCAGGGGATCTTTCTCTTCGAGCATCGAATCACTCCCCACAATCGCACCGTTGTCGTGAGTCTTATTGGAAACCGAGGGGAAGGTTAACCCCAGCAATCGTCTTAGAGGTCGAATTTCCGAGACTGACGGAGGGGATCAGCATTTCCAAGGGGTAATCTGAAACTCAACCGTAACGGGTGCATAGCAAAAGCCGGAAAGCAGAGAGGAGAGGCCCCCTTTCTCCAGTTTGATTTTCTGATGTCCGAGTTCAATCCCAATCCTACACCGTGAGCCTCTCGCAAGCGGTGACCGTATTTGCCATCAGCATGGCAATGGTCATTGGACCGACACCTCCTGGGACAGGAGTGATCGCCTTGCATTTTTCGGCAACGGCGTCGAAATCCACATCTCCTACGAGCCGATAGCCGCTTTTGGTGGAGGGATCGGGAATGCGGTTGATGCCGACATCAATGACGACAGCCCCATCGCGGATATGCTCGGCACCAAGGCATTTGGGGCGACCGATGGCAGCGATCACGATGTCTGCACGGCGGCAGACTGCGGCGAGGTCGCGTGTGCGGGAATGGGCGATCGTGACCGTGGCATCGCCACCCCTTCCCTTGGCCATCAGCAGAAAGGCCATCGGCTTCCCGACAATCAGGCTGCGACCGACGACAACGACCTCTGCTCCAGCAGTCTCAATACCCGCAGCGATCAGCAAGCGCTGACATCCGAGAGGAGTACAAGGGACGAATCCCGTGGGGTCTTCCATGGCAAGCTTCGCCACATTGAGCGGATGGAATCCATCGACATCCTTGCGTGGATCAATGGCCTCAGTAACAGCCCTCTCATCGATGTGCTTCGGAGGAGGGGACTGGACGAGGATACCGTGAATGGCAGGATCTGAATTAAGGTCTGCGACGACAGCCATGAGTTCTGCCTGTGTTGTCGTAGCAGGCATCTCGATTTTCCGGGAATACATCCCGAGCGCCGCACAGGTACGATCCTTATTCCTGACATAGGCCTGGGATGCCGGATCTTCCCCGACAAGTACGACGGCAAGGCCGGGTGTGATGCCGCGAGTTTTGAGTTTCTCGATCCGTGCGCGGGTTTCCTGTTCGACTTCTGAAGCTACCGCTTTGCCATCAATGAGTTTCATCACAGAAAATTATCAGAGGGCATGACACGACTTCAACAAGTGATCAGCCTTCCATCTCTTCCAACTCCATGCCTTTGGTTTCCTTGACGACCTTCACCACAAAGACAATGGAGAGGAGGGCGAAGATAGCATAAACTCCATAGGCACCTCCCAGTCCCATCCCTGCAAGCATGATGGGAAAGGTCATGGTGATCCCGAAGTTGGCCATCCACTGGACAAATCCACTGAGTGAAAGAGCGGCTCCGCGAAATTGATTTTGGAACATTTCACCGAGCATCACCCACATGACGGGGCCCCAGGAGATTCCAAAAAAGAAGACATAGGCGTTTGCGGCAAGAAGGGCAAAAGTTCCGTTGGAGGGGGAAAGCTTGAGGTTGCCCGCCTCCATTGGGGAGGTTCCAAAAATATAGGCAAGCGTTCCCAGCGTGATGGTCATACCGACAGATCCGATGATCAGGAGAGGCTTGCGACCCAGTTTATCAATGAGCGAGATGGCTATGAGCGTCGAGGCGATGTTCACCGCTCCGCTGATGACATTGATAAGAAGGGCATTTGCTTGGGTAAAACCGGCAGCTGTCCAGAGAACCTCCCCGTAATAAAAGACCACATTGATGCCAATGAGTTGCTGGAAAGCTGCCAATCCAATACCGGCCCAGAGGATGGGGTGGATGCGCTTTTTCTCGACATCGTAGAGATCCTTCATTTGCGGCACATGATCCTTCTTGAGAGTGTCCTGAATCTCGCGCACCTTGTTCTCCACATCGGAGGGATTGATCAAGCGTGTGAGCACGACCTTCGCTTCCTCAGTCTTACCAACGGCCACGAGATAACGGGGTGACTCTGGGATGGCAAATAGTGAAAACAGGAAAATACCCGCGGGTACCATTCCGACCCAGAACATCCATTGCCATCCTTCGTATCCAAGCCAGAAGTGACCCGAAGCCCCGTGCGCTCCCAAGGCGATGAGGTAATTGCTCAAAAAGGCAGCAAAGAGACCGAGTACGATCGCAAGTTGTTGGAGGGAGGAAAGTCGTCCCCGAATGTTGGCTGGCGCGATTTCACTGATGTATGCGGGACAAAGCACGCTCGCTGCACCAATGGCAAATCCTCCGACCAGTCGAAACAGGACAAACTCCGTAGAGTTTGTGGAGATCCCCGATCCCCACGCACTCAGTGTGAAGAGGAGGGCCGTGAAGATCATAACTTTTTTGCGGCCAAATTTATCGGAGAAATTACCCGCAATGAAGGCACCTCCGGCACATCCCAGCAACATCGAGGCGACATTGAATCCAGAACCCGTTGCTGAGGAATCAAAGGCATGCTTGAGCGCGTCAACGGTTCCATTGATCACCCCGCTGTCAAATCCAAAAAGGAAGCCGCCGATCGCAGCCGTCGCGCTGATCAGGATGATGAAGAAGGTGTTCTGCTTCTCGTGGATGGAGCTGGAAGCGACGGGGGAGGTATCTGGGATATGCATGGGGTGTTTTTCTTTTTTGGAGGAGAACGGACATCTTGGCAATACTTCGTTAACCGGAAGCTTCTTAAAAAAGCGATACATTACTCTTCTTTACAAAGTGCATCGGATCATTTGACATGGGCGCTTCACTTCAACCCCTAATCTAAAAAACACTCATATGAGTTTCTTCCCCGATATTCCTGTCATCAAGTATGAGGGAGCCAAGTCCAAGAATCCCTTTGCCTTCAAACAATATAACCCGGAGGAGCTTGTCGAAGGCAAGTCGATGAAGGATCATCTTCGTTTTGCCGCCGCCTACTGGCATGTCATGCGCAATCCTCTCGCTGATCCCTTTGGTGGCGGCACCGCCATCACACCTTGGGATGATGGTTCCAATTCTGTCGAAAACGCCCAGAAGCGCGTCCGTGTCTTCTTTGAGTTTCTGGAGAAGATCGGCATCGAATACTACTGTTTCCATGATCGCGATGTTTCTCCCGAATTGGAGACCCTGGCGGCTTCCAATAAGGCGCTTGATGCAGTCGCCGGAACGCTGAAAGAAGAGCAGGCGCGCACGGGCAAGAAGCTTCTCTGGGGCACGGCTTGTCTCTTTGCTCACCCACGCTTTGCCAACGGAGCTGGAACTTCACCGAGTGTTGATGTCTTTGCCCATGGTGCAGCGCAGGTGAAGAAGGCACTCAGCGTCACCCACGATCTCGGTGGTGGTGGCTATGTTTTCTGGGGTGGCCGTGAAGGTTACTCCTCGCTCTGGAATACCGACATGAAGCGCGAGTTGGATCATCTCGCGGCATTCCTTCACATGGCTGTCGATTGGAAAAAGAAAATCGGATTCACTGGCAAGTTCTGGATTGAGCCAAAGCCCCGTGAACCCTCCACGCACCAGTATGATTCCGACTCCGCAGCCTGCTTGAATTTCCTTCGAGAATATGGCCTGTTTGACGAGTTCGAACTCAACATCGAGACCAACCACGCCACGCTTGCCGGACACACCATGCGCCACGAGTTGACCGTCGCCGCCGCCGCTGGAAAACTCGGCAGCATCGATGCCAACCGCGGGGATGAACTCATCGGTTGGGATACCGATCAGTTCCCAACCAATCTCTACCTTGCCCTCGAGGTCATGCTCGTGGTGCTCAAGATGGGTGGACTCAAGGAAGGGGGACTCAACTTCGATGCCAAGCGTCGCCGCGAGTCGAATACTCCTGCCGATCTCTTCCACGCCCACATCGGTGGCATGGACACTTTTGCCCGCGGACTCAAGATCGCTGCGGCGATCCGCGCCGATGGTCGTATCGAGGAATTCGTCAAGGCCCGCTACTCGTCATGGGATGGCCCTCTTGGTCAGAAGATCGAGTCAGGAAAAGCCACGCTTGCCGATCTGGAGGCTCATGCACTCGCCAAGGAAGCCCCTCTTCCTCCTTCTGGCGGTCAGGAATACCTGGAAAATCTCGTCAACGAGTTCATCTAAGAGAAGGTCTTTCCAAGAAATCATACCAATGGGGAGGGCGGAAGCGCCCTCCCCATTTTTTTTACGGATTGATCGGTCAAAAGGGGGATCAGGATAACAGAGATGGGAGATGAATTCCGATCAATTGTGTTGGATCATAAGCAGGTGCGAGACCCTGTTTGCTGATCTGTTCCTAAGAGATTTCAGACCTGTGCATCGGCCTGCTGTGCTTTTTCTCGCAAAAGTGTTTCCAGTTTCAGGCGTTCTGTTTCCAGATCAGAAGCATCCGCCGCAATGGTGAGATAAGGATCCATCGTCACATCAATCAGGGAGAAGGGGAGGGGAATGGCAAAGTTATCCCAGGTTTTCAGCCGGATTGCATGATGATAGCGGGCATGAAGCGGTATGATCGGAATGCCGGTTTTGTGAGCCAGAAAGACCGCGCCCTGGCCAAGCGAATACTTCGGACCACGAGGACCGTCGGGTGTGATGGCAAGATCCACGCCCGATTCCAGGAGGCTTGTAAGCTCCCGGATTGCCGCTGATCCTCGCCGTGAACTGGAGCCTCGAACCGAGCCCATGCCGAGATGAGCCATGACGCCGGAGAGTATCTCACCATCCTTGCTCGGACTTGTGAGCACCGTGACACCCTTGCGTGAAGGATGTCTGTGTGGGTAGTGCCGAAGAAAAGCGATGGCGATGGCTGGAATCCGGTTGTGCCAGAAGACTAGGATGCTCGGGCCGTCGGGGGGGGCATTCAGGAATCCCGAGTGATCGGTCACACGCAGGCGGATCGTGCAAAAAACCAATCTCGCCAGTCCTGCGGCAAGGGCGGCAAGAAACTGTTCTTTACTGGGCAGTCTCATCACTCCTGATCGGGTGATGAATCCTCGCGCCAGCGGCAGGCATTGGGAGCATCAAGCCCAAGCTGATCCAGTACTCGCCAGACAACGGTGTCGGCGAGTTCTTCAAAGCTCTTGGGATGTGAGTAGAACGAAGGTGAAGCAGGCATCACGATCGCTCCCGCTTCGGTGACGGTGACAACATTGCGCGCATGAATCAGATTCCACGGGGTCTCACGGGGAGCAAGAATGAGCTTACGGCGTTCCTTAAGGAAGACATCGGCGGCGCGTAGAATCAGATTCTCACTGGTTCCGGCGGCGATGCGGCCGATGGTGCCCATGGAGCAGGGGAGGATCACCATGCCGTCAAAGAGGGCGCTGCCACTGGCAAAGGGGGCATTCATCGATTTCTCACTGTGCTCGATCACTCCTTCAGGGAGTTGAAGTACGCCGATTTCCTCATGTATCACCTGCTTGGCATAGGGAGAGAGCACCAGATGAATCTCATGTCCGCCGTTCTCCAGATGATCAAGGAGCCGTTGGAGATAGATCGATCCGCTGGCTCCCGTGGCGGCAAGGACAAGGCGCATTGTGCAGAGAAGGATGAAATCTGAAACTTGAACCTGAATAACGACTACAGCAGATGTGCGGAGGAGAGTGCGGAGCGGAGCGTGTTGGATCGCTCCAGAAGTTCTTTATAGATGGCGTAATTGTTTGCATCCGGTGTGCAACGCGTGGATTCATCGACAAGGACAAGTCTGTTGCTAAGGGTATGAAGAGCCTCGATCGAATGATCGGATCCAGCACTCCATGCAGCCTGGATGGCTCCACCGAGAGCCGCTCCCTCGCTGGAGGTGAGGCAGACGGTGGAAACTCCGAAGACATCCGCGCAGAGTTGCCTCCAGAAAGGGCTGTTGCTTCCTCCACCCGTGATACGGATTTCGGTCGGATTGACTCCGAGAGACTGGAAACGGGAGAGCCCATAGGCAAGACCAAGGGTGACTCCCTCCATGGCGGCCCGAGCAAGATGGGGGGCGGTGAAATTTTTAGTATTGATCCCATGAAGGACTCCGCTGCCACGGGGTAGGTTGGGCGTCCGTTCACCGGCAAGATAGGGGAGGAGCAGTAGGCCATCGCTTCCGACAGGGACGGTGGCAGCGATATTGTCGAATTGCTTGACGCTCCAGTCATCGAGGAGCTTGCGGGTGAGTTCTGTTACCAGAGTCACATTCATTGTGCAGGCCAGCGGCATCCAGTGACCGGTACTGTCACAGAAGGCGGCAACCTCACCACGGGGATCAACCACGGGGGCGTTGCTGAATGCATAGAGAGTTCCGGAGGTGCCGAGACTGGCCGTCATGACCCCTTGGCGCACATTGCCCGTGCCGATGGCCCCCATCATGTTGTCACCACCGCCCGAACTGACGGTGACGCTGGATGTAAGATTCCAGGCAGAGGCGAGTTCTGGGCGGAGTGTTCCAGCCGGTTCCGAAGAGGGACGCAGCGGAGGCAACTTGGTGGCCAGACCCGGAGCGACCGCATCGAGTACCGGTTCTGACCAGGTGCGCGTGCGCACATCGAGTAGGGCGGTGCCGGAGGCGTCACCATATTCCATGCTCTTGCTGCCTGTCAGCCACCAGTTGATATAATCGTGAGGCAGGAGCACGGATGCGGTTTTTTTCCAATTCTGCGGCTCGTTCTGGCGTACCCAGAGGATCTTGGGGGCTGTGTATCCGGTGAGCATCGCATTGCCAATAAGTGAGACGACGGACTCGGCTCCGCCGAGTGATACCGTGAGTTCCTCACACTGTCCGATGGTGGAAGTGTCGCACCAGAGCTTGGCCGGACGAACGACCTGGTTGTCTCCATCAAGAAGGACAAGCCCATGCTGCTGGCCACTGACACCAATTCCTGAAACCTCATTCCGGCGGGCGCCTAGTTTTTCGAGCACTTGGGAAATCGTTGCCTCGACGGCCGCGATCCAGACTCCAGGATCCTGTTCCATGGCTCCTTCACCCTGAGCCTCCACAAATCCATACGCCTGTTGCGCAGTGGCCAGAATCTCGCCGGTGGCGATGTCAAGGGCGACGGTCTTAGTGCTTTGAGTTCCGCTGTCAATGCCGAGAGTAATCATAGAACCGTTGATAATGATCCCTGAGTGGAAAAAAGCCAAGGCATGAGAAATGGATTCGCTTCCTTAGCGTATTAAAGCTGGTTTTACTTCTTGCCAAGGAAGTGAATAAGGGGCATTCTACCCGACCACTTTAGCGCAATTTCCGGCCATTTTTTCCGTCATGAGCATCATCACCACCATCGAAAAAGAACAGTTCAAAACCGACCTCGTATCGTTTGAGGTGGGGGATTCCATCTGCGTCCACACACGCGTCATCGAGGGTGACAAGGAACGAATTCAGAAGTATGCAGGCATCGTGATTGGTCGCAAGGGTACCGGTATCAATGCCAACTTCACTGTCCGTCGCGTCAGCTTCGGGGAGGGTGTCGAAAGGGTGTTTCCCATCCATTCTCCCCGTATCGCCAAGATCGAGGTGGAAAAACGAGGATCGGTGCGTCGTTCCAAGCTGAACTATCTCCGGGACCGCAAGGGCAAGGCAGCCACCACGGTGAAGGAGAAGGCTGCGGAAGTTGCCGCCTGATTCACTCTGAATCTCGGCGGAAGGCTCTTCGCTGGGCATTCCTGATTTTTTACCAACCCGATGACGAAAAAGCGTCCCGGGTTTTCTAACGACCCGTCAGGGAACCAAGGGAGAGGGCCCACACTTCTGCATGAGGAAGCACTCTGGAGCCGTGGAATTCATCCGGTAGCCGGGATTGATGAAGCAGGTCGTGGCCCATTGGCCGGACCCGTTACGGCTGCTGCGGTGATTTTACCGCAAAAGTTCTCGCTTCAGGGACTTGATGATTCCAAGAAGCTCAGTCATCAGGTAAGGCAAAGAATTTATGTCCATTTAACTGAAAATAAATCAATTTTCTATTCTGTTTCCCATGTAAGTTCTGAAGAAATCGGACATCTTAACATCCTTCGGGCGACATGGCTTGCCATGCGACGGGCGTTGGAAGGATTACAAGAAACCGGACATCATCCTGTCCATGTGCTGATCGACGGGCTGCCTGTCAAAGGATTGTCTATCGAACAGACGGCCCTCGTGGGTGGGGATGGACTCAGCTTGAGTATCGCTGCTGCGAGCATTCTGGCCAAGGTGACGCGTGATCGGATCATGGAGGAACTCGATCGCGAATATCCACAGTATGGATTTTCCCGACATCGGGGCTATGCCACGGCGGAGCATCTGGCTATGTTGAGACAACATGGCCCTTGCCCGCATCATCGCCGAGGTTTTGCACCAGTCGATCAAACCTCCTTCGGATTCTGATGGGCATATTGCTCTGGGGCGATGGGGTGAGCGCGAAGCTGCCCTCCATCTTAAACGCCAAGGGTGGAAGATCCTCAGAAAAAACTTCCGTGCCCCCGGAGGAGGAGAAGTCGATCTGGTATGCCGTGATGGAGAGAACCTCGTCTTTGTCGAGGTAAAGACCCGTCGCAGCGAGGAACTCGGACGCCCCCTCGATGCCGTCGATCACAAAAAACAGCAACTGATCCGCCGAGGAGCACTCTACTGGCTGCGCCTGCTGGAGATGCCTGATATTACCTTCCGCTTCGATGTGATCGAAGTGCTGGCGACGGAGCCTGTGGAGATAAGGGTAATTGAATCGGCGTTTATGCTCCCCGATCCTTTCCGCTACTAGAAAGTGGCTTGGGATTTTTGCGAGCAGCTGCGTCACCGCTCGCTAGCAGTATAAGACATACAGCGTCGCTCGCGTTCCTTGCTTCTCATCAAAACTTCCTGCCCCTTGCACAGTTTTTGGGAAGCGAATATTCCTTGTTGAAACAAGTTGACTAAGTACCGATGAAAAAAATCCCATGGCTTTTTCAATCGTTTCAGGCGCAATGTAGATGGTTCGATCTAGCTGTGATTTGGATGATAGCGGCGCTGATTGGTTCGTTGGGAATTCTCTATAGCTATTGCTGGGTAACATGGGTCTTTGGTTTAGATAAACATCACGCAAGGCATTGGTTGGATCCCTATGACATAATCGGTTTTCCGATCATCATTTTTGCATTCGGCATGATTTTTCTACGGCGAGTAATTGTTCTGCTGTTTGCAATCTTTGCACTTATTGTCGCTCTCTTTTTTATTGTGATGATGATGTCTTACGGAGGGCTTCCTAACACGCTCATCATAGCGGCTTTATCTCTCTTAATCGGGATTCGTCTCATTTATGTCAGCTGCACTAAGGCGAAGGTAATTTGAGATCAGAGTCAGGCGGTCAAGGGAAGCTGTAGTTGAGCTACTGCAACCGCAGACCAACGCCGCTCGGGTCCAAAGGACCTAGTCTATCTTTTTCCTAGTGAGAGCTTTGCCATGAGATCCGTCGTGAGTGATTCCAGTTCGATGGCAACGACTTCGACCCGGCGGGTGAAGTAGTTGTAGGCGATAAGGTTGGGAACGGCCACGCCAAGTCCCACGATGGTGCAGTTCAAAGCTTCGGAGATGCCATTGGCCACCATCTGGGGATCCCCGTGATCGCCGATGTTTCCAAAGATCCCTACGAGACCCGAGAGAGTTCCAAGAAGTCCGAGGAGAGGGGAGATGCCGGTGGTGATTTCCAGAAAGACGAGGCCGGATTCCATGCGGGAGATTTCATGACGGGCTCGGGTCTGAACGGCATCTAGCGCCTCGGCACGGGGCCAGTCTTTGTGCTGGATCAGCGTTGTCAGAACGCGGGAGAGAGGAGAGGGTTCACTCAGCAGGACTGTCCGAAGTGCCTCTGTGGAGGAGCCTGCCTTGAAGGAGATCAGTGCATTCAGAATGACCGGTGGCAATGCTCTGTCCATCTTGATCACGAGTGCCCGTTGCAGAATGACGGCGAGAGAGAAGATGGAGAGAATCACAAGGACGGCCATGAAGAAGCCGCCCTTGATAAAGAACTGGAGGAATCCCAGAGCTAGGAATGTGTGTATGAGCATGTGTGGTCAGTAATTAATAGATGGTGAAACTGTAATCGATCTCGAGACTGCCGTTCTGGAGAGTCGCAGCAACATCAGGAGGGATCGGGGGTAGCTTTGCATCCATGATTGAGCGGAGGCTGCAATCCGTCAAAGACTCATTCGAGTTGCTGGAGACAACATGAAGGCCGCTGACTTTACCTGACGATGTCACCTTGAAGGAAACATTGACGGTACCGATGCTGAGAAGTCCCATGCGTTCGTTCACATAGTAATACCAACGCGAGCCGATGGCATCAGTGACCTTTTTTTTGTATCGCCCGAGTGGGGTTGCCTCCGCTGCGACTGAGGATCGGCCTCGGTTGGAGATGCTTCCGCTGATGACGGTCTGGCGCGTTTCAGGCTGGTATCCTTTTTTTGTGCCGGGATTTCCGGGTATGGAGGGTGGTGTCGGAGGAACGGGTGGTGCGGATTTCTGAGGCTGGGGCGGAGTGGGCGTTACCGGGGTTGCCGATGGCTGGGGCTGTGGTGAGGAGTTCTCTTTTGGGAGATCGAGAAGTTTGACGCTGTTCGGCGGGGGCGGGGTCAGATCGGGCTTGGGTTGCGGAGCAAGAGGAGTCGAGGGA
>Ga0194052_1000309_pt1 | contig 33446 bp, 21 predicted proteins | sample SepL226m_MetaG_FD_160117 | JGI IMG/M metagenome (GOLD analysis project Ga0194052, IMG submission 160117) | Anoxic zone freshwater microbial communities from boreal shield lake in IISD Experimental Lakes Area, Ontario, Canada - Sep2016-L227-6m | ecosystem: Environmental > Aquatic > Freshwater >...
ATTTCCAGATTTGGGAATTTCTCTGCGATTTGTTCAGCAAGTGTGCGCACCATTTTGTTGTGGGCATGGGCGGCGTCTGCCATCCCCTCGAAATCCCAGGAGTCTTCTAAGTTTGAAATGCTTTGCAGCACCATACAATCGGTATATGTCAGCAACCGCGCACCCAGTGCTTCCAGTTCGCCAGTGTGGGGCGGGCAAGTCCAGGACTTGTTGGATTTGCCGCAGTAATTCACCAGGCAGTTCTGACGCACCTCTTCTTCGGCGCGCAGACCTGTTGTTGACCGGGTGTGTGCATGGGTAGCACCGGCTGCTAAAGCAAGTTGTTCTATAGCTATCGAAATATCATTCATATCAGGACTCCTTTTACAGGTAAAACCGGCACGAGTATAGCAATATGCAGGCGTGTTGTGAAGGAGAAATTAATGGCAAATGGCAAATTGGAAATGGCAAATTGCAATTGGTAATTTTTCTAATAACTGAAAACTGAAAACTGAAAACTGAAAACTAAAAACTGAAAACTGAAAACCGAAAACTGTTAAATCACTCCCATCTCTTTTGCCATTTTCAGCATTGCCAGTCGGGCGGTGCGGCCGTCGGGGTATCCCCATTGGGGGAGTTTTATCGGGTTGCACACCATTCCTTCCGGGTTGCGGGCATCGGCACCCATAAACCAGAAGCGGTCGGGTTTGAACATCAGCGCATCTTCATATACCATTCGCCATTGGTCATCCAGCGAGTCGGAGATGTCATCCCAATTGGCGCCAAATGTCATCACTCCGCGGGTAAGGTAATTAATTTCATACCCTAATTCTCGTGGCTGCACAACGCAGTAATCCATGCTGGAAAGACGGTTGATGCGACGGTTGTAAATGCTGTCATAGGTTACCACTCCCCATGTCGGAGATGTCTTGCGAAGTCGGGGCAGGTTGACGTTGCGCACCATCACCCCATCACACGAGCCGACTTCGACGATGGTGGTTAATGGTCCGGTGAAACCTTTTCCCCGTACCACCGATTCGATGCGTTTCAGCATCACGGAACGGCGATCAGTAGAGAAATCGCGCCAATCCAGGAATGGGTAGCTTCGTGGTTCCATGGCGATTTTCTTTATTGTGTCGTAGTCTGGCCGGTTTTCTGCTTGTGCCCATTCATTATAAATGGGTATCCGATGCGTAGAGTCGCGGTCGCAAAACTCTAATTCTGCAATTAATCCATCCGCCATTTCGCCGAAAAGTTCGATAATTTCTGCATAAAGAAGTTCGATTCGTTCAGCAATTCCCGGCTGGTCAAGGTCATACATGCCAAACTCACCCCAATACGCATCAGGGTTTGCCGGTTGAATGCCAAATTTTGAAGAGTTATATTGAGTACCAACGACCAACAGCCAAATCTTCATGCCGCGTTTGCGTGCTTCCCGCATGGCGTAATGAATAACGGAATTATCGGTGGAAATGCCGGTTGCATTAGGATCCTGATCGAGCCAATCATATCGGGAACGGTACCCGGTAGTGAGCCATTTCACACAAAGAACCAGCGAGTTCATCCCGCCGCCAGCCATATCATCCAACAACATGTCCCAATCCGCTGTTGTATATCTGTCAACCGACCCGCCACCCGGCGCGGTATATTCCCAAAATCCGAATTCCAGCATGATAGTATCCTCGTTTTTATTTTACATCGATTTTCAGGATTAAAAAAGATGATAATTCTATCTTATCAAATCCTGATAATCGATGTGGATATTTATATATTCTTCTGTGCCAATAATAGCAAACATCGCGGCAATCCCGCCAGATTCATGCTTTCCCAACATTCTGCTTCATCGCCAATTTCATGCAGTTGCAGCAATGCTGCGTCTGCATCTATCACGGCGTTAACAAAATCGCTGACTGTCCAGTGAAATTCGTACGATGGCAAATAACCCGGTTCTGCGTATGGAATATCTTCGGCATTGTCAAATTGAAAAGGCCCGTGGTTGAAATATTGGTATGAGTTGTCATATTGCATACAGCGGCGAAATGGATGGTATTCATTGATAATTAATTTTCCGCCTGGTTTCAGAATGCGAACTGCCTCACGATAATAAGCCCGCAAATCTGATACCCATACCGCGACATGACCACCGGTATATACCAAGTCGAAAATGTTGTCTGGAATTTCTGACAGGTTAGTCACATCAGCGCGAATAAAATTGATATTCGCATTAACTTCATGTGCTCGTTCTGCTGCGATGTGCAACTGTTCTTCTGATATATCTACTGATGTTACACTGGCACCCATGCCGGCAAGCGCGAATACTGCCACATTATCACCACTGCCCAGAACACAAACAGATTTTCCAGAGATGCCTAATAGCCATGTCATTTCTTCCGCAAGAAAAAATATTGATGCGTCTTCATAACAAGCACGCCAGTTTTTACTATTATCAACCTGGCCGCGACCTGCGCTTGCCGCAGCATCCCAGCTTTTTCGATTCGCTTCGTGAAATTGGTTTGTCATAATAAATATTTATATTCGTCGTATAATTGAAAATACCCGCAGGTATTTGTAGTTGCGGGTATGTTTTTTGTTAAATATTCGGTTACATCATGATTTATTTATAATCATAACGAATGTTTGTGGCTTTAATAGTTCTGGATCCATTACCGATTGAACTGAATGTGTAGAAGGTTTTCGGAGCCAAAATTGTGGCGCCACTGGTTGCTGTGGAACTTACACTTGACCCAACAAAGGTGCCTTTGATATCGACATATTCGTAATAGATTTTATTATTGGGGGTTCCAACGAATTTTAATTTATACCATGGTCCGGGATTCGATCCTTTTGGCTGGGATGGGGTGCCAATTACAGTGCAAGCAGTAAAGTTGGTGAAGCCGTTTCCAAGCTGCTGTGGTACATTCAAATAGTGGGTGTAAGTACTTTGAGATGATGGCGTCATGAAATAGTCCCAGGTACGACAGACATTTACAATATCTTTTCCAGCGGTGTCACGTACACCTACAATGGTGTCATAATTGCCGGCATACATGCTGAGATCAAGGGTGATTGCCCACCATGTTGTTGGTGTGCCGGATTTTACTGTTGCAAGGTCACAGCTTACAGTGTTGTATTGAGTGTCGCCATTGGTATAGTTGCTTACTGTTGTGGCATTGGCAGGATTTGCAGTAGCATCGCTGATAATTCGCATTTTGATATAGGTGTTTTCATCTGCTGTGGTTCCCCACCATGAATTAGTTGTTCCCGGCGAAGTGGTAGTAAGGGTACGAGGAGTTAGTCCAGCCAGCGCGTCTGCTTGCGGCTGCACCATGATGGGGACATATTTGCTGGTACCGACATGTCCGTCAGTATAAGATACTATCGCCTGGCTGCTGTGGCGATAATCGACGTCTGGTCCTGCATAAATCATGTGGTTACTGTCGGTACTATCACCGGTGAGCAACATACCTGAAGTATCAGAAACGTCGCCAAGTCCTTTACTGTCGAGAGTGATGTTATATGCATATCCATTTGCGGTACTTTTCCCCAATGTTGGGCAAATTAATGCACCGGCATCAACACGCACATCATTCCATATCGTCGCGCTTGGAAAAGTCTCTTCGTGGTCCTGGGACCACATCAGAATAGACGCTGAAATTTGCCGCTGATTACTGGTACAGGTTGTCTGTCGCGCTTTTTCGCGGGCACGAGCAAAAACAGGAAACAGAATCGCAGCTAAAATTGCAATTATTGCAATTACTACTAACAGTTCAATAAGGGTAAATCCTTTTGAGCCTTGATGTGTTGTCTTAATCATAGATAAAACCTCTCGAAAAATATTGACGTAACTAAATGGGTACGTGACCACATTAAATATAGTAAGCTACTACGGATGTGTCAATAGAAATTCAACTGTTTTGTTGAGAAACATAGAAAAGGATGATAGATAACTTCATCTAAAATAGAGATGCGATTTATATCATTCGTTAAGTATTGCGACATCACAATGCTTTAACTGATGATTATAGGCAATTGATTTTCAACTTTTTCGGATAGTTTCATGATAGTTGTTAGTCATGGCGTATTTCTTTTATTTAAAATAAATCAGCAACTGTTTATGAACTTATTTGCTATGGTATAGTATATCTGTTCAGTTTATTGATATCGATAGTAGATTCTGGTTGTTATTTTATTGAGGCATTTATAATGATATACCGAAAATTAATACTTTTTATTATTAGTCTGATATTTTTTACCCAGGCATATACTGATGATGTGATGCCAATGAATCAAGAAATTCAAATCGGTGTTGAATATGCATTCTTAGGGCAAGCGAAGATACTGGCGAAAATGGGTGTTCCGGTGGCGAAAATCATGCCAGAGGATTTTTTGTGGGGGAAAATGCAGCATGGAAGTGGTAAACCCATTGATTTTCGAGTGTTGGATAAATTGGTGAGTGAATACCAGAATGCTGGATTTTCGCAAATAGTGCTTGGATTAACCACGCGTGATGCATGGGCAGTGAAAGCACCGTTGCGGAATTATGCACCACAGAAAAAGTATGAGGCAGATTATATCGCCTGGGTTACTGCCATTGTTGAACGTTATGATGGTGATGGTGTAAATGACATGCCGGGTTTATTGGCACCGATAAATTATGTTGAGATTGGAATTGAATTTTCTACTTACGAGCCAGAATCGGTTGATGAATATATTCATGTTTTGACGTTGGCGCATGCGGCAGCGAAAGCTGCCAGCAGCAAGGTTAAAATCTTGCATGCAGCATTTTTGATTACCACGGCATTTCGGACTCACCCTGAGTCACAGGATTATGAAAAATCTTTCGCGGGAGTAGATAAACGCATAATGTATCACTCGCTGGCAGATATTCGCAAGGTGCTGGACCATCCAGAACTTTTTGATATTCTTAACATTCATGCATTGGGTGACCCTTATGAGATTGAAGATATGGTACGTTGGCTGCATTGGGAAACTGCACAACGGAAATATACAAAACCTGTCATTATTTCTGATACTATGCCAACTCCGTTTATGGGTTGGGGTCCGGCAACACGGGTAAGCGGTAAAAAGGAAGAACTCGCTATAATTATTCCCCCTGCAGTTGATGCCGACCGTCTACGTCTGGCTGCCTATTTTCAGAAAATGGTGGCAGATGATAAAGAAACAGTAAATTGGGCACGCGAAGTGGTTGCCTGCGATATGGTGGAAAAGGTAATTATTGCTGCAGAACAAGGGGTAATATTGATTGATACTGCATTTACTGAAGATATCGATTTTCTTAAAGGTTTTGGACAAGCCGGAGCAGGCAACAGTGCATGGGGTGGGATGATAAAAACGAATCTCGCACTTTTTAAAGAGGGTCGCGAATTAAAAGAAATATATCCATCTTTTTATGCAATTCAGCAACTTCAATTACATTTGAAAGGTTATACAAAAATCACCCGACTACCCAATGAAGACTCGCGTGTGCGTGCTTATCTGGTAATACGTCCGGGAAAGCCAGATACTACCATTGCCTGGCTGAATCCGAATAAATTAGTGCTGCCTGATGAACCAGTTCCAGTACTGACATTCAGCATTGCAGCACTTCAGGGACATACTGTTACAGTAGAAAAACTCATTACCAAAATGAATACTAAAACCCCGCAGCAAGAGACAATTAATATCGGTGATAGGCCTTTTATCTTGAATCTTACTACGACACCTGTTTTTATTACATTAGAAAAATGAAGCTGATATAACTGCAATTGTAAAAAATCATTTTATTTAATCCTATCTTCCCGCAATATGGCGTAGGTGACAATATCTTCGTAATTTTCATTTTTCTTCACACTTTTACGTGCAATACCTTCCTGTATCATACCGAGTTTCTGCATTACCTTGCCTGATGCCGGGTTGCGGGTGAAATGACAGGAGTATATACGATTTAATGCCAAATCAGTAAATCCGTAGGCAAATAATTCGCGTCCAGCTTCGGTACAATATCCTTTTCCCCAGTAAGGAACACCAACCCAATAACCCAGTTCCGCGCGGTCATGGCGTCGTTCTATACCCAGGCCAATAGAACCTATTAATTCATCTGTGGTTCGCAATGTGATGGCAAAGACAACTGACGCTCCGATTTCGAATTGTGGTTGATGAGTCGCAATCCAACCTTCTGCCATGCCGTCCAGATATGGATGTGGTATATTCAGTGTGGTATCTGCAATTGCCGGGTCTCCGACAAGTTGCTGTATTATTGGCGCATCATTTAATTCAAATGGCCGCAGTATTAATCTTTCTGTTGTTAAATTAGGTTGTTTTGTCATTTTGATGCTTCTCATTATGTTGTGCTATAAAAAACATTTTACCTTAAAATTCACAGTCATGTATATACCGGTTGTAGAATGTTTAATGTATCTTAATTCAGTTAATACTGATATTATATATACAGAAGGAATTGAAATATCATGATATCAATTATCAGCGCGCGTTACATTAATTTCGTATTAATGGTTATGACACTTTGCCTTATTCAAACCTCATATTCCAGCGTTCCAAATGGTTATGATATAACTTCAAAGTATGAAAATATCGCTTTGAAAGCTTCGTATACCATGCAGCCGGCTCCCAACTACCCGAATTGTAAAAATGGCTTTGAATCAACCAAGTTAACTGATGGCGTGTATTCCAACGGCTTAAAGATGTTCTGGACACAGCCGACTACTGTAGGATGGATGATATCTCGTCCGGTGACTATAACTATTGACCTGGGCAGTGACCAGCCAATTCGTGGAGCATCATACAACACTGCAGCTAATCAGGATGATGTTTACTGGCCCACAACAATTTCCATTTTAGTAAGTAATGATGGCAATGATTTCATTCCAGTAGGCGACCTTATAAAACTTAATCTTAATGCACACCGGGCTCCTCCCGATAAAAGTTATTCCTATCGTTTTTGGACAGATGAATTAAAAACTCATGGTCGATACATACAGTTAATTGTGGATACTAATGATGGCGTCTCAAATTGTGTATTTAGCGATGAGATAGAGGTGTATCGAGGAAAACAAACACGTGCTATGACACCGTACCCTACAACCGGGAAAAGATCAAAAGAGTTCTTTGATCAAATGATAGTTAATAATAGTTTTCAAAGTCATTTGATGGCTAATCTGAAATCTGCACATGAAGAACTGAATTCTGCCAAACTTCCGGTATCAGACAGCAAAGCCTTACTCGGTACTTGTGATACTCTGCAATCTCAAATTGAAAAATTACCTGATGTTGAGTTAACGACATATAAAACCTTATTGCCTTTAAACGACATTGATACGCAAATTTATGCCTTGCGCGGTCAGATACGCGCAAAACAGCATAAATCGCCATTACAGGCCTGGGTTTGCAATCCATACGCCTATTTAACGCCTACACAAGGACCGGACGCGAAATCGGCAGCCTCGGTACAGATAGCAATGATGAATGGCGAATGGCGGAGTGGCGTGGTGAACTTGACGAATAACACCGGGCTTCCAGTAAAACTTCATATCAAAGTTCAGGGAATGCCGACAGACGCAGGAACTGATTTTCTTTCAATATCGCAAGTACTTTGGCATGACAGCACGTTAAATGTACCTGTTGCGCGGGGATTGGAACCGATAACAACTGGTGCTGATGGTGCAGAAATTATTATTCCTGCCGGTATGCTAAAGCAGGTATGGTTTACTGTTCATCCAACTTCCCTGGCAGCGAAGACATATAATGCCCGGGTTGATATTACTGGAGAAAATTATCATGGTGTAGTTCCGTTATCATTGCAAATTTTCTCATCCCAATTCCCTAAACAGCCAACATTGCATTTGTATGGTTGGGATTACTCAAATTATTTCATCTACGGGGTAACAGCACAGAATCAGGCGGCATTTATCGCAATGCTGCAGTCTCACTTTGTTGACTCACCCTGGTCAATTAACAAGGTATTGCCATTCGGCAATTTCAATAAAGACAACACTATGAAAGATGCAAATACTGCTGATTTTGATAATTGGGTAAAATTGTGGAAAGGCAGCGCACGCCGGTACTGCGTGTTTCTTAATCCGCCGGATATTCTTAATGGTGCAAAAATTAACACTCCCGACTTCTCCGCCCGTGTAACCTCCTGGATAAATTTCTGGACAACACATCTGGCTGCACAAGGTTTATCTCCCGAGCAACTGGTGTTGATGATAGCCGATGAACCACGATCCACCGAGGCTTATGCCCGCATAACTTCCTGGGCATGTGCTATTAATGCTGCTCAGCCTAAAGTTACCATATTTCAGGATGTTAATATAAACAGTCCGCAAAATATCTCAACTGCCATGCAATCTGCGGTTGATGTATTCTGTCTTGATCGTGGTCGTTCTGTTTATTTTTCTGGAAAGTTCCAAAATACCGACTTTTTCCGCAATCAGCGGAAAATCGGCAAACAAATGGAAATATATGATACTAAAGGACCAATCGATACTCTTGACCCGTATTCATATTCTCGGCTGCAGGCATGGCTTTGCTGGTCGGTGGATGCCAGCGGAATGGGATTTTGGAGTTTTAGCAGTTTGCCAAAAGGTACTGCATGGCAGAATTATTCAGTTAAAGATATAAATTATGTGCCATTTATTCTGGAGCCTGATACTGTAATGCCCGCAAAACAGATGGAAGCTATTCGCGAGGGTGTTGAAGATTACGAATATATGGTAATGCTGAAAAAAGCAATTGCGGCAGCCAAACCAAACCACCCGGAAATTGCCCATGCGCAAACATTGCTGACTGATGGCGTTAATAAGGTGTTGAATTCTACCGGTGTCGATAATATCAAATGGAATCAAGTGAATGATTATGATGCTGCGGATAAACTAAGGCTGGAAATTCTGCAATCTTTGGAAAAACTGCAAAAATAGATTGGCAGTGCTGGCTAAAACTTTTTCTGATAGTGAAAACCGAGGATTTTATATCCTTCGTTCATCCAGAATTTCTGACCGGCGGCATTAGTTATATAGCAGTTTAACTCTGATGCTTCGCAACCGTTGTCAATGGCATATTCGTAAATCCATTGCATCAATTTTTTGCCAATGCCTTGTTCTCGGTATTCGGGCAGTATTACCACGTTATCTGGCTCAATATGTCTGCCGACGTAGTACTTAGTTAGAATCCACAACCCGGAGCATCCAATTAGTTTATTGCCATCGAATATGCCCACACATCGGTAATCCTGTTTTACCATTTCTTGCAGCCTGGATGTAAGCAGTTCGTCAGAAAGTTGCGGGTTTAGTACCTGCAACAGCGGGATAATTGTCAAGATATCTTTACTGGGAATTAAACGGATATCAATCATGCTTCACCTTTACAATTTTTTAACTATCTCATAATGCGGTATCCCAACTTCAATAAACTTTTCACCAATAACCTGGTAGTTAAGTTTCAGGTAAAATTGAAGTGCGGATTCCCGGGCATGCGCCGTCATGGCAGTAAAACCATGCTCTATCGCGAATTGTTCAGCAAATTGCACCAATATAGAACCAATACCTTGCGATTGGTATTCCTGTGCAATGGCAACCTGGCGCATCTGCAATATATTTTCATCTCGTGGACGTAGTATCAATGTTCCAATTAATTTATTACCCAGAAATGCGCCTAAATGAAACGATGTTTCTTCCGCATCAAAATCATGTGCTGACCATTTCAACCCCAACGGCTTTCTCAATATTTCTTCGCGCAGTTTTACAGCTTCATGATATGTATCAGAATTGAATTTATATTCATGGCATTGCAGAGATTTATAAATTTGTGTTGTATTGTTAATGATCATTTCTCACCATATTATGGTTGTTTATTTATGATATCACCTTATATGCATCAATTTCCAGGCATGCTTCTATAAATTCTGCTTTCCCCCGTGGTGGCAATTGGTTAACTAATAATATATCGAAGCCAGCAGCTTTTATTTCTTCAATAAGTCCTGTAACTGTACGTAACTGGTATTCATTTCTATTTTCAATTACTAAAATATTGGTATTTGCATCAAAATACCCATCAGGACAAGTTATTTTCCCTTTCAATTTTTCTTTGCAAACATTGCCACCTAATATAAAAATACCACCAGGTCGCAACACGCGCCATACTTCGCATAAACAGCGCGCACGTGTTTCTCCAAAAAGCATGTGCAGGCAATCACCATCAAATACTATGTCACAGGAATTATCAGGCAATTCACATAAATTACTAACATCGCCAAGGATAAACTGAATATTTGGTAGACTGCTTGTGCGTTCTCTTGCCCATGAAATAGCTTCTGGTACTATATCAACGCCAATTGCTTGCCATCCATTTTCTGCTGCCCATGATGTTATATTTCCGGCTCCACACCCTAATTCAAGAAAACATACATTATAAGGTAAAGTATATCGCAAAGCAACTTCTTTAAGGCGTTGTTTCTTTATTTTATATGAATCCGGTGAAGTCCAACCACATTCACCTGCAAGTTTTTGTTGTGAATATCTTTCTCCCCATATTGCGTGTTTTCTATTTATAGAAGACATTACATCCACCATATAATTATTTAGCCGTTTGCATTAATACCTTCTGAATTTCCAATGCTGATATATTACAAAAATTAAGTTCAGGCACTAATTTCTTCCCTTCTGTTACGTCCTTAGCTTTTAAAGGAGTAGCGAGTTTTAATGTTGTATTCAAATAAGTATACGCATCATTCATGGTTCCGGTAGGAGTGATTATATTTACTGGTTTATTCAATTCTGCTTCAGCGGTCCAAACTTTTCGGAATCCTGATAACCTACCAGTCAGCATATCTAACTCGCTCTGTGCTTTTGTATTAAGTATTGGACGCATATTATCGAACAACTGCAGCATCTTCAGGTTCCAACCCATGTCGGTTTTCCATGCTATTTTGTTTTGCGCGTCGGCGGTTATATTCGCAATATATGTAGTTGAAGCGTCATTAATTTTATCTGTTACCGCATCTCGCAGCATTCCGGTTTGAGCTAAATAAGTAATTAAATTCTTTGCTTCGTCATTGCTTATTTGTACTTCTCGGGCAAATAAATCGTTTTGAAGTTTATTTTCTGATACTGGCGCAGTTTGCAGCCGTAAGGTATATAATGGCTTATCTGATGCGCCAGTATAGTGAAAGAAAATCGAGAAGGTATCCAGGTTTTTCTCCAGTAGTGATTGGCGGTGAGCGGTTATATTCAGCCGGGTTACGTTAAGTGGTGCAGTTATTTTACCAGTCCAGATATCATTTGGAGCATTGGCTCTGTCGACTCTTCCAGGTGCAATTTGCGCTGTCAGTCGTAATGTTTGCCCGGTAACTTTCCAGGAATATGCCATTCCGGCAGGTTGAAATAGGGTAAACGTGCCAACTGGCGCGTCGGTGTTTACCGGGGTGCTGTCATACGCGTCATACATGGGGAAACTTTTGGTTTCTTTAGGTTTTATCGCGACTAATAATTCGTCGGGACGTATTTTTCTGGTACTGTCAGCACCGGCAAAAATAATCGGAGATTCTTTACCATCCTGGTCAGTAATTGTTACGCCATTTGAAAGGAAGTTCCATGCTGGTACAGTAATCGGCTTATCAGATATATTCTTCACATATCCGATCATATTCAACTTGTTTTCCATCGGGTTTTCTGCTGGTTGCGCCTCTACGCCAAACTGCAGGCCATCAACTGTACTTGCCTCTACCAGGTGAAATGTTATTTCATTGCTGACAACCGCACCATGGATACATTCATGTTCCAATTTCATATCAGTTGGTAGCGCAGTGTATGTATATTGAACGTGGTATAATCCTGGTTTCTGTGGTTGCTGTACTACAGCATCAAGCATTCCGGGAAATGGTACCTGCATTTTCGCGCTTTCACCCGGCTGCAGTTTTGGGAAATCTTCTGGTTTTGGTTCGAAAATGCCATTTCCAATAGATATTGAATAGTTTTAACACTGCTGATATCGGGACCGGTAACAGCAGCTGTCATCAGGTAATATTGTGAACAATATGTATTTAAAGTGACTGGTTTGTCGCTGGTATTTGTTAATGTCAACTCAACCTGTACAGGAGCAATTTTATAATGTGTTGACTCGGTAGATGATTTTGCGTATTCAATTGGTTCACCAAATAGGATGTTAGAGTCAGCTTTTGCCGTAAGTTTTAAGGGTGCATCTGCTGCATAGATAGCCAGGGTGCTTAAAAGCATTATGATAAGCATGATTTTTAGGCGCATGATATTCTCCTGACGGGTGTGATAATGATTAGACTTTTTAAACAAGTAAAATGTTCCTGATTATCTTTTATTTATTGAAAGAATGCAATATTGAATTTGTATTGGACCGCAGGCTTCCAGCCTGCCCACGGCTGAAATTTAGTGGCACTGAGTAAACAGAAGATAAACTTTTCATTTTTTACAAAATTATAAATAAAGTATTTTTTATGTAACGTGCCGCTAAAATACTACCGAGGGCAGGCTGGAAGCCTGCGGTCCAATACATAAAAAGATTATTTGATAATTAAAATAGAGCAGGCAATGCTTGCCTGCTCTATTTGCCAGCGGTTACTTATTAGAGTTTACTTCTGCGCGATCATTCTTGCGGTCACGCGGTTTGCGAATATTATGATGTTTCCATCGATGGCTTGTTTGCCGGTTAATTCAGGAAGGTTCTCGCGCAGGGTTTTGGCGAGTATGCCACCGCGCTCTTTGGCAGCGATGGTGGTCAGCAGCACGGCGTCATTGCCGATGATTTTTTTGTCGGTGATTGCTTTTGCCAGTGCTTCATCATTTGCCTTTGATGGTGTTAATAGAGCCGCTGCTATAACAGGAAATACTGTCAAATTACCTTCACGTTGTTTTAGTAACAGTTTATTTATTTCTGGGAAATTAGGAATTCCTGTTCTGTCACTGTTATTGTAACTGTCATTTTCAAGCAAAACAGCATCATAAAACGCAGCAAGATATCTGTTGTCATTATTTGCCTGTTCATTTACTGAATGTATACAATTAGTTAACTGTGCTTCTGAAAATTTATAAACTTTTGATGTTAAATCATATAGTTCTTTGTTAGTCCGTGGTTGCGGTGCAGCCTGATTAATCGCCCAGGCGGAACGCAGCATTATCAGTCGGGCATTATCGTTTTCAAACAGTTTGCTGATTTCCGGGCTTGCCCAGGCTATTTGCAGTTCGGTGAGTGCCTCGGTATCGATGCTGGCGCGAGATGCGCTGGCGAGTAATGGCAGTGTGAAAGTGCTAATTGCTGAAATAGCCTGGTTGCGCTGTTGTGCGGCAAAGCGTTTTTCGCGCTGGTCGGCGCGGGCAATCCAGCGGGCAGCAGTGAGTTTTTGCAGCTTTTGCAATTCTGCCAGTTCTGATGTCGGCTTTCGGGTCTTTTAATGCCTGCAGCAGCGCAAGGACACTGGCGTTCAGCTTTTCATCACCCCATACCAGCAATTGAGTGGGTTTAATTAAAACTATGTTATCCTTCTGGTCAAATGCCAGGCGAACCGCATGCCCTATCGGGTCGATATCAGGTTTGGCATCTTTCGGGTCGGCTTTGGGGTCTTTCTCTTTATCTATCGGCATGGCAATATCACCGATTTTGTATACCCAGGCGGATTGTCCGGGCATTCGGCGGGTGGTGCCGACGGTGATGGAATTATCTTTGTTTATTGTCCAGATCAGGTGTGCTGATGTTAAAATCCAATCCATCGCCTGTGACACGTTGGCGCGTCGCAGGTTAAGGTAAGTTAACCGTAACTGCTTAACTCCCGACATTTCGGCGGCGTCCACCAGGCACCCATCGATAAATTCAATGTTGATACCTGCGGCTTTGCCTACCTTCTCTATCGCGTCTTGCAGAGATATATCTCTGAGTTCAATATTAAGCGTTTTAGCCAGTATCGGGTAATCTTTCAGTTGCTTCTTGCTGATAGCATCCGAAACATCCTGAATGCCTGTTGTTGCAGTGTTTATGGTGTTGGCATTTCGAGTTGTAGTTGCCAATACCAGTGCCTGCTGATAACGAAGCAGCGCTGCCGGCAAGTCGCCTTTCTTTTGCAACTCTGCCGCTTCAGCAAGTGTGGTTTCTCCTTGTTTCAACTGTTTGGTGTAGTCTTCAGTGCCGTGATATTTATATGAATTATCATACTCAGTTTCTTCACTAACTGAACTCCAATCCATAGTTATACCCGGGTTTATTGCCACTGCAGCACCGTATGCATTAACATGAGGATTAATACTTTTTGTTTTGTCAGCTTGCATTTTTGAAACAGAAGAACTTGTGGAACTAACGGGTGAATTTAATATTTGTTCGGTTCTTTTTCTAAAAGCTGATGATTTTTTTACACCTTGTTCTCTTACTATTCCTGCAGTTGATTGCATTGTTCCTAATGGCATTCTGAAATTCATAGGCTTATCAAAAGATACTCCATTAACCCCATTTTTGCCATCTTTTCCACTATAACTGTCAGAACTATACGCATCAAAGTCATCCCTGATTCCAATGTAATTTAACTCACCTGATTCCCCAAAGAATCCTTCATAATCAGTTCCATCCGGTATCGGTACTGCCACCACCATACGGCGTGGCGGTTTTGGCGGTTCGGTCAGGTTATCCATATCTTTGGTGTCTATAGCTACAAAACTGGTGTATTGGCTCATCAGTTTATAGTCCAGTGCCACGTTGGTGATTTCTTCCACCACCTGCGGGTCGTCGCCGTAAAACATCTGTTCCGACAGGTCTTCTATCTTTTGCCTTGCCCATACCTTGGGCAGCACATCATGTTCAGTTGCGTTGCCGCTTGGCAGTGTTACATTCAGGCTGTAGCCAATAGGTTTGCCTTCTGCCATGCCGGATATCTTTATACTTGTGTTGCCGCCATCAGAATAGCGCCCATACATAATAATTGGTCTGCCAGCCCACAATCCAGAGATGCGCCGCGGGTAGGTGTCAAATATTTGCAGTCCGTTCCAATCTATCTTGACATTTGACAGTTGCGCTTTGTGAATGCGTTCTACCATTTTATCCACTATATCTTTGGGATCGGTGTTAAGCTCTACAACTTGCGACATCCCGCCGCCTTGTTTTGCCACGCCATCCAGCAGGAAACGGTTTGGCGAAGAACCTATACCAATGGTCCAGAAATATAATTGGTTGCTGCTGGATTTCCCTACAGCTTCAATAATTTCAGCTTCATTGCCGATAAAGCCATCTGTCAGCATGATGGCGACTCGAACACGGTTAGGATCAACCGGCTCATCGATGACCATCTTAATGCCTTTCAGCATTTCAGTGCCGCCGCCTCCCTGGTAACCGTTAGTAAAATCAAGTGCTTTCTTGATATTTTCAGGCGTAACCGGCACCGGTTTTTCGAATACTTTATTGGCTGTGCCGGCGAAGGTGATTACCTGCAATGTATCATTTGACCGGCTGGATGCCAGGAAATCGCGCATGCACTGTTTAACTTTTCCTGTCGGCTGACCGCTCATCGAACCGGAAACATCCACCAGAAAAACCATCTCGCGGGGTGGGGCAGCCTTTTCATCTTCCAGTCGCGGCTGTACCATCAGCATGAAATATCCCTTGCCAGAGTCGGGGCAATTGGTAAGTACCGCCATTTCCGGTTTTTCTCCCACTACGGTATAACGCATAACGAAATCTTTGTTGGGGACAGAATCAGCCGGAGAAAGCACTACACTGGCATTATTTTTTCTGCCTAAATCAACATTGGCAATATGGTTGACTACTTTCAAGTCATGAAAAGGCACCCCGGCGTCCAACATCACGCTTAGGGTAATATCGTGGCCGTTGCGTTCATTCGGCTTTAGTGCCGGCGGGGTAATACGCGAGGCGTCAGGAACTTTATCTGTATTTGGCACATTGCCGGTTTCAGCGTTCTTTTTAACTCCGTCAGGAGTTGGCAGTTTTACGTCGTCAATGGGCAAATCCTTGATAATTGGTGCGCCGGGTATATAGCGTGGACCGACTACCATGGGGAAATGGAATTCATAGGTTCCCATATCATATTTCAATACATCAATGTATGAAATGACAATTTTCACTTCAGTTTTCGGCTTGATATTGCCAACAGTCTGGGTGAATATATTGGGTCGTTCCTGCTCCAGCAGGCTGGCAGTCATTCCCTGCGATACCGCCTGTTCATACATGGCTCGCGCGTCTGCCCGGCGTTTTATTACGCCGACTATCTTACGTTCGCCTATAACCATGGTCATATCGTCAACAGCGGCGGTATTGGGCAGCGGGAAAACGTAAACAGCTTCAATATTCTCGTCGTAGGGGTTGTAGAAGGTCTGGGTCACTGTGACTCGGGCTATGAAACCGCTGATATCGGCCACGACGGCAGTATGTTTCAACGGGCATTCTACCACCCCGGTGGCGGTAACTACCCGCAGCGCACCCTGTGTCACGTCTGTATCAAGGGTAGCCCTTGCAGCACCTTGTGTAAAAGCCGCAGTACCAAAGGCAATCCAGAGGAGCATGCTGAAAAGCAGTCTGAAACTAAAACGCACCTGTGTCATAATCCACCTCCATAAATTGATTGTAAAACCTGGCAACCGGCCACTCCGTGTTGCGTTAATTATAAGACTTCAGATAATTCCTAAATGTTCCCGATTATAGTATGTTTTTTTAGGGTGAGGGTAAAAATAAATAATTAACATGGATGGGCAGGATAGGCAGGATATGATTTGTGATTAAACATGCTTTTCAAAATTTAATTTTTTCAAATGTTTTTGTTACAGGTCTGTGGTAGGCGAAAACCACCCCGACCTTCGGCCACCCCTCCTTGGCAAGGAGGGGAGTTTCAAATGAAGGTTATGATTATTAAAGAAGCATTATTTTATCAAGTAACTACCATAACTCCCCACCTTGCCAAGGAGGGGGCAGGGGGTGGTTGGGTTGATTATATGTTTAACATGTTTTTGCAAAATCTTACAATTCCCTGATGGTACAGACACCCGCTTGGCTTCGCCATTTGGTGTCAGTCCCATAAAAAAATCCCCTCCCTGGCAAGGAGGGGACAGGGGGATATTTTGGATTTTAAAGCTAAAACTACATCAAACCATAGCCATAGATTCTACCATTGGCGGTAATTGTATGCGCTGATCCTTGCTATATGCGTAATCCATAAATACCTGTTCTGCGGTTAATAGCTGGTAGCTTCCATCCGGCAGGCGATTGGTGGTTTCTTTTAACCGTGATACTGTATGGCCGCATGTCCAGATCTTATAGTTGAACATCATCGAACACAGGCACACTTTTACGTTTTCTTCACCGGTTTCTTTAAACAATTTTCGTGCTGTTTTATATGAACAGTTCTGCTCTTTATCCAGGGCATATCCGTAAGCGTCGCATTGTGGATTTATTGTATTGCCGATGGCGGGTGATGATTTAAGCATTCGCATCGGATAGCCGGTGGCGGAAAGAAGGTTCACCTCTACATCCTCGGGTTGGGCGGCGAAGAAAGCTTGTTTCACCACATCGGGTAATCCGCTTTCCCGGGTTACAGCGAATCGCGTCGCCACCTGAACCGCCGCCGCGCCTTGTTCCATGAACTTTACCGCGTCGGAACCGGTGAATATGCCACCTGCCGGAATAACTGGTATATGCAGATTATCCGTGGACAGCATTTGTTTAACTTCATTGACGATGGTTGCAAGGTCGAACTCTTGCCAGGTACAGGGAAATCCCAGGTGTCCGCCAGCCAATGGCCCTTCGACAATTATATAATCCGGCAGCCGTTCTAATTTTGCTGCCCGGTGGAGAAATAGTTTAAGTGCGCGCGCCGAAGATACGATGATGCCTATCATCGAATCGTGAAATCGCGGATGATCTTTTATTAATTCCAATGAGCCAAGGTTTAAGCCGGCTCCTAATGTAAGTCCATCAATCCCGGCATCCAAGGCGGCTTTTAGTCGTACGGCCAGGGTTTCCCGTGGATTGCCCATGGTCAGCTTTTCCATTACATTCAGGAATATGCCGCCGCTGCCTTTTTTACGCGACATAGTTTCGCGTATGAATTTTTCGGTTGCTTGCCGCAATTGCGACAAATCGAATGGATCGTGCACAACTCCTGCCTGCCTATCGGCGCGGCATTGCTGTTGTTTAGTCTGCACAAAATGGGTGCCGTCATGGTGATCCACCACAGCTGGCAACATCGCATCGGATAAATGGGCTATTCCGCCCAAACCTGCTATCGCAAGCACTAAATCCGGAGTGGAAACGTCTACGCCCATGCCCCCGACCAGCAACGGGAAATATTGTTGCTGCCCGAGTTTTAAGGCAAAATCAGCGAGGCAATGAATAAAAGTCTCCTTCGGTGCCAGCAATGTAAAAAAAATTGCCGACTCCAACGTATATATGATACCCATTTTTAGCAAAAGATAAAAGTACCCTAAATAATTATTATTTATTTGTGATATTATAAGCGAATAGTTTGTCATCATGACGTATAAAAAGTTTGCCATTACAAATCACCGGGTGTGACCAATACATGCCAGTGCCACCTTTGGGCACGTCAAAATGTCCTGTTGGTTTAAATTCTTTAGGTGTACATGGCACCAATGACATTACGCCTCGTTCACTAAGGCAATACAGCATACCGTCAGCGTATACAATTGACCCTTGACCCATGCTTTTATCACGATATTGCTCTTCTCCGGTAAGGAAATTCAAGCATATCCATGCAGGTTTTTCATTCGATGAACCATATAGATATCCATCGTGAAGTATGACACCACCGTGAATATTATCCAGTAAGGTATTTTGCCATACTTTTTCTGCGGTAACCTTGTTATCGGCAACATTTAACTTCAATAATACACTGCCGCCACCATATCCGGTTGATGCAAAAATGTATCCTTTACTGTATAACGGAGTTGGAATATTATTTTTTCGCTTGTTGGTGAATGGATAACGCCATAACAGTTTGCCGGTATCCACTGACACGCCAATTATTGCTTCCTCGGTCAATGTTACTGCCTGGCGGATACTTTGGTCTGTAAAGACGATAGTCGAAGCAAATGCTGGATTTTCACCGATATCTTTGTTTGACCATATAACAGCACCAGTCTTTTTATTTAATGCTGCCATATATCCTTTTTTACCACCCGGGTAACAAATAAGTTTGTTGCCATCTATCAATACTGATTCGGTATAACCGAAATCTGGCCATTTGGATTCAAATTGTTTTGGCAGGTTTGCTGACCACTTTAATTTTCCATTTTCCGCATCAAATGCTGAAAGCAAACCCAGATCGTTGAGGTGATAAACAAAACCATCATCTACTGTCGGTGTCGCGCGGGCACCATCGTAACTGGCAGCCCAAAACATCGCTGCGCCAGGTTTCCATTGCTCACCATTTACTGTCTTCCACTTCAGTTTTCCAGTAAGATCAAATGCCATTACAAATGTCTGGTTATTCATCGTCCCGGCAGTATAAATCATTTTCTCGGTAACTGCCATGCTGCTGTATCCCTTCCCGCATCCTATGGCAGTCCACAATAATGCAGGCCCGCCTTTCGGCCATTCTTTCAACAATCCGGTTTCTGTAGAAATAGAATCCCGATTCGGTCCCTGCCACTGAGGCCATGTTGGGGTAACTGAAACGCAAAGTGAAATAGCGATGGTAAGAATTGTTATTAAAAATGTGAATTTTAAAGACATAATTTTGTTGTCCTAATTATGAATAGCGACACGTATATTTATTAATTATATATGTTACAATAAGATTAATTTATGGTTAATTTTAACCTATCATCACCGTCACCATGCCAAACGCCGGAATATCTACTGACAGAATGCCGTCTTTCATACTGGCGGTGTTGTTTGCCAATGGCCGTTCCAGCACATCGGTTTGTATTGCTGTTGCGTTGGCAATGGCAATGCTGCTGTTTAATGATATTTGAGCAGTGGTGGCTTTTCCTTCCATTTCGTATAGCCGCACTATTACCGCGTCGGAATCTTCTGCTTTTTTCATACCGCTTAGCATTACATTTGGCGTCAGTATTTCGGCGAATGGTTGGCTGGATGGCAATGTGCCGGTTTGTTCAGTAGTGTTGATGGCATTCAGTGGCGCGTTGAAGGCATAACCCGCACGTGTTGCGTCGCTGGAAGTCCATTGACCTGTATGCGGCTGCAAGGCGTAGCGGATAGTGTGTTTGCCCATTTCCGGCAGGGGATCCGGGTCATAGCTACTGCGCAGCAGCGACATGCTGATGCCTTTCTTATCGACACTGAATCCGTATTTGCTATCATTCAGCAGAGTCGCGCCAATTATTTCATTGGTGCCTTCCTGTGTTCCGGTAATATCTACCCAACGCTGCGCCGGTACTTCCATGCCGTCGCGATTGCGAATCTGGCTGCCGTTGGGGCACTCGAAATTGGCGGTGTCGCTTTGTATTGCCAGCGGGAAGGATACGTTCAACGCTGGTGTGCCAATATTCGGTCCGCCGCGTTCCAGCCAGTTTACTTCGAGATTGAACTCAACGTATGGGCTGCCCGCCGCCAGCATGATATCCAGTTTAAATGTACTGTCGTTCAGAGTATGGGTAGAACACAATATTCCCAGATGGGGACCGCTTTGCGTGCAGGATAATTGACCGCCTTCGGTAAACGGTATCCGCTTGATAGGTTGGCCGATATGCCAGGCAGACATGCCGTTAGGAGCTTGCAAAACGTATTCCAGTAATCCCACGCGTTCACCAGCGGGAACCATATCAATACCGGTCTTTTTATCGATAAGGTGAATGATTGCGCCGGATGGCTGGTCGACTTCAACTATGAGATGTTCATTTTCCAACACGCCTGTGACATCACCCGCAAAGCTGAAGCATTCCGTTTCCGCGCCTTGTTTTGATATGCCGCCCAGGCGCGCGATAACCTGTTGCGCCTTTGCGTCTGAACCAGCAGAACGTGAAATGCAGTAGGCGCGGTAACCCATTGCCGGTATTTCCACCGGGAAGGCTACTTCGGCATATTTATGCTCAAGCCACCAATAGGTTCCGCGAGTTAATAATTGTGCCGGTACTCTGGTTCCGTTTTCATCCTGGACAATCATTTCCTGGTCACGATAATCGCGGTTCCATACCCGGGTGGTAATTACTTCGGTACGCGGCCATGGGGTGGGGTTGAAAATTACATACGGGTCGCTGTTCCCCGCGCCGATGCCAAAACGTGATACTTCGCCATCCGCGCCGATATCGCCCATTCCCGCGCCTAATCCCTGACCGGTGCGCATTCCGCTGTCCAACGGACGCATGGCAGTACCAGGACTGCAGGCGGCAGTATTTACCATACCGGCAATGGTGCGCAGTGAGTGTGTTTTTACCGATGTGGTGTTTGCCAGGATTTCCTGGAATAATCCCTGCGCGTGTTCGTAAGTAGCGTGAACACCGGAACCGGGCAAAATATCATGGAATTGGTTAAATAATGTATGGCGCCATGCCATGCGCAGTGGATCAGCGGGGTAGGGCAGTTTGGCGATTCCTGTCCCCAGCAATGCGCATATTTCCGCCTCGACCACCGCGTGTTCGCTACGGCGATTGGCGTGTTTTACGTTGCTCTGCGAGGTATAGCAACCCTCAAATATGAAGTTCAATTCGTTGTCATATATTGGCAGTTTATCGCCTTGCGCTTCTATGATATCAAAGAATTCGGTTGCGGTGCTGAACTTGATATTCGGGAATATTGGCCAACTGTTCATCTCTATGCCGCGACGCAAATCCTGGCGTGTAGGGCCGCCACCGTGGTCGCCCACACCGAATACAATCATGTAATCTTTTAAGCTGGTTTCTTTTTCGAAATCAAGCAGGTGCTGAGTGGTGGATTTTGGGTCGAGGGCGTTGTTGTACCATTTGCGCAAATCGTCAAATGCCAGCACTCGCGAGCCATCTTTTCCCTGCCACCAGAAAACATGCGGGCCAGGCCCGGTACGGCAGAAGTAATAGCGTTTCACCCCGGCATCGGCGAGAATGGTAGGAATAGTGTGGGGATGTCCGAAGGTATCCGGCTCCCAATCCAGCGTGATGGCATCGTATGGCAAACCGAGTTCCTCGGCGAAGAAACGCTTGGTATATAACAGATGGCGGCAAATGCTCTCGCCGGATGACATATTTTTATCGCCTTCCACCCAGTGGTTGGCAGTAATTTCCCAACGGCCTTCCTTAACGCGTTGTTTAACTGTTTCATACATCCACGGCAGGTAGTCTTTCATTATCTGGTAAATAGACGTTTGGCTTTGTGAAAACTTGAAGGTGGGGAACTCGTCCATCAGGTGGTCTACTGTGGTGAAGGTGTCATTAACCACCGCCACCGTCTCCGGCCAATTCCACATCCAATTCATGTCGATATGCGCGTGGCCGATGCAATGCACGGTGTATCCTTTTGCAACTATGCCAATCGGCGCGAGAATTGCTTCTGCTCCGGCAACTGCTTCCGCTTTGGATTTCCCTGCTGTCAATGCGTTTTGTATCGACGCGACTGCCCATTCAATCAACGCCTGCCAATCGTCAGTATGCGCCGGACAGGCATCCGCCAGCCTATTAGCAAACTCAATCTCTGCCTTGATGCGGTCAAGCAAATCTATTTCAACCGAGGCAGAACAATCAATAGCCTGCCAGCCGGCGTCGATACGATCAATAAATGACAAATTATTATCTGAAGTAGACATGGGTTATCCTTTATAGCAGCGTTTTCATTTCGTAATCACTGGTAATAATGAATTCGATATTACATGATATTTCCCTGCATAGTTATGCAGGTATTGTTAAGTTTTTGTGATATGGTTACGTTATTTTATTGCTTTTTAAAATACAAACCGAACGATAATCACTCGGTGATATGCCTATCATATTCTTAAACCGGCGATAGAAATGGGACTCATCATAATACCCGAGTTTTTCAGCGATTTCATATAATGATAATTCTGTTTGCTGCAATAGTCGGCACGCTTCATCACAACGTCGTTTTGCCAGAAAATTAAAAGGTGATATTCCTGAAAGAGTCTGAAATTTTTTCTGAATCTGTCTGTTGAAATGTACATGCTTTCTGATATTTCTGACCAGTCAACAAGTGAATTTAAAGGTAATGAATTAAGTTTCATTTTTGCTTTTATCAGCCATTCATTATCAGAAACTTTCAACTGTGATGAATGATTAATTATTTCCGTCAAAACAGTCTGTAACATCATTATTCTGGTCAGCATATTTTCAACATCATCAGAAAAATTGGCGATTACCGGTTGTAATAGTTTATTGAACCAGTAATCAACAGGTTCTAAATGGATAACAGGTTGTGTGGGTGAGATAACTTTTTCTTTTTGCCAAAGATTAAACACTGGCCCATCAAATTGCATATAAAGTTCACTCCAAGGTGTTTTATTATCAGACTGATATCGATATCCATGTCCGGGGAACATCATCATCATATCACCGGTTTTTAATGGGATAACACGGTTTTCAAAATCACAATATTCTCCGGTACCATCAATAACATAAACAATTGAATATATCTCCCAATACCGCATCGGCATCACAGGAACCGACATGATTTGAATATGACTTCCTGCCTGTAAAATACGTCCAAGAGGAGTGGAAACAGAACTTTGAAAATAGGATAATGATTGTAATGGCTTCAATAATATACCCCGTAAGATTTTATGCCCATAATATACAATTTTATGCCTATAATGTCCATTTACAATCATGATTTTTGATATATAATGTAACCATAATTTAATGTGAGAGAATATTGATGTGGATTATTTATGGCGTTTCCGCTATGTTGTTATTAGCAGGTATGTTATTGTTAATAAAATATGCCGGCATATATTGGGCAGATTCAACAGGGATTATGTTTGTGCTGTGTATCGGTTTATTAACATGCTCTATCTTACACCTGCTGACAACAAAACAGGCATTAATACTAAAATGGCAACCCATAGCTGCAATAGCAGTTGCCAGTATACTTAGTTATATCGGTAATTTAATGTATATAAAAGCTGTCTCTTTAGCGCCTAATCCCGGATATCCGATTGCAATTGAAGGAAATAAAGCTGTAATTGTATTATTATTTTCCTGCCTGCTTTTTGGTGCAGAATTCTCGTTAGAAAAACTATTTGGAGTTATTCTATGTTTCGTTGGTGTATTTTTTATTATTAGATAAAGGGGGTCAAAAGATGAATTTTAAAAATAATTGGCTTGCTGACAGCATGATGAACTTGTTGGTGGATTATTATACCGAGGTGCAATTCAGACCGTATGGTGCTGGTGCTACCCGGGAAAATATATTACCGGTACTACACGATTTAGATCTTGGTTATATTTGTATTTATGCAAAAGGCCATAGCGGTTATACCAGTTGGCATAGCAGTTTAAAAACAGCACATAATATGCTTTCGCAAGATATGCCAAAAATATTGAGAGAAGTTACAACAGAATCAGACACGAAATTGGTGCTTTATTATAGTGGTTTGCTGGATGGCATTGCCGGTTTACGTCATCCTGAATGGAGAATGATACATGAGGATGGTTCTGAACAACGCTATTTTGATGAATTCAAAAATTTCACATCATACGCAAATTGTCCTCATAGCGATTATTTTGATGAATGGGTGGTAGTGCATCTGCGTGAATTAATAGAAGGTTATAACCCGGATGGCATTTGGGTAGATGGCGACTGGCCATCACCATGTTATTGTTTCCGATGTAAAGATATTTTCCGACAGGAAATCGGTTGGACAGAAAATTGGTCTGACATTCAACAACGAATTGATTTTAATTCTGAATATACAAAGTTTTGGAATCGTGTTACTGCCCGTTGGCGAGAACGTTTTAATAACTTTGTTAAATCATTAAAACCTGATTGTGTTTACAGCGCTGGCAATGTCAGCCCGAGGCGTGAGTTTCTGGGCCCATTTGATTGGCGTAGCGGTGACTTTTTTTCACCGGGATTTTTCTACCTGAATGATATTGCGCGCATGATGCGTTGGTACGATACATTAGGTATCCCTTATGACGCTTATATTTGTGATACCAGTTTTACACATGCAAGAAAGCATGTTCGCAGTCGTACCAAAACTCTTGACCGTATGTTACAGGAAGCCGCTACGGTAGCATCAAATGGTGGTGCGGTTGGGTACTGGACATATCCAACCGGTGATGGCGCTTTGGTTCCTTCCCGTATGAAGAAAGCAAAACTTGTACGCCAGTTCCTTAAAGAACGTGAAAATATATTTTTACATACTCAACCTGCAGGATGGACAGCAATCGTAATAACCGATCCGGCAACGCCGACATTTGGCGGTAGCAATGTTGAAGGAGCACATAAAGCAATGGCAGCATTGCATCGTTCGCCGGAATTGATGGATGAAACCGGAGTATCTGCAGATATGCCGCATAAACTGGTGGTTGTTCCAGAACAAGCGGTTATAGATATAGACACTGCTACGAAACTTGTTGAATATGCAGAACATGGTGGTCTACTTCTTACCAGTGGTCAAACTATAAACTCATCAGTTTTACAAACTGCACTTGCTATAACTAACGTTCAATATGGGGCAGTTCATGACGGACATGTATTACTGAAAAGTTGTGATGAACCAACAGGAATTGATTCTGGATGGGACAAGATTAGTGGCAGTGATGAGATGTATCCACTTTATCTTTCCTGGGATCAGTTTAATCCTGAAGTTCGAAATCTTCCTAATAACTGGCCAATGCATGGACAAATAGATGAAATAAATCCCGAGTCAGCAGGATTTCCTGCAGCTATTTGTAGAAAGATAGGAAAAGGACAAATTGTTCATATCTGCACAGATATTTTTTGTCAATATAAATCTCTGGGTGATCCACAGATGTTGCGGTGGTTGTGTGAAATAATTGATACTATCGACCAAAAACCACTCTATAAAACTAATGCTCCTTCATGGGTAGATATATCACTGCGCCGTAAGGAAAATTTACTTTTTATACATTTCGTCAATCAAAATCCCGGACGTGACATTTCAAAATTAGGAACGGATGATACTTGGGTTGATGAGATTCCAGAAATTGGACCATACACCATTGATATTCAAATGCCACAACCAAATAAAATCTGCTGGCAACCAGATAATGTAGAATTGAACATAAAATACAATAATGGCATTATTAAAATTCAAGTGCCGCGTTTTAAAATTCATGGGTGTATTGTTATTGGATAAGAAAAATTAGATTTTCATTAAATTTATTATATGAAGATATCTCTTTTGACAAGCATTTACCATATCTATAAAATGTCAGTGGTATAGTTTAAAGGAAGTAGAAAAATGGCAATAGAAATATATCTGCATTTTAAAGGGAATTGTCGCGAGGCGATTGAGTTTTACGCAAAAGCTTTTAAGACAGCAATCCCGCAAATTTCAACATGAGGTGATGCACCGCCAAACCCCAATGCGCCATTTTCTGATGAAGTGAAGAAACTGGTGATGAACGCGCGGATGAATATTAATGGTAGCATTGTAATGCTGTCTGATGTTCCAGTTCCAGAAATGCCATATATAGTCGGCAGCAACATAAACCTGGTAATAAACAACGAAAATATGGATGAATTAAAATCAACATTCAACAGTCTGAAAGAAGGCGGCACGGTAATAATGGATCTGCAGGAAACATTCTGGAGCAAATGCTATGGCATGGTAACAGATAAATTTGGGATTACCTGGCATTTGAATGGCATGTTTATTCCTTTTGATAAGTAGTGAATCAAGGTGTTTTACAGGTGATAATAGAAAAAAATCTTTAATATTCAGTCTCTGTTTGGAACTGGGCGAGAGCCCGGCTATCCCTGTAAAAAGAGGATTAAATGGTAAATTACTGCCGGGTGAGCCGGGCTCCCGCCCAGTTCCAAACAGAAACTTTTTTTATTACCTGAACTGAATATTAAAAACAAAAATTGTAAATTATTTGTCCGGCATCTCCACAAATTCAACATCATCAATTGCCATGGTTGGCAGAAAATCTGGCGCGTTTACTACGGCGCGGAAGGCTATTATTACCGAGGTTGCGCCGGGCGGTGCGGTGTAGGTATGGGGCAGGCCATAGTTGCCGCTGGCTGTGTTTAAATTTTCAACCCAGCCAGTGTCTTCATAGATAGAAATAACACCGGTGTGCATACCCAATCCCCCAATCCAATCCATTGCTGAATGCAGGGAAGTATATCCACGGTCTTTACTGGGAGTTTTTATTTCATTGCCTTTCATGCCATCGCAATGGCGGAAGAATCGCAACGCATATTTTTTACCGGCAATTACCGGTACTCGTTGTGCCACAACTATTCCGTCGCCGCCTTTTTGCCAATTTGTAGCATCAGTGGGGGAGGATGTATTTGATGGCGGCTTTGGAGAAAGCCAGTCGATTGACGCATAAAGAGCATCAGCATCGTAAGTGAAACGCAGTGTCGCGGCGATATCAGGACGGTCTTCTGCGACGGTGGTAGAATCATAGGCATGAACAGGAAAAAACTGCTTTCCTTCTATACCTTGCCAGTCATTCAACTTTCCATCGATAGTTATAGTACGATTGGCTGGCTTGCAGGCTGGTAGGTCAAAATCGACTACTGCACCGCCTGATGCGGTGAAGGGAATTAAAATAGCAGCACAGGCAATAAGTGCTGCTATGCATTTGGATAAACCTTTGACAGTAGACATTTGTTCTCCCTTAGCTGGTTCTGGCATTAAAGTTTTTTATGATGAGCAATGATCCTAATTCGTTATCTTATAAAATCCAATATACTGGCAAGGTCGTTGTCGTGTCAATACGTAATTAAAGATATAGTCTGGTTACCATGGTAACCAGACTATGATGTAGAGGAAAAAGCACAATTCTATAACAATGTTATTCAATCCCTATCTCTTCAGGTTCGGTAAACGCACCATAACCGGTGTTATTCCCGGTTGATGCTGGTTTTAATTTCACAGATTTGTCTTTTTCTGTCACTGGTTGAACAGGGGTATTAATCCCGGTAATTTTATCTACCACGGTTTTTGTTAACGTTGTTTTTGCACCTTCGACTTTTTCAAGCCCGCTGCTGTCGCCTTTGCGGATAGCATACATTATTATGTTGGTTCCCATCTGGTATTGTGCTTTAAAATAGTCGTCCTCGTTTGATTTATAGTTGGCATAAACATAAGAAAAGTTGCCGGGAGTGTAAAATACTACCAGGCGGCCATTTCTGGTTATGCCATAATTTTTCGCTGCCGGGTTCAGGCCAACGCCGGGCTGGTTTAACCGGAACAAAAATGAATTTATGGCATTATCATTGCGAATCGGCGAGAATTTCCCCGGAGTGACTTTTTCTAATTCCCGGCTCACTTTATCCTTGATAGATTCATCACGGCTGTCCATGAATAAAAAGCCGCCTTTGTTGATATAATCGCGCAATACAGTGACATCTACATTATTTAGCGAAAATGTTTCGTCGCAATAGATATATATAAACGATGGTGTCAGGTTTTTCATCAGATATTTTTTCCTGATGTCTGCCGCTGCCATTGGCCAGATATTTTTCTGGCAGGAGACAGTCTGGCTGACGAAGCTCAACAGTTTGTTAAGTCCGTCGCTGTTAGCGCACCAGCCACTATTTGCACTACCCCATTTTAGGGTGATGAAATAGACCTTCCCGCCTGATGTGCCATCATTAAATCCAGCAACGTCACCGCCATCAATATCGCCATCGTTATCAGTGCCGTTTCCAATGGGAATATTCGGGTCAATATCGCCTGGTTTCAGGTTGTCTTTTGAACTTGTTGATATCGGGTCATCATAATTAGTTGGAAATTGCGATTTATCAAACAAGTCATTTAATGTTATTGGCCGTTTCGGGGTAGGTGGTCGAGAGATTTCTTTTGTTTTATTAATATCATTATCTATTTGCCGTTTGTCATGATTGCTTGATTTTTTAGGCAGATCAAGAGAATCTGCTTTTGGCTCAACAGGTTTAATTTTTTCTATAGGTGGTGTTGGCAATATAGTAATTTCCATTGGAGGTGTTGGTTTCGTTGATGCAACCTGTTCTTTTATCATACTTCCTGCGACAGAGATGCCAATTATGATAAATATATGTAATGCTACAGCACTGATAAGCGACATGAAGAGCAGTTTGTTTTTAGTAGACAGGTAGACAATAACAGCCAGCAGTCCTACACCAATTATAATGGCGGCTGCATAAAGCTGTAAAAATGCCAATAATGTAGTGATTTCCATATACGTTTTCCTTTACAAAGGATTATTAAACCATTGAGTTATTCTACCATGTGATGTTCAATACGTCAATGAATTATGATGGAAACAAATAATAAAGAAACGCACGGTCGTATTTTATTACGACCGTGCGTCTTCAATTTACATCCATGTTAGAGATTTGTCATTCCCACAAAATCATGTTTATGGAGTTGTTTTTACCTGTAAAGTTACCGCAGGTGATGTTACAGTAGCAGTCGGGTCAAGACCACCTAAATCCTTAACAATAACAGTGATGATGTATGTTTTTGCTACACCAGGTGTTGTAAAGGTAAAGGTGTTGCTGCTGCTGAAACTGCGCAACTTAGTGGTGCCAGCCATAAACTGATACTGAAGGTTGGCGCCGCCAGTTGCTGTTGCAGTTAATGTAACAGGAGTATTAATCATTACTGAACCCACTGGATCTGTTACAACTGTAGCAGCAGAGAGTGGAGCTTTTATATTAAAGCTTACATTTGATGTTACAGTTGCTCCCGGGGTCAGACTATTTAAATCACAAGCGATAACAGTGAAAGTATAAGCTCTCGCTTCGGATGGTGTATAGGTGAATGTGTTACCCGGTGCGAAATCGCGTAACATAGTTGTACCATCCATGAACTTATACTGAACGTAGGCGCCGCCAGTAGCGGTTGCGGTGAGAGTTACCGGTACGCCTAACATAGACCCAATTGATGGGGTGGTCACAATAGTAACAGCAGTGAGTGCAGGTTTAACTGCAAGGGTTACTGCTGGTGTTGAAGTTACAGTGGCAGCAGGATTAACACCACCAAGGTCTTTTGCAATAACAGTAATACTATAGGTTTTCACTACTGTAGGTGTTAAGGATAGGGTGTTGCTGCTGCTGAAGCTCTTCAATATAGTTGTACCTGTCATAAACTGGTACTGAACATTGGCACCGCCATCGGTTGTTGCAGTTATTACAACTGGCACGCCTACGGTTACAGCATTTAACGGTAAAGTTGTAACTGAAACAGTAGTTAGCGCAGGCTTAACTGTGAAGCTTACTGCTGATGACGTCTTTGTAGCATTAATATCAACGCCACCCAGGTCTTTTGCAACAACAGTGAAGCTATAGACTCTTGCCGCAGTCGGTGTAAATGTGAAGGTGTTGCCAGCTTCGTAACCACGCAACTGGGTAGTACCATCCATGAACTTGTATTGAACATTAACTCCACCAGTCGCTGCAGCCGTTAATGTGACCGGGAAGCCACTCAGAACAGCATTCAACGGCGATGTTGTTAATGAAACAGCAGACAGAGCAGGCTTAATTACAAGATTTACTGCCGGTGAAGTTACAGTAGCATTTGGATCAATACCACTTGCATCACTTACGACAACGGTGAAACTATAAGTCTTTGCGACTGTCGGAGTGAATGTATAGGTGTTGCTGCTGCTGAAACTTCTAATCAGGGAAGTACCGGCCATAAACTTGTATCTAAGGTTGGTACTGCCACCAGTTGCTGCAGCAGTTAATGTAACTGGTACGCCAACTGACGTAGCATTCAACAGTGATGATGTCATCGTTGCTGCTGAAAGGGTAGCAATAACATTGTAGGTTAAGCCGTTTGACACTACTTCTGTTGTTGTACCTATCTCACGGGCTACAGCTTTGATAGTGTGGTTACCTGCTGTTGACGTCCATGTATATGTGTTGCTGATTGCGAAATCACGCAACATATTATTTCCGTCCATAAACTTATACTGAACAGGTAAATCACCTACTACTGAAGCTGTAAATGTTACTTGAGTAGTAGCCATCATTGTAGATGCAGCCGGTGATGTAATAGTTACACTCTGGATAGGCAGTTTTGTTGTTGTTGCAATTACCGTATCTGTCGCGTCAACATTTTTGGACGATACAGCGGTGATTGCAGCTTCAAATGAGTTGCCACCCTTAACAGTATGGGCTGCTGTTACTCTTACCATTATGGCAGTAGTTGATGCAGTATTTAATGGGGTAGTAACATTGACTGAATACCCATTAGCACTGGTGACATCTGTAGTAATTTCTTCAGGACTACCGCCTTCGGTGAAGTATTGTACTGTCCATCCATTCTCGCCGGCAGGGCCATTGAGAGCGAATGTGTCAGGATATGTACCGGTATTGTTAAGCAATATATGGTACGTTGCTGTATAAGGATTAGTAGTTAAGGCATTGGCTGTCGAGGTTTGATTGACATCGTCATTCCAAATTCCTTCACCCTTGAATGCAGCATCATTTTGACCTTTGATTTGCAGGTCTGGCTGTTGGAAATGAGGCTGGGAAATTGTGATGATGAATATCTTCTCGTAATTCAACAAACCGAAATCAGTTGTCCTTAGTTTAACTGTATAACTGGTACCATCATTGTAGTTAAAGATTTGGCCAGTCTTCAAGACATTATCACTAAGGGTGAACAGCAGGTTATCAGGATAATTTGCATCATCAACAAATGAGTAGGTGAAGGAATCTCCGAAGTCCGGGTCAGAAGTAGACAAATTGTCTATAACTGTACCGGATGGTTCATTTGCTGCAACTACACTATGTGATAACTGAATGTCATACGGTGATTCATTGACATTTGTCACCGTGATGGTAAGAGCCTTTTCGTATGTAAGATGACCAGCATCTTCGGCCTTTACTCTGATATACATTTTGGGTTTCGACTCATAATCCAAAGCTTTATTGACTTGTAACTGGGTGCCAACAATCTTGAAGTATGAATTGTGGGTACTGCCGGTACCTGTCACTAAAGTGAAGGTATGGCTGTCGCCTGCATCCTGGTCAGTTGCAGTTAATAATCCAATCGGTGTACCGATAGCGGCATTTTCTGCAATTGTGCTATTGGATAATGTGATATCAGTCGGTTTTTCATTTACATTAGTTACAATAATGAGGATGACTTTTTCATAATAAAGACCACCCTGGTCTGTAGTTCTAACTGTAACTGAATAACTCTTCGTTGTTTCATAATCCAACGGGATAGCAGTCTTCAATGAAGTACCATTGATACTGAAGTAGACATTGTCGCCTATGCCAACTGGTAAAGTGTAAGTGTGAACATCACCAACACCGCCAGCACCAGAGTCCTGGTCAGTGGTGGATAATGTGCCAATTTCAGAACCGCTGGCCTTATCTTCCGCTATTGAAGTGGCTGATAAAGCGATGTCTGTCGGGCCTTCGTTAACATCGGCCACATTAATAGTGAAATCCTTCTCGCAATACAGGATATTACCCTGGTCGGTTGTCCGTACAGTAACGGTATAACTGTCCTTTGCCTCATAATTGAACTCAGCATTGGTAACCAGTTTGTCATCTACAATGTTGAAGGATGCAATATCACCACCCACCAGCGTGTAAGTGAAGGTTTGCGCGGTCTTTGGAGCATCCGGGTCAGTGGTAGTCAGTGTGCCCACCGCTGTACCGATTGCCTGGTTTTCCGCAACCTTTTCGTTATCCAGTGTCAGTGTGATATCAGTAGGCGTTTCATTCACATTTGATACATCAATAGTGAAATCTTTATCGAAGGACAAAACACCCTGGTCGGTTGTCCGTACAGTAACGGTATAACTGTCCTTTGCCTCATAATTGAACTCAGCATTGGTAACCAGTTTGTCATCTACAATGTTGAAGGATGCAATATCACCACTCACCAGCGTGTAAGTGAAGGTTTGCGCGGTCTTTGGGGCATCCGAGTCAGTGGTAGACAGTGTGCCCACCGCTGTGCCGGCAGCCTGGTTTTCCGCAACCTTACTGTTGTCCAGTGTCAGTGTGATATCAGTAGGTGTTTCATTCACATTTGATACATCAATAGTGAAATCTTTATCGAAGGACAAAACACCCTGGTCGGTTGTCCGTACAGTAACGGTATAACTGTCCTTTGCCTCATAATTGAATTCAGCATTGGTAACCAGTTTATCATCCACAATTTTGAAGGATGCAATATCACCACTCACCAGCGTGTAAGTGAAGGTTTGCGCGGTCTTTGGAGCATCCGGGTCAGTGGTAGACAGTGTGCCCACCTCTGTGCCGGCAGCCTGGTTTTCCGCAACCTTACTGTTGTCCAGTGTCAGTGTGATATCAGTAGGTGTTTCATTCACATTTGATACATCAATAGTGAAATCTTTATCGAAGGACAAAACACCCTGGTC